>ERZ1645187.2986-NODE-2986-length-14491-cov-26.688695_pt1 | contig 14491 bp, 14 predicted proteins | sample MGYA00575352_ERZ1645187 | MGnify/ENA primary metagenome ERZ1645187 (study PRJEB40837, sample SAMN11349314) | freshwater sediment metagenome | isolation source: river sediment | host: Sediment | place: India: Wazaribad , New Delhi | collected 2017-02-21 ...
CCCAGTCGACCGAGATCGAATCGCGGGTGATGCCGGCCTCGGGGCCGGTCAGCATGCGGTCCTCGCCGATCAGGCGATTGATGAGGGTCGACTTGCCGGCGTTGGGGCGGCCGGTGACGGTGATGCGCAGCGGGATCCTGCGGCGCTTCTCCTCCTCGGCGGCTTCGTCGATCTCCTCGTCGCCGTCGAGCACGGCCGTCTCGGTCTCGGCGACGTCGTCGTCGCCGGCGGGCGGGGTGATGCGGTCGACCAGCGGCTGGAGGGCGGCATAGAGCTGGGCCATGCCCTCGCCGTGCTCGGCGGAGAGCGCCACCGGCTCGCCGAAGCCGAGTTCCCAGGCCTCGAGGGCTCCCGCCTCGCCGAGCTTGCCCTCGGCCTTGTTGGCGACCAGCACGACGGGAACGTCGGTGCGGCGCAGCAGGTCGGCGAAGGTGCGGTCGAGCGGGATCAGGCCGGTGCGGGCGTCGACCACGAAGAGGACGACGTCGGCGGTGCGGATCGCCTCTTCCGTCTGGGCGCGCATGCGGCCGGACAGGCTCTCGGCGTCGGCTTCCTCCAGGCCCGCCGTGTCGACGGCGGTGAAGGTGAGGTCGCCGAGTTTGGCCTCGCCGGGACGGCGGTCACGGGTCACGCCGGGCGTGTCGTCGACCAACGCCAGCTTCTTGCCGACCAGACGATTGAAGAGCGTCGACTTGCCCACGTTGGGGCGGCCGACGATGGCGACGATGGCGGACATGATCACTCGTACGCGAGAAGGGTGCCGTCGGCAGCCCAGGCGACGATCCGACCGCCGACGGTGATCGGAGCGATCATCACCGGCTTGGAATCGTTGCGGGTGGAGGAGACGCGGCCGGACGAGGGGTCGACGCCGATCAGGCCACCCTCGTTGGAGGCGAGCCAGAGCGAACCACCGGCGAGGACGGGACCCGCCCAATGGGTGCGCTTCTTCTTGGCCTTGGTCACCGGCAGCTTGGTGGCCCACAGGATCTCGCCCGACTTGCGGTCGACCGCGGTCAGGTTGTCGTCGAGATCGACCAGGAACACCGCATTGCCGGAGACGACGGGGGTGTGGGCGGAGCCGAAGGCGATGTCCCACAGGCGGGCGCCGGTCTTGGCCTGGACCGCGACGGTGCGCGAGCCTACGCCAGTCGCGTAGACCACGCCGTCGGCGATCACCGGGCTGGCGGCGATGGTGGAGAAGCCCGACACCGCATAGGCGCGCGAGGCGCGGGCGAGGCTGTCGTTCCACAGCGGCTGGCCGTTCTTCTCGTCGAGGGCGACGATCTCGCCGGAGGTGAAGGGCACCACGACCACGCCGCCGGCCACCGCCGGGTTGTTGGAGGAGAGCAGGTTGCCCATCTCCGGCACGCCGCGGAACGACCAGATCTCGTTGCCGTCGGTGGCGTTGAGCGCGCGCACGGTGTTGTTCTGGGTGACCAGATAGATGCGGCCGTTGGCGACGGTGGGGGCGCTGCGGGCGGGTTCCGTCAGCTTCTTCTCCCACACCTTGGCGCCCGAATCGGCATCGAGGGCGACGACGTCGCCCCAGGCGCCGGCGACGTAGACGCGGGCGCCGTCGGTGCCGATACCGCCGGTGGTGGCCTGATTGTCGGTGTCGGCGGGCCGAACCGAGGCGGACCAGGAGACGCCGCCGGACTGCGACACGGCGGTCACGGTGCCGCTCGGGTCATAGGTGTAGATGCGGCCGGCGGCGGCGATCGGGCGGGCGAAGGCGCGCACGTCCTCGCGCAGCATGCCGCCGGAGCCGACGTTGCCGACGTGGGTCGACCACGCCAGCGTGGACCCGGAACCGTTCAGCGTGGCATGACCGGAATCGTTGCCGGCGGGGCCACCGGCCCCGGTCCAGGCGGCGATCGCCCGGGCGCCGCCGATCGACACCGCCTTGTTGCGGGCCGCCTGCAACGGGGTCTGATCGTTCAGGACGTCGCGGCGTTCGCCCGGCAGGGCCTTCTTGGAATCGCCGAACGGATTGATCGCGGCAATGGCGTCCTGGATGTCGTCCGAAGACGAGCAGGCCTGAAGCGGCACCACCAGGGCGGCGGCGAGAGCGAGGCGCGCGAGGTGCTTCATCAGTTGGCCTTTCCGGAAGGGGCGCGCGCCAGGAGCAGGGCGCGGAGCATGGCGGTGCGCTCGGAGAGTTCGCGCGGCGTGGAGGCATCGGCGTCGAGATCGTCGAGCCAGCGAGTGGCGGCGGCGGCATCGCCGGCCTTCAGGGCGGCGAGCGCCAGGAGTTCGCGGGCCTCGCCGCGGAAGGGGCGGCCGGCGGCGGCGAGCTGTGCGGTGCGGGCCTCGAAGGCGGCACGCTCCTCGAGATCGATGGCGAGCGCGGCGGCGCGGATGCGGGCGACGTCGGCGAAGAGGGCCGGGGTCGCCTTGTCGGTGGCGATGGCGTCGAAGGCGGCGACGGCCTCGGCCGCCTCGGTCTTCAGACCGGCGGCGCGCAGGCGGGCGAGCGCGGGATAGCCGCCCGAGGCGGTGCCGGCGAGGGTGGTGAAGGCCTTCTCGGCAGCATCGACGTCACCGGCGGCGGCGAGGCGGCCGGCGGCGGCGAAGGCGTCGCCCTGGGCCTGGGCCTGCAGGCCGCGCCAGTGGTCATAGGCGCGCCAGCCACCGACGGCGGCCACGATCAGGACCGCCGCCACCAGAAGCAGGACGCCGTAGCGATCCCACAGCTTCTTCAGCTTCTCCTGGCGGAGTTCCTCGTCGATTTCGTTGAAGATGTCGGCCATCTCGGTCTCACCGCGGGTCGGCCCGGAAGGCCGGAAATCTTGCTCGACGCCGAGCGGCGACGTCGACCTGGGGTCGACGGGCCCTCGCGGCATCCGTCTCCGGAAAAGTCGTTTTCACGACGACGAAACCGGTTCGGCGAAAGTCGCCCTTCGCCGAGTGGCGGCACCATAGCGGTTCCCCTCGCGGGCCGCAAACCCCGTGACCGCGTCGAGACGCGGCGGCGGGGCGATGTCCGAGGCGATGCGATGGCGAGCAATCGCAGCGTTTTCGTGGCGAAACCGGGACGGAGCGCATCATCCCAGCGGAGCGACGCCGATCAGCCACAGGTGCAGCCGCAGGACGAAGGCGCCCCAGAGGACGAGACCGGCGACGATCGCCGTCGCATCACCGCGGGAAAAGGCCGGCGGCGGGGTCGTCCGCGGCGCCGTGCGGCGGGCGAGCGAGAGGCGATCGGCCACGCCCCAGACGAAGAAGGCCGCCATGATCGCCACCGCCGAGGCGACGCCGACCGAGACGAGATGGGCGGCGGCCCAGAGAATCACCGCCGTCAGCATCGGGTGACCGACGCGCTCGCGGATCGCCCGCGCACCGGGCACGAAGGCGGCGAGAAGCAGCGGGAAGACCGGCAGCGCCAGGAGCACGGTCAGATGACGCAACCCACGCGGCGGCTGCCACAGGAGGGGGGCGCCGGCGGCGCGGGCGAGCACGAAGCCCCAGATCATCAGGCCGAGGCCGACGGCCGAGACCAGGGTGTGCAGGCCCTTGTGGCCGTTCGCACCGAGGCGGGCGATCAGGCGGCCGCGCAGGGCCGGCAGCATCGGCACCGCATGAGCGGCGAAGAAGAGGACGAGGCCGACGATCAGGATGGTCATGGGCATCTCCGGCGGAGGCTGGCCGGCCCCGATCCTACCATCGGACGCGGCGGACGCCGACGGCGGCGACGCGCGAATTTTCGGCACGGATCTCGCTTGAGCGCGGGCAAACCGGAGGAGACCCGATGTCCGAGACCGCGCTCGTCACCCGTTACTTCGTCACCTATTCCGGCATTCGGCCGCCGGCGCGGCTGGTGGAGCCGCTCGACGAGGCGGCGCTGGCCAACCGCAACACCTTCATCCGCGCCCACTACGACGCCGCCGATCGGCTCGTCGGGTTCGAGAAGATGGTCTATGGTGCGGTGGAGTTGGCGCACGCCTACACGTGGCACGCCGACGGGCGGCTGGCGAGCGCGAAGATCTCGATGGGTGGCGAGGAGAGCACGCTCACCTTCGACGAGGACGGCGTGCCCGCTTGACCGCCCGCCGGGGCCGTATCACGGCCTGATCGCCCGCGGGGGCATTCGAAGAGGAGACGAGCGATGGCCTGTTCGTGTTCGGGGGGATGCGCGTCGTCGCGGGCGGGTTCGGCGGAGGGCAACAGTCCGCGCTGGCGCCGGGCGCTGTGGATCGCGCTGGTGGTCAACGCCGGGATGTTCCTGGCCGAGATCGGCGCCGGTCTGGCGGCGGGTTCGTCGTCGCTGCAGGCGGATGCGCTCGATTTTCTCGGCGATGCGATCAACTACGGGGTGGCGCTCGGGGTCGCCGGGCTCGGGCTCGCGTGGCGGGCGCGGGCGGCGCTGGCCAAGGGCGCGGGCCTCTTGCTGCTCGGCTTCTGGGTGATCGGCTCGACGGCGTGGTACGCGATGCACGGCACGCTGCCGAAGGCGGAGGTGATGGGGATCGTCGGCTTCGCCGCCCTCCTCGCCAATGCCGGGGTGGCGGCGATGCTCTACCGGTTCCGCGAGGGCGACGCCAACATGCGCTCGGTGTGGATCTGTTCGCGCAACGATGCGATCGGCAATGCGGCGGTTCTGGCGGCGGCGGCGGGCGTGTTCGGCTCGGGCAGCGGTTGGCCGGACTTCGTGGTGGCCGGGATCATGGCGGGGCTGTCGATCCACGGCGGTGCGCAGATCGTGCGGGCCGCGCTCGGCGAACTCGCCGAGGTGCGCGCCGAAACGGCGGCGCACGCGGCGGAGTGAGACGTCCCTCACGGGCTCGGAACTTGCAGAACCCTCGCGGGGTGCGACACGCGGTGTCGCCTTTGCGACGGAGATCGGCATGTTTCACAAGGCCTGCGACGCCTCCGCCCTGGTGGAAGGGGCCTATGAACTCGTCACCATCGAACGCAAGCGCTATCTGGTGATCTGGCCGACGGGCGGGGTGCCGGGGGCATTCCGCGCGCTGTGCCCGGATCAGGAGGCCTCGCTGGTCGATGCGCCGTTCGACGGCAAGACCCTCGTGTGTCCGCATCACCGCTGGACCTTCGACGGGACGACCGGAGAGTGCACCTCGGGCCAGAAGTGCGACCCGATCAAGAAGCTGCCGATGAAGATCGAGGCGGGCGAGGTGTTCATCGACGTGCCGGAAAAGAAGAAGCGCGTCGCGGAGGCGGGCGCGGGCGCGTGAGCCTCACGGCACCGCGGCCTCGACCACCACCGCCGTCGCCAGACCGCCGGCGGCGGCGATGGCGAGGAGCGCTGTCTCGCCCGGCGCCAGCCGATGGAACAGATCGGCCAGCAGGATAGCACCGGACGCGGCGATCGGGTGGCCGCGGGCGAGTGCGCCGCCGTGGCGGTTGACCTTCGCCTCCGGGATCGCGAGATCGGCGACGAAGGCCATGGCCTGCACGGCGAAGGCCTCCATGATCTCCACCGCGGCCAGATCGGCCACCGTCAGACCGGCGCGGGCGAGGGCCTCGCGCGCGGCCTCGATCGGGGCGAGCGGCGGCATGGCCGGATCGCCGCCGCGGCGGACGTGGGCGCGGATGCGCAGTGCCTTCGCAACGCCGAGGGTGCGGGCGCGTTCGGGCGAGACGACCAGGACGCAGGCGGCGGCGTCGGCCTCCACGGCGATGGTCGCGGCGGTGAGACCGTGGACCGCGTCACCCGCCAGCACCGGCAATCGGGCGCAGAGCGCGGGCGTCAGCTTGCGGGTGAAGGCATCTTCGCCGAGACCGGCGAGGGGCAGAATGGCCGGCGAGGGGCCGGCGGCGCGGGCCTTGGCGTGGCCGGCGATCGCCCAGGACGCCTGAGCGGTGCGGGTGATGCCGCGCGCTACGGCGAGACGGGCCGCGGCATCGGCCATCTCGGGATCGCGGGCGGGATCGGGGGCGAAGGGCGGGCGGTCGTAGGCGACCGGGGCCTCGCCCTTCGCGCGCGGCCGGGTCATGCGGATGGGGCTGCGGGAGAAGCTCTCTACGCCACCGGCGATGATCGCCTCCGCCTCACCGGCCCGCACCTTCGCGGCTGCGAGCAGGACGGCATCGAGGCCGGCGCAGCACTGGGATTCGACACTCAGGGCCGGGATGCGATCGGGCAGGCCCACCGCCAGGGCCGCCATACGGGCGGGGTTGCCGCCGGCGCCGAGGGCATTGCCGAGGAGGACGTCGTCGACGCGTTCGGGGCTCATCCCGACATCGGCCAGCACGGCGGCGAGGCAGGGGGCGGCGAGGTCGTGCGGCTCGAGACGGGCGAAGGCGCCGCCGCGCGGGGCCACGGCCGTACGACGGGCGGCGACGATCAACGGTTCGGGCCAGGGGTCGATCGGTTCACGCTCGGCCATGGGCTCCCCTCCCCGGGGCAGGAGGCGGCGACGTCGTCGCCGCGGTCACAACCGCGCACGCACACCTTCGGAATGCATCCTTCATGCAATTTGTCATTGCCGTGACAGGGGATTCGCGGCGGCTCTCCATCACGACAGCTCCCTGGTGCGCCCGCCTTCGACGGCACGGGCGACGGCGGCGAAGTCGGTCTTGCCGCTTCCCGTCCAAGGCCAGTCGTCGAGACGATGCCAGCGTTGCGGCACCAGCGCCAGCGGCAGGTGCGCCCGGCACCACGCCACGAGGTCGGCGCGCGACGGCCCCTCCCCCGCTCCGGAGACCACCCCGAGCAGGCGCTCGCCGCGGCGGGCGTCGGGGCGGCCGAGGACGCAGGCGGCGGCGACGTCGTCGCGACGCTCGACGAGACGTTCGATCTCCTCGGGGAAGACGTTCTTGCCGGAGGTGACGATCATGCGTTTCCAGCGGCCGCAGAGGTGGACGAAGCCGTTCGCATCGAGGAAGCCGGCGTCGCCGACGCTCACTTCGCGGCCGTGTCGCAGGCAGGCCTCGTCGGCGGCGTCGCCGCAGGCGTATTCGGTGAAGACGAGATCGGACGCGACATGGACGAGGCCGCGGCGGCCGGTGGGGAGGCGGCGGCCGGCGCGATCGCGGATCACCACCTCGACGCCGGCGAAGGGGCGGCCGACCGAGCCCTCGGGTACCGGTTCGTCTGCGCGGGCGAGTGCCACGAAGGAGAGTTCCGAGGCGCCGTAGAACTCGGCGAAGAGGGCGCTCGGGGCCACACGCGCGAGGCGGGGTGTCAGCGCGGCCGGCCATTTGGCGCCGGAGGCGAGGGCGAGGCGGAGGGTGTCGAGGCAGAGCCCCTCGCGCTCGGCACGGTCGAGGATCAGGTCCCAATGGGTCGGCACGCCGTAGAGGACGGTGGCGCGGCCCTCGTCGAGGAGGCGCAGCGCGTGGTCGGGGCGGAACCGCGGCAGGGCCAGGACGCAGGCGCCGGCATGGAGGCTCGCCAGCACCGCATAGAGAAACAGCGAGTGGGTGAGCGGGCCGGGCGCGGCGACGACGTCGGCCGAGCCGACCGCGAATTCCGCCCGCTCGGCGGCGAAGGAGGCGAGCCACGAGCGTTGGCTGCGGCGATAGCCCTTGGGCATGCCGGTCGAGCCGGAGGTGAAGCCGACGTAGAAGGCGCTCGCCGGGTCGGGCTCGGGGAGCGGGCCGGGGTGTGTGCGCGCGAGCGGCGGCAGATCGGCGAGGCGAAGGTCGCGCGGGACGCGACGGACCGGCGCCCCCGCCTCCCCTTCCCCGTCCTCGGGACATTCGGTGACGAGCAGGGCCGGGGCGAGGTGGGCGAGGACGGCGCGGGCGATCGGCGTTGGCCAGGCGGGGTCGAGCACCTGCGCCTCGCGGCCGGCGCGGGCGCAGGCGAGGACGAGGACGATCACGGCGGCCGAATTGGCGAGCCGCAGGGCGATGCCGCCGGGCGGCAGAGCGGCGATCTCGCGCGCGCGCGTTTCGACGACGGCGTGGAGGGTGGCCCAATCGAGGGTCTCGTCGGCGAGGACGAGCGCGGTCTCCCGCGGCCGGGCGGCGGCGTGGAATGCGAGAGGGGTGGTGAGGCCGGGGCGGCCGCCCCACTCGTTCACGTTCATTCGCCCGTTCGTCGCTCCGCGATCCGATCGTTCTCCGGTCGGCGGATAGAGGCGGATGTCACGGTGGTTTGCAAGAGCGCGGGCGCCGCGCCCGACCCAGGGACGAGGCGCGGGCGCAGCCGGTTCAGGCGAGCGGGATCTCGATGCCGAGAGCGCCGGGTGCGCGGAAGTTCTCGGTCCAGGGGCCGGGATAGGCGGCGTGCAGGGCCTTCAGCAGGTCGTCCAGGGTCTGGGCTGAGGCGCCGCCGGTGTCGAGCGTATAGGGATTCTTCCAGCGAATGGGGCGATTGGTGAAGTGCAGGGTGAAGCGGCGCGCCCCGCCGACCTTGACGATCTCCTCGATCACCTGCGGATCGGGGTTGTCGTGCTCGCCGTCGGCGGAGATCACGTAGTGCTCGGCCGGGAAGAGCTCGAGGAACTCCGTCGTCATGTTGCGGGCGCTGCCGTGGTGGGGGATCTTCAGCAGGTTCACCGGGGTCTCGCCGCGCTTCAGCTCGTTCTTCCAGAAGTCGACCAGATCGGCGGCGAGGGCATCGCCGGTCAGGAGCAGTTTGCGCCCCTCCGACTCGAGCAGGAAGGCGATCGACGAGAGGTTGGCCTTGGAGCGATCGAGCTTCGACTTGGGAAGCATGGCGGCGCCCTCGACGCCGGCCGCGGGCGGACGCATCTCGTCCCAATCGACCTTCAACTGGGCCAGCCGCTTCGCCGAGGGGCCGAGCAGGGTCACCGACACCCCCGCTTCCGGCCAATACGTCGGCTTGGCGGCGGACGCCATCACCACCGGGCCGGGGAGGAAGAGGCCGTTGAGGTCGAACTTCGTGGTGGCGAGATCCTTCGCCAGTTTGTTTCCCTGAGTGACGCTCTGGACCATCACCGCCGCGTCGATCTCGTCGGGCGCGGCGAGGAGCGCGGGCGCAAGGGCGGCCGGCGCCGCTCCGGCAGCGGGGGCAACGGCCTTCGCGGCGGCGAGCAGAGCTTCGAAGTCGTTGAACCAGAAGCGGGCGAAGGCGACCTGCGGCTTGCCCGCGGCGGCGGCCTTGGCGAGGGCGTTCATGCCGTTGATGTGGTCGTCGTCGATGTGGGTGCAGATGCCGAGCGAGACGGGCACCGGGCCGGGCTCGGGGACGAGCTTCCGCAGGCGGGGCATCAGGACGTCACGCCAGACGACGACCGGCTTTCCGTCGACGTCCTTGGCCTTGGGACCGCCGTCGATGACCCAGAGGATCTCGCCGTCCTCGCCCATGCGCAGGAGGAGACAGTCGCCGTGGAGGGCGTTCAGAGCTTCGAAGACCAGCATGGGTTCCTCCCCTCGCCGTGTGCCCGGCGTCAGATCGACTGGAGTGCGCGCAGGACGTCGATCAGCCCCGAGCCCTGGAAGTAGCGTTCGCGGCGCAGGTCGGTGGCCGTCGTCATCAGGATCTGCTTGATGCGCCAGGGATCGCCGACCAGCTCGGGATAGCGGGCCATCAGCATGGCGGCGGCGCCGGCGACGTGCGGGGCGGCCATCGAGGTGCCGTCCATGCGCTTGATGCCGTCGTCGAGGACGGTGGAGACGATCTTCTCGCCGGGGGCGAGGATGTCGGGCTTGAGGCGGCCGTCGCCGGTGGGGCCACGGGCCGAGAAGTAGCTCACGCCATAGGCATGGGGGTCGCGGCGGTGTGTCGAGCCGACGGTGATGACCTCGGCGGCATTGCCGGGATCAGTGATGGAGATCGAGCGATAGCCGGTGCCCATGCTGCGGTGATCGCCTTCGAAGCCGGTGTTGCCGGCGGCCGCGACCACCACCACACCCGAGCCGACGAGGCGGTCGCAGGCGTCGCACACCGGGGTCTTGCCGCAGGCGAAGCTCTCGACGTCGTGGACAAGGGCGAGCGACAGGTTCACGCCGTGGATCACCGGCTGGTCGCGCTTGCGATTGATCCAACCGATGAACTCCAGCGCGCACAGCACCGAGAATTCGTCGCCGAAACCGCGCGGATCGAAGACGCGCAGATCCCACAGCCGCATGTCGGGGCAGACGCCGTGGACGGCGTCGACCTCGCGGCTCTCGTCGCCGGGGAAGTCGGCGGCCATGATGCCGGCGACGTGGGTGCCGTGCTCGCCGGACGGGCGGCGATAGCGGGCCGCCTCGTGGGTGATGCGGATCATCGCCGACATCTGTTCCCAGTCGATGTTGCGGGCATCGAGCAGACGGCGACGGATGCGGCCGATCTGACGATCGGCGTCGGCCCGATCGGCGTCGGTGCCGGCCTTCAGCGCGCCGAGATCGCAGTTCAGACGGGTGAAGTCGAAGGTCGGGTCGAGACCGACCTCGGAGAGGATCATGCGCACGTTGGAGAAGTCGTAGGTGGCGGAGATCCGCGTGCTCTTCAGGCGGGCATCTCTGTCGGCGGGCGGCTCGGCGCCGTTCTTCGGCCGATCCTGGAAGGCGCGATGACAGGCGTCGATGCCGTCGTCGACCACGGCGAAGTCGATCATCGAGGCGTCGATCTCGAACAGGCGGCGGCCGGCATCGGCCTTGATCGTCTTGTGCGAGGTTGAGACGGCGCGCTCGACCCGGCGATTGAGGGTGACCAGCCAGACCTTGCGGCGATCGCGGCGCCTGCCGGGATCGCTCTTCGCCTCGCCGGCCTCGCGCTCGATGCGCCGACGGGCCTCCGCCATGGCCTCGTCCGGGGCGAGACCGCACTCGACCCCGTTGCCGAACACGGCGAGGAAGGTGTCGTAGAGGCGCTGGTTCTCGACCACGTCGGCCGTCATGCCCTCTCGAGGGGCGGTCGGGCGCGGGCTTCGCAGTTCCTCGAGAAGCGCGCGGGCGGCCCGATAGTCGCTCGGCCGGCGCACGGTCTGCAGCATGCGGATGAAACCGACGAGGATGACGAAGCGCGTCCATTCCGCGTCCTGCGGGTCGGTCGGCCGTCCGGCACCACCGCCGTCGAGGCCGGAGAGGAAGCGGGTGAAACCCTTTTCGAGATCGCCGCCACGCCACAGGTCGTACCACCAGCCGGTCATCGGCAGCACGATGCGAACGAGGTTGCCGAGGTCGAGGTCGGCCACCACGCGGCTGGTGCTGGCGGCGATGCGGGCGGCGCGCAGCTTCTCGCGTCCCTCGAGCGGAACCGGCTTCTCGCCGGAGCGATCGACCTCCGCCGTCCACCCCGGCGCCAACCCCTCGCGGATGTCGCCGGCCATGGCACCGGCGAAGACGCCGGTCCACGGCGTCAGGATCAGCGACAGGGCATCGCCACAGGGCGGACGCGGGTCCGCGGGATCCTCCTTGCCGGTGACGCGGCGGCGGGCACGATCATCGGCGGCGCGGACGTAGGCGAACCACACCTCCGGAACGATCGGACTGTCCTGGGTCCAGCGATTGTTGCCGAAGGTCTTCAGGACCAGTTCGCGAAGCTCCACGTCGCCGATCGGCGGCGGCAGCTCGGACGGATCGATCGGATCTTCTTCCACGTCCCCAGCCATGACGCGAACTCCCCGAACACGCGACGCAACTCTTCGTTCGGGCGCCCGCCACGGGGCGCCCGGTCGATGGATCTACTTTCCGAAAGGTCAACGGCAGTGTGACTCGGGGTGTAGATCCGTGCAAGCACAATCTGTGGGATGTGTTCCGATCGTTGCACATCGTGGAAGCCGCGTCCTTCGCGGGGCGTGACCCGACCGGCGGTGGGGAGCCGTCATGCCGCGCTGCCCGGGGAGCGCCGGATCTTCGAGGATGCGGTTCAGTCGGTCAGGCCTTCGTATTCCTCGGGTCTGAAACCGACCAGGAGCCGATCGCCGACTTCGAGCACCGGGCGTCTGATGGCCGAGGGCTGGGCCACCATCAGGGCGATGGCCTTCGGTTCGTCGAGATCGGCGCGGGCTTCTTCCGGGAACTTGCGGAAGGTGGTGCCGGAGCGGTTCAGCAGCCTTTCCCAGCCGACCTTAGCAGCCCAACGGCCGAGGCGTTCGGGGGTGATGCCCTCGACCTTGTAATCATGGAAGACGTAGTCGAGCCCGCGCGCCTCGAGGAAGGTGCGCGCCTTCTTCATGGTGTCGCAGGCCTTGATGCCGAAGATCTCGAGGGTCATGCGCCCTGCCCTTTTTCGTTTCGCGGGATGGTGCCGCCGCCGGATCATGGTCGCTCTCGCGGTCGCGGCCGTGTCCGGCCGGCGCGGGTTCGGAAACCCGCGCCGTCGGACGGCGCGGTTTCGCGGCAAGAGAGCACATTCGTTCGCCGCCGTCCGGAAAAAGGGCTCAATGGGCGGCCATACTCCCCGAAGTCGGGGCCGGGCCGGACGCCGCGAAGCCGGCCACCGCAAGTGGGGTTCGCCCATGCAAGCTCTTTCGATCGACAAGGTCTTCACGCTGATCGAACCGGGGCCGGTCGTTCTGGTTTCCACCTTCGACGGTGTGCGGGCCAACCTCATGACCATCTCGTGGACGATGGTGCTCGGCTTCTCCGGCGAGTTGGCGATCACCACGGGGGCGTGGAACTTCTCCTACGGCGCGCTGACGACGACGCGGGACTGCGTGATCGCCATCCCGACCGCCGACATGATCGACACGGTGGTGGGGATCGGCACCTGTAGCGGGCGCGACACCGACAAGTTCGCGAAATTCGGCCTGACGGCGCTGCCGGCGTCGCGGGTGCGGGCGCCGTTGGTGGCGGAGTGTCTGGCCAACATCGAGGCGCGGGTGGTCGACATCGTCGAGCGCCACGACATCGTGGTGCTGCAGGCGGTGGCGGCGCACATCGACGCGGCGCGCAAGGAACGCCGGATGCTGCACGCGATCGGCGACGGGACGTTCGTCGTCGACGGGCGGCGGTTGGATCGGCGCGTGGCGATGCTGGGGAAGCTGCCGGCGGGGGTGTGAGGGCGCCTTGCCGCCGCTCGTCGTTTCTGGTCATATGTCCTGACATTATCGGAGAGGCAGACCCATGAGCAACGCCGGACGACGGGCGGTCGAGGCGCACCGACAGCGCCTCAAGGAGCGCGGGGTGGCGCGGTTCGAGGTTCAGGGGTTGGACCGCGATCGCGAATTGATCCGGCGGTTGGCGCGTCAGCTCGCAGAGGACGGGCCGGAGGCGCAGCGGCTGAGGCAGGAGGTGGAACGGTCGATCGGGGGCGAGCCGCCGAAGACCGGGGGCATCCTGGCGGCGCTCAGGCGCTCGCCGCTGGTCGGCGTCGATCTGGCGCTCGAGCGGCCGTTCGAGGCCGGGCGCGAGGTCGATCTGTGACGCGCTGGCTGCTCGACACCAACATTCTCAGCAATCTGGTCAAACCGGAGCCCTCGGCGGCGCTCGTCGCCTGGATGGCGGAGCGGCGCGACGAGGATCTGTTCATCTCCGCGCTGACCATCGCCGAGATCCGGCGCGGTATCCTCGATCTGCCGGCGGGGCGGCGGCGCGACGGGCTGGAAGCGTGGTTTGCCGGTCCCGAAGGTCCGCCGGCGCTCTTCGCCGGACGCATCCTCCCCTTCGACGAGAGGGCGGCGCTCGTGTGGGCGCAGTTGATGGCCGAGGGCCGCGCGACCGGCCGCCCTCGCAGCGCCCTCGACACGATCATCGCCGCCACGGGGCAAGTGAACGGGTGTGTGGTGGTGACGGGGAACGAGAAGGATTTCATTGGGGTGGAGGTGGTGAATCCGATGGCGGGGTGAGGCCGCCCCTCGGCTCGAGCGCCGGAATTGCGCGAGACTTCGCCTCCGGTTCTCTCCCCCCTTGTGGGGGAGAGACAGAGAGGAGGGGGGTAGTCCGGCGGTGCCGCGCGGGACGGGGCTTGCGGAGGCCTCGATACCCCCCTCCCTGTCCCTCCCCCACAAGGGGGGAGGGGACGATGGGGCGGGACTTCGGGGAAGTCGGCAGGGTTGTTTGTTGGGCAGACGTTCTGTCGACGGGCGCGGGATCGGGTCCTGCCCTCTGCAACTCGGCACCATCTTGATTTTATTTTTTCGTTGAGCAACCTTTTCGCCAAGAAATGCTTCATAGAGCTTAATATATCCAAGATCAACAAATCCAAATCGGTAAATTAACATGAAGAATTCCCAGACAGGCCAAGCAGGCGTATCGATTGTTGAAAATATCTCAATAAACATGGGATCGATGTTTCAATCGATTTCAAGCCAAAATGACGACGCCTTCGATGGCATCATTCTTATTCCGAAAAAAAATTCTATTTCATCAAAGATGATATTTTGTCAAATAAAATGCGGCGGAAGCTTTGTTTCACGACAAAATGAAACCCATATATTCCTAAATATTGGCAGGGAATATAGAAATTCACATCAGGAAAAATGGCATCAAACCGGAAACCCGTGTATCTTAATTTACGTAAGCAATTCAGACATGGACATTTGCAAATGTTGGTGGGCAAACCTTCTTTCAGAACAATCATTCACATCGCCCAATTCTGGAATAATTCGAATTCCGAAGAAAAATACATTCAATAAGCACTCACTTCAACATCTTACCGGACTATTTGGCTCTATGCACTCAGATAATTTTT
>ERZ1645187.2987-NODE-2987-length-14490-cov-70.313543_pt1 | contig 14490 bp, 14 predicted proteins | sample MGYA00575352_ERZ1645187 | MGnify/ENA primary metagenome ERZ1645187 (study PRJEB40837, sample SAMN11349314) | freshwater sediment metagenome | isolation source: river sediment | host: Sediment | place: India: Wazaribad , New Delhi | collected 2017-02-21 ...
TGGCCGGATCGAGCGTGTTGCTCAGCACCGCGATGGAGCCCGCCAGCAGCGCCGACGTCAGCAGCGGATAGGCGTTGACGATGACCGCGAAGATGGCGGCGGCGAAAATTGCAAACAGGTGCCAGGCCTCGCGGGTCAGGCCCTCGGGAATGGGCACCAGCCAGATGCCGATGCCCAGCGCAAACGGCGCAACGCCCTTCAAGGCGGGCAGCCATCTGGATGCGGTGGCATTCATGGCTGTGCTCCTGCGGCCGCCGGCGGCGGCGTATCGGTTGGCGTGCCCAAGCGCGCCCACCCCCGAAAGTCGACCACGCGGCCACCCACGTTGCCGTCCTCTGATTCGACCAGGGTTCGCCAATTGAAGGTGTATTGGCCGCTGACACCGGCATAGCGACCGGTGCCACCGACAAAGCGGCCCTCGACGGGCTGCCCGGGGCCGCCGGCACCGCTGCGCAGTTCGCTGAAGACCTGGTCCCCACGTTCGTCGGTCCACACGCTGCGGGCTTGCAGACCGCTGTGACTGTCGCGAAGGCCGATGAGGTCCGAGCGGAAAGCCAGCCCTGGCCGGTTGTCTCCGACCAGCATCAGTGATCCGCTCAGGCGGAATATCTCGGCCCGGCGACCGGGGCCCATGTCAAGCGCTTGGCGGCTGCCCGTGGCCGACCACGACCCCGTGAAATGGCGGTCCTGCGGCCCCGCGGCGCCGGCCGGCGGGGCAGGCGTTGGCGGTGGGGGCGTGCAAGCGGCCACGCCCAACAGCACCGACACCGCGAGGAGCTTCAGGCGCTGGCTCGCTGCACTGGGACGGAAGGACATACGCATCGGAGGACCCTGAAGCGAGCTGGACAATGCGCCCATGACGGACACGTTTCCATCATGCGCCTGTGCGACGAAAAAGTGAAGCCCTGCCCGGCTGTCGGTTTGACCGGGATCAGTGCCTCAGGATTTCGCAGCCCAGGCCTCGGGCTTCAGTGAGCGCAGGTAGGCGATCAGCCCGGCCATGTCGGCGTCATTGATGTTCTTGTAGAACGCGAAGCCCATGGGCGGCTTGTTCAGGCTGCTGCCGGTTTACTGACCACGCCGGTGACGACGGGGCCGCCATAATGACCCGATCACTGACGGATCGACACACCATGGACTACGAACAATTTGTGATTGCCGCCGCGCGGGTGGTGGAGTTCATCGGCGTGGTGGTGATGCTCGCCGGCGCCTTGATCGCCTCCATCGCGTTCGCGCGGCGGCTGGTGCGCCACACCGCGCCGCAGGAGGCCTACCACGCCCTGCGCGCCGACCTGGGCCGCGCCATCCTGCTGGGGCTGGAGTTTCTGGTGATCGCCGACATCATCGGCACCGTGGCCATCGAGCCCACCTTGCAGAACCTGGGCGTGCTGGCCGTGATCGTGGCCATCCGCACGCTGCTGAGTTTTGCGCTGGAGCTGGAGGTCAGCGGGCGCTGGCCGTGGCAGAAGCACCAGCCGGCCCGCGAACCCTGATCAGAAGATCGCCTGCGCGATCAACAACCCGGTGAACACCGCCACCGAGGTGGCCACCAGGCCCGGGATCATGAACGAGTGGTTCAGCACGTATTTGCCGATCTTCGTGGTGCCCGAAAGGTCGAAGTTGATGGCCGCGATCAGCGAACCGTAGGTGGGAATGAAGAAGTAGCCGTTGACCGACGGGAACATCGCGATCAGGAACTGCGGCGGAATGCCCAGCGCGATGCCCAGCGGCATCAGCGCGCGCGTTGTGGCGGCCTGGCTGTAGAGCAGCACCGAGGCCAGGAACAGACCAAAGGCAAAGGTCCAGGGTGCCACCTTGGCCCAGTCGCCGATGGCGGGCACGATCACATCCTTGTTGGCGGCGATGAAGCTGTCGCCCAGCCAGGCCAGGCCGAAAATGCCGATCACCGCCACCACGCCGGCGCGCAGCGTGGCGGTCTTGGGCACTTCATCGACGGGCACCTTGGTCAGCAGCAGCATGATGGCGGCCACTGACATCATGAGGATTTCGATCACCAGCGGCATCGCGAGCGGGCTCTTTGCGCCGGGCAGCTGGCGCAGGCTCGGGAAGAAGCCGAACAGCACCACGAGCGCGACGCCAGTCAGAAAGATGAAGGCGGAAAGCTTCGCGCCGGGTTGGAGCGGCGCGCGCTCGGTGTCAGCCTGAGGCGCCGGGATCTGGCCGGCGGCCAGCCGCGCCTGGTACTCGGGGTCGTCTTTGAGGTCCTTGCCGACGAACATCGACACGATGGCCGCGGCCACCACGCCGGTCAGCGTGGCCGGCACACAGATCATGAGCACCTGCGCGAGGCCCCAGTGGGCAATCCCCTTGTCGGCGAACAGCCCGATCATCGCGGCGGTGGCCGCGGCCACCGGGCTGGCCGTGATGGCCTGCTGCGAGGCGATGGTGGCCACCGCCATCGGCCGCTCGGGCCGGATGCCGCTGCGGTGCGCGGTCTCGTAGATCACCGGCAGCAGCGGGTAGACGATGTGCCCGGTGCCGGCCACGAAGGTGAAGGTCCAGGTGGTCAGCGGCGCGACGATGGTCACGTATTTCGGGTTGGCGCGGATGATGCGTTCGGCGATGCGGACCAGGAAATCGATGCCGCCGGCGGCCTCCATCACCGAAGCGGCCATGATGACCGCCAGGATGATGAGCATCACGTCGATCGGTGGCGAGGTCGGGTTGATGCCGAAGCCGGCCACCAGCACCAGCAGGCCGACCGCACCCCACAGGCCCAGGCCGACGCCGGACGAACGCGCGCCCATCCAGATGGCCGCGAGCACCACGAGAAACTGCAAAACGATGGTGAATGTCATGATGGTTCTCCGCGAGCCGGGCGGTTTGCCGCCCGGGGTTGGGTCATTGCTCGAACTTCGGGGCGATCAGGTTCTCGAACGAAAACACCTCGTCCCAGTGCTGCTGCGTCATCAGCTTGCGCTCGACCACCACGATCTGATGCAGCGACTTGCCGGTCTGGTAGCCCTCGCGCGCGATCTCGGCGCACTGCTTGTAGCCCAGCGAGGGCTTCAGAACGGTGACGATGCCCAGCGAGTTGAGCACCATGTCGCGCGAGCGCTCGACGTTGGCGGTGATGCCCTGGATGCAGTTCACGGTCAGGCTGTTGACGGCGTTCTCCATCGTCGCGATCGAGGTGAACAGCGCGAAGGTGATCACCGGCTCCATCACGTTGAGCTGCAGTTGCCCCGCGGATGCCGCCAGCGTGACCGTGAGGTCCAGGCCGATGACCAGGAAGCCGGTCTGGTTGACCACTTCGGGGATCACCGGGTTGACCTTGCCCGGCATGATGGAGCTGCCGGGCTGCATCTGCGGCAGGTTGATTTCATTGAGTCCGCAGCGCGGACCCGAGGCCAGCAGGCGGATGTCGTTGCAGATCTTGGTGAGTTTGGCCGAGGTGCGCTTGAGCACGCCCGACAGCAGCACGTAGGCGCCGGTGTCGGAAGTGGCCTCGATCAGGTCGCCGGCCAGGATGAAGGTGGAGCCGGTCAGTTCGGACAGGTATTTCGTGGCCAGCTCGGGGTAGCCCGGCGCGGCGGTCACGGTGGTGCCGATCGCGGTGGCGCCCAGGTTGATCTCGTGCAGGAACTGGCGCACCTCGGCGATGCGCTGCACCTCCTCGCCGATCGTGGTGCCCCAGCCGTGGAACTCCTGACCCAGCGACATCGGCACCGCGTCCTGCAGGTGGGTGCGGCCCATCTTGAGCACGCGGTCGAACTCCCGGGCCTTGGCGTAGAAGGCCTCCTGCAGCCGGCGCAGCGCGTCCATGTAGCTGCCCAGGCGCAGGATCAGCGCCAGCCGGAACGCGGTGGGATAGACGTCGTTGGTCGATTGCCCGAAGTTCACGTGGTCGTTCGGGTTGACGTACTGGTACTCGCCCTTCTTGTGGCCGAGCTGCTCGAGCGCGAGGTTGGCAATGACCTCGTTGGCGTTCATGTTGGTCGAGGTACCGGCACCGCCCTGGATGAAGTCGGTGACGAACTGGTCGGCCATCTCGCCGGCGATCAGGCGGTCGCAGGCGGCGGCGATGGCGTTGGCCACGGCGGCGTCGAGCACGCCGAGGTCCCGGTTGGCCAGGGCGGCCGCCTTCTTGACGTAACCGAATGCCTTGACGAAATAAGGCTCGGTGGACATCGGGATGCCGGTGATGTGGAAGTTCTCCTTGCCGCGCTGGGTCTGCACGCCGTAGTAGGCGCTGTCGGGCAGCTGCTTTTCGCCGAGGAAGTCTTTTTCGGTGCGGAAGCTCATCGTGGTCTCCTTGATTGGAATGGGCCTGACGATCAGATGAAGCCCGATGCCACATCCAATCGTTCACAAAGAGTGTGGTTCCGCAGGCGACAGTTGGCAAGCGCTGAACGCAAGAAAACCCGAAGTCGGCCGCAAGCCCGGTGCTACGATATTCGCCCAATCGCACGACCCGATAGCGGGGCAAGAGGGTTTCCTTTGACTTCACCTGCAAGTGCCGCCGAACTGGCCGGCCTGTACCGCACCATGGTGCGCATCCGTGCGTTCGAAAACGCCGCCGAAATCGCCAGCCAGGGCGGCGTCAGCGCCTACGGCCAGAGCGCCGCCGGTACCGCCCGCGTGCGCGGGCCACTGCACCTGTCCACCGGTCAGGAGGCAGTGGCCACTGGCGTCTGTGCCCACCTGAGGCCCGCCGATTACCTGACCTCCACCCACCGCGGCCACGGTCACACGCTGGCCAAGGGCGCCGACCTGGGCCGCATGATGGCCGAGCTGTTCGGCAAGGCCACCGGCTTCAACGGCGGCAAGGGTGGGTCGATGCACATCGCGGACTTTTCCGTCGGCATGCTCGGCGCCAACGGCGTGGTGGCGGCCGGCCTGCCGATCGCCGTCGGTGCCGCCCATGCGCAGAAGCTGCAACAAGACATGGCGCGCGTTGCCGGCCAGCCTGTGGACGACACAATCACCGTTTGTTTTTTCGGCGACGGCGCCATCAACCGGGGGCCGTTCCTGGAGGCTCTGAACTGGGCCCGCGTGTACGGCCTGCCGGTGCTGTTTGTCTGCGAGGACAACCGCTGGAGTGCCACCACCGCCAGTGGCCCGATGACGGCTGGCCCCGGCGCCTCGGCGCGCGCTATCGGGCTGGACATCGCCGCGACACAGGTGGACGGCAATGATGTGGTCGAGGTGCATCAGGCTGCGGCGGCACTGGTGGCGCAGGTGCGTGCCGGACTGGGGCCACGCTTGCTGCACGCGCTGACCTACCGGGTGAAAGGCCACGTCTCGGTCGATCCGGCCGCCTACCGTGACCCCCGCGAGCTGGCGGCCGCGCTGCAGACCGATCCGATCGCGCGGCTGCGCCAGCGCTGGCAGTCGCTGGGCCACAACCTGGTGGTGCTGGACACGCTTGAAAACGAGGCGACCGCGGCGGTGCAAGCCGCGCTGGACGCCGCCTTCGCCGCGCCTTGGCCCGAGGCCAGCGCCGCCTTCACCGACATCCAGACCACGGGAGCCGGTGCATGGTTCTGAACGCCTCCATCCCCCCGAACGTGGCCCAGGCGCCGGCCACCCTCAGCTACGCACAGGCGGCGGTGCGCGCCGTCGAATGCGAAATGGCCGCCGACCCCACCGTGGTGGTGCTCGGTGAAGACGTAGGCCGCGGCGGCATCTTCGGCCAGTACGCCGGGCTGCAGCAGCGCTTCGGCGCCAGCCGCGTGATCGACACGCCGATCAGCGAAGCCGCCATCATGGGTGCCGGGGTGGGCATGGCGCTGGCGGGCCTGCGGCCGATCGTCGAAATGCGTGTGGTGGATTTCGCGCTGTGCGGCATGGATGAAATCGTCAACCAGGCCGCCAAGAACCGCTTCATGTTCGGCGGCCAGGGCCGGGTGCCACTGGTGGCGCGCATGCCGGGCGGCATCTGGGATGCGTCCGCCGCCCAGCATTCGCAGTCGCTGGAAGCCTGGTTCGCGCACCTGCCGGGCCTGGTGGTGGTGTGCCCGTCCACGCCACAGGACAACTATTCGCTGCTGCGTGCGGCGCTGCAATCCGGCGACCCCGTGGTCTACATCGAGCACAAGACCCTGTGGGGAAGCCAGGGCCCGGTGGACGAGGCACTGGCCGTGCCGCTGGGCCAGGCCGCCGTGCGCCGGCGCGGTTCAGCGCTCACCATGGTGAGCTGGAGCCGCCAGGCGCTGCTGTGCGAGCAGGCCTGCGAGACGCTGGCTACCGAGGGTATCGACGTGGAATTGATCGACCTGCGCTCCATCTGGCCCTGGGACCGCGAGCAGGTGCTCGCGTCTTGCGCACGGACCGGCCGGCTGCTGGTGGTGCATGAAGCGGTGCAGGCCGCCGGCTTTGGCGCCGAGATTGCCGCCACCGCGGCCGAGGCCACCGGCTGCCGTGTGCGCCGGCTCGGTGCGCCGCGCATTCCGGTTGGCTACGCCCCGGTGCTGGAAGCCCAGTCGCGCATCGGCGTGGAGGCCATCGCCGAGGTCGGACGCACCCTGCTTCGCTGACCGCTGACGCATCTTTTTTCCGTCCATCCCCCCCTGACTTCGACCCAAAAGCAATGCACATCCACGAACCCTCCCACGACCCAGCCGAAATTCCGGAGCCCGTCGCGCCTGACACCGCAACCCTCGTGACCCTGAAGATCGAGGACTGGGCCACTGTCATCATCATGGCCCTGCTGGCCTGCATCACCTTCGCCAACGTGCTGGTTCGCTACTTCACCGACAGCTCGTTCGCCTGGACCGAAGAAATTTCGGTGTTCCTGATGATCCTTCTGGCCATGGTGGCGGGCTCGGCCGCCGTTGCGCGCGACCGGCACATCCGGATCGAGTTCTTCTCCGAAGCCGGCTCGCCACAGCGTCAGCGTCGCCTCGCGCTGGTCGGCGCGGCGCTGGTGGCGCTGCTGTTCTTCCTGATGTCCGGCCTGAGCATGCGGGTGGTGTGGGATGACATCCGCTTCGGCGAAACATCCCCCGGCATCGGCGTGCCCCAATGGTGGTACTCGGTCTGGCTACCGGTCATTTCGCTGGCGATCGCGCTGCGCGCAGTGGGCTTCCTGTTGCGGCGCTGGCGGACGCCTTTGGTGTCCCCGGCGGTGGCCGAATGATCGCGACCCTGCTGTTCGCCGGCTTCGTGGTCATGATGCTGGCCGGCGTGCCCCTTGGCGCGGCAATGGGCCTGATCGGAGCGGCCTGCATCGCGCTGGCCAACGCCGATGCGCAGTGGTTCGGTCTGCTGGCCGTGCCGCAGAACTTCTATGCGGGTCTAGGCAAGTACCCACTGCTGGCGATTCCGATGTTCGTGCTGGTGGGGTCGATCTTCGACCGCTCGGGCGTAGCCGCGCGGATTGTGAATTTTGCGATCGCCATCGTCGGGCGCGGCCCCGGCATGTTGCCGCTGGTGGCCATCGCCGTGGCGATGTTCATGGGCGGCATCTCGGGCTCGGGGCCGGCCACCGCCGCGGCCGTGGGTGGCGTGATGATCGCCGCGATGGCCAGGGCCGGCTATCCGCCCGCATTCTCGGCCGCCGTCGTCGGCGCGGCGGCCGCCACCGACATCCTGATACCGCCGTCGATCGCCTTCATCGTGTACTCGGTGCTGGTGCCGGGCGCCTCGGTGCCGGCCCTGTTCGCGGCCGGCATGGTGCCCGGCGTGATGGTGGGTCTGGCACTGATGTTGCCGACCCTGTGGCTGGCGCGTCGCCACGGCATGGGGCAGCTGGAGGCCAATCTGCCCCGACCCCCGTTCTGGCGCAGCCTGCGTGAATCGATCTGGGGTTTGGCGGCGCCGGTGCTGATCCTGGGCGGCATGCGCGCGGGTTGGTTCACGCCAACCGAGGCCGCCGTGGTGGCGGTGTTCTACGGCTTGTTCGTGGGCATGGTGATCCACCGCACCATCAGGCTCCGTGACTTGTTCGAGATCCTGCGCGAATCGGGCGAGCTGTCGGCAGTCATCCTGGTCGTGGTGGCGCTGGCGGGCATTTTTGCGTATTCGCTCTCCACATTGGGCGTGATCGATCCGGTCACCAGATCCATCGTGAATGCGGGCCTGGGTGAACAAGGCGTGCTCACGCTGATCGTGGTGCTGCTGGTCGCAGCCGGCATGGTGCTGGACGGCATTTCCATCTTCCTGATCTTTGTGCCGCTGCTGTGGCCGCTGGTCCAGCACTACCACTGGGACCCGGTCTGGTTCGGGGTGTTGCTGACCTTGCTGGTAGCACTCGGCCAGTTCACGCCGCCGATGGCGGTGAACCTGATGGTGTCCTGCCGCATCGCGAAGGTCGGCATGGATGAAACGGTGCGCTGGGTGCTCTGGCTGGTCGCCGCGATGTTGCTCGTCATCGTTTGCGTCATCATCTGGCCACAGCTCGCGATGTGGCTGCCAGGCCAGCTGGGCTACTGACCGCCGGTTCCACAACCGGGTTCAATCCTATTTTTTTCAACAGGAGACTCATCATGAAACTTCGATCCTTCCTCAAACTCACCCTGGCTGCCGCCGCGGCGCTGACGCTTGCCACCGGCGCTTCGGCCCAGAGCGCCTACAAGCCGGAATACCGGATGTCGCTTGTCGTGGGCACCGCGTTCCCCTGGGGCAAGGGTGGCCAGATCTGGGCCGATCTGGTGAAGGAGCGCACGCAGGGCCGCATCAACATCAAGCTGTATCCGGGCGTGTCGCTGATTCAGGGCGACCAGACCCGCGAGTTCAGCGCGTTGCGCCAGGGCGTGATCGACATGGCAATCGGCTCCACCATCAACTGGTCGCCGCAGGTCAAGGAATTGAACCTGTTCTCGCTGCCTTTCCTGATGCCAGACTATGCCGCGATCGATTCACTGACCCAGGGCCCGGTGGGCAAGCAGATGTTCACCATTCTTGACAAGGCCGGCGTCGTGCCGCTGGCCTGGGGCGAAAACGGCTACCGCGAACTGACCAACTCCAAACGTCCGGTCCGCACACCGGACGACCTCAAGGGCCTGAAGATCCGCGTCGTCGGCTCGCCGCTGTTCCTGGACACCTTCACAGCGCTGGGCGCCAACCCGACCCAGATGACCTGGGCCGACGCACAGCCCGCCTTCGCCAGTGGCGCCGTCGACGGACAGGAGAACCCGATGTCGATCTTCACCGCAGCCAAGCTGCAGAACGTCGGCCAGAAAAACGTGACGATGTGGGGCTATGTGGCCGATCCACTGGTTTTCGTGGTCAACAAGGACATCTGGAATTCCTGGACGCCGGCCGACCAGAAGATCGTGCGTGAAGCCGCCATCGAAGCCGGCAAGCAGCAGATCGCCATCGCCCGCAAGGGCCTGGACGAACCGGGCCAGCCGCTGTTGAAGGAAATCGCCGCGCTCGGCGTGACCGTGACCCAGTTGTCGCCTGCCGAGCGTGACGCCTTCGTCAAGGCTACCCGACCGGTCTATGAGAAGTGGAAAAAAGCCGTTGGTGTCGAGCTGGTGGCCCAGGCCGAGAAGTCGATCGCCGCACGCAAGAAGTAAGAGTAAGGCCGACTTCAAGGGCAGGGCCGCCTCAGACATGCGCTCTTTGCGCGTCGTCGACTCGATCACCGAACTCGGCCCGCAAGACGCCGGCTGCCTGGCCGTGAGCGGCTCGCACGGCGGCATCAGTTCGGCGCGGTACGCGCTGGCGGCACGCCCGTTGCTCAGTGTGTTCAACGACGCCGGTGTCGGCAAGGACCAAGCCGGCCTGGCAGCCCTGCCGTTTCTGCAGGACCATGGACTGGCGGCCTGCACCGTGAGCCACGCCAGCGCCCGCATCGGCGAGGCCAACAGCACGCTGGCCGATGGCATCATCAGCCATGCGAACCCGCTGGCGCTGGCGCTGGGTGCACGCGCCGGTGCGCGCTGCCTGGATCTGGTGCGGACCCTCGGCGGGGCGGTTTGAGGCCGCCTGAGGGCCCTTGCGGCCGCCAGGAAGGCCGCTTTTCAGGTGATTTTGGCCTCTTCCCATCGCCGAATGGCCACGGACAGCTATGGTATTGATAGTGCCCGGCGGCTCGCCAGAAACACTGGCGGGTGTGTCCGGGCGCCGCTCAGCGGGCGTCGGGCAGTTCGATCTTGACCTCCAGCACTTCCAGGTTGTCCTGGCGCTCGAGGTGGACCTTGATGTCGTCGGGGTTGATCTTGATGTACTTCGAAATCACCGCGACCAGGTCGCGCTGCAGGGCCGGCAGGTAGTCGGGCTGGGCGCTGCTGCGCCCGGCGCGTTCGTGCGCCAGGATGATCTGCAGCCGCTCCTTGGCGACGCTGGCGGTCTTCTTCTTCTCGCCCAGCAGAAAGGACAGGAAGGACATGCTCACTTCCTCCCGAACAGGCGCTTGAGCAGGCCGGGTTTTTCCGCGTCGATGAAACGAAGGGGCTTGTCCGCGCCCAGAAAGCGGTCGATCACGTCGCCGTAGGCCTCGGCGACATCGGTGCCCTTGAGGTGGATGGCGGGTGTTCCCTGGTTGGAGGCCTGCAGCACCGTTTCGCTCTCGGGGATCACGCCGATGAGCTTGATGCGCAGGATGTCCTGGATGTCGTCCAGGCTCAGCATCTGGCCGTCGGCCACGCGGTTGGGGTTGTAGCGGGTGATCAGCAGGTGTTCCCTGATCGGCTCCTTGCCCTCGATGGCGCGCCGGGTTTTGCTGCCCAGAATGCCCAGGATACGGTCGGAGTCGCGCACGCTGGAGACCTCGGGGTTGGTGACCACCAGCGCTTCGTCGGCGAAGTGCATCGCCATCAGCGCGCCGGTCTCGATGCCGGCAGGCGAGTCGCAGACGATGTACTCGAAGCCCATGGCTGCGAGGTCGTTCAGCACCTTCTCGACACCTTCCTTTGTCAGCGCGTCCTTGTCGCGCGTCTGGGATGCGGCCAGCACGAACAGGTTGTCGCACTGCTTGTCCTTGATCAAGGCCTGGTTCAGGTTGGCCTCGCCGTGGATCACGTTGATGAGGTCGTACACCACGCGGCGCTCGCAGCCCATGATGAGGTCGAGGTTGCGCAGGCCGACGTCGAAGTCGATGACGGCGGTCTTGCGGCCGCGCAGCGCGAGGCCGGAGGCGAAGCTGGCGCTGGTGGTGGTCTTGCCCACGCCACCCTTGCCGGAAGTCACCACGATGATCTGGGTCATGAGAACAGGTTTCCTTGTGAGTTGGATCGGCGCCACCGCATGCAAGCGGCGCGCCAGGGAATCAGGATGAGAGTGGCTCCATCACCAGGCGCTCGCCCTCGGGACCGGCCACCAGGCGCACCTGGGTGGCGCGGCCCCACACCTCGGGCGGCAGGGCATTTTCGGTGGTGCGGTAGATGCCGGCGATGGAGATCAGCTCGGGTTCCAAGCTGAGCGCGAAGATGCGGGCCTCCGCGTTGCCACGGGCGCCCGCGATCGCCTTGCCCCGCAAGGGCGCGTAGACATGGATATGGCCGTCGGCGATGACCTCGGCGCCGGCATTCACCATGGCCATCACCACCAGGTCGCGCCCGCGCGCGTAGACCTGCTGGCCCGAGCGCAAGGGTTTGTCGATCACCAGGGCCGGTTGTGCGGCAGGCGGTGGCGGCGGCTCCGGCGCGACGGGGGCCGGATCAGTTTCAGTTTCTGGCCGGGCCGGCGCCGGGTTGACCCGGGCCGCCACCGCATCGGGGGCCGCCACCAAGCCGGCGGCCAAAGCCTGGGCAGCCTGCGCTTCTGATCCCCCTTTGAAGGCCAGCGGCGCCAGGCGGTGGCGGCGCAGCAGCGCGACGAGCCCCGCGAAATCCACCGCTTCCGAATCGGGCGCCAGCGCCGACAGGTCGATCACCAGCGGTTCGTTGTCGAAGAAATCCGGCAGATCGCCGTACTGCTGCGTCAGTTCGGACGCCAGGGCAGCCAGATCCGCGGACTTCAGGCGCAACGCCAGCAGGGGAAGGTTCGCGCTCTTGATCTCGAACGTGGCAGGCGCGCTTCCTGCGAGGGCAACGGACATGGGGAGGGAGGAAACGGCAACGGAAAGGAGGCCTCATCTTACCAGCCGGGTCCTGTCGGAAAGGCCTGGGCGAGAGCGGGCGCGCCACCACCCGGCTGGGGACAACCGGATCCCGCAGATGTCGGGTCTCAAGCGCTGTGGATAAACCCGAATTTCCTTTGCTGATCAATGGCTTGCAACGATGAAAACGGTGTGGGCAAAGTGTCCGAACCTTGATGACCCACCGCCGTTTTTCCGTCGGTTATCCCCGATCAGCCGCCTTTTCTGCACCGACTGTCCACAACATGTCCGTCACAGCGGATGGGTGACCAGACGGAAGTCCGGATCGTCCGCGTAGGCCTTGATGCTGAAGCCCAGGCTCTTCATCAGCTTGAGCATGCCGGGGTTGTTGGTCAGCACCAGGCCGACGATCTCGGTCAAGCCCTTTTCACGCGCGACGTCCATGATGCTGAGCATCAGCCGCGAACCCAGGCCGCGGCCGCCGAAGTCATCGGCTACCACCAGCGAGAACTCGCAGCTGGAGCTGTCAGGGTTGGTGATGTAGCGCGAGACGCCCACGATGCGCGAGGTTTCGACCATCTCGCCATCCTCGCCGGCCTTGCGCTCGGTGTAGACCGCCACCAGCGCCATCTCGCGGTCGTAGTCGATCAGCGTGAAGCGCGACAACATCGCCGGCGGCAGCTCGTGCAGCGACGAGACGAAGCGGAAGTAGCGGCTCTCCGCGGACAGGCTGCGCACCAGCGTCTGCAGCATGTCGGCGTCATCCGGATGGATGGGCCGGATGGTGTACTGCTCGCCACCGCGCATCGGCCAGACCTGTTCGTGCCGGGCCGGGTAAGGCAGGATGGCCAGGTGGTTGTACTGGTTGCTGCGCCCGCCATGGGCCGGCTGGATGTTGTCGATGACCACGCGCGCATCCACGGCCACAGCGCCCGACTCGTCGACGATGATGGGGTTGATGTCCATTTCGCGCAGTTGCGGCAGCTCGCAGACCATTTCGGACACACGCAGCAGCACGTGCTCCAGCGCATCCATGTCCACCGCCGAAGCGCCGCGCCATTCGCCCAGGGTCTCGCTGACCCGGGCCCGCTCGATCAGGCTGCGGGCCAGGAACTGGTTGAGCGGCGGCAGTTCCATCGCGCGGTCGTTCATGAGCTCGATCATGGTGCCGCCGGCGCCGAAGGCGATCACCGGGCCGAAGGGGTCGTCGGTCACCAGGCCGATGTAGATCTCACGTCCGCGCCGGTGGCGCGCCATGTTCTGGATCGTGACGCCGTTGATGCGCGCATTCGGCTGGTTGCGCTTCACCGCCTGCATCATGTCGTTGTACGTGTCGCGCACGCCGATGGCATTCATGACGTTGAGCGCCACGCCATTGACGTCGGACTTGTGGGTGATGTCCGGCGAGTCGATCTTCAACGCCACCGGGAAACCCAGCTGGGTGGCGATCATCATCGCCTCGTTGGCGTTTCGCGCCAGGATGGTCTTGGTCACCGGAATGTGGAAGGCCGACAGCAGCGCCTTCGACTCCATCTCGGTGAGCACGTTGCGGCGTTCGGCCAGCACGCTTTCGATCAGCAGGCGGGCGCCATCGATGTCGGGTTTTGCCAGGGTGGAAAGCGGCGGCGGGGTCTGCTGCAGCAGCAGCTGGTTCTGGTAGAACGATGCGATGTTGCCAAAGGCGCCCACCGCCGCCTCGGGCGTGCGGAAGGTCGGGATCATGGCGGCGTTCAGAGCGCCTCGCGCTTCACCGACCGAGGCATCGCCCATCCAGCAGGTCAGCAGGGGCTTGCTGACGCGGTTCTTGAACTCGGCCAGCGCCTTGGCCACCGCCGCCGCATCGCAGCCGGTCTTGGGCGAATGGATGACGAGAATGCCGTCGATGTCTTTTTCCTTGCTCGCGGCGTCCATGGCCAGCCGGTAGTGCTCGGGCGTGGCTTCCTCCGAGAGGTCGATCAGGTCGCACAGCGACGCCTGTGCGGGCAGGAGCGGTTTCAACGCATTCGAGGTGGCGTCGTTGAGCTGGCCGAGCTGCAGGTTGATCTCGCTGATCCAGTCCGCCGCGAGCACACCCGGGCCACCGCCGTTGGTGATGATGGCCAGACGCCGGCCCACCGGCCGGTAGCGCGAGGCCAGGCATTTGGCCGCCGAGAACAGCGCCACGAACGAGCGCACCCGCACCGCGCCGGCACGGCGCAAGGCCGCATCGAACACGTCGTCGCTGCCGACAATGGCGCCCGAGTGGGTACGCGCGGCCTTGTTGCCCGCGGTCTTTCGCCCGGCCTTGAGCACCACGACGGGCTTGGCATTGGCGGCCGCGCGCAAGGCGCTCATGAAACGGCGGGAATTGGAGATGCCTTCAAGGTAGACCACGATGCTGTGGGTTTGCTGGTCGGAGGCCAGGAAGTCGAGCACCTGCGCGATGTCCACCGAGGTGTTCGGACCCAGCGAGACCACGGTCGAGAATCCGACCGCGTTCTGGCTTGCCCAGTCGAGGATGGACGAGGTCAGCGCGCCCGACTGGGACACCAGCGCCAGCG
>ERZ1645187.2988-NODE-2988-length-14490-cov-11.068722_pt1 | contig 14490 bp, 11 predicted proteins | sample MGYA00575352_ERZ1645187 | MGnify/ENA primary metagenome ERZ1645187 (study PRJEB40837, sample SAMN11349314) | freshwater sediment metagenome | isolation source: river sediment | host: Sediment | place: India: Wazaribad , New Delhi | collected 2017-02-21 ...
GCGCAAAACGCGCCCCGGAGCAAAACATCCCAGGCATCAAAGCATTATTCCAATGCACCTTTTGTTTTTTTCCGGTGTTAGACTTAAAGAAAAAACCAGCCCCTTCGCCCTCTGCGTCGGGACTGGCCGCTTCTCTGGAGGAATCCTTTGACCACTGAACAGCTGCTTTCCATCGACGTCGGAACCCAATCGGTGCGGGCCCTAATTTTTGACCCGCGTGGCAACCTTTTGGCTAAGGCTCGCATCCCGCTGCCTGAGTACAGCGCCCCCGAACCGGGTTGGCTTGAGATGGATCCGCAGGTGTTCTGGCAGGCGCTCTGCCAGGCTTGTCAGACGCTCTGGGGCCAACCCGAGGTCAACCGGCAAGCCATAAAAGGCGTAGCCCTTACAACCCAGCGCAACAATCTGATCAACCTCGACCGTTCAGGCCAGCCGCTGCGGCCGGCCATCAACTGGGGTGACCAGCGCCGCACTTCCGGCCTTAAACCCGTTGGCGGGTTGTGGGGTCTGCTCTTCCGCCTCTCTGGGATGACCGACACCGTCCGCTACCTTCAGTCTGAGGCAGAAGCCAACTGGATCATGACCCATCAGCCAGAAATCTGGGATAAAACGGATAAATTTGTGCTGCTCTCCGGTTACCTGACCCAAAAACTGACCGGCCGCCTGGTGGACTCAGTCGCAGCCCAGGTCGCCTACTTGCCCTTCGATTACAAGAAGCAAACCTGGGCTTCAAAGAACGATTGGAAGTGGAAAGCCCTGCCGGTCAGGGAATCGATGCTGACTGATCTGGTGCCCGTGGCGACGCCACTTGGCGAGATCAGCACTGCTGCAGCGCAAGCGACCGGCATCCCAGCTGGACTACCGCTGATCGCAGCTGGTGCCGACAAAGCCTGCGAGGTGTTGGGCAGCGGCGCGCTCGAGCCAAACATCGGCTGCCTTTCCTTCGGAACTGCCGCTACAATCAACACCACCCATACGAAATATGTGGAAGTCATCCCGCTCATTCCCCCCTACCCGGCCGCCGTCCCAGGGGCATATTCGCTTGAAATTCAACTTTTCCGCGGTTTCTGGATGGTCTCGTGGTTCACACGCGAATTCGCGCAATCTGAACAACACGAAGCTGCCCTGCGCGGCATCCCTACCGAGGCGCTTTTTGACGACCTGGTCAACTCAGTGCCGCCGGGAGCTATGGGGCTGACCCTGCAGCCATACTGGTCGCCCGGGCTGAAAGACCCGGGACCACAGGCCAAAGGCGCTGTAATCGGCTTTGGAGACGTTCATACCCGTGCCCATTTCTATCGTGCCATTCTGGAAGGATTAACCTACGCGCTACGCGAAGGCGCCGACCGCACCGCCCGCCGCAGTCACATCCCCATCACTGAAGTGCGCGTGGCTGGAGGTGGTTCGCAAAGCCCGGCCGCAATGCAGATCACCGCGGATATTTTCGGGCTGCCAGCCAGCCGTCCGCACGTCTACGAGGCCAGCGGTTTAGGCGCAGCCATCGATGCCGCCGTCGGCAGTGGCCTCCACCCCGATTTTACAACCGCCGTGCGAGAGATGACCCGCCTTCAGGACACTTTCGAGCCACAGCCAAAAAACCAGCATCTGTACAACGAGCTTTATGAGCGCGTGTATCTCAAGATGTACCGTCATCTCGATCCGCTCTACCGCGAAATCCGTGATATTACCGGCTATCCGGCCAATGATTGAGGCGAAAACGTCAAGTATTCAAAAAGCCAAGTAAACCTGAGAAAGATGCCGTAAGCTCCGCCGGAAAAAATTAACCTCCGGAGGTCAGACTGCAACTGTTATAGATTTTTTGCCGCAGCAGGAAAAGCACTAATTCACTTATATGCGCGGGGTAAATAGCCCCTGAAGTTTAAGGCTGAGAGCAATCGCTGCAGGCGCCCCTGAGTCTGTTCGATAACTGCAATGGATTCAAAAAATTAATTTCGGCTGAAGGCTGTCTATTCTTCTTCTTTAGAGCGGATAAGGATCACGGATTTGCCGGTTGGCTTCTTCAGGTCAAAAAAGGCCTTCTTGGCACGCACCAGCTGTGCCAGCTGCCTGGCGCCATACGTGCGCGGGTCAAAGCCTGGGTCAATCCGGCGCAGTGCCGTTCCCACTTCCGAAAGGCTCACCCAGCCCTCGTCATCCTCACCCACCATGTCGATGGCTTGCTCAATGTTATCGATCAGATCTGCTTCGCTGGGCGTCAGCTTGGCTTGCTGCTGCTGTTTGGCAGCGGCCTTCTTCTTCTGGCTTTCGCGCTCTTCCAAATTTTCAGTGTAGATGAATACATCGCAAGCTGAAACAAACGCGCGCGGGGTAAGCTGCCGGCCAATCCCTACCACCAGCTTGCCGCTCTCGCGGATGCGGGTGGCCAGGCGCGTGTAATCGCTGTCGCTCGAAACAAGGCAAAAGCCATCCACCTGCTCCTTATGCAAGATGTCCATCGCGTCAATAATCATGGCGGAATCGGTGGCATTTTTGCCGATGGTATAGCGGAATTGCTGCATGGGCTGAAAAGCGTACGAATTAAGCGTCTCTTTCCAGGACTTCATGTTTGAGGTCGTCCAGTCTCCGTAAATGCGGCGGATGGTGGCGTTGCCGAAGCGGCCAGCTTCCACGACAATTTGTTCAATCAGGCTGGATTGAGCATTATCACCATCAATTAAAATGGCAATGCGTTTTTCTTTGTTGCCGTTAGGCGTAGTTTCATTTGTCATCAATGTGAATTATACCCTGATCCCCCAAAGGTCGACGGAATTGCCGCGCTACTCTTCCGCTTCGTCGGGTATGGAGAGGTTGTGCTTCTGATAGTAATGCTGGTGGTAGTCTTCGGCCGGGTAAAAAGTGCAGGCGGGATGGAGCTCGGTATTTACCTGCTGGTCGTACACCCCCGAAGAATCCAGAAAAGCAATCACCGCTTCAGCCGTGTCACGTTCTTCTTCATCTTGAAAGAAGATGACCGAACGGTACTGGGATCCAAAATCAGAACAGGGGAAGGCGCTGTCGGTGGGGTCATGGAAGCGGAAAAAGGCTTCGAGCAGGGCCCGGTAAGAAAGGATCGCATCATCAAACACGACCCGCACGGTTTCAACGTGCCCGGTAACATCTTTGCATACATCCTGGTAGGTTGGATTTTCGGTTGTACCGCCGCAATAACCCACCTGGGTCTCAACGACACCTGGCATGGCTTGAAAACGAGCCTCCATCCCCCAAAAACAACCGCCGGCTAAATAAACTTCCTTAACCATTCAGCCTGGACCCTCCCGCCGCGCCATTTGTTAATCTTGATTTATCAAACACCTTTTTTCCTCTTCACAGGTTAATTGTCTTTAATATATCACCGCCCCGCCAGCGGAAAGCCTAAATCCTTAGACAAACCGCTAACGTTAACCTCAATTTGTGAATTTTGCAGCAAACGAAGTGGGGTTGAGCTGAGCGCCTGCGCCTCAGCATTGGGATGGGCCCGGAAGGATTCGAACCTTCAACCAAGCGGTTATGAGCCGCCTGCTCCGCCATTGAGCTACGGGCCCTGCTTCGCAGCAAATAATCTTACCATAAGCCCGTTGCGGGCTACTTTTGCATTTTAGCCCAGCTATCCACCAATGAAAGCGTGCGGTTCAAGACCAGTGCCTCTGGGCGGCTGTCCTGACGGTCGGGGGTGAAGTAGCCATTGCGTACCAGCTGGTAGACCTCACCCGGGCCGGCAGAGGCCAGGCTGGGCTCCAGTTTGGCGGTCAGCGTTTCAAGCGAGCGCTGGCTGACATGGTCCACAAAGGACTGGCCATCTGGCAGGTCTTCGGGGTGTTCGTCTTCAAAAAGCTGATCATAGAGGCGCACTTCCGCTTCCAGCGCGTGCGGCTGCGAGACCCAATGGATGGTGCCCTTGACCCGGCGCCCATCTGCCGACATGCCACCGCGCGAATCGGGGTCATAGGTGCAGTGCACCAGGTTGACATGCCCGTGCTCATCTTTTTCAACGCTGACTGCGCGGACGTAGTAGGCATTCATCAGGCGCACTTCCTGGCCGGGTGAAAGGCGGAAGTACTTGGGCAGCGGCTGCTCCATGAAGTCATCCTGCTCAATATAGAGCTCGCGGCCGAAAGGCACCAGACGGCTGGTCGCACAGCTCGGGTCCTGCGGGAAGTCGGGCACTTCAAACCACTCGATTTGCCCTTCGGGGTAGTTATCCAAAACGATTTTGAGCGGGCGGAGCACCGCCATGCGCCGCTTGGAAGTCAGGTTGAGCTCATCGCGGACGATATGTTCCAACAATTCGACATCCACAAAGCTGTCGCTTTTTGCAACGCCGATGGTGTCAATGAATTTGCGGATGGCCTGCGGAGGGTAACCGCGCCGACGCATCGCAGCCAACGTCGGCATACGCGGATCGGTCCAGCCATCCACATAGCCTTCTTCAACCAATCGGCGCAGCTTACGTTTGCTCATTACCGTATGGGTCAAATTGAGCCGAGAAAATTCGATCTGCTGCGGATGGAAGAGGTTAAGCTGATCCAAAAACCAGTCATACAGGGGACGGTGATTTTCGTACTCCAAAGAGCACATGGAGTGGGTGATGCCTTCGAGCGAATCGGACTGACCATGCGCAAAGTCGTACATCGGGTAAATGCACCAGCGGTCGCCGGTGCGATGATGGGTGGCGTGCAGGATGCGATACATAACCGGGTCACGCATATTCATGTTGGGAGAGGCCATATCGATTTTGGCTCGCAGGGTCTTGCTGCCATCCGGAAACTCTCCGGCGCGCATGCGCTCGAAAAGGTTTAGGTTTTCTTCAATGCTCCGATCGCGCCACGGGCTGTTTTTGCCGGCTTCGGTCAGGGTGCCACGGTAAGTGCGCATTTCTTCAGGAGAAAGATCATCCACATAAGCCTGGCCCTGGCGGATGAGCTGCAGCGCCATCTCATAGAGCGCTTCAAAGTAGTCTGAAGCGTAAAACTCCCGGTCGCCCCAGTCGAACCCGAGCCAGTGGATGTCTTCCTTGATGGCGTCGACATATTCCACATCTTCTTTGACCGGATTGGTGTCATCGTAACGCAGGTTAGTCAGCCCGCCGTATTCCTCCGCGATGCCAAAGTCAATGCAAATGGCTTTGGCGTGGCCGATATGAAGGTAACCGTTGGGTTCTGGCGGAAAGCGGGTGTGCACCCGGCCGCCAAACCGGCCGGTGCGATTGTGTTCGTCGATTATTTCCTTGATAAAGTTGGTTTTAGTGGGTGTCTCTTCGTTCATCGGACGCTCCTCGTAAATGAATGTGTCATTATACCATCCGGCCGGGGGCTACGGCCCGCAAAAGACCATGTGGCGCTCAGCCCTTGCCTTCAAGCGGCCTGGCACCAGCCGGCAGCCTGAGGCTTAGGCTCACCCTGCCCGCTCTGTTTTGCACGCTGGGCCGCCGGCGCAGCACTGTGGGCGGCTCTTAATCCGTAACAGCCCCGGAAAACCGCTTCCAGGGCTGTCGGAATAAGTTGGAGTCTTTTATCTCAGCGGCAGGCTTCCGCCAGGCGGGTTGCCAGCGACCGGATCGCTTCGGTGTCTTCCGGCTTGGCACTGCCGTTAAACTCCACCGCACCCAATGTTTCCCACTCCAACCGGCTGGCAAAATCTTCAAAAACGGATTTAGCGCCTCCCGACCAGGCCCAACTTCCCAGATATGCGGCCTTTTTATGGCGGACCCCTTTGATTTCGGCCATGGTCAGTGCGTGCAACATGGCCGGAAACATTGCCCGTTCATAAGTCGGGCAGGCCACCAAAATGCCACGCTTGGTCCACAGCGAGGGGAGGAAGTAACTGGCATCGATCTCGGAGACATTGAACACTTCGATCGGAACTTGGTTCTCGCGCAGCGCCTGGAGGGCGCTTTCCATGGCGCGTTCGGTGTTGCGGTACATGCTGCCATAGAGCACAGCCACACCCGGCTCAGCCGGCTCGCCAGCGTAGCTCGCCCAGCGCTGGTAACGTGAGATGATCCGATCTGGGTAAGAGCGCCAGACCGGTCCGTGTGACGGCGCAACCATGCTGACCGGATGGGCGCTGACCTTCTCGATGGCTTGCAGTACATTTTTGCTGTACGCAGCCACAATATTGCTGAAATAACGCAGGGCTTCAGCTTCCACGCTTTTCAGGTCGGGCTGCTCATCGTCAAAAATGGAACCATTCAGTGCGCCATATGCTCCAAACCCATCACACGAGAATAGCACCTGCCGCTCTTCCAGATAGGTCATCATGGTCTCGGGCCAATGCACCAGCGGGGTGAAAATAAACCTTAGCGTCAAGTGCCCCAGACTGAGGGTTTGGTCATGTTTGACGACTTCCACATTCTCGGTCAGGTTGTAAAAGTCCTTCATCATCGAAACGGCCTTGGCCATTCCCAAAAAACGGGCATTGGGTGCCAAGGCGCGCAGGCGGGTCATCGAGCCGGAATGGTCCGGCTCCATATGGTTGATGATGACGTAATCCAACTGGCTGAGATCCATCAGCTTGGAAATCTGATCTACGAAATCGTCGGTAAAAGCCTCTTTAGAGAGGTCAATCAGGGCGGTTTTATCATCGCGGATCAGATAGGCGTTGTACGAAATGCCACAGTTATCAATCGGCCACAAGCCTTCGAACAAGCCGGTGGCACGGTCATTAACCCCAACCCAATAGACGTTCGGGCAAATTTCGACGGGGCGCATCAGGCTTAAGCTCCCAGGAACTTGCGCACCTCAGGCAGTTGGCCGCTGCTTCCAAGGTATTCGTTCTTCTGGGCGATAAACTTGGCGTATTCTGCCATATAGATCTTGCCCGGGTCGCGCAGGTCAAATTTTTCGGGGTGCTCCAGGAAGAATTCCCGGTGCACACGCGTCCAGACCAGGCGTCCGTCGGTGTCGATGTTAATCTTGGTGACGCCCAGGCGGGCGGCTTCGCGGAACTGAGAGGCATCCACACCCTTGGCGCCGCCCAGCTTGCCGCCAGCAGCGTTGATGCGCTGCACTTCTTCCTGCGGGACCGAGCTGGAGCCGTGCATCACCAGTGGGAAACCTGGCAGCCGGCGCTGAATTTCAGCCAGCACCTCGAAGTGCAGGCTTTGGGTGCCGCTAAATTTGAACGCTCCATGGCTGGTGCCGATGGCGACAGCCAGCGAATCACAGCCGGTTCGCTCTACAAAATCGCGCGCCTGATTCGGGTCAGTCAACTTGGCATTGGACTCATCCACGCTGACGTGCTCTTCCACACCGCCCAACATGCCCAGCTCAGCTTCGACGACGATGCCCTTGGCATGGGCCGCTTCCACAACCCGGCGGGTGATGGCAATGTTTTCTTCGTAGGGCTTGCTGCTGGCATCAATCATGACCGAGCTGTAAAAATTGGAATTGATGCAGTCGTAGCAGGTTTCCTCGTCGCCATGATCGAGATGCACCGCGTACACCGCCTCAGGGAAAACGACCTCCGCTGAGCGAATTAGCCCTTCCAGGAAGGCTTTGTCGGTATAACTGCGCGCACCCCGGCTAATTTGAATAATAAAGGGAGCCTGAGAATCCAGATTGCCGCGGAACAGGCCGACGATCTGCTCGAGGTTGTTAACGTTATAAGCACCCAGGGCATACTTGCCGTAGGCGTGTTCAAATAGCTTTTTAGTTGTGACGATCATTTTTGCTCCTTGGGTCGGAATGAACCTCAATTTTTTACAAATTATACCTATTTAATCCTCAGCACTCAACAAACCATCGGGTTTGCTGGCGGAAACGTGGCCGAAAGCCAGCCCGGCTAGTTCAGGCTGACCCTGAGTTGCACGTGGCTTCAGCCGGCGGCCTGTTCATAAATGGCGCGCAGCGTCTCACCATAGCGCTGTGGGTCGTGCTCAGCCCGCACACGGGCCACAGCGGCATTCCCTTTGATGGAAACGATGGCAGGGTCTGCCATGATGGCACGAATGGTGTCTTCAAGCCCGGCTTGAATCTGCCGGCTAAGAACCGCTCGTTCCTCAGCCGTGGTGTAGAGCGCTTCACCCAGGTTATTCTTGGGAACCTGGATCAACCAGCCAATGTTCTCATTATTGATCTCGGGAAAAGCGCGGATGTCAGTAGTGATCACCGGGCAGCCGCAGGCCTGAGCTTCGATTACAGAGAGGCCATAAGTTTCAGCCCAGGAAGGCAGCAGCGCTGCATCGGCGTTTTTTTGAAGCTCGACCACCTGCGCATTGGGAAGTTCAGGGTAATATTCCAGCCAGGCGGGGTGGGCAGCAATCACCGACTGCACCCAGTGTAAATCTTCTTCCGTCTCCGCCGAGGCGTACGGCTCGAAGCGCAATGACGAAACCAGGATCAGCTTGATTGGCAGTTGTTCTTCTTCAGCCAGCTTTTGAAAGGCTCTGAAAACCTCTCGGCCTCCTTTGCGGAAAAAAGCTGCCCCAACCATGATGAAACGCAGCGGGTTAGCTGAGCTAACATCGCGCGGCTCACGGATTTCGCAAAGCACTTTTTGCGGAGGGTGCAGCACAATCATCTTGTCCAAAATTGGCTGGGTATACGCCGCCGGCAGCGCACTGAGCAGGTCCTTTTGGATTCGGGCGGCGCTCTGAGACCAGGCGATCAGCCGTCCGCAGGCTTTGCCGATAATTGCGTCCAAGGCGCGGCGGGTCAGGTCGTTAAAAAGTACATCTGGCGCCCGGTCCCCCTGATGACGGGTCACCAAATGATCAAAGCGCGGCAAGATCGTCTCAAAAGATGCCACCCAAGGCGTTTTACCGTAGCTGATACCGTTCGAAAAGTGAAAGACATCCACTTTGTTCAGGTCAAAATCGTCAAATTGATTGTTAAGATTAAATGTGGAAATGAGCGGTTTGCCGATCAGCCGATTGATGCGTAGTGCCAGCGCCCGGCGATAGCTGTAAATGTCGCGGACGGGAACGTAAGTGAAGCCGGGTACTTTGTCGATGATGATTCGCTGATTGGTGTAGTAATTGTAACGGTAAGCCAGAACCCCAATTTTCACATCTTCCTCCACGTCTGAATTGCAGGCGTCATTATAACGCATTCGCTCCGGGCAAAGCTCTCGTCATTCAGCAGTGGTGCCTATAGCAAGAGCTCCCACCTCGCCGGGCAAGCGGGCAGCGTGGGTCGGAATGCCCCACACCAGAGTTAAAGCCGGCCGTACGCCCGCGGCCGTGTTAGAATCAGAGCCGAGAATCACGATGCGCCTCCGCAGCCTACCCACCTTCTACCTAATACTGGCTTGCCTGCTGGCAGCCTGTCTGATGCTGAGTGGCTGCGCCTCAGCGGTGCCGATCCTAACCCCGGCAGTAACCGCCCCCCGGCCCAGTCCCACCCCCAACCCGGAACAGCGTCAAACCCAGGAAGCCTGGGGCGCCACCCCAACCTCGCGGCCTTCCCCCACACCCTGGCCGATTGCCTCCCCGACGGAACCGCAGGCATTCATGCTGGCCAGCAGTGTCGATCTGAACCCCCTGACCGGCCTGCCAGCAGAAAGCCCTAACCTGCTGCAGCAGCGGCCGGTCTTGATCAAGCTGGCCAATTGGCCGCGGGAACTTCGCCCGGCTGTGGGCTTAAACGCTGCGGATATGGTTTTTGAGTACTACATCGGCTTTCAGATGAACCACTTTGCCGCGCTATATTATGGCGGTGATGCTGCCGTGGTGGGGCCACTTGCGCCCGGCAGGCTGCTTGACGCCCGCCTTGCCGCCCACTACCAGGCCAACTTTGTCTATGCCAGCGCCGAACCTACCATCGAAGGTGTGCTGAAATCTGTTTTGCCCGAGCGCGAATTTTCCCGTGGGTTTCTGGGCTGCCCGGCAATCTGTACTGAAACCGAAGCCCAGGGCGGGAATACCGTGGTCAACACCGCGGCAGTGCGCGAACACGCCGCCAATCTTGATCAACCTGACTTCACTCCTGCCTTAGGAGGTCTGAGTTTCTCTGAAGAAATTAGTGATTGGGATGAAGTAGCCCTGCGCCTCAGCTACCTTTATGCCGACTTCTCGGTGATGGATTGGCGCTACGATCCAACCAGCCAGCAATATCAGCTCTGGCAGGACGCACAAACTGCCGACGGAAGCATCACGCTTCAACAAACCTTTGACCGCGATTCGGAAGAACCGGTAGCCTTTGAAAATGTGTTAATTTTGTTTGCTAACTATATTGAGTATGAGAGCGACCTGCATGACATCGACATGCGCGAAGGCGACCCCAATCAGCAGGCCTTCCTGCTGCGCGATGGCAAACTCATTTTCGGAACCTGGGGTTCTTCCGGTCCCGAGCAGCCGTTCCAATTTCGCGATTTGAACGGCCAGCCGCTGGCCCTAAAGCCCGGGAGGTCGTGGGTGGTTTTCGCCAGCACAAATACTCACACCAGCCAGACCACGCCCGGCAACTGGGACCTTACTTTTTCTGTACGCTAACTTCAGGCTGCCCGCAGCGCTTCCGGCTGGAATTTGCCGACCCGCATGCCATTCAGGGTAACCGCCAGTGAAATACCCATGTCTGCCAAAACCGCAACCCAGAGCGGCGTCAGCCCTGACACTGCCAAAACTGCAGCGATTGCCTTTAGCCCCAGGCTGATGGCGATATTTTGCCGGATCAGCTGATTGGTACGGCGGGAAAGGCGGATGGCATCCGGCAGGCGGCGGAGATTGTCATCCATCAATACGACGTCGGCCGTTTCAAGTACCTGGGCAGTCAGTGCGCCTCCCATGGCGATGCCAACATCGGCATTTGCCAGCGCTGGCGCATCGTTGATGCCATCGCCAACCATGGCGGTCGGCCCAAATTCTGTGCGAAGCCGGCGCAGCTCTTCCAGCTTTTGCTCGGGGAGAAGTCCCGCGCGCACCTGCGGCAGGCCGATTTCATCTGCGACGCGCCCGGCAACAGACGGGGTATCGCCAGTGAGCATGACTGAATGAATGCCGAGCGCGCTCAGGTCACGAATGACAGCGGCTGCCTCCGGTCGGATTTCGTCTTCCACACCGATCAGGCCGCGAACGCGTTCGCCATCGCATACCAGCATTGTAGTCTGGCCCTGAGCTTGCGCGCTCCGGGCTTGCTCGGCCAAAGAAGGTGGGGTGTTGTGTTCTGCCAGGAACAAATTCAGGCTGCCGACGGTCGAGAGCTGGCCATTAATGTAGCCCTGCTGGCCACGCCCGGGGAGGTTGACCACGCCTTCGGCTGCCGGGTATTTTGTGAGTACACCCCAGGCGTCGGCTTCAGCTACCACTGCCTGACCCAACGGGTGGCTGCTGTGCTGTTCCAATGAACCCGCCAGGGCCAGCATGTCGCCGCAAGGCTCGCAGCGTTCCGCCCCTTCACAATCGATAGACTGAACCAGCGATACGGTTGGGATGCCTTTTGTGAGCGTGCCGGTCTTGTCAAAGGCGATGGCTTTGGTCTGCCCCAACTGCTCAAGGTAAATGCCACCTTTAAAGACGACCCCCAGGCGGGCTGCCCGCGTCAGACCGCTGATCATTGTTACGGGGGTGCTGATCACCAGCGCGCATGGGCAGCCGACCAGCAGCACGGATAGCGCCCGGTGCAGCCAGCCATAACCTTCCACCTGATTGAGCAGCGGCTGGCCAAAAAACAGCACCGGCACCAGCGCTACTGCCACTGCAATTGCAAAAACGATGGGCGTGTAAACTTTGGAAAACCGGTCAATAAATTTTTGCTGATCGGAATGATTGGCCTGCGCCTCCGTCACCAGGTTAATAATGCGCTGAATGGTCGTATCGGCTGCCAGGCGCTCCACGCGGACCCACAGCGCGCCTTGCCCGTTGATCGAACCAGAAAGGACTCCGCTGCCAGCCTGAACCGGCACCGGCTGACTCTCACCGGTGATGACAGACTGATCAATCTCACTCTGCCCTTCCAAAACCGTTCCATCCATCGGCAGGCGTTCCCCAGGTCGGATAACAATCACATCACCTACGCGCAGCGCTTCGACCGGGATGTCTTCTTCGCGGCCTCCAGTTAACCTTCTGGCAAACTTCGGTGCCAAATCACTGAAACCGGAGAGAACTGACCGAGCCCTGGCATTGGCGTAATCTTCCAGGGCCTCCGAAACGCTGAACAGCAGCAGAAGCACCAAAGCCTCGGCCGTTTCGCCGATCAGTACCGCGCCGACTGAGGCGATGGTCATCAAACCGGTCATATCCAGACTGTGGCTGCGCGTCAGACTGCGCCAGGCGCCACGCATCACCGTCCAACCCGCCAGCGGCAGCAGCAGCAGCTGAATCAGCGTCACCCACTGCGAGGCAACACCCCCGCCCGGCAGGAAAAATGTCAGCGCCAAGAGCATTGCTCCGGGTAGCGTCACTTTAAAATCTCGATTGCTGCGCAAGATTTGCCAAAAGCCTTTTAGCCCACTGGCGCCTTGTTCCGCGCTGGCCGGCACTGCGCAATTGGCGCAGTTAAGCGCCGCTTCAGACACTTGACCGCTGATAGTATTTTCAATTTGACGATCGCCTGCACAATTGGCACAGAAAGCATCACTCATTTTTTCGCTTTTGCTCATTTTGAACCCAATTCTGAATGGATATGGCGACTATGCTCCAGGGCGCGCTGGAATAAATCGCCGATATGCGCGTCATCCACCCGGTAGAAAATTTGCTGGCCTTCGCGCCGAGCAGACACGAACCCCAAAAGACGCAGCCGCTGCAGCTGGTGAGAGACCGCGCTCTGGCTGATCTTAAGGGCCTCCGCCAGATCGTTCACGCAGGTTTCCCCCTTAAAAAGCACAGCCAGCAGCCGCAGGCGGGTGGGGTCACTCAAAGCTTTGAACGTCAACGCCATGCTGGCAGCGTCATTCTCATTCAATGGTACCGATGCATCCAAATTTTCCATTATTTCGCGCTCGTTCGATGAATATATGATCAACTGTTCATATTATAGCCATTCTTGTGCTTTTGTCAAGCCGTCTTTGCGGATACGGGGGAAAATTGCCGAGCGCTGCCAGCCTGCCCGGCCAAAAATTTATTGGCTGGCCAGGTAGCGCAGCAGCGCCGCGGTCAAGCGGGCGTCATCTACAGCCTGATGGCTGTTGGGCAGGTCAATTTGGCAGATCCGCCCGGCAAATTCCAATTTTTGTGATTTAAAGCCGTTGTGGCGGGTGTTCCATTCGCCATAATAGGCGGCGAACAATTTCATCATGCAGAATGCCTGTCCGTCTTCCAAAGTCCACGGCAGGCGGCTGGCCTGGCAAGATTGTTTCAGCATGGTCCAGTCAAACTCGGCGTTATAAATACCAATCGCCCGCTTTTGCAGGATGGGTTCGACTTTTGCCCAAACTTCCGGCCAGCGAGGGGCGTCAGCAACCATCGCATCGGTAATCTGATTGACCGCGGTCGAAACCGCCGGGATGGGCACACCCGGGTTAACCAGGCCATCATACAACACCTCTCCCTGCAGATCTACAATTCCCACCTCTATAATTAAATCCTGCGGGCCGGTACCAGTCGTTTCGGTATCCAAAAAAATGGGGTCAAGCGCCAAAACCTGGCGGGCACGTTCGATGACTTTAGGGTGGGCAGCAGGCAGTTTCATCTAGTCTCCATGATATTTTGGCTATTATATCAGCCGCCTGGCGCGCAAAACCAGCCTTGGTAAGGCATAAGCTATAATTCCCATCAAGGAGGTGCTTTACCCGCCAGGCCTGCCTTTTTTGCCGGCAGAGCTCTTCCCAAGATGGATATTGAGATCAAGCAAAGGAGCCTGCAGACTGTGAATTCTTACCGCCATTTCGCCCGCCATTATCATCAGGGGCCGTACACGCATTTCACCCACCGGGTGATCGCGGAATACTTCCCCAGCATTTGTCAGACACTGGGCATTCACCCCAAAAGCGTGTTGGATCTGGCTTGCGGCTCCGGTGAATTTGCAATTGATCTGGCGCTGAAAGGGCTTAGGGTCAGCGCCATCGACCAGTCAGCCAGCTTGCTGCGAATCGCGCGCGCCCAGGCGAAAGCGGCCGGCGCAGGGGTTCAATTTGTACGCGCCGACATGAGCGCTTTTGAGCTGCCAGAGCGTTTTGATGCTGTCACCTGTTTCTTCGACAGCCTAAATTACTTGTTGAGCGTCCGGCAGCTGACCGGCGCTTTTACCTGTGCCTGGCAGCAGCTAAACCCGGGCGGATATTTTATTTTTGACATGAACACGATTTATGGGCTGGCTGTGCTCTGGCAGCGCTTTCCAGTCATTATCCAGCAAGAGACAGATGACTATCTGGAAGTCGCCCAAAATACGTGCGACTATGAAAACCTGATCGCCAGCATGCGCCTGATCATGTTCGAAAAGAATGGCGATAAATGGGATCGCTACGAAGAGCTGCACCGCGAACGCGGCTATGCTTTGGAAGACGTCCTGCTGCTTTTGGAGCGGGTTGGTTTTGAAACACAGTTCATCTTTGGCGACCCGCTCAACCAGCGCCCGTTGGCAGAAAAAGACGGACGCATGTGGATCGCTGCCCACCGGC
>ERZ1645187.2989-NODE-2989-length-14488-cov-5.497818_pt1 | contig 14488 bp, 12 predicted proteins | sample MGYA00575352_ERZ1645187 | MGnify/ENA primary metagenome ERZ1645187 (study PRJEB40837, sample SAMN11349314) | freshwater sediment metagenome | isolation source: river sediment | host: Sediment | place: India: Wazaribad , New Delhi | collected 2017-02-21 ...
TAAGAGCTATCAAAAAAAACCAGGTGGCCGTTACCCTTAGCATAGGCGAGCTTTCCTATGATGAGCTTTCATATTTCAAAGACTGCGGAGTAGATAGGTATCTTCTTAAACATGAGACTTCAGATAATGATATTTATAGATCCCTTCATCCTGATGGCAATTTTGAAGAAAGGATAAAGTGCCTTAGAAATATCAAGAAACTTGGCTTTGAAACAGGCGGAGGGTTCATGGTCGGACTTCCCGGTCAAACCATTGAAAGCATAGCAGATGATCTTCTTTTGTTAAAAGAACTTGAATGTGATATGGCAGGGATAGGACCCTTTATTCCCCATCCCGATACTCCCCTTTCGGAAAATAGTAGCGGCAGCACAGAACTTTCCAAAAGAGCAATGGCAATTGCAAGGATACTTCTTCCAAAAGCCAACCTTACAGTGACCACGGCCCTTGGCATACTTGATCCGAAAGAGCGTGATTCCGCATTCCACTGCGGAGCTAATGTTATAATGAAAAAGATAACTCCCGATGAATATAAGGAAGACTATTGTATTTATCCTGCACGATTTGACAGGACCGATATAATTAAAGATAGAAGGGAGATCGAAAGAATCGTTGTCCAAACAGGCAGGAGGCCGATATGACAAATTACAACAGCAGATCAATGAAGGCGGAAGAGTTTATTTGTGATGAAGAAATCAAAAATACTCTTGAATATTCCGCACTGCACAAAAATGACAAGACACTGATCGAAAAAATATTGGAAAAAGCAGCGAAATATGAAGGTCTTGATTTTAAAGAGGCCATGGTTTTGCTGGAGTGCGAAGACCCTGAAACAGTAAATCGTATGTTTGCCTTGGCAAAGGAAATAAAGGAGCATTTTTACGGCAACAGGATAGTCATGTTCGCGCCCCTTTATCTCTCCAATTACTGCATCAACGGCTGTACATACTGCCCTTATCATGCGAAGAACAAAAATATAATCCGAAAAAAACTTTCACAGGAAGAGATAAAGAAAGAAGTCATAGCTCTTCAGGACATGGGGCATAAAAGACTTGCCATTGAAGCCGGTGAGGACCCGAAAAACTGTCCCATCGAGTATATACTGGAAAGCATAAAAACCATATACGGGATCAAACACAAAAACGGAGATATAAGGAGAGTAAATGTCAATATTGCCGCAACAACGGTTGATGATTACCGGAGGCTGAAAGAAGCGGGAATAGGTACATATATACTTTTCCAGGAAACATATAATAAAGAAAAATATTTAGAACTCCACCCTTCAGGCCCAAAAAGTGATTATAATTATCATACTGAGGCCATGGACAGAGCCAATGAAGGCGGGATAGATGATGTGGGATGCGGAGTCCTTTTCGGGCTTGATAATTACAAATATGATTTTGTAGGACTTTTGATGCATGCAAAACATCTGGAAGATACCTGGGGATGCGGGCCCCATACCATCAGTGTCCCGAGGATACGCCCTGCTGATGACATCGATGTGAAAGATTTTCAAAATGGTGTGCCGGATGATATTTTCAAAAAGATCGTTGCAGTACTTAGAATAGCGGTGCCTTACACCGGAATGATAATGTCCACAAGGGAAAGTGAAAAAACCAGGAGAGAGTGTCTGGAGATAGGAATAACCCAGGTCAGTGGAGGAAGCCGCACCAGTGTGGGCGGATATGAAGAGGAAGAAAGAGATGAAACCACCGCACAATTTGATGTAAGTGATACAAGGACCCTTGAGCAAGTGGTTTCCTGGCTTATCGACCTGGGATATGTGCCCAGTTTTTGTACTGCATGCTACCGGGAAGGCCGGACGGGAGACAGGTTTATGAGTTTGTTGAAAGCAGGGCAGATCGCCAACTGTTGTCAGCCAAATGCACTTATGACACTAAAAGAGTATCTGATGGATTACGCATCTCCTGAAACATATGAAAAAGGCGAGGCTATTATTCAAAAAAGATTGGCCATGGTGCCCAACGAAAAGGTAAGAGAAATGGCAAAAAAACATCTCAAGGAAATCGAGAAAGGAAAGAGAGATTTTAAGTTTTGATGAACAGTCTAAATGAAACACCAAGAGCCGGAAGGCTTCACATAAGTATATTCGGCAAGAGAAACAGCGGCAAATCTTCTTTGATAAATGCCCTTACCGGGCAGGACATAGCCATCGTTTCTGCGCATGCCGGCACAACTACGGATCCTGTTTATAAATCCATGGAACTTCATCCTGTGGGTCCGGTGGTTTTCATTGATACGGCAGGATTTGATGATTTTGGAAAGCTGGGTGAACTGAGACTCAGCCGCACAAAAGAAGTTATCAAAAAAACTGATATAGCACTGCTTTTGTTCGATGACGGCAGTCTTGACCCTGAAGAGTGTTGGCTGTGCAGTTTGAGGGATGCGGAAATTCCGGTCATCCCCATAATAAATAAAACAGATGTACTGGATCGGGCGGTTCTGCAGCAAAAGGTCATAATGGTATTCGGACTTATACCGATAATGGTAAGTGCCGCCGACGGTACCGGGATAGAAGATATCAAGAAGGCCATAGATAAGCTGGTCCCGGAAGATTTCAAGCGCGAAAAAATTCTGGGGGACATGGTTGGCGCCGGCGAAACAGTTCTTTTAGTCATGCCGCAGGATATACAGGCGCCGAAAGGAAGGCTTATACTGCCCCAGGTCCAGGTGATCAGGGAGCTTCTTGACAATAAATGTACCGTTGTATCTACCGTTTCGGACGGATTTTTGAAAGCTCTGGATTCGCTTTCCAAGGCGCCTTCCCTTATTATTACTGATTCCCAGTGTTTCAGATATGTGAATGAAAATAAGCCCGGAGAGTCGGCGCTTACATCTTTTTCAATATTGCTGGCTGCATTTAAGGGAGATCTCAAAACTTTTATTGAAGGCGCCGCAGCGATAGATTCTCTGACAGAGAAATCAAGGGTGCTTATAGCGGAGGCCTGCACCCATGCGCCCCTTGAAGAGGATATAGGAAGAGAGCAAATCCCCGGGATGCTCAGAGAGCGTGCAGGCGAAGGAATGAGAGTGGACATTGTTGCCGGCTCGGATTTTCCAAAAGACCTTAAAAAATACGATTTGATAATCCACTGCGGCTCATGTATGTTCAACCGCAAACACATGATGTCAAGGGTAGAACAGGCAAAGACCCAAGGTGTCCCCATCACCAATTACGGAATAGTAATGGCAAAACTAAAAGGGATCCTTGATGATATAACTCTGCCGCCCAGCCGTTGAACCGTACCATCCCCCTAGCCACCTATCACCCGGCGACGCGGCTTGTCTGTTGCGATTTTTCTGCGCACTCACCCAGCCGCTTAACCGTTCCACCCATCCCCATCCCCCGTTTGTTCAGTCGCTGAAATAGCGAGCTTTTTTATTTCGGGATCCGGCGGAAGCTGCCCCCACATAGGCTGCTCCGCCGGGAAAAACTTGCTCGGGAGAGCCTGAAGAAGCGGCTTCGCAGAGAATCTACAGGAAATTGCCGCCAAAGATTGTTATTCAAGGGCGGCTTCCTCTTTTTACACCATATATCAATGCATTATCAATGCCATATTTCTGGATTTTCAACCACTGAATCCTAAAATCATCATAATCCATAAAATCATTGGATTTTTCACAGCAAAACGAAGGGAAAAAATAGCAAAATCAAAATTTTAACCCTTTTTGCGGTTTTTTAAGGCCTAAAATGTTAATTTTAACCCTTTTTACCCAAAACCATATGCTCTAGGGTTAAAATTTCCTCTTAAAAGGCGTTTTTGGTGTAAAAAATGGCAAATTCAGCCAAAAAAAACAGAAATAATGGTGATTTTTAACCCTGGAACCGGGTTTTTAGCACGAAAAGGGTTAAAATCTCAAATTATATACTTTTTAAAGCCGGTTTTAGCCAAACATCTCCTTTTATGTATAGCGTGACGGAAAAACAGAGAGCCAAAAGGCCCAACCACCAAGTACAAAATGCACAAATCCCCGATCCTTCCCAACCTCCCCCAACCTTTCTCAATCCTCCTCAACCCCAACACCTGAAACGATTTTCAAACAAAGACAAATTCTCACCTACCCCCAAAATCCCCCAATACCCAAAACCCCCACCAAAAAACAAAAACAAAAAGGTTGATACCTCGAAATAACTGTGGTATAGTAAATAAGCTGTGTATAGAATAGCAAATTATGCAAAGGGGAACCTGAGCAGGAAAGAGGTGATAAGCATGAAGGAAGGAATCCATCCTAAATATCAGGAATGTAAAGTAACTTGCGCATGCGGTAACGAGTTCGTTACAAAATCGACAGAAAAAGAAATAAGACTTGACGTTTGCTCAGCATGCCACCCGTTCTTTACAGGACAGCAGAAGTTCATAAACAGAGGCGGTCGTGTCGAGAAGTTTAAGAACAAGTACAATATGGATTAATTATTAAAACCGGAATTGATTTTCCGGTTTTTTTATAGGCCTGATTATGATATAATAATCATTTGAAAATAGACGCAAGGGAGATAAAAATGTTCGACAAACTGGATTTCATTTCAGATAAATATGATGAGCTTTCGGCAAAGGTCTCGGACCCTGAAATCATTGCAAATCAGGCACTTTGGCAGAAGTATGCCAAAGAGATGGGAGAGATGGAGCCCATAGTAAAAAAATATCAGGAGTACAAAAAGATCAAAGGAGATCTTAAGGGCGCCAAAGAAATGCTGGATGAGGGCGGCATGGATGAAGAGCTTAAGGAAATGGCAAAAGCTGAACTTGCCGAGCTTGAAGAAAAAACACAGCCTCTGGAAGAAGAGCTTAAGGTACTTTTGCTGCCAAAGGATCCTAACGACGACAAAAACGTTATCCTGGAGATCCGTGCGGGAACCGGCGGCGAAGAGGCTGCGCTTTTTGGCATGGACCTTCTTCGCATGTATAAGATGTATGCCGAAAACCGAGGTTGGAAATCCGAGATAATAGAAATCAACGATACTGATATAGGCGGGATAAAGGAAGTTGTTGTTCTCATTAAAGGAAAGGGTGCATATTCAAGGTTGAAGTATGAAAGTGGGGCGCACAGAGTGCAAAGGGTCCCCGAAACCGAATCCAGTGGCAGGGTGCATACTTCAGCGGCCACCGTAGCGGTGCTTCCGGAAGTGGAAGGTGTTGAAATCGAAATAAACCCGAATGATGTAAGAGTGGATGTCTATAGAGCATCAGGAAACGGCGGTCAGTGTGTAAATACAACGGATTCGGCGGTAAGACTCACCCATGAGCCCACGGGTCTTGTAGTGACATGTCAGGATGAGAAGTCCCAGATAAAAAATAAAGACAAAGCATTTAAAGTATTGAAATCAAGGCTTTATGATCTGAAAATGCAGGAGCAGAACAAAGAGATAGCGGACAAGAGAAAAAGCCAGGTGGGAAGCGGAGACAGAAGCGAACGAATAAGAACCTATAATTTCCCCCAGGGAAGAGTTTCAGAGCACAGAACAGGAGCCACCATATACAAACTGGAAAGTTTCTTGAACGGGAATATGGATGAAATAATTGACGGCCTGATAACTCATGATCAGGCAGAAAAAATGAAAGCATTTTAGTGGGGCAAAAGCAACGAAGATCATTAATACAAACAAAAATCAGAAACCAAAAAACAAACAAAAAACCGACAAAACCAAAAAACAAACAAAAAAACCGGCAAAACAAGAAAACAGAACAAAAAAGACGGGAAAGCAAAAGAAATCACATGAAAACACAAATCCTTGAAAGCACATCTGAAAACATAAAAAAGGCGGCCGAAATAATCAAAAAAGGCGGTCTGGTGGCATTTCCCACAGAAACTGTATACGGACTGGGTGCGGATGCCATGGATCCGGAAGCCGTAAAAAAAATATATGAGGCAAAGGGAAGGCCCAGCGATAACCCAACCATAGTTCACATAGGAAGAGCCAGCGACATAGGCCAGCTTACCCGGATGCTTTCGCCCGGGATAGTTAACCTTATCGAAAATTTCTGGCCGGGCCCATTGACATTGGTCGTAAATAAAAAACCTGAAGTTCCCGATGTTACCACAGGGGGACTTGGTACTGTGGCGGTAAGGATGCCGGATCATCCCGTTGCCCTTGAACTTATAAGAAACGCAGGATGTCCAATTGCAGCACCCAGCGCGAATATTTCCGGTAAACCAAGCCCGACGACGGCAGAACATGTAATAGATGACCTTGACGGCAAAGTAGATGCCATATTGGTCGGCGGGATGTGCAGAGTTGGGATAGAATCCACAGTTCTGGATATGACAGAAGAAAAGCCCGTCATATTGAGACCCGGCATCATAACTGCAGATGATATTGAAGCAGCCCTTAACAAAGATGTGAGCATCGACAAGGTGGTTTTGCAGAAAACTTCCGACGGACAGGGCAATGAGGAGAACGCACCGAAAGCTCCCGGAATGAAATACAAACATTATGCTCCGGACGCACAGATGCTGGTGGTAGAAGGCCAGAGAGAAAAAGTCAAAAGTGAGATAAACAGGTTGAAGGATCTCAACGAGAAAATGGGTAACAAAGTGGGCGTAATGCTTTTTGAAGAAAAAGCCTTTATAGAGGCAGCTCATGATTTTTTCGCAGAGCTCAGGGAGCTGGACAGGCAGGGAGTGGACATTATACTGGCAGGAGCGCTAAGTGCAACGGATGGAGTGGGATTTGCGGTCATGAACCGGATGATGAAAAGTGCAGGATATAATATAGTAAAGGTCTGAGGGAAGAACAGGCCGCTGGAAATCCAGGCTGAGGGAAGAACAGGCCGCTGGGAATCTAAGCTGAGGGAAAAACAGATCCACATAACCCCTTTATAATGGAGTGATATTATGAAAATTGCCATTGCCGCCGATCATGGCGGATATGAACTGAAAGAAAAGATAAAAGAGTATCTTGAAAGCATCTATGCGAATGACAAAGATGTGGAGATACTTGACATAGGCACCGATTCGGATGCCTCTGTTGATTACCCCATGTATGGCAAAAAGTGTGCCGAGAAAGTGGCATCCGGTCAAGCACAAAAAGGAATAGTCATATGCGGCACCGGAATAGGCATATCCATTGCAGCCAATAAGGTGAAAGGAATAAGATGCGCACTTTGCACAAATGAGAAAATGGCAGAAATGTCAAGAAAGCATAATGATGCAAATATGCTGGCCCTGGGAGGACGAATAACAGACCCGGATACGGCATTAAGAATAGTAGATGTCTGGCTCAAAACAAATTTTGAAGGCGGCCGGCACAAGAGACGTGTAGATATGCTTGACTGCATATAAATAAATTAATTTTTAAAAAAGAATATTTGGAGGTACAAGATGGGAAAAGTATATGTTTTTGATCATCCGTTGATCCAGCACAAAACAGCAATGATAAGAAAAAAAGAAACAAGCGTAAAAGATTTCAGAGAGCTGGTAAAAGAAATAGGCATGCTGATGGGTTATGAAGCAACAAGAGATCTTCCTCTTAAGGAAGTGGATATCGAAACCCCCATCTGTCCCACCAAAGTAAATATGCTCAAAGGTGAAGACATAGCCATAGTGCCCATATTAAGAGCAGGGCTCGGATTGGTTGACGGTATGCTTGCCCTGGTACCCAATGCGAAAGTGGGTCACATAGGACTTTACAGAGATCCCGATACACATATGCCTGTGGAGTATTACTGCAAGATGCCCAATGATGTTGACAAGAGAAAGGTATTTGTGGTGGATCCCATGCTGGCCACAGGAGGCAGTGCGGCGGCGGCCATCGATTTCATAAAAGAAAGAGGCGGTAAAGATATAATTTTCATGTGCCTTATAGCCGCGCCGGAAGGGATAGAAGTTTTGCAGAAGGCTCATCCCGATGTGGACATATATATAGCAGCAAAGGATGAAAAACTGAACGAAAACGCTTACATCGTACCGGGCCTTGGAGATGCGGGCGACAGATTGTACGGAACCAAATAGAGAAAAATAAAACAAAAAAACAGCACATGCAAAAAACAATTGTAAAGGATCCGGCAAATATTCCGGAAAGCAAAACAAAGGTGTAAGCCATATAATTATTGAGTGGGAAAGGTTAAAACAGGAGGAGACAAAAGATATAAAATGGAAAGACAAGTAAAGTCAAAAGAGAATGCCATAACGACAAACCAGTATATGCTTAAATGGATAGACAGGGTCGCAAAGATATGTAAGCCAAAACAGATAGTCTGGATAACCGGTGAACAGGAACAGCTGGAGTCATTAAGGAAAGAAGCATGTGAACTTGGCATATTCCATAAGCTCAATGAAGAGAAACTTCCCGACTGCTATCTTCACAGAAGCGATCCAAACGATGTTGCCAGAGTGGAAGGTCGTACATATATATGCAGCAGGAAAGAAGAGGACGCGGGTCCCACCAACAACTGGATGGAACCCAAAGAGATGTATGAAAAACTTGAAAACCTATACGACGGTTCCATGAAAGACAGAGAAATGTACATCATTCCCTTTTCCATGAGCATCGTGGGATCACCCTTTTCAAAATACGGAATCGAAATAACAGATTCCCTTTATGTGGTGCTTTCCATGGCCATAATGACAAGGATAGGAAAGCCGGTCCTGGAAGCCATCGGAGATTCAAAGGAATTTACAAAGGGAGTACATTCAAAAGCCGGGCTTGATCCCGAAAAAAGATATATAGCCCATTTCCCCGAAGATAACGCCATAATGTCCATAAATTCGGGATACGGAGGCAATGTGCTTCTGGGCAAGAAATGTCTTGCCCTGCGTATCGCATCATACCTGGGCAGAAGAGACGGATGGATGGCTGAACATATGCTCATACTGGGGATAGAAAACCCCAAGGGAGAAGTAAGATATGTGGCGGCCGCATTCCCTTCGGCATGCGGCAAAACCAACCTGGCCATGCTTATACCCCCAAAACATTTTGTAAGATCCGGCTGGAAAACCTATTGCGTAGGCGATGATATAGCCTGGCTACGCGTGGGTGAAGACGGCCGTCTTTGGGCAAGTAACCCTGAGTACGGGTTCTTCGGAGTTGCCCCGGGCACCAATGAAAAATCAAATTATAATGCCTTGGCCAGCACAAAAAAGAACACTATTTTTACAAACGTGGCACTGGACCGGGACGATAATACTGTATGGTGGGAAGGCCTCACAAAAGAGCCTCCCAAAAATGCCCTCAACTGGAAAGGTGAACCCTGGGATCCGGCATCCGGCGAAAAGGCCGCCCATCCCAATTCAAGATTTACTGCTCCGGCAGAGAACTGCCCCTGCATTTCCACTGAATTCAACAGCGCAAAGGGCGTTCCCATATCAGCAATAATTTTCGGAGGCAGAAGAGCCAAAACAGCCCCCCTTGTTTATCAGTCCCGTGACTGGAACCATGGCGTATTCGTGGGCTCCATAATGGCTTCGGAGACCACAGCTGCCATAACGGGAGAAACAGGTGTGGTAAGAAGAGATCCCATGGCAATGCTGCCTTTCTGCGGATATCACATGGGCGATTACTGGCAGCACTGGATAGACATGGGAAGAAAAATAGAGCATAAACCCAAGATATTCAACGTTAACTGGTTCAGGACCGATGACGAAGGAAAATTCATATGGCCCGGATTCGGTGATAATCTGAGGATCCTTGAGTGGATACTCATAAGGTGCCATGACGGATTTGATGCCGTAGAAACTCCCATCGGGAACGTGCCTTATCCGGAAGACATTGACATAGACAATCTTGAAGATGTGACCATTGATACACTTAAAGAACTCCTTAAGGTGGACAAAAAACTTTGGAAAGAAGAGATGGAAGGCGTAAGGGAGTTTTATAAGAAATTCGGCAAAAAGCTGCCGGATAAGCTGGCAGCTGAACTTGATGCCACCGAAAAAAGACTGAACCAGTAGAGGAGAAGACATGGATTTTATCAGAGATGATGTAAGCGAACATAGTAATGTTTTTGATGTGCTGAAGGAAAGAGGCTTCATCGAGCAGTGCACCCAGGAAGAAGAGATACGCAGTATGCTTGGCCGGGAAAAAATAAAGTTCTACATAGGATTTGATCCCACTGCAGACTCTTTGCATGTGGGACATTTCATGCAGATCATAATCATGATGTATATGCAGAAATACGGACACACCCCCATCGTTCTTATCGGGGATGGTACTGCAATGGTGGGAGACCCTTCCGGCAGAAGCGATATGCGTCAGATGATGACACCTGAGACCATACAGGAATATCGTAATCGCTTCAAACATCATTTTGACAGATTCATTGATTTTGATGATGATTTTCAGTATACGGGATCCCGGGAAGAGGATACCGTAAATAAAACAAAGGGCCCGGCACCGGGAAAAGCGGCTTGTGTAAATAATGCCAGCTGGCTTTCGTCTCTTAAGTACATTGACTTTATAAGGGACATCGGACGGCATTTCAGCGTAAACAGCATGCTCAGAGCCGAGTGCTTCAAGCAAAGGCTGGAAAAAGGGCTTTCATTCCTTGAATTCAATTATATGCTGATGCAGTCATACGATTTCATGGTAATGTCCAGGGACCTGGACTGCAAGATGCAGTTCGGCGGCAACGACCAGTGGTCAAACATACTTTTTGGTGTGGATCTTATCCGCCGCGAGCTGGGCAAACAGGCATACGGTATGACATTTGCTCTGCTTACCACCAGTGAAGGCAAAAAGATGGGGAAAACACAAAAAGGAGCACTTTGGCTGGACAGATCCAAAACATCCCCATACGAATTTTATCAATACTGGCGTAACGTGGAGGATGCGGATGTAAACAAATGCCTTAGAATGCTTACTTTCCTGCCCATGAAAGAAGTCAGCGAACTGTCTTCCCTGAAAGACCGGGAGATAAACCGTGCAAAAGAAATACTTGCATTTGAAGTGACTAAACTGGTCCACGGAGAAGAAGAGGCAAAAAAAGCAAGAGACGGTGCGCAGGCAGCTTTCGGTGCAGCAGACAAAAAAACTGCGGAGGCCAGCGAGAACATACCTTCCACAAAAATGGATCCTTCGGGATTTGAAGGAGAAGGCATGGGAGTTGTTGACCTTATAAGACAGATCGGTCTTGTTTCAAGCAACAGTGACGGATTCAGGACCATAAAACAGGGTGGACTGACGATTGCGGGAGAGAAGGTAAAAGACGCAAAAATGAACGTGACCGCAGAAATGTTCCGGGACGGTAAACTTCTTATCCGGAAGGGGAAGAAGGTATTCCATATTGTTCGTATCTCCTAGGAATTTACGGTTTTTATGAACTTTGCGAATTCATCCATGGGCATCGGCCGGGCATAATAAAAACCCTGTGCATATTTTACACCAAGACGGAGCAGCAGATCGTGCTGCTCTTTTGTTTCGACTCCTTCGACGATAACATCAAGACCGACACCTTTGAAAAGATCTATCAGTTTCATGAATACGGAAGTCTGTCTTTTGTCTGACAGATCATCGGGCATCACTGAACGGTCTGTTTTCAGTATCAGGAAAGGAAGGTTTGTAAGAGTTGAAAGATTGGAGTATCCGGTGCCGAAGTCATCAATGGCGAATTCATGGTTTTTTTCACACAGTTTTTCCATATTATTTTTGAGAGTATCGCTGCCCAAAGCAGCGGCGGTTTCTGTTATTTCGAATATAACAGAGCCTGGGACCAGATCATGTTTTTCTATACAGTCATTCACCTTTACCGGAAAATCATTCTGCATGATGTCTGCTACAGAAAGGTTCATTGATATACATTCAAACCCTTCATATCTGAAGGGCTCGTGTTCCTTTATGAAGCTGCATATTTTTTCAAGGACCTGGCGGCTTATTTCTGTGATCATGCCGGTTTTTTCTGCAAGAGGAATGAAATCCGCGGGACTTATGATACCCTTTTCGGGATGAAGTATCCTGCTTAATGCTTCCGCTCCTATTATTTTTCCTGTTGCAGGAGAAAAAATGGGCTGGAGCCATATTTGAAGATCCTGCTTTTCCAGAGTTTCTTTTAATATGGAGCGCATATCAAAACTGAAGATCACCGAATCTGCAAAAGCCTGAGATATTTCAAACACCGAACCTTTTCCCTTGGATTTTGCAGCCTGCAGACCTTCAAGGAGGATTAGCATGACGTCTGATTCCTGGGCCGGACATCTCACATTCCTGGTATAGCATAAAGTGGCCGATATTTTTATATTTATATCTTCTGTAAAAGAGGAAGTTTTGAGTTTCCCGGATATGATGTCCTTTATTTCAAAACATTCCTTTTGTTTATCGGTGGCTATTATAAAGGTGTCGCCCATCAGGCGGAAGACAAATGCTTTTTTGGAAATGCCTTTCAGGAATTTTGCAAAATTGAAAAGTACCTCATTTCCGGTATCCATTCCGAAAAGTTTGTTTATTTCCGGCAGATCGTCAAGGGATACGATTATAGCATTGCAGCAGGCCTTCTTTTTCATTCTTTCTTTTATGAATCGCAGAAGAGCCGTACGGTTAAGACAGCCCGTAAGATCATCAAGCATATCAGCAGGATTTTGCAGAGTGAGATATACCATAACCACTGCCAGGCATGCGGCCATGCCCGAAAGCAGAAGAGACGGATTGTAGTACTGTATGGACAAAGCAACAAAAAAGAAAACAGAGAACATAAAGATGGCAACGAACTGCTTTTTTTGTATGACCTTTCTGTTTATCACAGTCATGCAAAGGGCAAGGCATAAATAGAAAGCCGAAATAATAAAAATCAAGTAATAAAAAGGTCCGTGAATGTAATCATTATATATATCGAAAGTAAAAAAGCCGCCTCTTATGGGATTCAGAACCCATATGATAAACAACGCCAGCCAGGGTAAAAAAGATATGCCGATAAAAACACGGTTCTTCTTTGTAAGCTTATCTGTAAGGCTCAGGATAAAAAGATACATAAGGGGAGCCAGAAATATAAGGAGCATAAAAAACAACTGATTAAGCATTAGATTCAGTAAAAATGAAAATCGATCATTATAAGAAATGGTATATGCGGTGGCAATATCAAGGAGTGTATAAAAAAATGTTGCCCCTAATATGATTTTGAAAATAAGATTTGTGATACTCGGGAAGCGGTACTCACTGAAAAAATGCACGGCGACAACTGACAGGAATATCAGAGCGCAGATTTCATAGCTGATATCGTATAGTATGACAGCCACCTCTCTTTAACGTGTTAAATTTCTAACTCATTCAAATATATCATATAACAAAAAAATATTCTATAAAATCTTTGACATTTCAACAAAAAACATATAAACTGTCATAGTGCCATAAATCGTGGCATTCGTGCGTCAGGGAAAGATTTCCCGGCAGACAGCACGGCTGAACAAGTTTTAGTTATGCCGAAAAAGATCAGCGATCCCAGTAGGCAGTGCCGAAAAGCTTTCTTTATGCGGAAACCAGTAGGCAGGGAGGAAAAAATGAAATCATTTATCGCAAAACCCCATGAAGTTGAGCGCAAGTGGTACATCATAGACGCCGAGGGCAGAACTCTTGGCAGGATGGCCACAGAAGCAGCTTCCATACTGAGGGGCAAGAAAAAGACCACTTACACACCCCATGTGGACTGCGGAGATTATGTGATAATAATCAATGCAGAGAAAGTGGAAGTCACAGGCAATAAAAGAAAAGACAAGATCTATAAGCACCACTCCGGTTATCCGGGCGGTCTTAAGGAAGTCACTTTTGAAAAAATGCAGGAGAAACATCCTGAAGAGATCATAAGACATGCAGTAAAAGGCATGATGCCAAACGGCAAACTGGGAAGAAAAATGTTCAAAAAGTTAAAGGTTTATGCAGGTCCTGAGCACGATCACGCGGCACAGAAACCGGAACCTTGGGAATTTTAAAGAAAGGGAGGAAACGAAATGGCAAAGATGCAGTATAACGGAACAGGCAGAAGAAAATCTTCCGTAGCCAGAGTAAGGTTGATCCCTGGCAAAGGAAATATAACCATCAACAATAAACCTCTTGACGATTACCTGGCAATGGAGATCGTAAAAAGAGAAGTAAAAAGACCCTTTGAGATCGCAGGATGCGAAGGCAAATTCGACGTTATCGCCAGAGTACACGGAGGCGGAACAACAGGACAGGCCGGAGCCCTGAGGCACGGCATATCAAGAGCGCTGTGCCAGGCAGACAGAGATGCTTACAGAGCAGCCCTGAAAGATGCCGGATTCCTGACAAGAGACCCCAGGATGAAGGAAAGAAAGAAATACGGACTCAAAAAAGCAAGAAGAGCAAGCCAGTTCTCAAAGAGATAGAGAGACCTATCCCGATTTGCGAAGCAAATCGAAGGAAGGTCCTCCGCCAGGAGTGCAGGAGCTTGCTCCGTGGCACTCTACGGCGCAATTGGTTATCAGAAATGCAACAACAAAAACCCCGGAATTTTATTTCGGGGTTTTATTGTGGCTGAAGCAAATCGAAGGAAGGTCCTCCGCCAGGAGTGCAGGAGCTTGCTCCGTGGCA
>ERZ1645187.2990-NODE-2990-length-14487-cov-132.512749_pt1 | contig 14487 bp, 12 predicted proteins | sample MGYA00575352_ERZ1645187 | MGnify/ENA primary metagenome ERZ1645187 (study PRJEB40837, sample SAMN11349314) | freshwater sediment metagenome | isolation source: river sediment | host: Sediment | place: India: Wazaribad , New Delhi | collected 2017-02-21 ...
CCCAACCTTGGCAAGGTTGTGCTCTACCCCTGAGCTACACCCGCTTCCTTGGGTACCGCCCGGCGTCGCCACCGGACGGCCGCTTCTATGCAACAGCCCGCCGCGGGATGCAAGCCCGTTTTCGTCGGTTTTTTTCGTTTACCGCAAAAATGCCGACAAGAGACTGAAAAAAAACGATATTTCGTCCTTGTCCGAAGCTCCGGGAAGGCCCGTCGGGTCGCTGCGGGGGCGCGTTGCGGCGGTCTTCACGCCCATCCGATCGCTCGCCGGCGAAGTATTTCACCGTCCGAACTGCCATTTCGTCGCCTCCATCCCCGTTCCCCGGGCCGCCGTCGCTCCGGGATCGTCCCCGTGTCGTCGCCGCGATACCCTTTCGCTGCGAAAGGCTCTAGAAGGACGCCACCTCCCCTAGCGGCTCCGCCGCACGTCCCGAGACCCGCCCATGCCGCTCACTCGCGCCGAACTCCTCGCCCGCCTCGCCGAACTCGGCATCGAGACGACGACCCACGACCATCCGGCGGTCTTCACCGTCGCCGAGAGCCGCGAGATCAAACACGCCATCCCCGGCGGCCATTCCAAGAACCTGCTGCTCAAGGACAAGAAGGGCCGCGTCTTCCTGGTCACGGCGGAAGCCGACGCGGCGATCGACCTCAAGACCATCCACGACAAGATCGGCGCGAACGGCCGCGTCACCTTCGGCAAGGCCGATCTGCTGATGGACCTGCTCGGTGTCATTCCCGGCGCCGTCACTCCCTTCGGCGTCGTCAACGACACCGGCCTCGCCGTCACCATGGTGATCGACGCGCCGCTCCTCGACCACGAGATCGTCAATTTCCATCCGCTGGAGAACACCGCCACCACGTCGATCCACCGGGACGATCTCGTGCGCTTCCTCACCGCCGTCGGCCATCCGCCGCTGATCGTGAAGGTCTCCGACGGCAAGGTGGCCGAAGCCCAGGAGGGCTGAGCGCCCCGCGGCGTGCCGCCGATCGGCCCTCGCACGACGGGGTGATTGCGGATCGCCGCCTTTCACCCCATCTTTGCACCCGACGCCACCGACACCCGGCGTGGCGCGCGCGGCCTCGGAGCCGTCGCCCGTCCTACGCCTCCGAACCACGGAAGAACCCATGACCGGCCCCAGCTTCACCTACGGTTCCGCCTATCCCTCGATGAAGCCCGTTTCCACCGCGCCCGCGGCCCCCGCCGGCGGCGACGGCCTCGTCAAGGAGACCACCACCGCCACCTTCATGGCCGACGTCGTCGACGCCTCGATGCAGGTGCCGGTGCTGGTCGACTTCTGGGCGGAGTGGTGCGGGCCGTGCAAGCAGCTCGCCCCGACGATCGAGAAGGTGGTGCGCGCCGCCAAGGGCCGGGTGAAGCTGGTCAAGATGAACATCGACCATCACCCCGAGGTCGCCGGCCAGATGGGCATCCGCTCCATCCCCGCGGTCATTGCCTTCAAGGGCGGTCAGCCGGTCGACGGCTTCATGGGCGCGGTCCCCGAGAGCCAGATTCAGACCTTCATCGACAAGCTCTGCGGCCCCGCCGCGCCGTCGGACGCCGAGACGTTGGTGGCCGAAGGTCGGGCGGCGCTCGACGCCGGTGACGTCCAGACCGCGATCGAGGCCTTCGCCCGAGCCCATCAGGCGGAGCCGGAGAACCTCGACGCTCTGCTCGGCCTCGCCGACGTCCACGTCGCCGCCCGCGATCTCGACACGGCGAAGCGCCTCCTCGCCACCGTGCCGGCCGCCCAGGCCAAGGACCCGCGGGTCGCCGCGGTCCAGGCCCGCATCGATCTCGCCGAGAAGACCGCCGCCCTCGGCGACCCGGTGGCGCTCGAGGCCCGCATCGCCCACGACCCGAACGACCATCAGGCCCGTTTCGAACTCGCCCTGATCCTCTCCGCCACCGATCACACCCAGGCCGCCGTCGACTGCCTGATCGAGATCATCCGCCGCGATCGGCCGTGGAACGACGAGGCGGCACGCAAGCAGCTCCTCACCTTCTTCGATGCCTGGGGACCGAAGGATCCGGCGACCCTCTACGGCCGCCGTCGTCTCTCCTCGGTTCTCTTCTCCTGAGGCGCCGATGACCCGGACCGGCAACCAGACCTACGAAGGTTCCGACGACCTGCCGGCGGTGATCCCGGTGTTCCCGCTGGTCGGCACGCTGCTGCTGCCGCGGCGGGCGATGCCGCTCAACGTCTTCGAGCCGCGCTACCTCGCCATGGTCGACGCGGCGCTGGCCGGAGATCGCCTGATCGGCATGATCCAGCCGGAGGTCGGACGAGTGGGCGTCGAGCGCGCTCAGCGCCCGCCGCTGGAGCGGGTCGGCTGCCTCGGCCGCATCACCCAGTTCGCCGAGACCGGTGACGGCCGGCTGATCATCACCCTGGTCGGCGTCTCCCGCTTCGCCGTGACCGAGGAACTGTCGACCACCACGCCCTATCGGCAGGTGCGCTACGACGTCGAGCGTTTCGCCGACGACTTCCGCCCCGGCCTCGGCGAGGCGGAGGTCGACCGCGCCCGTATCCTGAAGACCCTGCGCGCCTATCTCGACCACAACGCCCTGGCGGTCGAATGGTCGCAGTTCGAGACCGCGCCGGCCGAGGCGCTGGTCGACGGACTGGCGATGATGTCGCCCTGCGGCGCCCGCGAGAAACAGGCCCTGCTCGAGGCGCCGGATCTCGCCGCCCGGGCCGAACTGCTGGTGGCGATCACCGAGCGCGCCCTCGGTCTCGGCGAGGGCGGTTCGCCGGCGCCGTTGCAATGAACCCGGAGCGACCGGGCGACGGCGCGGGCCGCCCGGTGCCGGTGTCCCGCCGCTGCGGCGCGGTCGAGAGATCGGCTACCCCCCGAGGGCCGGATGCGCCGGCGCTCTCGGCCCCTGCCACGAGGTGACGCCATGGCCGACGATCCGATTCTCGCCGACGACCGCCGCCGCGGCCGGCTCGATCCGCGCCTGCTCGAACTGCTGGTCTGCCCGCTGACCCGCACAGCCCTCGTCTGGGACGCCGAGGCGCAGGAACTGATCTCCCGCGCCGCCCGCCTCGCCTACCCGATCCGCGACGGCATCCCGATCATGCTGGCCTCCGAGGCCCGACGGATCGACTGACCCCGCCCCGCCCGGGAGCCGCTCCGCCGTCCGGCGCCCGGCGCCTCCCGTCAGGCGGAGGCCGCTCGAATCATGTCCGCCGCCTTCTCGCCGATCATGATCGACGGCGCATTGGTGTTGCCGCCGATCAGCGTCGGCATGATCGAGGCGTCGACGACGCGCAGGCCGTCGAGCCCCCTCACCCTCAGATCCGGCGTCACCACCGCGCCGTCGTCGACGCCCATCCGGCAGGTGCCGACCGGGTGATAGACCGTGTCCACCCGCGCCCGGAGGATGGCGCGGATGTCGTCGTCGCTGCGCACCTCGGCGGTGTAGAGATCGCGGCCGCGGCGCGAGGCGAGCGCCGGGGCGTCCATGATCCGCCGCGTCGCCTTGAAGCCGGCGACCATGTCCTCGAGATCGTCGGGATGGCTGAGGAAGGCCGGGTCGATCAACGGATCGGCGAGCGGATCGGGCGAGGCGAGTTTCAGCGTCCCCCGGCTCTTCGGCCGCAGCAGGCAGAAGTGGGTGGAGAAGCCGTGGCCGAGCCGCAGCTTGCGGGCGTGATCGTCGACCATGGCGAGGACGAAGTGGATCTGGATGTCGGGCGCCGGCAGATCGGGACGGGTGCGGAAGAAGCCGCCGGCCTCGGCGAAGTTGGAGGCGACCATGCCGCGCCGCTCGCGCCGATAGCGCAGGAACTCGCGCACCAGCCGCGCCGTCCCGGCGAAGGACAGACCGACGAGATCGAGGCTCTTCGCCGCATAACCGAAGACGAAGTCGGGATGGTCCTGGAGGTCGGCGCCGACGCCGGGCAGGTGATGGACGACCTCGAGACCGTGCCGTTGCAGTTCGGCGCCATCGCCGATGCCGGAGAGCATCAGGATCTGCGGCGACTGCAGCGCGCCGGCCGACACGATCACCTCGCGCCGCGCCCGATAGATCCGCCGCTCCCCGCCCTGCAGGACCTCGACGCCGACGGCGCGCCGGTTCTCGATCAGCAGACGCAGGACCCGCCCCCCGCATTCGACCGCGAGGTTCTTCCGCGTCTCCAGGTGCGGGTGGAGATAGGCGCGGGCGGCGCTCCAGCGCTCGCCGTTCTTCTGGGTCACCTGATAGACGCCGAACCCCTCCTGCTCCTCGCCGTTGAAGTCGTCGTTGGAGCGGAATTGGGCCTCGGTCGCCGCGTCGAGGAAATGGCGCTGCCACGGATTGTCGGTGCGCGGCAGGGCGACGTTGAGCGGCCCGCCGCGGCCGTGCAGGTCGCCGGCGAGGTCCTCGTTGTTTTCCGATCGCAGGAAATAGGGCAGCACGTCGGCGTGGGACCAACCGGTGTTGCCGAGCGCCGCCCAGTGGTCGTAGTCCCAGCGATGGCCGCGGATGTAGACCATGGCGTTGATCGCCGAAGACCCGCCGAGGGTACGGCCGCGCGGTTGATAGCCTCGCCGGCCGTTCAGGCCGGGTTGCGGCACGGTGCGGAAAGCCCAGTTGTGCAGCTTCGTCGGCACCATCAGGGCGCCGGCGAGCGGGGTCCGAATCACCCCGTCCGTGCCGCGGTCGCCCGCTTCGAGCAGGCAGACCCGGAGGGCCGGGTCTTCGCTCAGCCGGCCGGCGACCGCCGAACCGGCGGATCCGCCGCCGAGCACCAGATGGTCGAACTCGCGCGTCGTGGTCGTCGTCATGGCGTTCCTCCCGCCGTCTTTTTGTTTTCGTTCGGCTCGCCGGGTCAGGCGAAACGCCGCAGAGCGGCGAGCATGCGGTCGAAGAGCCGGCCGTAGGGCGGCTGCACCAGCCCGAGACCGGAGAGGTCCGGGCGATGGAAGATCGGTTTCAGGTGCGAGAAGGTGCGGAAGCCCCATTCGCCGTGATAGGCGCCCATGCCGGACGCGCCGACGCCGCCGAAGGGCTGGTTCTCCTGGGCGAGATGGACGAGGCAGTCGTTCACCGTGACGCCGCCCGCGACCGTTTCGATCATCACCCGATCGAGCGCCGCGCGGTCGCTGCCGAACCAATAGAGCGCCAGTGGCCGTTCGTCGGCGAGGACGGTGGCGATCGCCGCGTCCGGGCCGGAGACCGGCACCACCGGCAGGATCGGTCCGAAGATCTCCTCGCGGCGCACCCGCATCTCCGGCGTCGTGTCGAGGAGGACGCAGGGCGGGAACTTCGCCGAATTCGACCAGCGCGCCGGATCGGCGACCGCCCAGACGACCCGCGCCCCGCCGGCGACGGCGTCGTCGACCAGCTCCTGTTGCCGGGCGCGGTGCGGCGCGCAGACGATCGCGGTGTAGTCGGGATTGCCCGGATCGTCGCCGAAGAGCCGGGCGACGGCGGCGCGATAAGCGGCGACGAAGGCCTCCTCGCGACCCTCGGGTACCATCACGTAGTCGGGCGCGACACAGGTCTGGCCGGCATTGAGCAGTTTGGCGAAGGCGATGCGCGAGGCCGCCTTCGCCACGTCGGCGGAGGCGTCGAGGATCGCCGGCGACTTGCCGCCGAGCTCGAGCGTCACCGGCGTCAGGTTCTTCGCCGCCGCTGCCGCCACGATTCGCCCGACCCGGGTCGAGCCGGTGAAGAGCAGGTGATCGAAGGGCAGCGCCGTGAAGGCACTCGCCACCTCCGGTCCGCCCTCGACCACCGTCACCTCGTCGTCGCGGAAGCGGCGGCCGACGAGGCTCGCGAGCAGGGCGGAGAAGCGCGGCGTCAGCTCGCTCGGCTTGACCATCACCCGGTTGCCGGCGGCCAGCGCGGCGGAGATCGGCCCGAGGGTCAATTGCAGCGGATAGTTCCACGGCGCCACCACCCCGACGACCCCGAGCGGTTGGGGCATCAGCCGATTGCGGCCCGGCAGGAAGGCGAGTTCGGTCTTCACCCGCTTCGGCTTCATCCATCCCTTCAGATGGCGGAGCGTGTGCTTCACCCCGGCCTCGACGACGAAGGCCTCGGCGAGCCGCGTCTCCTGGACGCAGCGATGGCCGAAGTCGGCCGAGATCGCCGCCTCGATGGCGCTCGCCTCCTCGGTCATCAGGGCGAGGAGACGACGAAGGCGATCACACCGTTCGCCGAGGTCGGGGAAGGGTGCGCGGCGGGAGGCCTCGCGCAGGCGGGCGAAGCGGGGGGCGAGCCCCTCGGGGCCGGCGATCGTGGGGGGAAGAGCGGCGTCCATGGGGGTCCTCGACCGATCGTCGGTTGATCTCAATGCGTCCAGGCTCTCGTCAGCACGCCGTCGTCGCCGTCGAACAGGCCGGTCAGGACGGCGCGTTCCCGGCGGGTGACGAGATCGAGGAATTCGTCGGCGCCTCCCATCCGGTGAAAGGCGCGATGGCCGGTCTCGAGGAACTCCTGGAGGTCGCCGAAGCCGGCGAGGCGGGCCGGGCGACGCATCATCGAGAGCGCCGTCCGGGCGAAGGCGTGGTGGGTCAGATGATCGAGCGCATGGCCGAGGTGCTCGATCAGTTCGATCTGGTGTTCGCGATCCCCCCGGCGGCCGACCGCGCGATAGGCCTCGCCATAGGCGGCGGCGTCGAGGGACTCGACGCGGGCGCCGAGCACGGCGACCATCTCGGCGTCGAGGATCTCGGAGAGCGTGTCGAGTTCGATCGCGTCGGCGACCGTCTCGAGCCCGGAGACCGGCAACAGCTTGGCGACGGTGGGGACGACGCGGGCGATGTCGGCATCGCGTTTCACCGTGTCCTTGCCGCCGTAGAGTTCGGTGAGGAAGAAGACCGCGGTGTCGTGGTAGCGCGGATCGGCGAGGAGATCGCCGTGGGTGCACTCGAGCCGACGCGACTGCCACTCGCGCAACGCCAGCCGCCGACGCGTCGCTTCCGCGTCGGTCCGGACCCGCCCGCGCAACTCGATCCCGGCCGTCAGACGGGCGGTAAGTCTTTCGACGGTTTCCGCTTTCGTGTCCATGAAAATCCTCTACCATCGCGAGTTAGAAAGCGCCGCCTAAAGAGGAACGCCTCTCGCCCGGGAAGGGAAGAGGCCCCGTCGCCACGGTGGACGCGCGCGCGAAGACGCGTATTCGGGGAGTGGAACATGGTTCGCGGTGTCCGCATGTCGCCGGTCGACACGACCTGGCTGCGCATGGATCGACCCACCAATCCGATGGTCATCGTCGGCGTCATCGGCCTGTCGGGCGCCGTCGACCCGGTCGAGCTCGAACGGCTGCTGGCCGAGCGATTGCTCGCCTACCGCCGCTTCCGCCAGAAGGCCGAGGCGCGGCCGGGCGGCATGTGGTGGGTCGACGATCGCCACTTCGACGTCTCTCGCCACATCCATCACGTCCGGTTGCCCGGCGCCGGCGGCGAAGCGGAACTCGAGCATTTCGTCGGCGAGTTGGCGACGACACCGCTCGATCACGCCGTGCCGCTGTGGCAGTTCCACATCGTCGAAGGGTATTCGGGCGGCGCCGCGGTGGTGGTGCGCATCCATCACGCCATCGCCGACGGCATCGCGCTGATCGGCGTCATGCTGTCCCTGACCGACGATCTCGCCGGCGTCGACGAACCGGTGGCGCACTGGACGGCGGGTGCCGACGCCGAACACGGCGACGGCTGGGCCGGCCTGTTCGCGCCGATCTCCAAGGCGGTCCGGGCCGGCACGAAGCTCTCCGGGCGGGCACTGAAGACCTCGAATTCGCTCCTCTCCCACCCGACCCGAGCGCTCGGGCTCGTCCGCGACGGCGTCGGCATCGCCTCCGAACTCGCCGGCCTGCTGTTCATGCCCAACGACAGCCGCACCCCGCTCAAGGGGGTTCCCCGCGGCGTGAAGAAGGTCGCCTGGGCCGACCCGCTGCCGCTCGCCGAGGTCAAGGCGGTCGCCCATGCCCTGGGCTGTTCGGTCAACGACGTGCTGATGTCCTGCGTCGCCGGCGCCTTCAACGCCCATCTCGCCGCCGAAGGACAGCGCACCCGCGGGGTCGAGATCCGGGCGCTGATCCCGGTCAATCTCCGCGCCCCCGGCCGGCATGCCGATCTCGGCAACGAGTTCGGCATCGTCACCCTGGTGCTGCCGGTCGGCATCGACGATCCGCTCGCCCGCCTCGCCGAGGTGCGGCGGCGGATGGACGAGCTCAAGGCCTCGCATCAGGCGGCGGTGACCTACGGCCTCCTCGCGGTGCTCGGCTACACCCCGAAACAGGCCCAGGACGCGCTGTTCTCGATCCTCCTGTCGCGTGCCACCGCGGTGATGACCAACGTCCCCGGCCCGCAGACGCGCCTCACCATGGCGGGCGCCGAGGTGTCGCGGATGATGTTCTGGGTACCGCAGTCGGGCGACATCGGCATCGGCGTGTCGATCCTGTCCTATGCCGGCGAGGTCCAGTTCGGGCTGATCACCGACGCCGCCCTGGTCCCCGAGCCGCGGCGGATCATCGACCAGTTCCGCCCGCAATTCGAACGCCTGCTCTACACGACACTGCTCGAATTCGCCGATCACGCCGCCGATCTCGTCGAAGCGGGCCGGACGGCGAGCCGCCCCGCCCCGCGCCATCGCCGCCGCGACACCACCGCCCCCGGCCGCACCGCGAGCCGGCCGAAGGCGGCGAAGGGCGAAACTCGCCGCGACGGCCGGACCGACCGGCCCTGAGCCGGTCGGCCGACATGCCGAACCCGCCTTCGGGCGGGTGTCTCGTCAATCCTCGAGTTCGGCCTTCGCCTGCTCGACGTCGAGCCGCTCCATCGCGTCGGCGGGCGCGACCTTCGCCGCCGCCTCGTAGAGGGCGACGGCCTGTTTCATCTTCGAATTGCCGAACATCATGACGAGACCGTTGCCGTATTCGATGCGGGCAACGGCCGAGTCCGGCGAGAGCCGCAACGCCGTCTCGAAGTGCTTGACCCCCTCGTCCTTGGAGGCGCCGTAGGTGAGGCCGCCGATCATGCCGCCGACCTTGGCGACGATCTCGGCGTGATAGGTGCCGAGCGCGATGTGGGCGTCGGCGTGCTTCGGCGCGATCGCCAGCGCCGCATCGAGGCTCGCCCGCACCTTGCCGGCGAGGCCCTGGGTCAGCGCCTTGGCGATCGAAATGCCCTGGCTGTAACGCCCGAGCGCCTGGGCGTGGAGATACCACGCGTTGGCGAGGCCGCGCGCCGCCGCCTGCAGGGTCTCGGCTCGCTCGGCGACCCGCTGGAAGAGCGCGAGCTTCGTCGCCTCGTCCGCCTCGAGATGGGTGGCGTGGATGTTGGTCGCCTTGCCGGCGACGTTGACGCCGAGCAACCCGACGGAGAGGCCGAGTTCGACCGCCGCGGCGAAATCGCCGCGGTGATAGGCCCGCCACGCGTCCTGGAGGACGGCGGCGGCCTCGTCGAGCGGCATCTTCGGCTTCAGCTTCGGCGCCGCGGCGATCAACGCCTCGAGACCGGCGACGTCGGGGAACGGCTCGCAATCGCCGCGATGGAGACGCGGCCACGCCTTCTCCAGTTCGGCACCGGGATAGTCGAAGTCCTTCGAGGGATGGGGAAAGGCTTTCCAGTGCGGCGTGGTCATCGGGCGTCTCCTCAACTTCTGTAGCGTTCGGCGAGATGATCGAGCAGCGCACGCTCGCGCGGCGCCAGATAGGGGGCGGCGAGCGCCATGACCTGATAGGCGCCGCGCGCCAGGACCTCGCTGGTCTCGGCCCGCCCGCGGGGGCCGCGCACCGCCTCGAAGGACAGCCAATAGGTGGCGACCAGCGTCATGTTCGCCGCCAGCGCCTCGATGTCGGTCGAAGACGCCGTCATCCGCCCCGCCGCGACGAGCCCGCGCAGGATGATCGCCGCGGTCGACTGCTTGTGGGCGAGGACGATGCGGATCTGACGCTCGATCGTCCGATAGCGGGCGGCGAGGTCGGTCAGGTCGCGGTAGAGGAAGCGGTATTTCCAGATCGCCTCGAAGACGAGGTGCAGGAAGAGCCAGACGTCCTCGACGTCGGAGGGCCGCATCACCGGCGCGGCGAGCGTGTCCTCGATCTCGCCGCGATAGGCGGCGAACAGCGCCTCGACGATCTTCTCCTTGGCGGGGAAGTGATAGTGGAGATTGCCCGGGCTGATGCCCATCTCCTCGGCGACGGCGGTGGAGGTGACGCTCGGCTCGCCGTCGCGATTGAAGAGGGCGAGCGCCGTCTCGAGAATGCGCTCGCGGGTCCGTCGCTGCGGTTTTCGCGCCATGTCGGCCGTTTCCCCCACCCGGTCGGCGTCTCGCCCTCGGCTCTGCGGCCGTTCACCCGGAAACGCCGACTGAACCGCGAAACCAGCCGCCGCTCAACGGGAACGGATCGCGTCCGCGACGATTCCTCGCGATATTTCACGAGGTCGGCTCGGTCTCGGCGGGGGTCCGCCGTTTCAACACCGTGTCGAGCCGATCGAGGGCGCGGCCGAGATCGGCGGTCACCCGGTGGGTCGGACGCCGACGGCGATGGAGCGGCGGCGAGCGCGCATCGATGAGGTGACGGCGGCCGTCGAGGAGGCTCTCGTCGAGGCCGACGCCGTGGCGGGCGAGGATCGGCACGAGCTGATCCCGCCGCCGCCGCAGATCGGCGAGCGTCCGATCGTAGGCGTGCTGGGCGAGGCGCTTGCGGCTGGCGTAGGAGAAGATGTTGGCGAAGAACATCTCGGCGTCGGCCCGGTCGGGCTCGAACAGCAACACGTCGGCATCGGGATATTCGGTGCGGTAGCGATCCATGCCGACCTTCATGCGCGAATGGATGATGGCGCGGAAGGTCTGCGACATCACCGCCGGCAGACCGCGGGCGAGCAGCGAGACGCGCTCCCCCCAGCCGTCGTCGTCGTCGAGCGTCAGATCGGCGTCGAAGGGCACCAGCGGATTGACGCAGATCAGCAGCTTCGCCCCCTCTTTCAAGGCGACGGAGGCGTGCAGCGTCTTCATCAGGGCACCGTCGACGTAGTGTCGGCCGTCGATGTCGACCGGCGGGAAGAGGCCGGGGAGCGCCGCCGAGGCCTGCACGGCGACGGAGATCGGCACGTGGTCCCAACCCCGGTCGCCGAAGGGCACGGCACGGCCGCTGTCGAGGTCGGTGGCGACGACGAAGAGCTTGTGGGGAAGCTCGCGGAAGTCGTCGGTGCGGCCCGGTGCGGTCAGGAGGCGGCGCAGGAAGGTGGAGAAGCCGGCGTTGTCGAAGATCCCGGTCGGGATCGCCCGGCCGAGGCGCTGGAACGAGGCGAGGAACCCCTTGGAGAAGGGATCCGAGACCCAGTGCTGCAGGGCCTGGGTCGCCAGCAGGGGGAGCGAGGCGAGACGGCTCAGATACTCGCCGAAGGCGGGCCGCAGCAGGATCTCGGGATCGAAGGCCTCGGCGGAAGTCTCGTTCTCGATGAACATCGCGTGGATGTCGCGCGGCGTGATGCCGTTGGCGAGGCCGGCGGCGATGACGCCCCCCGACGAGACGCCGACGTAGACGTCGCAGCCGACGAAGTCGACGTCCTTCATCGCGTCCTGGAGCGCGACGAGAGCGCCGATCTCGTAGATGGCCCCCAGGGGTCCGCCACCCGCCAGAGCGATCCCGATCTTGTGTCGAACGCGTCGCGGCATGGAGCAGACCCTCCCGATCGGGGATGAGACGAGACACGGCCGCCCGGCCCGGAGGCGTCGACCGCCCCCGCACCGGGCCCCGTTCCTTCAGGCGCGGGCGACGATCACCCGGCGAGGTCCGTCTTGATCTCGTCGACCGCCTTCGCCGCCGCATCCTTCACGGTCTTGGCCGAAGTCGCGGCCTTCTTGGCGGTCATCTTCACCACCGAGGCGGTCTCGGCCATCGCCTCCTTCACCGCTTCGCCGGTCTTGGCGGCTTCCGCATGGGCGGTGCCGGAGAGCTTCTTGGTCGCGGCGGTGAGTTCGTGGATGCGAGCGGAGAGCTCGTCGATGTCCTTCTTGGTCGGGACGTTGAGGCTGTGGAGGGCGCGGGCGACCCGCTCCTCGAACACGCTCTCGAGCTTGTCCCAGGTGCCGGTGGCGGCCTTGCGGGCCTCGGCGACCTTGTCCTCGGCGACCTCGCGGGTCCGCTTCTGGATGGTCTCACCCTCCTTCACCAGCGCCTCGAAGACCTTGGTGCCTTCCTCCTGCGCCTTGGCGAAGGCGCCGAGCCCGGCGAGCCAGATCTGATGGGCGGAATTCTTGATGGTCTCGGCCAGCTGCATTTCGGTCGAACCACCGGCGAGAGCTTTCAGCTTCTTGGCCATGATCTCGTTCCTTCCGTTCGATTCTCGTCACCCGGTGGGTGATCGCGTGTCGCGATGGGGAGAAGATAGCGACGGGGATTAGAAACCGTCGCCTAATCGTCGGCAGGTCGACTGAAATGTCTCTCGGACGCACAACACCATCGCCATCGGGGGCTTTTCAGAGGCCGCTCGCCGGTTACACTGCGGCGAACGCACCGAGGACCTCCCGCCGAGACGGGGGACCCGAGTGCCTCGGGGGAAACGACCATGGACTACTTCGTCACCGGTGCGAGCGGCTTCATCGGCAAGCGCCTCGTGCGCGCGCTCCTCGCCCGCCCGGACACCACCGTCCACTTTCTGATGCGCGACGCGAGCCCGGACCGCCTCGCCCGCCTCCTCGACTTCTGGAAGGTCGACGCGGACCGGGTGAAACCGGTCGTCGGCGACCTGACCCGGCCGTTGCTCGGCATCGACGAGGCGGCGCGCGCCGATCTCGCCGGGCGGATCGATCACGTCTTCCACCTCGCCGCGATCTACGACCTCGAGGCGGATCCGCAGGCCGAGATGATCGCCAACGTCGAGGGAACCCGCAACGCGGTGCGCCTCGCCGAGGCGATCGGGGCGAAGCGCTTCCACCACGTCTCCTCGATCGCCGCCGCCGGCCTCTACGACGGCGTCTTCCGCGAGGACATGTTCGCCGAGGCCGACGGCCTCGATCATCCCTATTTCGCCTCCAAGCACCGGGCCGAGAAGGTGGTGCGCGACGAATGCCGCCTGCCCTGGCGGGTCTATCGCCCGGGCATCGTCGTCGGCGATTCGGTCACCGGCGAGATCGACAAGATCGACGGCCCTTACTACTTCTTCAAACTGCTCCAGAAGCTGCGGCGGATGCTGCCGCCGTGGATGCCGACCATCGGCATCGAGGGCGGACGGCTCAACCTCGTGCCGGTCGACTTCGTCGTCGCCGCGCTCGACCACCTCGCCCACGTCGAGGGCGAGGACGGCCGCTGCTTCCACCTCACCGATCCGACCCCCCACCGGGTCGGCGACATCCTGGCGATCTTCGCCGAAGCCGGCCATGCGCCGAAGATGGCGGCGCGGGTCAACGCGGCGCTGTTCGGCCTGCTGCCGCCGGCGCTGATCCGCACGCTGATGGCGCTCACCCCGGTGCGCCGGCTGAAGAAGACGGTGATGAAGGAGCTCGGTCTGCCGGCCGACGTCGTCCGCTTCCTCAATTATCCGACCCGCTTCGACGATCGCGAGGCGCGGCGCCTGCTCGATCCCGCCGGCATCCGCGTGCCGCAGCTCGAGAGCTACGCTTGGCGGCTGTGGGACTACTGGGAGCGCCATCTCGATCCCGATCTCTTCATCGACCGGACGCTCGAGGGACGGGTGCGCGGCCGCGTCGTCGTCGTCACCGGCGGCTCGGCCGGCATCGGCAAGGCGACGGCGCTGAAACTCGCCCGGGCCGGCGCGACGGTGGTGATCGTGGCGCGCGATCCCGAGAAGCTCGAGGCGACCAGGGCGGAAGCCGCGGCGCAGGGGCTCGAACTGGTGCCCCATTCCGCCGACGTCGCCGATGCCGAGCAGTGCGGGGCGCTGGTGGCGATGCTGACCGAGCGATTCGGCGGGGTCGACATCCTGATCAACAACGCCGGCCGCTCGATCCGCCGCGGCATCGAGAGCTCGTTCGATCGCTTCCACGACTTCGAACGGACCATGCAGGTCAACTATTTCGGCAGCCTGCGTCTCATCCTCGGCCTCCTGCCGAAGATGTCGGAGAAGCGGGCGGGTCACGTGATCAACATCTCCTCGATCGGGGTGTTGACCAACGCGCCGCGCTTTTCCGCCTACGTCGCCTCCAAGGCGGCGCTCGACGCCTGGACGCGTTGCGCGGCCTCCGAGTTCCTCGACCGCGGCGTCGAATTCACCACCATCAACATGCCCCTGGTGCGCACCGAGATGATCGCGCCGACCAAGCTCTACAAGAACGTGCCGACGCTCTCGCCGGAAGAAGCGGCCGATCTGGTGGTCGAGGCGATCGTCCATCGGCCGGTGCGGGTGGCGACGCGGCTCGGGGTCTTCGGGCAGGTGATGCACGCGCTGATGCCGCGCGTCGCCCAGGTGATCAACAACTCGTCGTTCCGCATGTTCCCCGATTCGGAGGCGGCGCGGCATTCCAACCCGGGCGCCGAGATGCCGACGGTCGATCAGATCGCCATGACCCAGATCATGCGCGGCC
>ERZ1645187.2992-NODE-2992-length-14481-cov-5.794954_pt1 | contig 14481 bp, 11 predicted proteins | sample MGYA00575352_ERZ1645187 | MGnify/ENA primary metagenome ERZ1645187 (study PRJEB40837, sample SAMN11349314) | freshwater sediment metagenome | isolation source: river sediment | host: Sediment | place: India: Wazaribad , New Delhi | collected 2017-02-21 ...
TCTCAAGCTAAGGACCACCCCTCAATAAATGTGCGAAAGATTCTTGACACTACCTTCATCTGTATCTCCATTAAATTGGGGCTTTGAAAAATGCCTGTTCAAAAGAGAGACATCACTCCCACTCGATGGTTCCCGGAGGCTTAGAGGTGATGTCGTAAACGATTCTGTTGATCCCCCTCACCTCGTTGACGATCCGCGTGGCCACTCTCTGTAAAAAGTCGTAGGGGGCGGGGAACCAGGCGGCGGTCATCCCGTCTTGGGAGGTCACCATCCTGAGGGCGCAGACGTTCTCGTAGGTCCGGCAATCCCCCATGACCCCAACGGTCTTTACGGGAAGGAGAACGGCAAAGGCCTGCCAGACCTGATTGTAGAGTCCCTCCTCCCTGAGGGCGTCGGTCAAAATCGCGTCGGCCTCCTGAAGAAGCTTGACCCGCGAGGGGGTAACCGTTCCCGGAATCCTTACGGCCAGCCCCGGGCCTGGGAAGGGGTGCCTGCTCAGGAAGAGGGGATCGAGACCGAGAATCCGCCCCATCTCCCTCACCTCGTCCTTGAAGAGTTCGCGCAAAGGCTCTACGAGTTCCATGTTCAGAGTCTTGGGAAGCCCCCCCACGTTGTGGTGGCTCTTGATCACCGCGGAGGGCCCCCTGACGGAGACACTCTCGATCACGTCCGGGTAGAGAGTTCCTTGGGCGAGGAAGCGGATCTTCCCATGGGCCTTGGCCTCCCGAGTGAAAACATCGATGAAGGCCTTCCCGATGATCTTCCTCTTCCTTTCGGGACTGGAGACACCCTTGAGACGCTCTAAGAAGAGCTTGCCCGCCTTGACGGAGTAGACACGGATTCCCAGTTTATGGAAGGCCTCCTGAAGCTGAGAGCCTTCGTTTTTTCTGAGGAGTCCCGTATCCACGAAGACCGGAACCAGCCTGTCCCCAATCGCCCTGTGGAGAAGAAGGGCGGCCACGGAGGAGTCGACGCCTCCGCTAAGGCCCAGGAGAACCTTCTCGTTGCCCAATCTCTCCTTCAAGGCCGCGGTGGAGCTCTCCACAAAGGAGCTCATGTTCCAGGAGGGTTTCAAACCCGCGGCACGGAAGAGAAAGTTGGAAAGCAAGGTCTTCCCACAGGGGGTATGGACAACCTCGGGGTGAAACTGGACCCCGTAGAAGCGGCGCTTTCTGTCCTCAACAACGGTGTTAACCGCATTCTCCGTTGACGCAATTCTCTCAAAGCCCGGGGGAAGCTGTAGGAGTTCGTCTCCATGGCTCATCCAAACCTGAGACGACTCCTCGATTCCCTCCAAGAGAGGGCTTTTCCCGACAATCTCCAACTTGGCGAAGCCAAACTCCCGCCGTCGCGAGGGGCCGATCTTTCCCCCCAGCTGGAAGCCCATCAGCTGAAGACCGTAACAGATGCCTAGGACAGGAACCTTCAGCTCCGTCCACCGGGGATCGGGACGGGGCGCCCCCTCGGCGTAAACGCTGTTGGGGCCTCCCGACAGGATCAAGGCGGAAGGATGATAATCACGAAGGGTTTCCCAGGGTGTGTGGAAAGGAAGGATTTCGCAATAAACCTTCGCCTCCCTCACCCGCCGCGCGATGAGCTGAGTATACTGGGAGCCGAAGTCAAGGATCAGGACCTTTTCGTTCATGGCTAACTATAACAGATGAGCCTCACCCTTGTAAACCGTTGAACCACCGCATCTCTGGAGAGAAGGATGAGGCTCTTTCGAGCTTTTGTACTTCTCTCCAATTTTATGCTATGTTAACAAACAGTTTCGACATAGAGTTCTCAAGGCTCCTTACCTGGAGAGAACAGGGGAATAACTTTCAGGGAGTAACGATTTCATGAAATTTGGGAAAGCTTTCCGTTACTTTGTTCTCGTCGTCTCCGCCGGACTTTTTTTTACGCTCTCCACCTTCTCTATCTCCTACAGATGGCAGATCCACCAGTATGAAGAGCGGTTCAAGAAGGGATCTCTCATCCGGGCCGAACTGATCACCAAGTATCTGAGCGAAAACCTCGACGAGCTGGAATCTCTGCGCCTCTTTTTTCAATCTTCCTCAGAGGTCAGCCTTTCGGAGTTTCAGAACTATGTCAGGCCGATTCTGGCAACGAAACGGGGGTTCATGAACATCTCCTGGAGCCCCCGAATCGAAGAGAGAGAAAGGGCCCTCTTCGAGAAGAAAGGAGCGGTTCTGCTCCAAGGAAGAGAATACCGGATCCACGATGACAGGGTGACTCTCTCGCCACGAAGGCCCCTTCACGTTCCCATTCTCTTTACCGATCCTGAGAACGACGACATGGAGTTCCCAGGGCTGGACAACAAAGCCTTTCCGGAACGAAGGCTGGCCATGGAAAGGGCCTTGATGAGCGGCGAAGCTTCGGTCACCCCACCTTACGACGTCAAAACAGACAACAACACCCTTCAGAGACGCTTCACCATCTTCTTGGCGGTGTTTCGCTCCGGAAGCGCTCCCTCCTCCCTCAGGGAGAGAGAGGAAAACTGTCTCGGGTTTATCTCCTCCTCCTTTCAGTGTGAGGACCTTCTCTCTTTATCTCCCTCTACGACTCCCGCCTTGGGCCTCCCCTTCACCCTAAACGATCTCTCCTCCCCCGCCGAAAAGGGCTTCATCCACCGGTGGGCTCCCCCGGAGAGGAGAACGGTGCTTTCTCTCTTCCGCCCTCCCCTCCTCAAGTACCGCCATGTCTTCTCCTTCACCGACCGGAGATGGCTTCTGGAGATAGAGAGCGGAAACGCTTACAGGAACGACAACGCCATTGTCTTTCCCTGGTTAGCCCTTCTCCTCGGTCTCGCCATCTCCCTCCTGGGCGCCTTCACAACCCTCTCGGTGCTCAGAAAGAAGGAGGCCGCCCTTGGCCTGTTGAGGTCCCGCTCTGAAGAGCTAGACAAAGAGCAAAAGAAGAACAAAGACCTGAGGGAGATTACAAGCCTGGTCCTTCAGTCCACCGAGACCGGCCTCACCATTGTCGATGAAGAGTACAACCTCCTCTACGTGAGTAAGAATTGGGAGAGAGAACGGGGGCCTTGGGAGGGGAAGAGGTGCTTTTCGTACCTCTTCGGCTCCGACACCCCCTGCTCGGTATGCCCAAAGATGGAAGAACCGGCGGAGGCCCCTTTGACAGCTCTCCTCAGGAGTTCCAGAGGCACGAAGAGGGTGTTCCGGCTGACGCGGTTACGTTATCAGGGTTCCGAGGGGGAGCGAAAGTATGTTCAGCTCTACACAGATTTTTCGCAGAGGGAAAAATCTGAAGAGTTTCTACGGCTCATGGATTTCATCGTCAACAACAGCCCCGGAATCTTTGCGCGCTGGAAGAACGCTCCCGGTTGGCCCGCGGAGTACGTGTCCAAAAGTGTCTCCCACTTCGGATACACCCCCGAAGAGTTGCACGAAGGGGTCAACCTCCTCCCCTTGATCCACGCCGAGGACCAGGAGAAAATCGCCACAGCCCTCTCCCTCCATAGGGAGGGCGTCTTCTTCTCCCAGGATTTCCGACTCCTCAACAAGAGCGGTCAAACCCGTTGGGTCCAGGGACGGGCCTTAGCCGAGAAAGATCCTTCCGGCAACCTCTCGAGCTTCGTCGGCCTCTTTCTGGACATTACCGATCAGAGGGAGAGCCAGGAGGAGATGAGGCACCTGTTGGAGGAGAAGGACCTTCTCTTGAAAGAGGTTCACCATAGGGTCAAGAACAACATGGCCGTGGTCTCCAGCCTCCTCTCGCTTCAATCCCGCCACATCAAGGACCCGAGCGTTATTGCCCTCCTGAAGGAGGCGCAGAGCAGAATCTACACCATGCAACTCCTCTACGATCGGCTCTACCGCTCCGGGGGGAATCTCAGCCGCGTCAACCTCGCCGGTTACATCCACGACCTTGTGGACAACCTCTTCACGGCCTACAACGTTAAGAACGACCGAATCCAACTGATAAACCAGATTCCTCCGGTGGAGCTCAACATCTCCCAAACTGTTCCTTTAGGCTTGATCGTCAACGAACTGATCAGTAACGCTCTCAAGCACGCCTTCCCTTCAGACAGGAGCGGAACCCTCAGCATCACCTTCCTGCGGGAAGAGGGCGCCAACTTCTGGACCCTGCGAGTCGCCGACGACGGTGTAGGACTGCCGGCAGGGTTCGACCCTTGGCAATCCACAGGCTTTGGGTTTCAGCTGATCTCCCTCCTGGTCTCCCAGCTCGGAGGAACCATAGAAACCAGGAGAGATGGGGGAACCTCTTTCACCATCACCTTGCCGATCCAAGGGGAAGAGGAGAGATAACACCGCTGAAGGAGGCGGAATCCTCGCCGCTTGGCCCTTTTCTCCTTGATGGTAAAGGCCTGTTGGTTTACAATAGGGGCTTGCCATTTTTTGGAGGTGCAGAATGAGCGACAACCCTTGGGTGGATACCCTTAACCTTCCTCAAACCGAGTTTCCCATGAAGGCGAAGCTGAGTCAGAGGGAACCTCTCTTCCTCGAGAAGTGGAGAGAGATGGACCTCTACCATACCCTCTTGAAAGAGAGAGAGGAAGCTCCCCTCTTCATTCTGCACGACGGCCCCCCTTACGCAAACGGTCGGATTCACCTCGGAACGGCGATGAACAAGATTCTCAAGGACTTCATCGTCAAGTACAAGACTATGCAGGGCTTCAAGGCTCCCTACGTTCCTGGCTGGGACTGCCACGGCCTACCCATCGAGAAGAAGGTGGACGCCGAGCTGGGGGATAAAAAGAAAACGCTCAAAAAATCGGAGATCCGCCGGGAGTGCCGTCGGTACGCCGAAAAGTTCATCGACCTCCAGAGGGAGGAGTTTGTCCGCTTGGGCGTGTTGGGGGAGTGGCAGAAGCCTTATCTCACCCTTGACCACGAGTACGAAGCCAACATCCTGAAGTGCTTCCTCTCCTTCGTCGAAAACGGCAACATCTTCAAGAAGAAAAAGCCGATCCACTGGTGCCCCAACTGCCAGACAGCCTTGGCCGAAGCCGAGATCGAATACAACGACCATGTAAGCCCTTCGGTTTACGTCGCCTTCCCCTTTCGAGACCTGGACAAGCGTTTCCCCGAATTCAAGGGCGAAGACGCCTCCGTCCTCATCTGGACAACCACCCCCTGGACTCTGCCGGCCAACCTGGCCATAGCGCTCCACACAGACTTCGACTACACCTTTTTCCGGCATGAGGGGAAACTCTACCTTGCCGCTTCACAGCTTCTGAAGACGATCTGTGATAAGTTTGGATGGAAGGAGTGCGATTGTGTCAAAACCGTCAAGGGAAAAGAAATGGAGGGTCTCACCGCCTCCAACCCCCTCTTCCCGGACCGGGCCTCTCTTCTGGTGACGGCCCCCTACGTCACCCTCGACGCTGGAACGGGGTGCGTCCACACCGCCCCTGGGCACGGGGAAGACGACTATCTGACAGGACTCCGTTACGGTCTGGACATCTACGCCCCCGTGGACGGCGAGGGACGCTTCGACAAGACCGTTCCCCCCTACATGGGTCTCAAGGTCTTCGAAGCCAACAAAGTGATCATCGAAGATCTCCGTAAGAGCGGCTTGCTGGTCCTTCAGGAGAACTTCACCCACTCCTACCCCCACTGTTGGCGCTGTAAGAAGCCTGTCATCTTCCGGGCCACAGAGCAGTGGTTTATCGCCATGGACCAGGCGGACCTCCGGCAGAAGGCTCTCAAAGCCATCGAAGGCATCAAGTGGCTTCCCCCCTGGGGAGAGGAGAGAATCCGGAACATGGTAAGCGGCAGGCCGGATTGGTGCATCTCCCGCCAACGCTCCTGGGGAGTCCCTATCCCCGCCTTCCGATGCAAGGATTGCGGGCAGAGCATCGCCGACCCAGAGTTGATCAAACGGGCCATCAGAGTCTTCGAAGAGAAAGGTTCGGACAGTTGGTTTGAAGAAGATCTCTCCCTCTTCCTCCCTGAGGGGTACCAGTGTCCCTCCTGCGGTTCCCACCAGATTATCCAAGAGGAGGATATCCTTGACGTCTGGTTCGAATCCGGAGCCTCCAACTCCATCCTGACCTACAAAGAGGGACACCGTTATCCGGCGGACGTCTACCTTGAGGGGAACGACCAGTACCGGGGTTGGTTTCAGAGCTCCCTCCTGGTCGGCCTCTCCGCACGGAAACAAGCCCCCTACAAAACGGTCATCACCCACGGCTGGGTTCTGGACGAGAAGGGGCGCGCCATGTCCAAGTCTATGGGGAACGTCGTGGAGCCACACACCATTGTCAAAGACAAGGGTGCCGAGATCATCCGCCTCTGGGTGGCCATGGTCAACTACCAGGAGGACCTCAAGTACGGCGAGAACATCCTGGCCGGACTCTCCGAGGCCTACAAGAAGCTCCGCAACACTTGGCGCTTCCTCTTGGGGAATCTCACCGACTTCGATCCCTCTACCCCCCTGAGAGACCATGAACTCTCTCCGGTGGACCTCTTCCTCCTCTCCCGCTACAAAGAATTGGGCCGCCAGATCTTCCAAACCTACGAGGAGTTCGCCTTCCACAAGGTCTACCACCTGATCTACGACTTTTTTGTCCTCGACCTCAGCGCTTTCTACCTCAACATCAAGAAGGACCTCCTCTATTGCTCTTACCCAAACGATCCCTCCCGAAGGGCGACTCAAGCGGTGATGTTTGAGGTTCTCCGGGGAACTCTCCTGATGACGGCTCCCCTTCTCCCCTTCACGACAGAAGAGGCCTGGAGCTTCATGCCCTCTTGGCAGGGGAAGAGAGAATCGGTTCACCTGGAGAGGATGCCCTCCCTCGACCTGCCCGGATTGGAAGGGGAGAATCTCAAGGCCATGGAGAAGATCATGGAGATCCGCGAGAACGTCCTCAAGGAGCTTGAACTCCGAAGGGGGGCGAAGGAGATCGGCGACTCCCTGGAGGCCGATGTCACAATCACCCTCCCCGCAGATCTCTACGAGGCCACATCGGCCCTGCACGGCTTCATGAAAGAGCTCCTGGTGGTCTCGGAACTCCGGGTTATCAGAGGCGATCTCCTCTCGGTGGCCGTTACCCGTTGCGGCGGCGTCAAGTGTCCAAGGTGTTGGAACTACTCCAACGAGGCCGGCAAGGATCCTGACCATCCGGATCTCTGCCCCCGTTGTGCAGAAGCGGTCAAACACTGTGAGGAGCGATGAAGAACCGATTCCCCCTCTTCTTTCTGATCACCGGAGCCGTTTTCCTCTTCGATCGTCTCTCGAAATGGTGGATAGACGGGCACATGCAACTCAACACCGGCAGTGAAGTGGTTTCCGGCTTCTTCCGCCTCTTCAAGACTTACAACCGGGGGATGGTTTTCGGTTTCCTTCACCACCAGTCCCGCCCATGGATCATGGCCACCATCACGACCCTCTCCCTAGTCGCCCTGGCCTTACTTCTTTACCTCTTCCTCCGTTCCACGAAGACCCTGGCCACGGTGACGGCTATGGCCTTCGTCGCCGGAGGAGCCGCCGGGAACATTCTCGATCGGATTCTCTACGGACACGTGGTCGACTTCATAGAGCTCTACTTCCGTTCCTACTCATGGCCGGTCTTCAACATCGCCGACACCTTCATCACCCTGGGAACTCTCCTTCTGGTTTACTCAGAGTTCAGAGGGAAGAATGCATCCTGAGCTCTTTACCCTCTTCGGGGTCACCATCTACACCTATGGCTTTCTCTTCGCCTTAGGTGTAGGAGTCTCCTTCCTCCTCTCCCTGGCCAGAGTCAAGAAGGCCGGTCTCGACGGAGACGCCGTCTTCGACGTCTTTTTTTGGACCGTTGTTTGGGGGGCTGTCGGCTCCAAGCTCCTACTGGTGGTGACCAACCCGGAGATGCTCACCCAGGGGGAGGCCCTCCAAAACCTCTTCCGTTCGGGGGGAACCTTCTACGGAGCCATCTTGGCAGGTCTTCCGGCCCTGATCATCCTCGCCCATAGGAAGCGTCTTCCCCTCCTCCCCATAGCCGACATGGTCGCCCCTTTCGTCGCCCTGGGCCACTCCTTCGGACGCCTGGGTTGCTTCTGCGCGGGCTGTTGCTTCGGTCGGCCCACCACAGGCCCCCTGAGCGTTGTCTTCACAAACCCGGTAGCCTTCGAAAAGAGCGGAACTCCCCTCCATGTTCATCTCTTCCCCAGCCAACTGGTGGAGGCGATCTTCAACTTCCTGAACTTTCTCATCCTCAACACCTTCTACCTGAAGAGAAAGAAGAAAACCCCTGGAACGGTGCTGGCACTCTACATCCTCAACTACGCGGTCATCCGTTTCTTCCTGGAATACTTCCGCGGCGACGAAGACCGGGGTTTCCTCTTGGGCTCCCTGGAACACCCCTGGAGCTCCCTCTCCACCTCTCAGGGGATCGCCCTCGCGGGTTTCTTCGGAGCCCTCCTCTTCCTCATCTTCCGCAGGAACACCTCGGCGGACCATGGAAACCGTCACCCTTAAGGCCCCCCCTGGAAGCGGGAGGCTGGACCGCTACCTTGCCCGCCATCTCCCAGGAAAGAGCCGCTCCGAGGTTCAGAGGCTCATCGAAGAAGGAAGGGTCTTGGTCGATCAGCGCCAACGCAAGGCCAGCTTCCAGTTAGAGGGCGGCGAGACCATCGAGGTTCGGCTTCCGGAGAGGCGTCCGGATTCCCCCCTGGCCCCTCAGGCGATCTCCCTGCCGATTCTCTACGAAGACCAATGGCTTCTCGTTGTAGACAAACCCGCAGGCCTCGTCGTCCATCCTGGAGCCGGCAACCCCGACAACACTCTTGTCAACGCCTTGCTGGCCATCCACCCGGAGATCGCCTCCGTGGGCTCTCCCCTGAGGCCGGGTATCGTTCATCGCCTCGACAAGGATACCTCGGGAGTCATGGTCACGGCGAAGGACCAGGAGTGTTACCTCGCCCTTCAGAAGGAGTTCGCCGCCCGGAGAGTCGTCAAGAAATACCTTCTCATCGTCAGAGGGTCTGTTGAGAAAGAGAGGGGGGTCATCGACATCCCTCTGGGTCGAAGCTCCCAAGACCGGAAGAAGATCTCCACGAAGAGCCGGAAAACGAGGGAGGCCGTCACACCCTATCGGGTTCTCCTCAGGAAAGGAGGCTTCTCTCTCGTAGAGGCGACCCCCAAGACAGGGCGCACCCACCAACTGCGGGTCCATTTCGCCGCTTTGGGCCACCCGATTCTCGGTGACCCCCTCTACAGCGGAACGGCCAAGCGCCTCTTCCCCCGCCTCGCCCTCCATGCCCGTAAACTGGGTTTCACCCACCCCATGACCGGCCAAGCCCTCTGTTTCTTCAGCACCCCACCGGCGGAGTTCTTCGCGTTTTTTCGGAAGATGGCCAACCCTTCCGTCCGCCCCTGAAGGGCGGAACTCACCGCTGGAGGGGTGAGCCCTTCAGAACGGGTTCGGTGCCGGAGAAAGGGTTACTCGATGTTGAGAATCTGCTCTTTGATGTTCTCGATGAGCTCTTTCGAGTGGATCACGACGCGGGAGATCTCGGCATCCTGGGTCTTTGAGCCGATGGTGTTCACCTCACGCAAACACTCCTGCATGAGAAAGCCGACCTTCCTTCCAGGAGGTTCGGGATACTCGGGCGAGAGCATCTCCTCCAGATACTTGAGGTGCGATTCCAGACGGTCCATCTCCTCGGCGATGTTGGACTTGTCGATGAAGAAGACGACCTCTTCGTAAAAGCGGCTCTCCGAAAAGTTCGGAAGGCTGTAAAGCTCTTTGAGCCTGGCGGCGAACTTTTCCTTGATCACCTCCGGTTGCTTGGCCGAGAGGAGACGGATCTTTTCGAGGTTCTCCCGGATCTGGGCCCCGTACCGGTTCAGAGGTTCCCGGAGCTTCTCCCCCTCCCTCGCCTTTTCCCGGAGCAGTTCGTTCAAGGCATCCTGGTAGGACTCCCGAATGAAGGCCCTCTCCTCATCGTTGAAGGGGGTATCGGCGTAGTTGAGGTTGAAGACTCCCGGAAGCTTGAGAAGGGAATCCACGTTCAAGACGAAGCGGTCGTCCTTCTTCATGGTCGGTTCCACCATGTGGACGATCTTGTCCAGAAGCACAGCGTTAAGGTTGATGTTGAACTTCCCGGGGTCGAAGAGTTCAAACTCCGCGGTGACGTCGATCTTCCCACGGCTGAGAGTCTTCTCCGTCATGGACCGGAGCTCGGACTCCAGCCCCAGCCAAGAGGCGTTCCCCCGAAGGTTGACTTCGAGGAATTTATGGTTCAGCGAGCGGAGCGAAATGTGGAGCGCAAAAGTCAGGTGGTTGTAGCTTCGAGAGACATAACCGGTCATGCTTCGGATCATAGGTTTATCCTTTCGGGGAATTGGAGGGAGTAGAGGTGCGCGTAGAGGTTTCTCTTCTGCATAAGCTCTTGGTGGGTACCGATTTCGACAATCTGCCCCTGGTCAAGGACGACGATCCTGTCCGCCGACGTGATTGTCGAGAGCCTATGGGCGACGATCAGAGTCGTTCTGTTCTTCATGAGAACTTCCAGCGCCTTCTGGATCAAGGTTTCGGATTCGGAATCCAGCGAGGAGGTCGCCTCGTCGAGGATGATGATGGGGGGGTTCTTGAGAAAGACCCTGGCGATGGAGATTCTCTGCCGCTCCCCGTTGGAGAGGTACTGTCCCCTCTCGCCCACGAGAGTATCGTACCGGGCTGGGAGACGGTCGATAAACTCGTCCGCCTTGGCCAGACGGGCCGCCTCGTGAATCTTCTCGTCGGTGTAGAGGGGATCACCACAGGTGATGTTGTGGCGAATCGTGTCGTTGAAGAGGACGATGTCCTGAGTGACCATGCCGATGTTGTTCCTCAGGGAGGGAAGGTCCCAGGTGAGCAGGTTTCTTCCATCCAGAAGGATCGCTCCCTCGGTGGTCTCGAAGAATCGGGGAATCAGGTTGACTAGGGTGCTCTTACCGGAGCCGCTGAAGCCGACGAAGGCAATCTTCTCTCCGGCTTGGATCTTCAGGTTGATCCCCTTCAGGACATGTCCGTTCCCCTCTTCGTAGGCGAAGAAGACGTCTTGGTACTCTATGTCGCCGCGCACCCTCTCAACCGTTCCTTCCCCGCGGCAGAGAGAAGAGGCCATCTCTTTCTCGTTCTGCTCCTGGAGGATCTTCTCGACTCTCTCGAGGCAGGCTACCCCCTGCTGGAGGGAGGTGTTGGCCCGGCTAAGCTTCTTGACGGGAGGGTACATCAGAAAGATGGCTGTGAAGAACGACATAAACTGGCCCGTGGTAAGCGTCCCGCTCTGGATCTTGTAGGTCCCGATAGAGAGGATCACCGCGGCCAGAATCCCTCCCAGAAGCTCCATGAAGGGGGAGGTTCCGGCGTTGACCAGGGCCATGCGGAGGCTCGTCTTCAAGTAGCCTGCAGAGAGGCTCTGGTACTTGGCCTTGACGACACCCTCCATGTTGTAGGTCTTGATGATCCGGATTCCATGGACAAGCTCGTAGAGTGAGGAGGAGATATCCCCCAACAGGCTCTGCATCCTGTGCCCCTCCCTCTTGGCCCTTCGAGCGAAGAAGGAGATAGGGGCTATGGCTATGGGGATGATGATGAAGGTGAGCGAGGCCAGGTGCCAATCCTGAATGAAGACGACGATGAGAAGGGCCAGGAGAGTCAGAGACTCGACGAAGATATCGGAAACCGTGGAGGTCACGGCGTTTTGGACCTTGTCGATGTCGTTGGTCAGGTTGGAAATGATGACTCCGGTGCGGCTCCTGGAGAAGAAACGGATAGACTGTTCAAGGAGGTGAAGGTAGACCTTGTCCCTCAGGTTCTTGACGACTCTGAGACCCACTCCGTTCATCTGATAGGAGGCGACGAAATCGAAGATCGATTTTCCCAGGAAGATCAAGGCGAGGAGAATGGGGAGACTCGCCGCCATGGAGTGGATATCCAGGTGGAGGACATCGTTGACGATCTTAGAAAAGAGCCCCTGTTGACCGCCATGAGCACCAGCGTTCTTCACGAAAAGCTCGTCCATGATAGGCTGGATGATCACGGAGGTGAGCATCGTAAAGAGGGCGACCATGGCCATGCAGAGCAGAGCCGCTACCACACGAAGGCGGTGCGGTCTCAGGAGGCGCAGAAGCTTTCCAATATCCTTAAACAAGGTCTTCTATACCCCCATCTTCCGGAGAATCGCGAAGGCCGGCGCGATGACACCCGAAAGGTAGTTGTCCGCGGCGGCCGAAAAGGAGCGGATCGTCTTACCGTCCCCCCCTGCGTACTCCCTAAGACGGGATACACGAACCCTTGACGAGCCTACCGCGTCTCTCGGGGAGAGGGCGGATTCACCGGTTATCTCCAGGTCGGAGAACCCTTCGAAGAGGGAAGGCCACCCCTTCTTCAACCCCTTGGGCCCACCCCGGAAGGTGCCTTGAAGGTGGATTCCATGGAAAATCCCCGTGTAGAAACACTCCAAGGAGAAACGGCCTTGTGCGGTAGCCGTAACTTCTCTCTCGATTCGCTCCCTCTCTTCCTCTTCGGGAGAGAGAAGGTTGAAGGCCAAGGTTCCTCCAAAAGGCTCCGGAGAGACTTCTGCCAGGTTGAGGTGATCCATGATCTGAGAGGCCAGGGATTCCACCCCCTTATCCTTGATGGACGCGGGAAGAAGAATCTGAAGGTGTATCCACTCCGGATCGATTCTCTCGATCAAGGCTCCTAGCAAAAGGCTAGCCACAGCGGCCGCAGGATGGGGAACCTTAATCACCCTGGCCGATGCGAGAGGCTCCTCATCACGCGAAGAGTAGAGGCAATCGTAGACGTCCAAGGAATCGGCGCAGTCAAGAACCCGACCTGTAAAGTGTTTCGCCAAATCCCTGTTCTTCGCAGAGGCGGCCAGCAGGATCAAGAGGTCATGCTCCTGCAACTCCTTCAAGGATGGGTATCGGACAACGATTCCCTCTCCTTTGTAATCACCAAGGAGAGAGTATTCTTCTTCGACAGAGTAGTCATAGAACGTTATGGAGCTCTCGCTGAGCAACTCGCTCTCGCCGAGCCGCTCTCGAAATTCCCGAGCGATATCTCCGGTGTAGCCCAGAAGGGCGATCTTAAGATTCTTCCGTGTGGGGGGAGTCATTCTCTTCCACCGGGCTGGGTGCCGGTTTGGACAGCAAGGCCCGGATCAAATTGTAAATCACGTATCCATAAAGCATTAAGGCGATGGTGTACCCAGGATAGTAGATCAAACCCAGGATCACCAACCCCATGAAGATGACGGGACCGAAGTGGCGGCTCCCCACCTTCATATCTTTGAAGCTCTTGAAGCGGATGGTACAGCTCATGAGAAAAGCAAACAGAACCACGACCAAGGCGAAGATCAAAACCTCGATTCTCTTCTGAAGAGGCTCCGGATGAATAAGAACCAAGGAGTAGATCGCCGAGGCCGCCATAGGGATCGGCAACCCCACGAAGTAGCTGTTCTCCTGAGGGTAGACCTTGTGAAGGACGTTGAAACGGGCCAGACGAAGGAGCCCGGAGAGCATGAAGAGTGTGGCGATGATGACGGAGAAGGGTTCGCAGTTGTTGAGCCCCCACTTGTAAGCGAGAAGAGCAGGGGCGGCCCCGAAAGAGAGGGCGTCGGCCAGAGAATCGAGTTCGCTTCCAAAGTCCGAAGAAACGTTCAGAAGCCTCGCCAAACGACCGTCAAAGAAGTCGAAAAGGGAAGCGAAAAAGATAAAGAGGGCGGCGGTGGCAAACTTTTCCTTGAAGAGATAGATAATGCTAAGGAAACCAAATATGGCGTTCCCCGCCGTCACCATAGAGGGAAAAGCGTTCATCTCCAAACGGGGACGACGGGGAAATCTCTTGAAATGGAACCGCTTTGCAGGTCGGTTATTCCTCTTCACCGAACCTCCCTAAGACGGTGAGGGCGCCTTTGACGCGATCTCCAATCTTCACGGAGAAACGGAAATTCTTGGGGACAAAGAGGTCGACCCTTGACCCGAACATCACGATTCCCATTCTCTCGCCCAGGACCACACTCTCACCTTGACGTTTCCAAGGTCGGATCCTGCGAGCGGCTACGCCTGCTATGACATCCATCTCCACCCTTTTTCCGTTCCCATCGATTTCAACCTTGACACGGGAGTTCTCTGTCGAGGCTTCGACCTTGTAGGCAGGGTGGAACTTACCCTCCACGACCTTAAGAATCTTGATGTTCCCTTCCATAGGAGCCCGGAAAAGATGAACGTTGTAAAGGGCCAGGAAGATGCTCATTCTTTGGCCTTCCGGGGTGGAGACAATCTCGAGGACCCGGCCGTCTGCGGGTGAGAGGATCTCCCCTTTGTTCAGGGGGGGAGGAACCCGCGAAGGATCTCGAAAAAAGAAGAGGAAGAGAAGGGTTAAGACCAGGAATACGCAAGCCGGCAGAGGAAGCCTCAGCGCAAAAAAAGCCAGAGCTAGAACAAGGGAGGGTAAGACGAAAATTAAACCTTCTTTCGCCATCAGTTTCTCAGTTGACTCTCTTTGTAGTTGCTGATAAT
>ERZ1645187.2993-NODE-2993-length-14479-cov-19.500208_pt1 | contig 14479 bp, 10 predicted proteins | sample MGYA00575352_ERZ1645187 | MGnify/ENA primary metagenome ERZ1645187 (study PRJEB40837, sample SAMN11349314) | freshwater sediment metagenome | isolation source: river sediment | host: Sediment | place: India: Wazaribad , New Delhi | collected 2017-02-21 ...
GTGTGGTAACGTACCGATTCGCGCATCGGCTGTGATCCTCGCCGCGTGCCACCCAGTGATCAACCAACAAAAGAGGCTTACCCAGTGGCGAACATCAAGTCGCAGAAGAAGCGTGTCCTGACCAACGCGAAGGCCACGGCTCGAAACAAGTCCGTAAAGTCGGCCTTGCGTACCCACGTCCGCAAGTTCCGCGAGGCCGCCGATGCCGGCGACGTCGAGAAGGCTCGGGAGTACGCGAAGGCTGCCAACCGCGCTCTCGACAAGGCTGCCTCGAAGGGTGTCATTCACCCCAATCAGGCCGCCAACCGCAAGTCGGCCATCTCGGCCCGCGCCGCCGCTCTCTGAGCTAACCCGCTAGACAAGGCCAGCGCCCTGACCCACTGGGTGGTCAGGGCGCTGGCCTTGTTGCCTGGATCGTGTTGGCTAGCCCAGGTGTCAGCGTTCTGATCCGCTGCTCTAGGGCTGGACCGACCAGTCGGCCGGCTCGTCGTCGGTGTCGTTGTCGGCGATCTCCTTGGTCTGCTGCACCTTGCCCGGCTTGTGATGAGCAGGCGCGTAGATCGAATACAGCTTCAGGTCCTCATCGCCGGTATTGGTGATGTTGTGCCACTTACCCGCCGGGACGAGCACCACGAAGTCGTCCTCCAATTCCTGCTCGAAGTCCAAGGCATCCTTGCGGTCGCCCATCTGGACCAGCCCCTCCCCGGCCTCGACACGCAGGAATTGATCGGTGTCGGAGTGCAACTCCAACCCGATCTCGCCCCCGACCGGGATCGACATCAAGGTCACCTGCAGGTATTTGCCGCTCCATGCGACGCGCCGATAGGCGTCATTTTCAGTGGTTTCGTCTTCGATGTCGAAGACGGTGGGCTCGGGGCCGATGTCCTTGATCGTCATCTGTTCTCCTGTCGCTGTCTGGGTTGATGCCTTCGATCTTAGGTTGATTGTGCTGCTGGGGAGCGAAGCAGCAGCAGACAGCGATGCAAGGTATGCCTCACCGCGACCTGGCGGCCGCAATACGGAGGAGCAGTTGCTCCAACGCGAAGGCAGGGTCGGCAGCAGCTCCCTTCACCTGCTCGTCCGCCTTCGCCACGGCCCTGATCGCAACCGAGACACCGCGACCCGACCAGTCGCGCGAGAACCGGTTCAACTCCTTCAGCTTGAACGCCGGGACGCCCACCTGCCGCGCAAGGTCTTGGTCGGAGAAGCTTCCGGAGCGCAGTTCGAGGTACTTGCCCAAACCACGCAAGGAACTGGCCAACGCGCTGGTGACCAGCACCGGCGACACGCCAGTGGAAAGTGCCCAGCGCAACCTTTCCAACGCGGCTCCATGGCGTCCGGCTAGCGCGTCATCTGCGACAGCGAAGCTGGTCACCTCTGCCCGACCACCGAAGTAGCGCTGGACCATAGCGGCGCTGACCTGTTCACCGTCGTAATCGGACGCCAGTTGCCGGAGGGCTGCGCTCAGCGCGCGTAGATCGGCGCCGACCGCTTCGACGAGGGCCTGACCGGCCACGTCATCCATCACCATCCGCAACTGCTTCGCCTCAGCCGCAATGAACTTCGGCAGTTCCCACGGCTTGATCGGATCGACGCTGACGGTGGGAACCCCGCCCTTCTTGAGTGCGTCGAGCAGCGCCTTGCCTTTGATGCCGCCGCCATGCACCAGCACCAAACAAAGCTCATCGTGCGGGGCCAGCGCCGTCTGTCTCACCAGCGGCAGGGCCTGATCAGGCAGGTTGGCCAGATCGGTGACCACCACCACGGCGTCGGACGCGAACAGGCTGCCGCCGATGAGGTCTGCGAATCGGCCGTCCGCGAGTTCGGCAGCGGTCACCTCGGTGACCTCGGCGTCCGGACGCTCGCGTCGGGCAATAGCCAGGTGGGCCGCGACCGCTCGCTCGGCGAGCAACGACTCAGAACCCCGGACCAGCAGGGTGCCGCCGAAGACCTTCCGTGTCGCCATGGACCAATCCTGCCAGCCAACCCGGACACTGTTGGCGGCGCCCAGACACGAAGGTCTCACGACCCGGCCCAGTAGTCTGCGACTGGCACGGGCCTTCCACTATGTTAGGCAGACGTTGGGGTCACCGCTTGGCGACCCCAACGTCTGTCTACCGTTGGGTGACCACACGACTTCCGTCGGTCGAAACCGCCAGGGCACCCTGTAGGTCGGTACGGAAGACCGTTGATCCGGTGGCCCTCAGCTGGCGCAGCGTGGTGTCCGCCGGATGACCGTAGTCGTTGTGCTCCCCCACCTGTACCAATGCGATGGGGGCCGCCACTGCCTTCAGGAAGGTGGGCTCCTGCTTGGCCGAGCCATGGTGCGGCACGACCAGCACGTCAGCCCGCAGGTCTGCACCGGACGCCACCAAGGCCTGCTGACCAGCGACTTCGATGTCACCTGTGACCAGCACGCGCAGTGCGGCTGTCTCAATGAGCCCGACCACCCCGGAGTCGTTCGCGATGGCGTCCTCTGGTCCGGTGCTCGCCAACATGCCGGTGACCGGTCCGGCAGCAAGCGTTGTCCACCTGACCGAGCCGAGCTGAACAACGTCACCGGCAGCGGTGGATGTGGGCGTCGGTAGGCCGACCATGGCCAATGGTGAGTTCGGGGAGTCTGAGATCGACGGCCCCACCAGGACCATCGTCACCGGAAGGCGACCGGCCACGCCCGGCAAGCCGGCGGTGTGGTCGGCGTGTGAGTGGGTGATGACCAGTAGCGGGATCTCGGTGACCCCCACCGAAGTCAGGCAGCGGGCCAGCGCATCGGGGTCCGGCCCAGTGTCGACCAGGATCGCCGACTGGGCACCGGTGCGGATCAGTTGGGCACCGCCTTGGCCGACGTCGCAGGCAACCACCGTCCAATCGCCGGGCCAGCCCGGCTGAGGTGGTTCACGAAACGCGCCGATCACCAACAAGACCGCCAGCCCAATGGCCAACCCACGCCGAGGAAGCACCCGAGGCAGGATCACCTCCGCGATCAACAGGCAGCCGATCGTGAGCACCGCCAACGATGCCGGTCGTGCCGGCCAGGCCCACGTTGCAGCCGGGGCGGTGGACCCGATCTGGGCCACCAGCACGATCGGTTGGACGCACCAGCCGGCCAGCCAACCGAAGACCTCGGCCAGCGTCGGGCTGACAAGCGAAACCAGCGCCGCGACCAGTCCCAACACGGTCACCGGGCCGACGAATGGTCCAGCCGCCACATTGGCCGCCAGCCCCACGATGCTCAGCTGCGCGGCAAGGGCGGTGACTATCGGTTGGGTCGCGAGTTGGGCGGCCAACGGGATGGCCAGCGACTCCGCAAGCCAACCTGGCGCCCACGACCGCATGCTGGCCTGCCAAGGACCACCCCACCACAGGATGCCCGCCGAGGCAGTGGCCGACAGCGCGAAGCCCCATGACCTGGACAGCCAAGGGTCGACGAGCACCAGGAGCAGGACCGCAAGGCTGAGCGCCCGCAGCCCACGATGACGGTCTCCGGCCACGCCGGTGGCCGCCATCGCCACCAAACCCATCGCGGCGGCCCGCAGCACGCTCGGCTCCAGTCGGCAGACCACCACGAATGCGACCGCAACCGCGACGCCCAGTAGACGCAGCGACCAGCCACGCACTCCGAGTTGACGTGCCAAGCCGAGGGTGAACACCAGCATCAAGGTCAGGTTGGTCCCGCTGACAGCGGTCAAGTGGGAGAGCCCGGTGGCCTTGAAGGCGTCCTTCAGTTCGGACGACAACCCGGAGGTGTCACCGACGACCAAGGACGGCACCAAGCCGGCCTGCCGTGGCGGCGAGTGCGCCATCGCAGCTCGCAGTCCTTCCCGGAACCGGTTCGCCAACCCAGCGGCTGAACCCGGCTCCCGCACTCGGACGACCGGCCCGCGCAGCGACAATGTGCCGACCGAGCGCTCCCCCGGTTCGGCAGCCCGAGACAAGACCAGCACGTTGATGGTGGCGCCCGCAGGTTGGTCCAACTCGGTCGCCGCGTCACCGCTGGCTGTCAGCTGGGCTGGTAGGCGCCCCTGCCAAGCCTCACCGTGAGCGGTGACGTGCCGGAGGGTGATCGGCAGAACCGCCGACGCCGCACGGTTGCCGGTTGCCGGCCAGTGGCGGGCATCGGAGACCACGACGGCTTCTATTTCCATCAGGGCACCCTCGGATGCCCATCGGGCGGGGGCAGCCGAGGCAAGTCCATTAGCCCAGAGCCAGCTCACCGAGCCTGCGCCGAGCAGTGCCAACCCGACCGTGCAGGCGGTCCAGGCGCGACGACGTGCGGCAAACGTGGTCGCCAAGAAGCCCAGACCGATGACCAGACCGGCCCACCGGCCGCCCCCGACCCCGATTGCCGCCGCACACCAGGCGGCCAGAGCCGGCGCCACCAGCCGCAGGTCGACCCGCTCCGCAGGATCAGACATGGACGAGGGGGGCGAGCCTTGCGAAGGTCTTTGCGCCAATGCCGTCCACCTCCTGAAGCTCCTCGATGCGAGTGAAGCCGCCGTTCGCCTCGCGCCAGTCCAGGATCCGCTGCGCAGTTACCGGCCCCACCCCGGGTAACCCATCCAGCTGTGCCATGGTCGCGGTGTTGAGGTCGAGGGTGGGTGCAGATGACCCATTGTTGGACGCGGCTGTGTTGTTGGCGTTGTTTGCGGAGCCGCCCTCGGCCGGACGCAGTTCACCGCGCGGGTTCCCCTTGGTGCCGACGATGATCTGTGACCCGTCCTGGACCGGCGCCGCAAGGTTCAGCTCTCCACAATCTGCTTCGAGCACCAGCCCACCGGACGCTTCGATGGCGTCGGCGACCCTGGCGCCGGCGGACAAGATGACCACGCCCGGGCTGGCAACTGCGCCGAGGACGTGCACCCGCAGCGGTGCGGGGCTGGGAGTTGCGCTAGTTGTGGCCGAGGCCGCCGGGGTCAGGACGGGCGTCGGTGGAGGGGTCTGGACATCGTGACCCTGAGCCGCCATCACCCGGGTGGCCGCGAGCACCAGGGCCACGACCAGCAGCACCCCGATCGTCCCGGCGTGCCTGCGTCCGAGCCGGACGAGTCGCGGTATCACGGCCGCCCCTGGTGCATCGGCCTCGGCCTGGCCGACGTCACCGTCCGCCGCGCCATCAGGGCGCCTGCTTGGCTGAATGTCAGCAGGCTCCTCGACGCCAGCAGGCCCGGCCCGGTCGCCAGGCTCGGACGGCAGGCAGGCCCGTCGGGGTCGGCCCGGCGCCGGCGCATCACCGACCGCCGCGCGCAGGCGCCCGACCGGGTTGGCCTGGTGCTTTGCGGGGATTGGCGCGTTCACCCGCAAAGGATGGGCGCTGGCTTCCCAGATCCGTCAAACCGACCTGGATCTGTGGACAACTCGGCGAACCGAGACCCGCGTCATGCCTTCGGGACGATGCTCACCATCTTGGGTAGCCGGGTGATCACTTTGGTGACTTCACGTCCGTCCAGGGCACGCTGCACGTTCACGTCGGCCAGGGCAAGCGCGGTGGCTTCGGCCTCGGTGATCTGCGGTGGCACCTCCAGCTTGGCGCGCACCTTGCCCTGCACCTGGACGACCATGGTCACGGCCTCGGTGACCAACAGGTCGGGTTCAGCAGTCGGCCAACTGGAACTGGCTACCGAAGGCGCCTCGCCGAGCGCCTCCCACATTTCTTCCGCCACGTACGGCGCAACCAGGCTCAGCGCCTGCGCGACGAACATCACCGCTTCCCGAACCGCTGGGTCATCGGGGCCACATCCGCTGTCGATGGCCTTGCGGGTGGCGTTCACCAGTTCCATCACCCGGGCGACGGCCACATTGAAGCGCCCCAACCCGATCAGGTCGGTTACATCGTGAATCGACCGGTGGGTGGCCTGACGTAGCGTCCGGTCACCTGCGGCGAAGTCGATGTCGCGCGCGCTGGTCACCTCGTTGGCCAGTCGGAAGGCACGTTGCAGGAACCGCAGCGAACTGGCCGGAGAAAGGTCGGCCCAGTCGATGTCGTCCTCGGGCGGGCCGGCGAAGACGACTGTCAGCCGAACCGCATCAACACCGTAGAGGTCAATCTGCTCGCCCAGGTCGACGCCATTGCCCAGCGACTTGCTCATCGCCCTGCCCTGGTTGATGACCTGGCCTTGGTTGAGCAACCGTTGCATGGGCTCGTCGAAGTCGATCATCCCCATGTCGTGCAGGACCTTGGCGAAGAAGCGCATGTAGAGCAGGTGGAGGATCGCGTGCTCGACGCCACCGACGTACTGCTGCACCGGCATCCAGCGGGCGACGTCCCCGACGCCGAATGGGCCGTCCTCGTAGCCCGGGCTGCAATAGCGGTAGAAATACCACGAACTGTCGACGAAGGTGTCCATCGTGTCGGTGTCCCGCTGGGCTGGCCCACCGCACTTCGGACACGCCACGTTGCGCCAAGCGGACGCCGCGTCCCCGGCCAGCGGGGCGATGCCTTTCGCAACCAGGTCAGCGCCGCGCAGATCGGGTAGTTCGACCGGCAACTGGTCGTCAGGTACCGGCACCTCACCGCAGCCCGGGCAGTGGATGATCGGAATCGGGCAACCCCAGAAGCGCTGTCGGCTCAGCAGCCAGTCTCGCAACCGGAAAGTGACAGTCGCCCTACCAGTGCCACGAGCCTCCAGTTCAGCCACGGTCGCCGCCACACCGACGGCGGTGCCGGTGATGCCGTTCAGTGGACCGGAGTTGACGTAGGTGCCGTCGCCCGCGGTGGCGACGCCCGACTCCGCGGGGTCTGTCTCACCAGTGTCGATGACCATCCGGACCGGCAGACCGAACTTGCGCGCGAAATCAAGGTCGCGCTGGTCATGAGCGGGGACCGCCATGATCGCGCCCGTGCCGTACTCGCTGAGCACGTAGTCCGCCGCCCACATGGGGATCCGCTCCCCGTTCACCGGGTTGATTGCGTGAATGCCCAAGAAGACGCCGGTCTTCTCACGCAGCGTCGACTGCCGCTCGATCTCGGTTGCCTTCTTGACCTGCTCCAGGTAAGCATCGAATTCCGGACGCTGGTCGTCACTGACCAATTGGTCGGCCAGATCCGAATCGGGGGCAACCACCATGAAGGTGGCGCCGAAGAGCGTATCTGGGCGGGTAGTGAACACGGTGATCGGCTCGTCGCGGCCCTCGACCTCGAAGGCGACCGTCGCTCCTTCGGAGCGTCCGATCCAGTTGCGTTGCATCGCCAGCACCCGATCGGGCCAGCCCGCCTCCAACTGCTCCATGTCGTCGAGCAGTCGCTGCGCGTAGTCGGTGATCTTGAAGTACCACTGGTTGAGCTTGCGCTTGGTGACCGGGGTACCGCACCGCTCGCACTCACCGTTGACGACTTGCTCGTTGGCCAGCACGGTCTGGTCCTTGGGGCACCAGTTAACGAAGGAGTCCTTGCGGTACGCCAGGCCCCGTTCAAAGAAGTGCAGGAACAGCCACTGGGTCCATCGGTAGTACTCGGCGTCACTGGTGTGGAGTTCGCGCGTCCAGTCGAGGCTCAAGCCATATCGCTTGAACGACGTCTTCTGGGTTTCGATGTTCCGGTAGGTCCATTCGGCAGGATGGGCGTTGTTGCGGATGGCGGCGTTCTCGGCCGGGAGACCGAACGAGTCCCAGCCGATGGGGTGCAGTACTTCGTACCCCTGCAGCCGCCACAGCCGGGCCAGCACGTCCCCCATCGCGTACGCCTCGGCATGACCCATGTGCAGGTCACCGGAGGGGTAGGGGAACATGTCCAGGACGTAGCGCTTCGGCTTGTCCGAGTCGTCACGGGCGACGAAGGTCTGGTCGTCGGCCCAGAAACGCTGCCACTTGCGCTGCGCTGCGGACGCGTCGTAGGTACTCCGCTCGGACGTCTGGCTGCTCTGCCCCACCGTTTGGTCTCCTCGTTGCCCAGTCTGCCGCAGCCGGTAGCACGAGAAAACCCCGAGGCCCGTGGGCGTCGGGGTCCACCACGATCCGACCATTTCAGCCCGAAGTCTAGCGGGAGCGTCAACTCAGCACAGCCTTGCCTGAAGGGGACGCTTTTCCGCTTGGCCATGCACCGTCCAGCGACCACGATTTGACTATGGCGATCGACCACACCGAGACCGAACCCACACACTTGGCAGGCAAGCTCAATTGGCTGCGAGCGGGTGTGCTGGGAGCCAATGACGGCATCGTGTCGGTCGCTGGTTTGGTGATGGGAGTCGCAGGCGCGCAAGCCACCAAAGAGTCCCTCCTCATTGCGGGAGTAGCTGGCCTGGTCGCGGGTGCTCTCTCGATGGCCGGAGGCGAATACGTGTCGGTCAGTACCCAGGCCGACACCGAGCGTGCCGCCTTGGAAGCACAGAACGCCCGTCTCAAAGCCAACCCCGACAGGGAACGCGACGCGTTGGCCGAGGCCTACCGGCAGCGGGGGCTATCCCCGCTGCTTGCCGAACAGACGGCCGGTGAACTCAGCAACCACAACGCTCTGGCAGCGCACGCCGAAACCCGGTTGGGCATCCGCCACGACGAGGTCACCAACGCTTGGGCCGCGGCGATCGCCTCCTTCGTTGCCTTCGCGATCGGAGCCTCGATCCCACTCGTACTGATGGTGCTATCGCCGGGATCGGCGCGCGTGTGGGCCACACTCATCGGCGTCGAGCTTGCGCTGGCGCTCACCGGCTACACCAGTGCACACTTGGGCAATGCATCCCCCGCACGGCCAGTTTCGCGTAACATGCTGGTCGGGACCTTGGCCATGGGGGTCACCTTCCTGGTCGGCACCGCGTTCGCGGGCTGAGCGCGTCACCTGCGCTCACTCCTCCTCTGACAGCTCGCAATCGGCTGCTTGGTCGAGATCGCCGGCGAACATGTCAGCGACCAGGTCGTCCCACAGGGTCGGCGGGGCTGCGCTCCTGTTGATGTCGTCCAAGATCTGCAGCAGACCCAAATCAGGTACCAGCTTGCTGGCTCTGTCCATGCACACCACCTGCATGGCCCCGTCGCCCGCCACCCAGCACGCCAAGCCGAGCATTGCCAACGCGCACCCCTGATCGTCGCGTGCGGTGGCCCTGACCACCGCTTGCCACAGTTGGACGTGCTTGTCGGCGTTGGCGCGAGAGAGCTGCCGGTACGCGGCGTCGCGCATGTCGCCGTAGTAGGCCAGCGCCGACAGCATCGCGAGGTCTTCGGGATGGAGGTCGGCAGGATCATCAAGTCCGCTGGCCAACAACTCCTCCAAGCGTTGTAACGCGGCATCTCGACCGAGTTGCCGGATCAGGCCATGGGCGTCGTCCACTCGGAACCGGGCGGCTCTGGCCGTCCAACCTCGCGGCGGCCGGATGCGTTCTTGCAGACACTCCCGACTGTCCACCACCTGGAGTCCGGCGACCACGGCCTGCAATGCGGCGGGTGACGAAGCAGCGTCGAATCGTACGCCCTCGGAGGGGCAGCAGGAGGGACTCGTGCACGTCAGGGACCAGTAGCGGTCGCCCGAGACATAGAGGGCGTCGATGACGCGATCAGAACCGATCAGGTCTCTGCTCAGTTGCAGGGCATCGGTGACGCGTGACCGGTCGTTGCCGTAGCCGACCAGGATCCAATCGGCATCTTGCGCCCGATCGGCGATCCGGCGGATCTGGTCGTCGAACTCAAGGGGATGGTCCGCCATGTCGAGCGGCATCCGCGCAGTCATGAACAGCCGTCCGTCGACGCAGACGAGGGCCACGATCGAATCCTGAGGGTGGAAGCCGAGCAGATAAGGAACCAGCGACGCCACATCTTGCCCACCGCGCAGTCGCAGCGGGGAGTCAATGAGCTCTAGATCAGGGCCGGTAGGAATTGAGTCCTGGATGTGCTTGTCAGATTTCACGCCCAAACAATTGGCGGCTGATCCCAAGATCCGTCAAAGTCCTCCGAGACTGTGGATAACTCGGGGTGCCGTCCGTCCGCAGGTACGCTTGCACCCACGATGAGCATTCAGCCGCCGAATGATCGGGGCCAGTGGGGCAGACCCAACTCAGCTTGGGGCCGACCGGCCGCCGATTGGCGCGCGCCCGAGGCCCCTGCTGCGGTCCCGGCAGCACCACGCGAGGAACTACCCGCGCCACCCACCCGAACCCAACGGCTCGGGGACCGACGGCACGCACCGTCAGTGACGATCGAGCAGTTCCAGCCGCGGCGAAATCGGACCGGCCCATTACTGCTAGTTGTTGTGGCGCTGGCGGTGGTGGCGGCGATTCTCTACTTTGGTTTGCGCCCCGAGACCCTCGGAGCCAGCGACGGCAGCGACTCAAGCCCCACTCCTACATCAGCGCCGACGATGCCCAGTTTGCCGACCGGGGGCGCGTTCGCTGACTCGATCAACTTCGCGTCCGACCGGGTGTCGGGCGTGTTCGCGATCAACGAGTCCAACTGGGAGGGCTCAACTCTGGTGGTGGATGTGACCATCGCGGTGGAGTGGGGCTCGCTGAGCTACGACTTCTTGGCCATGGACATGGCGTCAGGGGACGTCATCCCTTCCAATCTGCCGGCCTACCCATCCGACCTGTCCGATGGCACGCTCAACGCAGGTGAGCAAGTCTCCGGTACGGTCCGGTTCACCAAGGAGCGCGGCGACACGCAGGTGCTGTTAGGGGACGCCGGCCGCAGCAACCTGACGATGCTGGCGGTCAAGGGGCCATAGTCGCAGGTATTCGGATGTCGACCATTTGAGTGGACGCAGTGGAGCGGTGGGAACAGGCGACCACGGGTGCAGCTGCATGGTCGGCCCGCGCCAGCGGACTCACCCAACCCTCCCTCCTCCTCTCCCACTCTGACACGCAGGGCGACGCCACAGCCTGTCAAGGGCCATTGGTTTCTGCCGGAGCTGCTCCCGCAAACGACAAACGACCCGCCGTCGCCCAGGTGGAGTTCTCGGTCACCCTGCTTGAGGGTGCCACCACCGGGGCGACGACGGGCAGTTGCGTCCAGAATCTAAACTGTTGCCGGTGCTACCGCCGTCAGGAACTGGTCACCAGTCGCGACCGGACCGCGCGCAGTGAGGTCGACCCGCTGGTAGGCCTTGGCGTTGGTGACCACCACCGGCGTGGTGGTGTCGTAGCCGGCTGCGGCCACCCCGGCCAGATCGACTTCGGCCAGCAGATCGCCGCGCCGGACGCGCTGCCCGACCTTGACCTTGGCCTGGAAGTGCTTGCCGCCCAGTTGCACGGTGTCCATGCCGACGTGGATCAGGATCTCCACCCCGCTGGCTGAGCGCAGCCCGTAGGCATGGCCGGTCGGGAAGGCGACGATGACCTCGCCGTCCACCGGCGACACCACATGTCCGCTGGTGGGGACGATCGCGGCGCCCGGGCCGAGCGTCCCGCCGGAGAATATCGGATCCTTCACTTCGGAGAGCGGGATGGCCTTGCCGGTCAACGGGGCGGTGACGGTTAGGTCGGTGAGGTCTCCGGTCACTGCCGCGGGGGCGGCGGCAGCGGCAGCGTTCTCGAGCGCTTCCTCTTCGATCGTTTCACCGACATGGGTGCCTGCGATCGACGCGCGTCCCCTGCTGCGGGCATAGACAAAAGCTACACCGAAGGAGAGCGCGAGGGTGACCAGCGCGCAGACCACGAACATCGGGATGTCGACTGGATCAATCGAGACGAAGCCGATCAGCCCGGCGGCGCCGAGCGCGACTGCGCGGACGTCGAAGATGCTGATTAGCGCGGAACCGATGGCGGCCGAGCCGATCGCGATGAAGAACGGCCAGCGCAGCCGCAGGTTGACACCGAAGATCGCCGGCTCGGTGATGCCCATCAGTGCCGAGGCCGAAGCCGCGCCCGCCATGCCCTTCAGCTTGGCGTCACGAGCCGCCAAGAACACCGCCAGCGCGGCACCACCTTGGGCGATGTTGGCCATCGACGCCACCGGGAAGATGAACGAGCCCGGTCCGCCCGGAGGCAGCAGCGTCAACTCCACGGCAGGGAAGCTCTGGTGCAGGCCGGTGACCACGATCGGGGAGTAGAGCAGACCGAAGATCAGACCGCCGATGAAGCCGGTTGATTCGTACAGCCACAGCAGCCCGAAGGAGATGGCGTCGGCGAGCTGACGGGTCAGCGGGCCGACCAGCATGAAGGTGAGGAAGCCGGTGGTCAGGATCGTGACCAGCGGGGTGAGCAGGAAGTCAGTGGTGCCCTTGAACCACTTGTGCAGCTGCTTCTCGATGGTGGCCAGCAGGAAGCTGACGAACAGCACCGGGATGACCTGGCCCTGGTAGCCAGCTTGGGCGACCTGGATGCCGAAGATGTTCCAGAACTCCATGGTGCCGTCGGCGATCGCCGCGGCGACTCCCCAGCCGTTGACCAGTTGGGGCATCACCATCGCGGCGCCCATCGTCGCGCCGAGGTAGGGGTTGCCACCGAACCGCTTGGTGGCCGAGAAGCCGATCAGCACCGGCAGGAAGGCGAACGGGGCGGACGACAACAGTTGGATCATCGATGCGATGTCGGTGATCGCCGGCCAGCGATCGATCAGCGCCAGTTCGCCGAACAGGCCCTTGGCGGTGAGGATGTTGTTCAGCGCCATCATCAGGCCGCCGGCGACCAAGGCCGGCAGGACCGGGACGAAGATGTCGGCGACCATCTTGATGAAGCGAGTGAAGAGGTTGCCTTGCTGGGCGGCCTCCTGGGCGGCTTCGGCCTTGCTAGCCTCCTTCACACCCAAGGCGATCAGCTTGTCGTAGACGTGATCGACATCGCCGGGACCGACGATGATCTGGTACATGCCACCTGCCGAGAAGGTGCCCTTGATGTCCATGTCGTTGTCGAGCGTGGCCTGGTCGACCTTCTCTTGATCATTCAACACCAGGCGAAGACGGGTTGCGCAGTGCGCTGCTGCTGAGATGTTGTCGGGGCCGCCGACGGCGTCAAGCACCGTTTGAGCGACGCGGCCATGATCCATGCGGGGTTCCTCCTCGGAATAAGCCAGCTGTCAGCCGGTTGTTGGATTGAGTATCTCGGGTCGTTTAACAGAAAGGTCAAGCAGCGCGCCCTCCAGAATCGGCGACAGTCACCCTCGGCTGCATCGCGGGCGAAGGCTTCACTGCGGTGATTCGAGAATGGTCGCGGTCGCTGCGTTAACGCCCACTCGTCCGGTGATGGCAACCTGGAAGCCGTCGGGGTCGAGGTAGCTGCGCAGACTGAAGGCGGTGTGCCCATCGGACACGAAGACCTCAGTCACCGAACGATCGTGGACGACGGTAACGACGAGCCGGTCAAGGTCGGGGATCCGCACCCGGCGGCTGTCGCCGTGAGGGTAGCGGGTGGTGCTGCGGTCGACGGTGAGGGTGCCCCGCTCGAAGGCCAGGATGACCTGCGCGCCACCAGACTTACCCAACTGCAACGTCCAGTCCTGGGTCTGATCGATCTCGAGATCGAGGATGAACGACCGGACATCGTCCAATTCCCCGATGGCGAAGGCTGCGCCGTCCAGGCTCCTTCCAGCAATGGAGAGTACGGTGGGCTCCCCCGCGATCCGGCGCGGCAACTGATGGAGGCGTCCGCTGCGCAGGCTCAGGTCGCGCGGGATGCTCAGTGCGTGCACCCAGCCGTAGTCGGCCAAGGACGGCTGGTTGTCCTCGCTGGCGTTGCCCAGCCAGCCCACCAACAGCGCCGGCTGTTCCGGCTCGCCAGGGCCGACGGTGAACACCTGCGGGGCGTAGAACTCGAAGCCGCTGTCGAGTTCGGTGAACTCGCTGAAGGGGGTGAACCTCGTCCCGTCCAGGTGTCCGACCATGTAGCCGCAGGCGAAGATGTTGCGGAACTGATCGCCGATCGGGCCGACGCCCTGCGGCAGGATGAACAGGACGTCGAACTCCTCACCGGTATCGGCGTCGGTCAGGCGTAGGAGGTTCGGGCACTCCCACATGTAACCGAAGGTGGCGTACCGGTCATCCGGGAAGGTCAACTCCCCCATCCACTGCCAGTCGATCAGGTCGCCGGAGCGGTAGACCAGCACGCAGCCGGTGTTGTCGGACCGCTGGGCGCCGAGGTACATGGCGTACCCATCGGCATCCGGCACGATGTAAGGGTCGCGAATGTGGGCGGTGTAACCGAGCGGCGGGCCGGAGATCAGCGGGTTGGCGTCCAGCTTGGCGAAGGTCACGAAGTCGGTGGTGGTGACTGCACACTGGTACGACTCGCGGCGCCCTTGGTCGTCCTTGACGTTGCCGGTGTAGTGCAGCCAGACCACGCCGTCGCGCACCACTGCGCAACCGGAGTAGACACCGTTGCGGTCGTACCACTCCGAGGGCGGGATCGCCGGGGCATGATGCTGCCACGCGAGCAGGTCGGTGGAGGTGGCGTGGCCCCAGTAGATCGCCTTCTCATGCGGGAAGAACGGCCCGAACTGGTAGAAGACGTGATAGACCCCGTCGATCACCACCAGCCCGTTGGGGTCGTTCAGCCGCCCGACCGGGGGTGCGACGTGGAAGCTCGGATAGTCTGGATCGAGGCGCGCCCGAGATTCGACGATGGCCCGC
>ERZ1645187.2994-NODE-2994-length-14477-cov-6.383442_pt1 | contig 14477 bp, 17 predicted proteins | sample MGYA00575352_ERZ1645187 | MGnify/ENA primary metagenome ERZ1645187 (study PRJEB40837, sample SAMN11349314) | freshwater sediment metagenome | isolation source: river sediment | host: Sediment | place: India: Wazaribad , New Delhi | collected 2017-02-21 ...
AAAGCGGCGCCCGCGGCGGCTCCGGTTGCGGCGGCGGCGCCTGTGGCGGCGGCTGCGGCCCCGGCCCCGGCGGCTTCGGCCTCGAACGTGGCCAAGCTCTATGAGGGGCGGGTCTATGAGGAGGTCGCGCTCGACGGGATGCGCAAGACGATCGCGGCGCGCCTCACCGAGGCCAAGCAGACAATCCCGCATTTCTACCTGCGCCGCGAGGTGCGGCTCGATGCGCTGATGGCATTCCGGGCCGAGCTGAACAAGAAGCTCGAGAGCCGGGGCGTGAAGCTTTCGGTCAATGATTTCATCATCAAGGCTTGCGCGCTCGCGCTGCAGGCGGTGCCCGATGCCAATGCCGTCTGGGCGGGCGACCGGGTGTTGAAGATGAAGGCCTCGGATGTCGCGGTGGCGGTGGCGATCGAGGGCGGGCTCTTCACGCCGGTGCTGCTCGATGCGGAGGCGAAATCGCTCTCGAAGCTCTCGGGCGAGATGAAGGATCTGGCCGCGCGGGCCCGCGCGCGCAAGCTCGCGCCGCAGGAATATCAGGGCGGCGCCTTCGCGATCTCGAACCTCGGGATGTTCGGGATCGAGAATTTCGACGCGGTGATCAACCCGCCCCATGGCGCGATTCTCGCGGTCGGGGCCGGGGTGAAGAAGCCGGTGGTGACTGCCGCGGGCGAGATCGAGGTCGCGACGATGATGTCGATGACGCTCTCGGTCGATCACCGGGTGATCGACGGGGCGCTCGGCGCGCAGCTTCTGGCCGCGATCGTCGAGAACCTTGAAAATCCGCTGGCGATGCTGGCTTGAGCCAAAAATCTGCTGCAATGCAGAAAAAGCCCCCCGGTTTCGGGGGGCTTTTTGTTCTGGCTCAAGGCGAAAGGCCCCGAAAAACATATTGTCGCATCACGATATGATCGTTCGGAAAGGAATCGTCATGGACTGGAAGGCGGAACTTGCGACCATCAAGAGCGGCATGGGAGACTTTGCCAAGCATCAGGAGGCCCCGTTTCAGGGATTCCATGCGCTGCATGGCGCCTCGCTCGCGCCCGGCGCGCTCTCGACCAAGCAAAAGGAGCTGATCGCGCTCGCGATCGGGATCGCGCGGCAATGCGCCTATTGCATCGGCGTGCATGTGCAGGCCTGCATCGCGGCCGGGGCCACGCGCGAAGAGGTCGAGGAAACGGTGAATGTGAGCGTGCTGATGGGCGGCGGGCCGTCGCTGATGTATGGCATCAAGACGCTCGAGGCCTTCGACCAGCTCTCCAGCTGATCCGGGCCTGACAAACGGTCAAGGGCCGGGTCCCACCCGGCCCCGGCCCCCGTTCCTCTGCCCGGCTCAGCCGGCGCAGTCGCAGCCCTTGAGCTGCTGATCCATGCGCACCGCAGGCTGATCGCAGCCCGCCTCGCCAACGATCTTCGCAGGCACGCCCGCAACCGTCTTGCAGCAGGGCACATCGGCCAGCACGACCGACCCCGCCGCGATGCGGCTGTTCTCGCCCACGCGAATATTGCCCAGAACCTTCGCCCCCGCGCCGATCAAGACGCCATTGCCGATCTTGGGGTGGCGATCCTCCTCCTCCTTGCCGGTGCCGCCCAGCGTCACCGAATGGAGCATGGAGACATTGTCGCCCACCACCGCCGTCTCGCCGATCACGATCGAATGGGCGTGGTCGATCATCACGCCGCGCCCGATCCGCGCCGCCGGATGGATATCGACGCCGAACATCTCCGAGGTCCGCATCTGCACGAAATAGGCCATGTCGCGGCGCCCGTTGCGCCACAGCCAATGCGCGATCCGATAGGATTGAAGCGCTTGATACCCCTTGAAAAACAGGATCGGCTGCAAAAACCGGTGGCAGGCCGGGTCACGGTCATAGACCGCCACCAGATCGGCCCGCGCCGCCGCGCCGAGATCGGGGTCCACCGAATAGGCCTCATCGGCAATCTCGCGCAGGATCTGCTCGCTCATCTCCCCCGAGGCGAGCTTGAGCGAAAACCGATAGGCCAGCGCGCGCTCCATCGTCGGGTGGTGCAAGAGCCCCGCATGGATCAGCGCGCCCAGGAGCGGCTCATCGCGCACCGCATCGCGTGCCTCATCACAAATCCGGGTCCAGACCGGATCGATTGCAGCAACCTTCGCGCGGATTTCGGCCATGACAGAGCTCCTTCTTCACGGTGCGAGCCTATCACATAGGCGCGCATCGGAATAGGGGAAGGGCGCGGGCGCGAAAAGAGCTAAACGCGCGCCCGCCATTCGGCGATGACCGCCAAGACCAACGCCAAGGCCTGAAGATACTCCGGCCCGAAGAGGCTGCCGCGGTAAAGCGGCACCCGCATCGCGCGATCAATCAACGCGCCATTGCCCCAAAGCGGATGGCTACGGCCAAGCCGCTTGCGGATCCGGTCGGCGCAATGCGCCTCCTCGAGCATCCGCCGCACCGCCCCGAAACGCGCCGACGGCGCGAGCGGCAAGACCGCCCGCGCCGCCATGATCAGATCGCCCTGCAAGATCGGGCGCATGGTCAAACCGCCACCGCAACCGAGGCAAAAAGCCCCGCGCCATAGACATCCGACACCTGCGCCACCGCAAGTGAAAACCCGCCCGCGACCCCATCGGCCGCCGCCTGCGCACTCGAATAGCTCCAACCGGGCTCGGCCACGAGCACCTCGCGCCGCACCGCCGTGCCGTCCATGACCCGCACGAGATAGCGCTCCTGCGCCTCGCCAAGCGGCACGTCATAGCCGTCCCAACTGTCCCCATCTATCCGCGTGCGCCGCACCCAGGAGAAATCCCAACCCGCGCCCGTCGCCGCCACCCGCAGATGACAGGGGCTGAGCGGGCGCAGCCCGATCCCCGAGAACGCCTCCACCCGGTGCCGATACGAAGGGTCGTCGTAAGGCCGCTGCGCCGCGCCGATCCGATAGTGCCGCGCAAGTCCCCGCGCCGAGGGCGCAAGCTCGATCTGCCCGGCCGATCCGTCGAGCAACACCACCGTGCTGCCCACCGGCCAGGCCGCCGGCATCAGCGCATCCGAGCCAAGCTGCCCGCGCAGCCGCAAGCTCAGATCCCAGGTCCGCACATCGACAAGCGTCGCCTCGGCAAACTGGAAGATCTCCCAATTGTCCGAACTACCATCGCCGATCGCCATGACATTCGCGCCATTGAGCACCCGCGCCATCGTCGCCGCCTCGAGCTCGCCCGTCGCGAGCTTCACCCGCACCGCCGGCCCGCGGTCCCAGACGCCCGGCCGCGCCGCCAGCATCGGCGTCAACGTCCGCCCGATCACCGAGCGCGTCTCCACCAGCCGATTGAGCGTATAGCCCGCATCCTCGCTCGCCGAATAGACCGCGACCGAGCCCGGCCAGGGCCGCGCCGTCACCGCCAGATGCGGCGCATAGGGGTCTTCCTTGCCGGTCAGCAAAGGCAGATCGAGAAACACCGGCGTCACCGGCACCGGTGCGGCAAAGGGCTTGAGCGTGATCCGCGCCTCGGCCTCGTCGGAGGGCTCATAAAGCCCCGGCTCGATCCGCACAGCCTCGACCGCCACCGCGCCCGCCTGCTCGACCCTGTCGATCCGATAGCGCCGCACCCCGTCCGCACGCTTGAGCGCCACGACATCGCCGGGCCCGAGATAGCTGCGCGAGGGAGCCAGCGTCATCCGCACCCCGTCGCGCGCCACCCGCGCCTCCGAAAGCCACCGCTCGACGATCCCCTGCGCCTGCGCCCGCGTCAGCGCGATCTCGAGCTCCGAGCCCGCAGCCGCCCCCGCCGTCTCATCGGGGAACACCGCCTCGACAACCCGCGTCTCGAAATCGCCATCCGCCTCGACATAGGCCAGCCGCACCCGCCCGGCCATCTCCGCCTCGGGCGCGCGCGTCGCCTCGACCGTCTGGTCCTCCTCGCCCAGCGCCAGCTCGCCCTCCGCGATCTGCGCGTCGACATGCCCGTCGCGCATCCGAAACGCCAACTTGCCGCCGCGCTCGACCGCCTCGAACCCATAGCCCAGCATCAGCGATTGCAACGCCGAACGCGCCGAGGCCGCACTCGTCACCGCATAGCCCCGCACAACCCCGTAAAGCCCGCTCGTGTCGATCGCCTCGAGCCCGGCCGTGCCGCAAATCTCCGCCACCACCGAGGCCAGCGGCTGCGACACCGCCCGCCCCGAGATCCAATGCCCGCGCGCATAATTCTCCGCATCCGCCCAAAGCTCGTCCAGCGCCCGAAACTGCGGATAGCCCCGGCTATCCAAGGCCCAGACATTGGCCCGGCGCATGTCGACCATCGGCCCGGCATATACCTCCGAGGTCGGGTTGTTCGCCGCATCCCCCCAATAGCCCACCATCGCGCGCAGATATTGCATCTGCACCAACTCGTCGCGCCGCCCATCCGAATAATAAGGCAGGCTCGATTCCGAGCTCTTCGGGTCGAGGAACTTGTTGGGCTGGTTGGTGCCCTTGTCGATCGCCGCACAGCCCATCTCGGTGAACCAGATCGGCTTCATCCCCGGCTCCCAGGCCGTGGGCGCCCCCGCACGCACCCCGCCGATGCGCTCGAAATGCTCGTTCTCCCACCAGCCGCGAATGTCCTTGTAGCGCCACACCCAAGGCTCGCCATAAGCCTCGTCGGTGATCGGCGTGCGGATTTGCGCATCGCGGTGCTCGGGCGCGGCATAATACCACTCATACCCCTCGCCACCAGCGATATTCGCCTTCAGATAATCGAGGTTGTAGATCGAGCCCCAGCCCGCATCGAGATGCTCCTCCCCCGCGCGCCAATCCGAAAGCGGCATGTAATTGTCGATGCCCACGAAATCGATATTCGGGTCCGCCCAGAGCGGATCGAGGTGGAAATAGCGATCCCCCTCCCCGGTCTGATAGCCGAAATACTCCGACCAATCCGCCGCATAGCCGACCTTGCACCCCGGCCCGAGGATCGCCTTCACCTCGGCCGCGAGCTGGCGCAGCGCCGCCACCGCCGGAAAACTGTCCCCCGCGCCCCGGATCTGCGTCAGCGCGACCATCTCGGTGCCGATGCAAAACGCCTCGACCCCGCCCGCCTGCGCACACAGATGCGCATAATGCAGGATGAACCGCCGCATCGACCATTCCGCAGGCCCCGTATAGGCCACCGTCCCCGCCGCCGCCGAGAAATCCCCCGGCTGCGCCGCGCCGAAGAACGCCGCAACCTCCGCCTCGGCCGCCGCCGTCCGGTCGGGCGTGCCCGCGCGCCCGGGCGCGATCGAGGTCGTGATCCGCCCCCGCCACGGCAGCGCCGGCTGGTCATCCGCCCCGCTCCAAGGATCGGTCTTGCCGTTCCCGGCGATCTGATCCATCAAGATGAACGGATAGAAGGTCACCGCCTTGCCCGCAGCGCGCAGAGCCACGATCGCCTCGATCACCGATTGGTCCGCGGGCGTGCCGCCATAAACCGGCGCACCATCGTCCAAGGCCACCTGCCCCGCCGTCGCCCGATCCACCCCCGAGACGCGCCAGACCATATTGGTCCCCTCCGCCTCGAGCGTCGCGGCCCGCGGCCGCACCGTGCAGTCCCCACAGCGCAGATCGTCGCCAAACCAGCTCACCACCAGCGACACCGCCCCGCAATTGGGCAGCTCCTCGCCCAGCGTCTCGAGCGCGCGCGCAAAATCCGTCTTGCCACCGGGCGCATTCTCGTTGACCGCCGTCGTGCCCTCGGTCAGCTCATCCCCGGTGGTCGTGTAAACCGGCGTCGTCGCCAGCGCATAATCCCCCGTGCCCGGGATCAGCGCCACCGCCTGAATGCCCCGCACAAGATCGGGAACCTCGTCGACCAACGCCCCCTGCGCCGCGCGCATCACCTCAAAGGTAAACTGCGGCACCCGGTTGCCGTAAGGCTCGAGCGGCAGATCCTCGATCACCACATAGGCAATGCCGCGATAGGCCGGCGCCTCCCCCTCGACCGCCTCGATCTTCGGGTCCGGCACCTGATCCTCAGTCCCCGCATAGACCCGCATCGTCAGACGCGACTTGTCGATCTCGATCCCGTCCGCCCAGACCCGCCCCACGCGCAGGATCTCCCCCTCGCACAGCGCGAGCGCGAGACTCACCGAATAGCTGTAGCTCGTCGTGGTGACCTTCGGCGTGCCCTTGCCGCTCTTCTGCACCGTCTGCGTCTCGAAGAACCGCGTGGCCCATATCACCTGCCCGGCCACCCGCATCCGCCCCCAGAGCCGGCCCACCGCCTCGCCCTCCGACGCGCTCGAGAGCCGCAGCCGGTCGACCTTGCCGGTCTCCACCGATTGCGAGCCCACGCCCAGGAGCTTCTGGTCGATCGCCCGCCCGAGCGCCGCGCCCACCGCGCGCCCGATCACCGCGCCCGAAAGCCCCAGAACCGTGCCGCCGAAGCCGCCGCCGATAGCGGCCCCCGCCGCCGAAAGCAAAATCGTCGCCATTCACCTGGCTCCTTCCGGAAATTGAAATCGCGCCACGATACGGCGCCGCCATGGCTCGGAGAGCGGGCTCTCCACGACCCCGTGGCCGGTATAGGCATGAATGAAGCTCGCCTCCGCCCCAACCCGCGCCAAAATGCCCAGATGCTTCGCGACCGCCCCGTCGCGCATCCGAAACAACAGAACCTGCCCCGGCGCTTCCGCCCCGGCCACCACCAGATGCCGCGCCGCCGCCGCCCAGAGCAGCTCCTCGCGCGCGGGCTCCGACCAATCCGACGTATAAGCCGGGATCACCTCGGGCTCGGCCCCGTAAAGCCCCCGCCAAATGCCGCGCAACAGGCCCAGACAATCCGTGCCCGCACCCCGCACCGAGGCCTGATGCTGATAAGGCGTGCCGAGCCAGTCGCGCGCAATCGCCACCGCGCGCGCGCCCACCGTCTCCTCGCCCCTCATGAGAACAGGCTCCCCCCGTCATTGGTGCCCGAGCTGACCGGATAGCTGATCAGCCAATCCTCGCCCGGCAAATGCGGAAACCCGCGGAAATTCAGGAAATTCTGGAACTTGAGCCGACAGGTCTCGGCCCGCCGGTCGCAACCCGCCTCGAGCCGCACCAGATCGCCCACGGCAATCTCCGCGCCCAGCCGCTGCCACAGCTCCACCACCCGCTCGCCCGTCCCCGCAACCCGATCGTTCTTGATCAGGCCGACAAGACCCGCCGCCGCCCCGGTCAGAACCTTCAGCCGCCCCTTCTCGAACCACCGATCCTCGAACCCGTCGACCTCGGCAAAGCGGAACACCCCCGCCTCCTCGACCTCCTCGGCCGCGAGCTCGATCGCATAGCCGGGCTTGTCGAGGTTGAACCGGCACTGCCCGTCCCCCAGAACCGCCGAACAGCGCGGATGATAGACCCGCCCGTTCTGCGCCCCCAAAGCCTCCGTCAGCCCGCGCAGCTCCGCCGTGAACGCCCCGCCCGCGCGCGTGATCTCGCCCACCGAGCCGCGAAACACCATCTCGCGCTGGCTCACATCGGCCCAGTTCACGATCCAGGCCCGCACCTCGGCGCCGTCATAGCGCCCGGCAAGAATATCCGCCTCGTTGATCGCCTCCGAGCTCAGCGCCCCGAAACTCTCGGTATTGTCGACCGCAAGCCCGGTGTTTTGCGCCACCGCCCGCGCCGTCATCCCGCTCTCGGGCGCAAACCGCAGCCCCTCGAACGTCAGCGCCACATCATGATCGGTGAAACCGAGCTCCACCCCATCGGTGCGCGTGATCGCCCAGGCCCGCGCCAGCGTCGTGCATCCGCTCGCCAGATGCGCCTTGAATGCCTCCGAATAGCCCATCAGACCCGCACCTCCACAACCGGCACCTGCGGCAGATCCCCTGCCTGGAACGATTGCACCGAGACCTGGATCCGGTCGGTGTCAAACCGCACCGGCACATCGAACTCAAACCCCGCCGTCACCCGCGCCCCCATCGGCGGCGCATCGACAAAACTGATCACCCCGGTCTCGAAATTCACCGAAAAATGCACCGATTCCGCCTGATGGTCGCCCTGCAACCCCACCAGAACGGTGCCCGACACCGGCTTCACGATCGGCCGCGTATAGCTCTGCGCGCCCGAAACATAGGTCTTGGCGAGCTGAAACTGCGTCGTCACCCCGTCGCCCGTACCGATCACCTGGTCCTCGTAATCCGGGCTCTTCGAGGAGGGGCAGCTCTTGTAATCTGCCCAATCCTTCCAGCGAAACCCGTGCAACTGCCCGCCCCGCGCCTCGAAAAACGCGATCAACCGCTCGACATCATCGAGCGAACGCAGGCCAACCCCCGCGTCATAATGCCGGCGCGAATGCGCCCAGGGCGTGTTGCGCTCCTCGAAGCCGCTCGCAAGCGTAACGATATCGGTGCGCCGCTCCGGCCCGCCGACCGAGCCAAAGCTCAGATTGGCCGGAAAGCGAACTTCATGAAAAGCCATTGTCCTACCTCAGCTATTGCGATTGCCGCGCGCCAGAACGCGGTTGATCTGCGCGGCGATCTGGCTTTGGCTGCGCGCAAAGCCGGCGGTGTCGGGCGTGGTGATGTTCATCACCACATTGACCGTCCGCCCGCCGCCATTCGACTGCACCCCGAGCCGCCCATCGGCGGTGCGCGTCAGCGGCATGATCGCCTCCGGCCCCGCCTCGCCCATCAGCCCGGTCGCGCCGCGCATCGGGAAATTGGTGGGCGAGCTCACCACGCCCCCCTTGGCAAAGGGCATCACCTTGCCCTGCGCAAAGGCACCGCCCTTCGCAAACGGCAACATGCCGCCGAGAAAATCGCTCATCGTCGTCGCGATCGCCCCGCCAAAAGCGTTCTGCACCGGCTTCATCGCCACCGCATAAACGCTGTCGACCATCGTCTGCGCCACGCTCTTGAGCGCATCCTCGAGCTTCATCCCCTCGAAGATCAGCCCGTCGAAAGCGTTGCGCAGCCCGCGCCCGATGCTCGCCGAGAGCGTGTTCACCTCGCGCCCGGTGAACAACATCCCCTCGCGCATCCGCCCGAGTTCCTCGTTGAAAGCGCCCGCCATCGCCTCGGCCCCGCCGAGGTTCTTCTCGAGCGCCGCCGTCTGCTGGGTGAAACCGTCCAGCCCGTCGACCTCAGCCATCGCTCATCCTTTCCCATCTGTGCCGCCCGCCGCCGGCCGGTCGGGCCATCGCGCCGCCAACTCGTCGAGCCGCGCCCGCGTCAAAGGCGGCGTGCCCGCCACCTCGCCCAGCATCAGCGCCAATTCAGCGGGCGTCAGCGCCCAGAACTCCGCCGGCCGCAGCCCGAGCCCGCGCAAGCCCACCCGCATCAATCCGGGCCAGTCGAGCCCGCGCGCCTGCGGCAAGCTCATGACCCGCCGCCCTGCGGCACCGTGAAGGCCCGCGCCAACAGCTCCGCCGCGATCCGCGCCGCGCCCACCGGCCCGCCGCCAATCTCGACCGTGCGCAAATCCGCCGCCGTGCCGCGCCATCCGCCGCCCCGCAGCCCCGCCACGACCAGCGCCAGAACATCGCGGCTCGAGAACGCCCCGCCCTCGAAACGCCGCACGAGATCGAGCATCGAGCCCCCCTCGAGCGCCGCCTCGAGCTCGGCCAATGCGCCCAGCGTCAGCTTCGCCACATGCCGCTCCCCGTCGAGAAACACCTCGACCTCGCCCGCCCAAGGGTTTGCCATGGCCGACCTCAGAGCGCCGTGAAGGTCAGAACACCGGCCGAGGCCATGCTCAGCTCATAGGTCGCCTCGCCGTTATGCGAGCCCGCATATTCGACCGCGGTGATCATGAACGGCCCCTGCACGATGCCGAAATCGGGGATGATCACCTGAAACTCGGGCACTTCCCCGTCAAAGAAGATCTGCCGCGCGCGCTCGTCGGTCGAGGCGTCCTTGAACACCCCCGAGCCAGAGATCGAGGCCGAACGCACGCCGGCGCCGCCCAGAAGCTCGCGCCAGCCGCCCTGGCTCTCGAGCGAGGTCACATCGACCGTCTCCGCGTTGAAGCTGATGCGCGTCGCACGCAGCCCCGCGATGGTCTCAAACTGCCCGCCCCCGGTGAGGTCGAGCTTGATCAGAAGGTCCTTGCCGTTCTGCGCCGCCATGTCAATTCTCCGATAAGTGCTGGAATTTGGTCAAACCGCCCGCTTCGGACGGTGTTGATTCTCGTATTTTCGCAATCTGCCGGGGCTCAGCCCTCGACCCGCGCCCGAAACGTCAGGTCGATCCGCCGGGTGTCGGCCTTCTCCACCCGGCGCGCCCGCGCCTTGAGAAACCACAGCCCGACGAGATGCCCCCGCGCGAGCACGAGCGGCGCGTCCACCAAAGCATCCGAGATCGCCGCGGCGATCTCCTTGGCGCTCTGGAACCCGGCCTCATTCGTCACCACCGAGACCACGAAATCATGCGCCGCCCCGTCGCCGGTCTGGTCCGAAGCGTCCGAAACGTCCTCCGGCCCGAGGCTGACATAGGTCGCCGGCGTGGCGCCCGGTGGCACCGCGTCATAGATCGCCTCCCCCACCAGCGCCGCGATCGCGGGGTCGGTGTAGATCTGCTGATAGACCGCCGCCTGCAGCGCGGCCGCAACGCCATAGCTCATGCCACCACCTCCTCACGCGCAAAACAGGTCAGGTAATGCTGGCTGCGGTCGGCCTCGGCCACCGCGAGGATGCGAAACACCCGCCCCCCCTCGCGAAACCGCTGCTCCGGCCGCGGCCGGCGCGGCGAGCCCACCGGCGCCGCCCGCACCACGATCTTGTAAGGCACCGAGGCGAGCGTCACGAACTCCCCCGCGCGCTCGACGCCGGTGCCGGGCGAAACCTCCGCCCAGAGCTCGCCAAGCGTGACCCAGGTGAGCCGCTGCCCCCCCGCGCCATCGGCCACCCGCGGCGCCTCCTCGAGGCTCAACAGCCGGTTCAGGACAGGCACCGTCATCCCCGCGCCCCCCCATAACCGCCCAGCACCCGCACCGTGCGCCACCGCTCGATCAGCGCCATCACCCCGAACGGCATCGCCTCGCCGGTGATCCCGCCATCGAGCCGGTTCTCGTAATATTGCGCCGCGAGCAGGAACACCGCCTGCGCCAGATCGACCGGCAAATCGCCCCAGGCCGCCCCGAACCCCGCCGTAAACGCGATCTCGACCGTGCCGCCGGTGGCGATCGAGGGCAACAGCCCGCTCACCGGCTCGATCCGCGGCCGGCTCAGATCGGCGATCAGCCGATAGCGCTCGGCCTCGACCACCGTCCCCGCGCCCGCCCGGTCGCGCAGCGTCACCGACGCCACCGCACGCACCGGCGCGATCGGCAAGGGCTGGCTCTCCGCCGTCCGCCAATATGCCAGCGTGAGGGTATAATCTCGCGAGATCAAAACCTTGGAGGTGCGTCCCTCAATCGCCGCGATCGCCGCCCGCAGATAGGCTTCGAGCGCCGCATCCTCCGCACCGAGGTCGGCAAACCCGGTGCCAAGCCGCAGATGATCGCGGAATTCCGCCACCGGCAGGGCGCCCGAGGCGATCGCCGTTTCTTCGTTCAGCATCATGGAAATCTCTCCGAAAGTCGCGCGCGGCCCGCTCGGGCGGCGCGGTGAGGCGTTCGGGCGCGGGCTCTCCCGCCGCCGCTCGGACGGAGGGAGCAGCTAGGCGACGACGGTCAAACCCGCGCCCGCCCGAAGCCGTTACCGGCTCAGCGCCGCGGGGTTTCCCCCGCGACCAGGTTCACCCCCCTCACGAGGCGGCGAATTTCAGCACCTTGATCGCCGCGAAGTCGGAAACATCGCCGCCGACGCGCTTCGAGGCATAGAAGAGGACATGCGGCTTGGCCGAGAAGGGGTCGCGCAGCACGCGCAGATCCGGGCGCTCGGCGATCGTGTAGCCGTTCTTGAAATCGCCAAACGCGATCGCGGTGGCGCCCGAAGCGATATCGGGCATGTCCTCGGCGATCAGCACCGGATAGCCCATCAGACGCGCCGGCTCGCCCGCCGCAAGGCCATCCGACCACAGGAAGCGGCCATCGGCATCCTTCATCTTGCGCACCGCGCCGGCGGTCTTCGAGTTCATCACGAAGGTCGCATTGGCGCGATATTCCGCCTCGAGCGCATAGACCAGATCGACGATCGCATCCGAGGCATTGAGCGCGGCGAAATCGCCATCCGCGCCGGTCGCGACATAGCCGATCGAGCCCCAGGCCCAGACCCCGTTGGCGACCTTCGGATGGGTCAGGAAGCCGGTCGGCTTGTCGACGCCATTGCCGTTGATGAACGCCGCCGCCTCGGCACGGGCGAATTTGTCGGCGATGCGGCCCGCCAGCCAGCCCTCGATATCGAAAGCCGAGTCATCGAGCAGGCGCTGCGAGGCCTTCGGCATCGCCGAGAGCTCGTGCAGCGGGATCGAGATCCGGTCGATCTGCGGCGTCGCGGTCTCGGTCAGCGCGGCGGTCTCGGTCGCCCAGCCCGAGCCGAGCTCGGTGTGATCGACGAGCACGTCAAACGAGGTCGCCTCGACATTGACGACATTGGCGATCATGCGGATCGAAGCGGTCGATTTGAGCACACCGCGGATCGTGTCCGAGGTCTGCGGATCGACGAGATAGCCGCCCTCGGCCGCCACGGCGGTGTTCAGGCCCTTGCCCTCGAGCGAGAGCCCGCGCAGCGCGTCATCATCGCCCGAACGCAGATAGGCGGCGAAGGCTTTCTGATGCGGCGCCTCTTCGGTGGCGGCGACGGACAGGGCGGGACGCCCGGCGAAAGTTTTGGTCTGCAGCATGGTCATACGCTCTTCTTGCTGTTGAAACTTCGATTTAACTTCATCCTGAAAGCCTTTGATTTCTTTCAGGAACCCGGCCAGCGCGGTTTTCACCTCAGCCGCCGGGTCCGGGCCCTCGGACACACCCGTCCCGGCCCGAGCCTTGGTCTCGGTCTTCATCGTCACTCGATCTCCATCAGGTCAGTGACCGGGCTCAGCGCCCGGCCAGTTCGGCCGCAGCGCTCGAAAGCGCCTGAGCCAGATCGCGCCAGGTCTCGGCCTCGAGGCTCTCGCCCTTCGCCGCCACCCGCGCTTCGCGGAGCATCGGGAAGGTCACCAGCGACACCTCCCAAAGCTCCAGTTCCGCAAGAAGCCGCTGGCCTTTTGCGTCCTTCTCGGCGGCAATCGTGCGATAGCCGATCGACAGCCCGTCGATCGCCCCCGCCTCGATCAGCGCCGCCGCCTCGCGCGCACGCCCCACCTCAAGCAGCAGCCGCCCCTTGACGTAAAGCCCGCGCTCGTCCTCGAAAATCTCGTCCCAGACGCCGATCGGCTGGGCCGGGTCATGCTGCCAGAGCATCTTCACCGAGCCCCCCCGCGCCCGCAGCCGCTCGAGGCTGCGGCCATAGGCGCCGCGCTGGACGATATCGCCGCCCTGATCGGGCAGACCGAAGAGCGAAGCATAGCCCTCGATCTTCGTGCCATCCTGGACCTGAACCTGGGCCTCGGCCCGACAGAACTTCAACTCAAGCCCATAATCACTTGTATTCATGTGACAATCCTCATTTGGGAGCATATTCCAGAACGCTCTGGATCGCCTGCGTCAGGATCACGGCGACAACGCCATAAACCGTCATCCAGAGCCGCTTCTCGAGGCCCTCGATCATCGTCTCGATCCGCACGAGCCGCTTCTCGACCTGGCTGAACTGCAGCTCCATGATCTTCTCGGTCGCCTCGAACCGCTGCTCATGCACCTCGAAAGGCTCTTTGAGATATCGCGACCCACCCTCGGCCATCTCACGTCTCCGCGATCGGCGGCAGCCCCAGAAGCGCGCGTTTCTCCGCATCCGTCAGGAAGCTCGCCGCCCCCACCCGCGCCCATTGCGCATCGCGCTCGGCCGCGAGCGCGGGGATCTGGTCGAGGTCGGGCTTGAGCTCGATCACCTCGCCGAGGAACCCCGACAGCCACCAGCTCACCGCCGCCGACACCCGCGTCGCGAGCGGCAGAACCGTCAGCCGGTAAAACGCCCGATGCGCCTCCGCGTAATTGGCATAAGTCGCATCCCCCGGGATCCCGAGCAGCATCGGCGGCACGCCAAACGCCACCGCGATCTCGCGCGCCGCCGCCACCTTGGTCTCGTGAAACTCCATATCCGAGGGGCTGAACCCCATCGGCTTCCAGTCGAGCCCGCCCTCGAGCAGCATCGGCCGCCCGGCGTTGCGCGCGCCCTGATGATGGGTCTCCATCTCGAACACGAGCCGGTCATATTGCTCGGGCGAGAGCATCCCCTGCCCGTCCGAGCCCTTGTAAACGATCGCCCCCGAGGGCCGCGCCGCATTGTCCAAAAGCGCCTTCGACCAGGCGCTCGCCGAATTATGCACATCGACCGCCGTCGCCGCCGCCTGCATCGGCGAGAGCCCGTAGTGATCGTCCTGCGGATGGAAGCTCTTGATATGACAGATCGGGTCCGGGTAGCCCGTCATGTCGAAGCGATGCTTGCGCCCGCCGACCACATAATCATAGCCCACCGGCCAGCCATCCGCCCCCGGCACCACCGACATCCGGTCCGAGCGCAACAC
>ERZ1645187.2995-NODE-2995-length-14469-cov-17.781116_pt1 | contig 14469 bp, 14 predicted proteins | sample MGYA00575352_ERZ1645187 | MGnify/ENA primary metagenome ERZ1645187 (study PRJEB40837, sample SAMN11349314) | freshwater sediment metagenome | isolation source: river sediment | host: Sediment | place: India: Wazaribad , New Delhi | collected 2017-02-21 ...
CGGCCTTTGCTTGCGGTGGAGTAGTTGCCGTGGCCGGATGCGATGGCATCGGCGGCACGTGTGGGGCGCGTGCGGGCGCCGGCGCTGGCCCACGTGGCAACGGAGGCGGCGCATCGGCGCGCGGCCTCTGCGCTGGCGCCGGGACGGGCAGCGGGACCGCAGCACCCTGCCCGTGCTGCTGCGGCACAGGTTGCCCGATCGGCGGATTCTGGCCGGGCCGCAGCGCCCCCGGCGGCAGCGGTCGTTGCGCCACCGGCGCCGGCCGGTAATCCGAGCCGGCTGGCGGGACTGGAGTGGGCGCGGGGGCTGACGGCGCAGCGGTCGCCTCCGGCATGGGCGCCGTCGCTGTGTCGCCCGCGTCACGCTCCGGCTGGCCCGCATCGCGTGGCGCACGATCGCGCGCCTCCGCCGACATCGAGGCGAATTCGGCTTCGGCCGCAGCCTCGGCCGCCGCAAGCGCATCGGGTCTGACAGCGGCAGTGGCCGGCGGCGGTGCAGCAGAAGCGACAGGCGCGGGGGCTTGCGGAGCTGGCTCGATCGCTCCGGCGCCCGTCCCGGCCGTGGCGCTGGCCTTCGGCTTTCCCGGCCCCGTACCCGGCTGCAACTCGGGCAATCCCGGAGCGATGCGGCCCTGTACGCGCTGGCGTGCAGACGCGAGTATATCCTCGGCGCTGGTGGTCGCATGGTGGGCAGGGGGCCGCGACCGTTCGGCCGGCGGCTCCAGTGCTGCGCCATCGCTCGGCGGCGCTACCGGCTCCGGCGCCTCTCGACTCGCCATCTGTTCCGAAACCGCGGGTTCTTCGTGACGCACAGGCTCAGGCGCGGGCGCGGCCGCGGCCGCGGGCGATGGTGTAGACTCGGCGCGCGGCGGCGCCGTGGGCGCGGCGACCGACCCGGCCGGTCTGTCCGGATGACGCGGTGGCGGCTGCGTCGCACTGGCGGCCTGCTGCAGCGCGCGGATCGCCGTTTCGAACGTCAGCCCCTGCGCGTGCAGCAGATGGGCGGCGGCGCTCTTGCCCTCTCCGACGATGGCGGCCAGCACGATGGCGCCGTCGATGGCGCGGCGGCGGCCTTGGGCGGCAACGTTGGCCGCCTCGAGGATCTGGCGAAGCTCCGCCGAAACGCGCAGTTCGGCGCCGTGACCCTCGGAGGTTCGCGCCTCGATCAGGCCGAGTTGCTTGGACACGTCGGTCTTCAGGGCATCCACATCGACGCGGCTGATGCCGAGCACGAGGCTCGCGTCCGGATCTTCCGTCAGCGCCAGCAGCAGATGCTCGAGCGTCACCTCGAGATGCGCCTGCGCCCCGGCATATTCGGCCGCGCGCGCCAGCGTCGCCGCCAGATTGGCCGACAACGGAACCGGGCCGACCGCATCGACGATGCTGCTGCTCATCGGCCTTGCCCCTCCTCGTCGCTCGCGAATCTTCCAAGGTCGCATGCGCAGCGTAACCGATAGGCAGTGCTGCCGCACGCGCGCGGCCCGCTCCATCCCACGTATTCGCTGGCCCGTCACTCTATCCGGAAATGGGGCGAAAACCGTTGTGGCCCTGACGCAACGCGATATAAGTGCGCCGCGAGCCGCGCGGGGGTGCGCCGGCTCACTTGTGCTCACCGCCGCACGGGACCATTGCCATGACGACGCCGAAGCTGCACGCCACCGAGAGGCCATCGACCGAGGTCGACACCAGCGGCGTCAGCGCGCCCCTGAAGGCGCGCATTCTGGCGGAAGCCCTGCCGCACATGATCCGCTACGACGAGCAGACCGTCGTCATCAAGTTCGGCGGCAACGCCATGGGCAATCAGGAGCTGGCCGACGCCTTCGCCAAGGACGTCGTCTACCTGAAACAGTCGGGCATCAATCCGGTGGTCGTGCACGGCGGCGGACCGCAGATCGCCAACATGCTGAAGAAGCTCGAGATCAAGAGCGATTTCGTGCATGGGCTGCGCGTCACCGACAAGCCGACCGTCGAGATCGTCGAGATGGTCCTCGCGGGTGCCATCAACAAGGAGATCGTCTCGGCCATCAACCGGCAGGGCGGCAAGGCGGTCGGCATCTCGGGCAAGGATGCCAATCTGATGATCGCGAAGAAGATCACCGAGATGCCGCATCCGGAGAGTAACCAGATGCAGGCGGTCGACATCGGTTATGTCGGCGATCCGGTGGAGGTCAATCCGCACATCATCGACGTGATCTCGAAGTCGGATCTCATTCCGGTGGTGGCGCCGATCGGACAGGATCGCGACGGCCATACGCTCAACATCAACGCCGACACGTTCGCCTCGGCGCTCGCCGCGCGCATGAAGGCGAAGCGCCTGCTGCTGCTGACAGACGTCGCCGGCGTGCTCGACAAGGACAAGAAGCTGCTCTCCGACCTCTCGGTCGATCAGGCGCGCGCGCTGATCCGCGACGGCACGATTTCGGGCGGCATGATCCCGAAGATCGAAGGTTGCATCGAGGTGGTGGAGGCGGGCGTCGAGGCCGTCGTCATCATCGACGGGCGCGTGCCGCACTGTGTGCTGCTGGAGCTACTGACCGAGCACGGCGTCGGCACGCTGGTCGGCAAACGCGTCGGCAAGACACAGGCGAAGCGCGCAGTTTGAAACGGTCGCGCTTCTTCTCCTGCGCGGCTGATATTCTACGTCCGGTCAGCGGCGCTTGCCGCCGTCGTCCTCGTGATTGAGTTTGGAGATGATGTTGCGGTCGTCGGCATCGCCGGCGTCGTTATCGGCGCATTCATCCGCTGGCTCGTCAGGCTCGTGATTGAGCTTCGAGATGATGTTGCGGTTGTCCGGCTCGTGCTCAGCGTTGTCGCACTCGGTTTTCGGCTGCACGCGATGTTTCTCGGTCATGAGATGAACTCCGTTGCGGGGGCTGCGCGAACAACGCGGCCTGACGCGACGGGTTCCCCTTAACGCTCAGCTCGGCAGATTAGACGGGCACTACTCCCCGCCGTTGCCCTTCGGCGCGCCGACCGAGACCTTCAGCATGACACCGTCGAAGCCGACCTTGGCAACCGCCGGACTGCGCGGCGGCACGAACGTCAGATGCGTGTCGAGCGTGCCGGGAATGTTCGGCGAAGGCCCCCAGACGGTGGTGGTGATGCTGCCGAGGTCGCGGGTGTAGGCCGGCTCGATGCCGAGCAGGCGCGTCACCGCGGCCGGATCGACAGGCGCGGTCGCCTCGAAATCGTAGAGATAGCAGCCGACCATGTTGAGGATGTTCGAGCGCAGGTGCGTGGCGACGAAGTGCAACGGCCGCCCGCCGACCATCTTCGTCAGCGTAGCGTTCGAGGCGCCGGTGACATAGCCCTCGGCCTTGCCCTCGGCGATCCCCTTGTCGGAGAGTTGCATCAGCGCGTGAAGCTCGGCGTTGCTGGTGCGCTCGACCTTGACCCAGCCGAGCCCTTCGGCATGCGCGACGAGCTTGGAGAAGCTGTCACGTGCCGGCGCCCCGCACAGCGCCGCATATTCGGCGACGAAGTCCGCCGACGCTTCACCTGCCTCGACCCGCAAGGGTATCACCATGATCACCGCCAACGTCGCTGCAACGAGCGCACGCATACACATGCTTGGAGACATCAAGGCTTGCCCCGTTCGAGAGCCGCGCGAATGGCGCGCAACTCCGCGAGCATGTCCTGATTGACCCCGCGTATATCGGCGTTGATGGCGTTCACCTGATCGACGTGCGCCTTGTACTGGCGGTTGGCGCGGCGCATGAAAAACGCCCACGCGAGCAGCAGCACCACGAGCGGCAGCCACGCGACGATCAGCTCGATCACTGCAGCCGACATGCTCGCACGTCTCCCCTTTGGCCGTCACACGCAGCTTCTGTTGCGGTCGCCGATCAGTCAACCGGGGCGATCGTCCGCGTAACAACAAAGAAGGGCGGCCCTTGCGAAGGCCGCCCCCACATTCAAGGTCATGCCGGCCGAGATCACGCCGCCTTGACGGCCGCGACGATCTTCTGCGCGGCGTCGTCGAGGTCGTTGGCCGAGATCACGTTCAGGCCCGACTCGTTGATGATCTTCTTGCCGAGATCGACGTTGGTGCCTTCGAGGCGCACGACCAGCGGAACCTGCAGGCCGACCTCCTTCACCGCCGCGATGACGCCTTCCGCGATGGTGTCGCAGCGCATGATGCCGCCGAAGATGTTGACGAGGATGCCCTTCACCTGCGGGTCGGCGGTGATGATCTTGAACGCCGCCGTCACCTTCTCCTTCGATGCGCCGCCGCCGACGTCGAGGAAGTTCGCCGGCTCCGCGCCGTAGAGCTTGATGATGTCCATGGTCGACATGGCGAGGCCGGCGCCGTTGACCATGCAGCCGATGTTGCCGTCGAGTGCGACGTAGGAGAGGTCGTACTTCGACGCCTCGATCTCCTTGGCGTCCTCTTCGGTCGTGTCGCGCAGCTCGACGATGTCGGGATGGCGGAACAGCGAGTTGTTGTCGAACGAGACCTTGGCGTCGAGCACGCGCAGGCGGCCGTTCTTCATGACGATCAGCGGGTTCACCTCGAGCAGGCTCATGTCCTTCTCGGTGAACGCCTTGTAGAGGATCGGGAACAGCTTCATGCCGTCGGCCTTCGCCTCGCCGTCGAGGCGCAGCGCCGTGCACAGCAGATCGGCATTGGCTTCGGTGACGCCGGTCGTGGGGTCGATGGCGACGGTGACGATCTTCTCGGGTGAGTCGTGCGCGACGGCCTCGATGTCCATGCCGCCCTCGGTCGAGACGACGAACGCCGGGCGCCCGACGGTGCGGTCGATCAGGATCGACAGGTAGAGTTCGCGCGCGATGTCGGCGCCGTCCTCGATGTAGAGGCGGTTGACCTGCTTGCCGGCCGCGCCCGTCTGCTTGGTGACGAGCGTGTTGCCGAACATCTCCTTCGCGTTCTTGATGGCGTCCTCGGCCGAGAACGACACGCGCACGCCGCCCTTGGCGTCCGGCGACAGTTCCTTGAACTTGCCCTTGCCGCGGCCGCCCGCGTGGATCTGGCTCTTCACCACCCACACCGGACCGGGAAGCGCCTTCACCGCCGCCTCGATCTGGTCGGCCGACGTCACCGGCACGCCCTCTGCGACCGGGGCGCCAAAGCCCTTCAACACCTGCTTGGCCTGATACTCGTGGATGTTCATCGCTGTTTCCGCCGTGTCCGGGTTGATGTCGTTAGCCGCGCGCCGAGGTGGCCACGGGCACCATATGCGCTGCCGTCGCGCATTCCCACTCTCGTCACGGACGGGCTTGATCCGTCTATCCAGAGAAACCCGCATACCGTCCGGGTTCCTGGCGCTGGATGGCCGGCTCGAGGCCGGCCATGACGACGGGTGAGTGTGCGAAGCGCTGTCTAAGGGAACGGCGCGCCTGTCGAGAGGCGCGCCGCCGTCGTATCAGGCGCCGAGGCTCGGCGCGATGGTCTTGCAGGCGTCGACGAGGCCCTTCACCGAGGCGACCGACTTCATGAACATCTCGCGCTCGGCGCCGTTCAGGTCGATCTCGACAATGCGCTCCGCGCCACCCGCGCCGATCACGCACGGCACGCCGACATAGAGGCCGTTCACGCCGTACTCGCCGTTGAGGAAGGCGGCGCAGGGCAGGATGCGCTTCTTGTCCTTGAGGTAGCTCTCGGCCATCTCGATGGCGGACGCGGCCGGCGCGTAGTAGGCCGAGCCGGTCTTCAACAGGCCGACGATCTCGCCGCCACCCTTGCGCGTGCGGTCGACGATCTGGTCGACGCGCTCCTGGCTGATCCAGCCCATCTTGACGATGTCAGGCAGCGGAATGCCGGCGATGGTCGTGTAGCGGACCAGCGGCACCATGTCGTCGCCGTGGCCCCCGAGCACGAACGCCGAAACGTCCTGCACCGAGATCTTCAACTCGTCGGCGAGGAAGTGCTTGAAGCGGGCGGCGTCGAGCACGCCGGCCATGCCGATCACCTTGTTGGCCGGCAGGCCCGAGGCCTTCTGCAGCGCCCACACCATGGCGTCGAGCGGATTGGTGATGACGATCACCAGCGAGTCCGGGGCGTACTTCTTGATGCCCGCGCCGACCTGTTCCATGACCTTGAGGTTGATGCCGAGCAGGTCGTCGCGGCTCATGCCCGGCTTGCGCGGCACGCCAGCGGTCACGATGCAGACGCCGGCGCCGGCAATGTCGGCATAGTCGTTGGCGCCCTTGAGGGTGCAATTGAAGCCCTCGACCGAGCCCGACTGCGAGATGTCGAGCGACTTGCCCTGCGGCGTACCTTCGGCGATGTCGAACAGGACGACGTCACCCAACTCCTTCAAGCCGACAAGATGAGCGAGCGTGCCGCCGATCATGCCGGCGCCGATCAAGGCGATCTTCGTGCGCGCCATGCGGGTCTGTCTCCCAATTGGAATTCAGCGAATCTGGAATGGGCGGACGCGCACCAAGGGTGGGCGGAGCGCCCTGTGAGACGGGTGGAGGGGGTGCGACAAGGTTGCACTCCCGCCGGCCGGTTGGTTAGCCCGAAACCGGCCCCCGCTCAAGGGAAAGGCCGAGCCGTCGAACGAAAGTCTCGGGGTCTCCATGGGGTTATCTCGGCCCCATTCGCCCCGCCCCGGGCTCGCCCGGCGGTCACTTTCGTGGAACCCGCATTGCGCTGCCCCGTTATCAGCGGGACTGCATCACGCAGTGACTCAGCCGAGGGCCGCTGCCCTCGCGTGCGAACGCACAAGGAGACCACCATGAAACCGATCAAAACCTCGCTGCTGGCGGGCGCGATGGCGCTTGTCGCGATCCCCGCCCTCGCGCAGACCACCTCGCCCTCGCCGACTGCGCCCGCCAACGCGCCGGGTTCGGCAGGTTCGCCGGGTTCGACCGTGACTACGGTCGACAAGACCGCGAAAATGCATAGCTCCGATAACTATCGCGCCAGTGCGTTGATCGGCACTAACGTGCTCAACAGCGCCAACGAGGCGATCGGCGACATCAACGACCTGATCGTCGCCAAGGACGGCAAGGTCGATCGCGTCATCGTCGGCGTCGGTGGCTTCCTCGGTATCGGCGAGAAGAACGTCGCGCTGCCGTTCAACGAGCTGACCTTCGCTCGCGACAACAACAATGCCTCGGTCGTCATGAGCAAGGTGACCAAGGAAACGCTGCAGGCGATGCCGGAGTGGAAGTCGGCGGACGCTGTGCCGGCGAAGTAAGCCGCATCCTTGAATTGGCGAAGGTCCGCGGAATCGCTTCCGCGGGCCTTCGTCGTGAACGTGGCGGTTTTTGCCTTGGCGCGCTCAGAGCGGCGGCGCGTCGGCGACAAGGGCCCGGCGGCGCTCCACATAGGCTTCGCTGCGCATTTCCGTCAGCCGTGAAGCCGTGCGCGAGAACAGGTCGGCGCCATCGCCGCGCACATAGAGATCGTGAGGCTCCGCCTCCGCCGACGCAATCAGACAGGTTCCCGTATCGTACAGCGTGTCGACCAGGTTGATGAAGCGCCGTGCATGGTCGCGCCGCGCCGGCGTCAGCACCGGGATGTCGTCGATGATGACGGTATGGAACTGGTGGGCGATGGCCAGATAGTCCACCGAGCCGAGCGGCTTTTCGCAGAGATCCGAGAAAGCGAAGCGGGCGACGCCGTTGGCGGCTGCGGGCACCGGCACGCGGCGGCCTTTCACCTCGATCTCCCCCGGCTGCGGTCGGTGGTGGCCGGTCATGCGGTCCCACAGCTCGTCGAGGGCGGCGTGTGCGCGGGCATCGGCGGGCGTGAAGTACAACGGCTGTCCGTGGATCTTGTCGAGGCGGAAATCCTTGGCCGAGCCGAGCTCCACAACCGTCATGTTGTCTTCGATGAGGTCGATGAACGGCAGGAAAAGCTGGCGGTTGAGGCCGTTCTTGTAGAGTTCGTGCGGCGCTGCATTGGACGTCGCGACCACCACCACGCCGTTGGCGAAAACGGTCTTGAAGAAGCGGCCGAGGATCATGGCGTCGGCGATGTCGGTGACGTGCAGTTCGTCGAAGCACAGCAAGCCGGGTGAGCCGACCATTTCCACCGCGACGTGCGGAATGGGGTCGCCGTCGTGCTTCTGGCGGGCGATCCCGATGCGGTCGTGCGCTTCCTGCATGAACTCGTGGAAATGCTGGCGGCGCTTCGGCGCGAACGTCGCCGCCTCGTAGAACATGTCCATCAGCATGGTTTTGCCGCGCCCGACCTTCCCGTGCAGATAGATCCCCTTCGGCGGCGGCTCGGAGCTGCGCTTGAACATGGACAGCAAGCCGCGCCCGGGCGGGCGCCAGCGCGTCAGCTCGCCGTTGAGCCGGTCGAAGCGCTCAGCCGCCGCGGTCTGAGCTGCATCAGCCTCGAACTCGCCCTCGGCGACCCTCCGGACGTAGCGATCGGCAATTGTTCCGTTCATGCACCTATCTGCCAAATGCAAGCCTGCCATGTCCTCTTAGCACCGCCGGGGGCTCGAGCGCTCCGTAGCGAAAGTCGTGGCACGCTCTCCGCGCCCGGAAACCGGGCCTGGCCGCTTCGCACATGCGAAATGATACCCCCGCCAGCACCCGGCCGGACAATATGGCAGTGCAGCAACACGACGCAGGAGACCTAGACAAATCATTGACCTGTTATCAACTTGTGCCATGGGATGGTCGTATTGTGCACCGCACATACGGCCACGTGCGGAAGGGACCCCTCGGGGGAACCGGACCGCAGCCGTGAAGGTACCGTCCCGAGCGAGAGGACGGACCTTCTCCAACGCGAACCAGAGAGGTTCATCATGAGCGAGCACCGTATCTGGGGGGGATCCATCCGGAAACTCTGGCCGACAGAGAGCGACCGGTTCCGGGACCACCTGCTGCGACTCGACAAGGACGCCCGCCGCATGCGCTTCGCGCACGGCGTGTCCGATTCCTTCATCGCCGACTATGCCAGGCGCATGACCGAGATGGGCTCGATCGTGTTCGGCTACTTCGTCGATGGCGAGATGCATGGCGCCGCCGAGCTGAGAAAGCTGGGCGACACCTGGGGCCGCGAGGCCGAGGCCGCCTTCTCGGTCGAGAAGGCCTTCCAGGAAAAGGGCATCGGCACGGAGCTGATGGGGCGGGTGATCCGCTCGGCGCGCAATCGCGGCGTCCACCTGCTCTATATGAGCTGCCTGTCCGAGAACGGGAAAATGCAGGCGGTCGCGCGCAAGCACCACGCCGACCTGCGTTTCGAATACGGCGAGGTGATCGGCGAGATCATCCCGGAGGATCCGAACTACTTCTCGATCCTCGCCGAGGCCGTCGAGGACCGGGTCGGCTACATGATGGCTGTGCTCGACATCCAGGCCCGCATGGCCTCACCGAAGGCAGCCGCCTGACGCGCCGACCTGGCGCATCGTCGCATTGGGAAGCGGGCGGCACCGTGTGTGCCGCCCGCTTCTGCGTCTGACGGCCGACGCACGTCCGTCGATGCGACGACCTGTTCGGTGCAACACGACGCATGGCGGCACACACCGCGCACGAGGTTCCACCAAAAGACAGCGGGCGGCCCCATACAGGACCGCCCGCTGTCTTGTCTCCATCGCCGGGTCCCAAGAAGCGCCTCGCGTGATCGCGGGCGCTACCCGGGCATCGCCGCGTCAGGTGCCCCAGCGGCGCATCACCGCGTGGCGATTGTCGTTCGCCAGCAGATAAGGCACCACGTCCTGGCGCTGCCGCTCCTCGGCGAGGAATTCCTCGACGCGCTTCTCGATCAGATCGAGGACGACTCGGAAGGTGTCGGCGCGCTCGCTCGCCGTGCAGGTGCCGAGCGTCGGATCGGGCAACGCCCAATGCAGCAGACGCGGAGCCCCCGGCCAGGCCGGCAGCGCCTCCCACGAAACATCCTCGCATACCGTCAGCACCACATCGAAACGCGGGGCCTTGGCACCGAGAAAACCATCCCAGCCCTGCGGCTGACGATCGTAGTCGATGTCATAGCCGCGCTCGCGCAATGCGAGCACCGTATAGGCGTTGATCTGCGATTCCGGATGCGAGCCCGCGCTAAAGGCGCGCCAGCGAGCATTTGCAGCATTGATGCAGGTCTCGACCATGATCGACCGTGCTGCATTTGCCTTGCAGAGCACAAGGATGTTTCGCATCTGGTTGTCCATTCCTGATTGCCGTTGGCGTTTCGGGCCCTGTCCGGCGCCCGTCCTCCAATCGCCACGCACAACTCCTATCTCCCGGCGCACGATTAGCCTGTTCCTCGTGTCACAGGTGTGACGGCTTCGGGGCAGCCACATCATTTTCGTGCGGCTGCACCTGTTACCCCCGCGAGCAGGAGGCGACCTCCGTGTTGCCCTCCCGCACGGCCGATGCCACGAAGCCACGACATCGCTAATCCGATTATCTTGGGCCACGAACCCATTCGCTTGCGACGCGCTCCGTGCGGCTTCGAGGCATGTAGAGCGAGCGAGCGCGAATGCAATGTCGCTCTGACATCGGCTGCACGCCGAGACATCGACGTCGCGATGCGCGCGGTCGACGCCACCTGCTGCTCGTGTCCGTGCTGCAGTTCCCGGTGTCGGTGGACACCCGCGCATCGCAGCGTGGAGGCGACGCACTCGCACGCGAGGCGTGTCGACATGCAAACCGCAATTGCACGAACTCTTGGTCGCGATGCATTTGCCGCGAATGAGAAACGTATCTCTCTCCCTTCACGCATGCCGCGAGTTTGAAAAACGCGTTCGTATTTCTTTGCGAAGCGAAGCACGCGACATCTCACGCGCTGATGAATTCATCGACCGAAGTTCCTCGCGAAGGTCCATCGATATAGAAAGTCGCCAAAAACGATGCGAATGCGCAACACTCATGGCGCGTGTGGGGAAAAAATCGCGACGAACAACAAATTGGGTGTCAACAAAATCAACGAACTTGCTCATGATTTTTTTGTTCGAGCTGATTCGAACATCCAGAGGGAGAGAGAACTATGGCTAAGACTGCTGTGAAGAAGACCGCCGCGAAGAAGCCTGCTGCTGCTGCTGCGAAGAAGAAGGCTCCGGCGCGCAAGGCCGCTGCCGCGAAGAAGCCGGCGGTGCGCAAGGCCGCTGCCGCGAAGAAGCCGGCCGCGAAGAAGCCCGCTGCCAAGAAGGCCCCGGCTCGCAAGAAGACCGCGGCCTGAGGCTGAGCTGGCCAGCGCGCCCCCGGCTGGGCACCGCGGGGCGTAACGGCTAGCTTCTCACCACCCGTTTCCAAAGACCGGCGGCCGCGTGATGCGTCGCCGGTCTTGCTTTTTGCGGGTACTGATCCGCCACGCTCTCCGGCAGCCGACACCGCTGCTCCGGCCTCGGCGGGCGCGCCTTATGGTCTCGTTGCAGCCGGCCCGGAACGTCCACATATGTCGCCCGCACTGGCCTCCTTGAAGGCCGGCGATGACGGAAACAATGGAGACGTTAGCAGATGGCGGAACATGCACGGCCGGGCGAAATCGTAACCCTCGACGTGGCGACGGTGGCCGAACTTTTCGAGGCCGACAAAATCGTTCTCATCGACGTCAGGACACCCGTGGAATACGCCTTCGAGCACATCCGCGGCGCGCTGCTGTCTCCCCTTGCCACCTTCGATACCCGCCATCTGCCGAGCCAGGAATCGAAACCGATCGTGTTTCATTGCGGCTCCGGCATGCGCTCGAAAATGGTCGCCGAGAAATGCCTCGCCGCCGGCTTCGGCAAGGTCATGCACATGGGCGGGGGCTTCATGGCCTGGAAGAAGGCCGGCCAGACCTATATCTCGACCAACCCGGCCACCGGCGCTCCGGTCGATAAACGCGATCCCGTCACCACCGCCTGAGCTGTTCACCCGCAACGCAAAACGAAAGCGGCGGACCACCGGCCCGCCGCTTTCGTGTGGTGTGCAGCCTGAGCGATGCCCCTCAGACGCGGCGCTCGACCATCAGCTTCTTCAGCTCGGCGATCGCCTTGGCCGGCGACAGCCCCTTCGGGCACGCCTTGGCGCAATTCATGATGGTGTGGCAGCGGTAGAGGCGGAACGGATCCTCGAGGTTGTCGAGACGCTCACCCGTCGCCTCGTCGCGACTGTCGATCACCCAGCGATAGGCCTGCAGCAGGATCGCCGGGCCGAGGTAGCGGTCCGAGTTCCACCAGTAGCTCGGGCACGAGGTCGAGCAGCAGGCGCACAGGATGCACTCGTAGAGGCCGTCGAGCAGCTCGCGGTCCTCGCGGCTCTGCTTCCACTCCTTCGGCGGGGCTGGCGTATCCGTCTTCAGCCACGGCTCGATGGAGCGGTGCTGGGCATAGAAGTTGGTCAGGTCCGGCACGAGATCCTTGACCACGCTCATGTGCGGCAGCGGATAGACTTTCACCGAACCCTTCACGTCTTCGGTCGCCTTGAGGCAGGCCAACGTGTTGGTGCCGTCGATGTTCATGGAGCACGAGCCGCAGATGCCCTCGCGGCACGAGCGGCGGAACGTCAGCGACGGATCGATCTCGTTCTTGATCTTGATGAGCGCGTCGAGGACCATCGGTCCGCACTCGTCCTGGTTGACGAAGTAGGTATCGACGCGCGGGTTCTCGCCGGTATCCGGGTTCCAGCGGTAGATGCGGAACTCCTTCCAGTCGCCTTTGCCGGCGGGCTTGTTCCAGGTCTTGCCGGCCTTGACCGTCGAGTTCTTGGGAAGCGTGAGCTGGACCATTCGGAAACCGTCCGTTGAAAAGAGCGGGCGAGGCAGACGCCTCTTTCGACCATGCCTGACTTGCCCCCTCGGCGAGGAAGTGTCAACGCTACCAACGCATACGCCGTTGCGGGATGCGCGGACCGCCGGGCCGTGAGGCGGGGCCGCCGCTGACGGACGGAAGACGGGCATCCGGGGGAAGCATGACGAACTTGCGATGGCGCATCCGGGGGCTGGCGGCAGTGGTGATGCTGCTGGCACTGCCTGCAGGCATCCCGCCCGTGCAGGCGGCCGAGTCACCGCTGGCGACCTTCTGGCAGGTGACCCGTCTGCTCGGCCAGCCGGCCGAGCCCGGCGGCGACATCACCTTCCGCGGCGGGGAAATCTCCGGCGCCACCGCCTGCAACCACTACGGCGGCACCTATGCCGAGGGGCCCGACGGCGCCCTGACCATCACGCTCGGACGCATGACGCGGCGCGGCTGCTTCGACATCGCCGCGGAGCGCGAGCGCGACCTGATCGAGGCGTTCCGTGCCACGCGGCGCTACGCCATCGACGGCGACATGCTGCATCTGCGCGACGCGGCCGGAAAGGAAATCGCCGTGTTCAGGCGAGGCGGCGAGGCGACGCTCGAAGGCGGGCGGCTGAAGATCACGAGCTTCCTGAAGGACGAGGGTCTGCACAGCACCGTCAGCGGCTCGGGCGCCGTCGTCACCTTCAAGGACGGCCGCATCGAGGGCTCGACCGGGTGCCGCACGTTCGCGGGCCGCTACACGCTCGCCGACGGCAAGCTCGCCATATCCGAGGTCACGGTCACCGGCACCAGCAAGACGCCCTGCCCGGACGAACTGGCGGACCAGGACGCCGGCATCCTCTCCGCGCTGCCGCTCGCCACCAGCAGCGATGTCGCCCGCAACCTGATACGTCTGTTGGAGCCGGCCAAGGGCTGGGCCGTGCTGTGGGTGACACCCGATACGTGGTGACCGTATTGGCCTAGAGCCCGCGAGCCCACGCCGGGCGCAGCGGTGCCGCATCGGGCGCCGCGATGGCGTTGCGCAACTGCGCCAGCAGACGCTGCTTGTCGGCGCCGAGCGTGCCCTTGAGGATCAGCCAGTTCGAGGCATGATCGGAGCGGAACACGGTCCGCCTCAGCTCGAGCCCCGAGATCAGCCGCTCCATCTCCCGCATCAATTCGGGGATGCTCAGCTCCTCCCAGCCGTCGAAGGCGGCGCGGAAGCGCTCCTCGCCCTTCGGGAAGCTCACCACCAGCGTCGCCAGGTACTCGGGCTGGATCGCGTTCATCAACCGCGCCGAGTTCTCCGCGTGCTGGCAGGACAGCGTGCGCCCGCCGAGGCCGTTGAGGATCATCACCGAGCGCTTGATGCCGGCCTCACCGAGCTTCGTCAGCGCATCGCGCGTGGTCTCGAAGGTCTCGCCCTTGCGCACGCGCGCCAACACCTCGTCGTCACCCGATTCCGCGCCGACGTAGACCATCGACAGGCCAAGGTCGGCGAGCTCCTTCAATTCGGCGACGCTCTTGTTGCGCACGTTGCGCGGCAGGCAGTAGCTCGACACGCGCCGCACCGACGGCAGATCGCGGCGTATCGCTTCGAGCACGCCGACGAGGCGGCGCGTCGAGAGCGTCAGCGCGTCGCCGTCGGCAAGGAAGATGCGGCGCACGTCGTCACCCAGCGCCTCGGCGCACCGGCGGATCGTGTCGCGCACCTCCTCCTCGCTGCGCGGCCGGAAGCGCTTCTGCGGGTCGGTGTACATGTCGCAGAAGGTGCAGCGATTCCACGAGCACCCGTCGGTCACCGGCAGGATCAGCGATTGCGCCTCGCTCGGGGGGCGGTAAACCGG
>ERZ1645187.2996-NODE-2996-length-14467-cov-82.065085_pt1 | contig 14467 bp, 11 predicted proteins | sample MGYA00575352_ERZ1645187 | MGnify/ENA primary metagenome ERZ1645187 (study PRJEB40837, sample SAMN11349314) | freshwater sediment metagenome | isolation source: river sediment | host: Sediment | place: India: Wazaribad , New Delhi | collected 2017-02-21 ...
TGGCGGGCTTGCCGGCCACGGTGTTGAGCACGTGCAGGTTGGCCACCGCCACCTCCGCGCACTTGCCGTAGCCGGGCCCGAAACGGAAGGTGTTCTTCAACCCGCGCTGCACGATCTGGTCGGCCACGCCCACATCCACCACGTGGGGCAGGTTGTACTTCGCCGCGGCCTGCGTGGTGGCCAGGCAGATAGCCGATGCATAGGCGCCGAGCACTGCCGCCACACCCGCCTCGTTCATCTTCTCGACCTCGGCGGCGCCCACCTGTGGCTGCGACTGGGCATCGCCCAGCACCGCCTCGATCTTCGCGCCGCCCATTGACTTGATGCCGCCGGCCTTGTTGAGGTCTTCGATGGCCATCAACGCGCCCTCGCGGCACTGCTGGCCCGAGAAGGCAACCGCGCCGGTCACCGGGTGCAACACACCCACCTTGACCGGCTTGGGCTGGGCGCCGCCGACCATCGGAAACGCCAGCGCCGACGCGGCGGCGGTGGCCTGGGCCATGAAATGGCGACGGTTGTGCGAAGGGGTGCTCATGGGCTTTTCTCCTGGTGGTTGATCAATGAAACGGGGCCTCGCGGCTGACCCAGACCTTGGCGTCGATGTCACCGACGCGCGACAGCTGCATGTGGTATTCGTAGCGGTCGGGACGGTACAGACCGTGCAGAAACTGCACCGGGCGGTCCGCGGTGTCGAACACCACGCGTCGCACCGCCAGCAGCGCCGAGCCCACCGACACGCCCAGGTGTTCGGCCACCTGCGCGTCGGCCAGCCGGGCCGAGATCGTCTGGTGCGCCCGCCCGACGTGCACGCCGGATTCCTCGATCAGCACCAGGATGGGTTTGTCCGCCAGTTCGCGCTCGCCGAAGCCGGCGGCCAGCGCCTGCGGCACCCAGGTGGTGATGTGCGACAGCGGGCCCTCGTCGGTGGAACGTACCCGCACCGCCTTCTGCACCGCGTCGCCGGCAGCGATCTGCAAAGCCTGCGCGACCGGCTCGCTGGCCGACACCACGCCCACCTCCAGCACCCGGATGCGCGTGCCGCGGCTGACCGAAACCAGGTTTTCCAGAAGACCTGTCAGCCGCTCCGCGCCGCCGGCCGGGGTGTTCGAAGCGCCTGCCCCGGGCCGCGCCTGCGAGGAGATGGGACGGGTGCCGCGGCCGGCCTCGCGAGCGATCAAGCCCTCGGCGGCCAGTTGCTCCAGCGCGCGGCGCACCGTGACCCGCGACACGGAAAACGCCTGCATCAGCGCCAGTTCGCCGGGCAGGCCGTCAGCAAAATGCCCCTCACCCAGCTGTTCACGCAGCACCAGATAGATCTGGTGGTACTTGGGCAGCGGCAGGGCCGGGTTCATGCCCGACATGCTCAGGCGGTTCTATTGTCCTGTCAATAGGACATTTACCACTTCCGCGGTGGTTGCGGGTTTCCCCGGAGGCGCGAGCCTGGTGCCGTGCTCAGGCCTGCCCGTCAGCGACCTGCTGCACCACGCGCGAAAATGCCTCCAGCGCCGGGCGCCCAGTGTCGGCCTTCCACAGGCACCAGGTGTCGTAGTGCGGCGCCTCACCCTCGATCGCCAGGAAAACCGCACCGGCGATGGCCGACTGGCGCAGCGCCTGCGGCACCAGCGCCACGCCCAGCCCTTGTGCGACCAGGCTGACCACGCTCAGCCAGTGCTGTAGCTCGTGCAAGGTGTCGGGTACCCAGCCGCCTGCCGCGCAGGCACCCAGAATGCGCTCGTGGTAATCGGGCGACACCTGGCGCGAGACCAGGGCCAGCGGCTCGCCGGCCAGTGCCGACAGGCTCAGCGCGCCCCGCCCGGCCAACGGGTGGGCCGCCGGCAGGCACACCACGAAGGGCTGGCGCGACACCCGGATCCGCGACACCTCGGGCGGCACCTGCGTCGTGTGAACAAAGGCCAGGTCGAGGCGGCCCTGCGACAGCTCCACCAGTTGTTCGCGCGAGCTCAGCTCGCGCAGCACCACCCGCAGGCGGCGCTCACCGGCCTCGAAAGCCGCCAGGATCTGCGGCAGGCCCCGGTACAGCACCGTACCCGCGAAGCCGATGCGCAGCGTGCCGGCCCGCCCCTGGTCGATGTCTCGCGCCTGGCGCGCCGCGGCTTGGGCCTGCTCCAGCAGGGCGCGCGCAGCCGGCACGAAGGCCAGCCCCGCCTCGGTCAGTTGCACGCCACGGCTGTTGCGCGTAAACAAGCTGGCGCCGACCGAGGCCTCCAGTTGCTGGATGTTCAGCGACAGCGGTGGCTGCGAGATCGCCAGCCGCTGCGCCGCGCGACCGAAGTGCAGCTCTTCGGCGAGCACCAGGAAATAGCGCAGGTGGCGAAACTCCATGAATATGAAAAAAATATTGATGAATATCGAATTGATATTAGACAGGTATTCATGGTGCCGCGACAATTGCCCGCTCGACGGCCCGCCTTTTCCCCACCCACCCCGTCGCATCCAGGAGACACGCCATGGCCACTGCCAAAAACACCTTCAGCTGGGAAGACCCCTTCCACCTGAGCGCCCAGCTCACCGACGACGAGCGCCAGGTCCAGGAGGCCGCCCGCGCCTACTGCCAGGAAAAGCTGCTGCCGCGCGTGCAGATGGCCTTCCGCAACGAAACCACCGACGCGTCCATCTTCCGCGAGATGGGCGAGCTGGGCCTGCTGGGGCCCACCATCCCGGAGCAGTACGGTGGCGCCGGCCTGAACTACGTTTGCTACGGCCTGGTGGCGCGCGAGGTGGAGCGCGTGGACTCGGGCTACCGCAGCATGATGAGTGTGCAGAGCTCGCTGGTGATGGTGCCGATCTACGAGTTCGGCAACGAAGCCACGCGCCAGAAATACCTGCCCAAGCTGGCCACCGGCGAGTGGATCGGCTGCTTCGGGCTGACCGAGCCCAACCACGGCTCCGACCCCGGCAGCATGATCACCCGCGCCCGCAAGGTCGACGGTGGCTACAGCCTGTCCGGCGCCAAGATGTGGATCACCAACGCGCCGATCGCCGACGTGTTCGTGGTCTGGGCCAAGGACGACGGCGGCCAGATCCGCGGTTTTGTGCTCGAAAAAGGCTGGAAGGGCCTGTCCGCCCCCGCGGTGCACGGCAAGGTGGGCCTGCGCGCCAGCATCACCGGTGAGATCGTGATGGACGAGGTCTTTGTGCCGGAAGAAAACGCCTTCCCCGAGGTACGCGGCCTCAAGGGCCCGTTCACCTGCCTGAACAGCGCGCGCTACGGCATTGCCTGGGGGGCGCTCGGCGCGGCCGAAGACTGCTACTTCCGCGCCCGCCAGTACGTGCTGGACCGCCAGCAGTTCGGCCGCCCGCTGGCCGCCAACCAGCTGATCCAGAAAAAGCTGGCCGACATGCTGACCGAGATCACGCTGGGCCTGCAGGGCTGCCTGCGCCTGGGCCGCATGAAGGACGAAGGCACGGCCGCGGTGGAGATCACCTCCATCCTCAAGCGCAACAGCTGCGGCAAGGCCCTCGACATCGCCCGCCTCGCGCGCGACATGATGGGCGGCAACGGCATCAGTGACGAGTTCGGCGTGGCCCGCCACCTGGTGAACCTGGAGGTGGTGAACACCTACGAAGGCACCCACGACGTGCACGCGCTGATTCTGGGCCGGGCGATCACCGGGATCGCCGCTTTCAACTGAATTTCTTGATCATTCTGGCCTGATCCCATCGCCAATCGGCCACAAGCCGCTATAAAAACAGGACCGATTGCGGTCCTGTTTTGTTTGACCCCCTCGCATCTTTACCGGAACTTTGCCCGCCCGGCATGGCCGAACCGCCCGCGACAGGCATGCTCTCGGCTTGACGCTGGCCACCGGAGGTATTACATTACTAACCAATCAGTCATTAAAGCGAATCCGGTGGTCCGAAATCCCTCCTCCCCGCCCGTTGCGGAGCCGCACAAGCGCGAGCGCCGCAAGGAGGCGCGCCCTGGCGAGCTGCTGGACGCCGCACTGGACCTGTTCGTCGAGAAGGGCTACGCCGCCACGCGCGCCGAAGAAGTGGCCGTGCGCGCCGGCGTTTCCAAGGGCACCTTGTTCCTGTATTTCCCGAGCAAGGAGGAGCTGTTCAAGGCCGTGGTGCGCGAAAACCTGGCGCGCACGGTCAGCGAAGGCGCGTCCGAGCTGGAAGCCTTCGGCGGCCCCACCGGCGAGTTGCTCGCCCACATGATGCAGCAATGGTGGGCGCGGTATGGCGCGACCAAGGCATCGGGCATTTCAAAGCTGATCATCAGCGAAGCCAGCAATTTCCCGGAACTTGCGCGCTTTTACCAGGAAGAAGTGGTTCTTCCGGGAACGGAGCTGGTGCGCCGCGTGCTGCAGCGCGGTATCGACCGGGGCGAGTTCCGCACGGTCGATCTGCACCACACGGTTCACGCCATCATGGCCCCCCTGATCTTCCTCGTGATGTGGAAACATTCGCTGGCCCCCTGCTGCGGAGCCAGCGGCGCGATCGACCCCGAAACATTCATCGCCCAGCATGCCGACCTGATGGTGCGCGGGCTGCACAAGGAGCCCAACGCATGAAGCGATGGTGGAAATGGGCCGTGGCCGCCCTGGTGGTGGCGCTGTTGGCCGGCGTGGCGCTGCGGGCGCTGTCGGTGCGTCGGGCGCAACAACAGGCGCAAACCGAAGCCGCGGCGGCCAAGACGGCCCTGGTGGTCGAACTGGCGGCCACCGACGTCGTCGAAGCGAAAGTGCGCGATCTGGCCATCGGCCTGCCGGTGACCGGCGCGCTCAAGGCGGTCACGTCCGCGTTCGTGAAAGCCCGGGTGCCGGGTGAGCTGCAAGGCCTGACGGTGCGCGAGGGTGACGCGGTGAAGGCCGGCCAGGTGATCGCGCGCATCGAATCCACCGAATTCCAGGCCCGCCTGCGCCAGGCCGAAGACCAGGCCAATGCCGCCAAGGCGCAGGTCGACATTGCGCAGCGCCAGTTCGACAACAACCAGGCGCTGATGGAAAAAGGCTTCATTTCCAAGACCGCGCTGGACACCTCGGCCGCCACCCTGGCCGGGGCGAAGAGCAGTTACCAGGCCGCGGCCGCGGCCGCCGATGTGGCGCGCAAGACGCTGGACGACACCGTGCTGAAGGCGCCGATCGCCGGCATCGTGTCGCAGCGCCTGGCCCAGCCGGGCGAGCGCGTGCCGGTGGATGCGCGCATCATCGAAATCGTCGACCTCAGCCGGCTCGAACTCGAAGCGGCCATCAGCGCCGCCGACGCCCCCCAGGTGCGAATCGGGCAGGAGGCCTCGCTGCGGATCGAAGGTGTGGCCGAGCCGGTGAAGGCCCGCGTGGCGCGGATCAACCCCAGCACCCAGGCTGGCAGCCGCAGCATCGTGGTGTACCTCACGGTGGAGCCCTCACCCGCGCTGCGCCAGGGCCTGTTTGCCGAGGGCACCTTGGGCACCGGACGCCTCAGCTCCCTGGCGGTTCCGGTCAGCGCGGTTCGCACCGACAAACCACAGCCCTATGTGCAGACCGTCGAGAACGGAAAGATCGTGCACCGCAATGTCGTTCCCGGCGCGCGCGGTGAATCGGCCGGCACCGCGATGGTGGCCGTGAGCGGCCTGGCGGAAAACGCCCAGGTGCTGACCGGGGCCATCGGCACCCTGGTGGACGGCACCGCGGTGCGGTTCACCGGGGCCGCTCCGGCCAGACCCGCCGTCGCGCCCGCATCCGCTCCAGCATCGGCCCGCTGACGCCATGTGGTTCACCCGCGTCAGCCTCAGGAATCCGGTCTTCGCCACGATGGTGATGCTGGCGATCGTGGTGCTGGGGCTGTTTTCGCTGCAGCGCCTGCAGGTCGACCAGTTCCCCAACATCGATTTTCCGGTGGTGGTGGTCACGGCCGAATACCCCGGCGCCTCGCCCGAGATCGTCGAGAGCGAGGTCACCAAGAAGATTGAAGAGGCGGTCAACTCCATCGCCGGCATCAACGCGCTGACCTCGCGCAGCTACGAGGGACAGTCGGTCGTCATCATCGAGTTCCAGTTGCACATCGACGGCCGCAAGGCCGCCGAGGACGTGCGCGAAAAAGTGGCCACGGTGCGCCCGAACCTGCGCACCGAGGTCAAGGAACCGCGCGTGCTGCGTTTCGACCCGGCCAGCCGCGCGATCTGGTCGCTGGCGGTGCTGCCGGACCCGGCCAAGGGTCGCGCGCCGTCCGCGGTCGAACTGACGAACTGGTCCGACCAGGTGCTGCGCAAGCGGCTGGAGAACGTGCGCGGCGTCGGTGCGGTGACGCTGGTTGGGGGCACCAAGCGCGAAATCAACCTCTACCTCAAGCCGCTGGCGCTGGAGGCGCAGGGCATCACGCCGGACCAGGTGGTGGCCGCGGTGCGCAACGAAAACCAGGACCTGCCGATGGGGGCCGTGCGATCGCTGACCCAGGAGCGCGTGGTCAAGATCGACGCGCGCATGAAGCGGCCCGAGGACTTCGGCTCCATCATCGTGGGCCGCAAGAGCGGCGCACCGGTGCGGCTGGACCAGGTGGCGGTGGTGTCGGATGGCGCACAGGAAATCGAGTCGCTCGCGCTGTACAACGGCCAGCGCACGCTGCTGCTGTCGATTCAGAAGGCGCAGGGCGAAAACACCATCGATGTGGTGGACGGGCTGGTCAAGGCCGTGGCCGAGATGCAGGCCCAGTTGCCCGCCGGCGTGCGGCTGGAACCGATCTTCGACGGCTCGCGCCCGATCCGCGTGGCGGTGAACAACGTGCGCCAGACGCTGATCGAAGGCGCGTTGCTCACGGTGCTGATCGTGTTCCTGTTCCTGAACTCGTGGCGCTCCACCGTCATCACCGGGCTGACGCTGCCGATCTCGATCATCGGCACCTTCCTGTTCATGTACATGTTCGGTTTCACCATCAACATGATCACGCTGATGGCGCTCTCGCTGTGCGTGGGCCTGCTGATCGACGACGCCATCGTGGTGCGCGAGAACATCGTGCGCCACGTCCAGATGGGCAAACCGCCTTATCACGCCGCGATGGACGGCACCGAGGAGATCGGCCTGGCGGTGCTGGCCACGACCTTCTCGATCGTGGCGGTGTTCATGCCGATCGGCTTCATGGGCGGCATCATCGGCAAGTTCTTCCATGAGTTCGGCATCACCATCGTCGCGGCGGTGCTGATCTCGATGTTTGTGAGCTTCACGCTCGATCCGATGCTCTCGTCCGTGTGGCACGACCCGAGCATCGAAGCGCACGGCAAGCGCCATGCGCCCGTGACCTTCTACGACAAGACCATCGGGCGCGTCACCGGCTTCTTCGACCGCGCCACCGACCGCATGGCCGACCTGTACCACGACATCCTCGAGTGGTCGCTGGTGCACCGTGTGGCCACGGTGGCGCTCGCGGGCGCGGTGTTCGGCGCGAGTGTCGTCATGGTGCCCTTGCTGGGTACCGAGTTCGTTCCCAAGGCCGATTTCTCGGAAACCACGGTGAATTTCTTCACCCCGGTCGGCTCGTCGATCGAGGTCACCGAAGCCAAGGCGCGCCAGGTCGAGTCCATCCTGCGCGAGTTTCCGGAAGTCAGGTACACGCTGGCCACGATCAACACGGCCAACACGCTGGGCAAGAACACGGTCAGCATCTACGTGCGGCTGGTGGACCGCACCCAGCGCCGGCGCAGCGTGGACGACATGTCGGCGGTGTTGCGCACGCGGCTGGCCCAGGTTCCAGGCGTCACCGTCACCCACATCGGCCTGCTCGATCCGGTGGGCGGGCAGAAACAGATCGAGTTCTCGCTCAAAGGCCCCGACCTGAAGGAACTCGACCGCCTGACCCGGCTCGTGATGGACAAGATCCGCGCCACCCCCGGTCTGGTTGACCTGGACTCCAGCATCAAGGCCGACAAGCCCACCATCGAGATCGAAGTGAAACGCGAAGCCGCCTCCGAACTGGGCCTCGGCATGGCCCAGATCGCGGGCCCGTTGCGCACGCTGGTGGCCGGCCAGACGGTGGGCAACTGGCGCGCCACCGACGACCAGACCTACGACGTCAACGTGCGCCTGAGCCCCGACTCGCGCAACACGCTGGCCGACCTGGAACGGCTGCCTTTCACGATCGGCGTCAACGCCGACGGCAGCCCGCGCATCGTGCGCCTGAACCAGCTGGCCACCTTGCGCGAAGGCACCGGACCCAACCAGATCAACCGGCGCGACCTGACCCGCGAGGTCGCGATCAACGCCAATGTCTTCAACCGTTCGACCGGCGAGGTGTCGGCCGACATCAAGGCTGCGCTGGACAGCATCAACCTGCCACCAGGCTACCGCTACCAGTTCGGCGGCTCGACCAAGAACATGACCGAATCCTTCGGCTACGCGCTCTCCGCGCTGGTGATGGCCATCATCTTCATCTACATGATCCTGGCCAGCCAGTTCAAGAGCTTCCTGCAACCGCTGGCGCTGATGACCTCGCTGCCACTGACGCTGATCGGCGTGGTGCTGGCGTTGATGATGTTCGGTTCGGCGTTGTCGATGTTCTCCATCATCGGCGTCGTGATGCTGATGGGTCTGGTGACCAAGAATGCCATCCTGCTGGTGGACTTCGCCAACCGCGCCCGCGCGGACGGCATGGAACGCTCGGCGGCACTGCTGATGGCGGCGCGGGTGCGGTTGCGCCCGATCCTGATGACGACGCTGGCGATGGTCTTTGGCATGGTGCCGCTGGCCTTCGCGCTCTCGGAAGGCTCCGAGCAACGCGCGCCCATGGGTCAGGCGGTGATCGGCGGGGTGATCACCTCGTCGCTGCTGACGCTGGTGGTGGTGCCCGTGGTGTACTGCTACCTGGACGACCTGGCGCAGTGGATGCGCCGTCGCCGCTCGGGCCCGACCGTCAGCCTGGCGGAAACCCCACCCCGGTAAAATTGCTGGTAATCGGTTAATATACCCCTAGGAGTACCAAAATGGACATGGAACAGGCCCGCTTCAACATGATCGAACAGCAGATCCGCCCGTGGAACGTGGCCGATGCCCATGTTCTGTCGCTGCTGGAGGTGGTCAAGCGCGAAGATTTCGTCCCGCTGGCTCACAAGGCGCTGGCCTTCGTCGACATGGAAATCCCCTTGCGCGAAGGCGGCGCGCGCGGCCAGGTGATGCTGGCGCCGCGCATCGAGGCGCGCCTGCTTCAGGACGCCGCGGTTCAGAAGCATGAGAAGGTGCTTGAAGTCGGCACCGGTTCGGGCTACATGGCCGCCTTGCTGGCGCACCGCGCCCAGCGCGTGGTCACGGTCGAGATCGAACCCGAACTGGCCCGCATGGCGCGCGCCAACCTGCAAAAGGCTGGCGTGCACAACGTCGAGGTTCTGGAACTTGACGCTTCCCAGGGCATCAAGGCCGAGGGCCCGTTCGACGTGATCGTGCTCAGCGGTTCGGTGGCGGAGGTGCCGCAGGTGCTGATGGCGCAGCTCAAGGTCGGCGGTCGCCTGGTCGGCATCGTCGGGGAGGAGCCCGGTATGAGCGCCACCGTCGTCACGCGCACCGGCGAAACCACCTGGACCACCACGACGCCCTGGGACACCGTGGCACCGCGCCTGCTGAACTTTCCGGCCCCGTCGCGTTTCAAGTTCTGAGCCGCGCCGGACCCGACGCCATGATCGAACAGGTTCATCCCCGAGACCTCGCCCGCTGGCTGGAGACCCTGTCCGCGCAGGGCCCGGCACCCTTGGTGCTGGATGTGCGGGAGCCGCACGAGCTGCAACTGGCGAGCGTCAAGGTCGATGGCTTCGAACTCCAGGTGATCCCCATGCGGGCGGTTCCGGTGCGGATGCACGAACTGGACGCCGCGCGACCCGTCGCATGCCTGTGCCATCACGGCGGACGCAGCATGCAAGTGGCCTCGTTCCTCAAGCATCACGGCTTTTCGCATGTCGCCAACATCATGGGTGGCATCGATGCCTGGTCGCGCGAAGTGGACCCCGCCGTGCCGCGTTACTGAGCCCCATCGACCGCCTTGCCCGACGTTTTTCCGGAGAACCCCATGAAGCTGCCCCGTCCCCTGCCCCTTGCTTTCGCCCTGGCGACCCTGTTCGGTGGATCGGTGCAGGCCCAGAACCTGGTGCAGATGTACGATGCCGCGCGCGGCTACGACGCCAACTACCAGTCGGCCCTGGCTCAATACAACGCCAGCCTGGCCAAGGCGGACCAGGCCACCGCCGGCATCCTGCCGAGCGCCGGCATCGGCGCGGGCTACTCCGGCACGCAGTTCGAGAACAAGACCGGCAACGCCACGTTCAACAACAATTTCCAGAACGAAAACGCCACCATCTCGGCGACCCAACCGCTCTACCGGCCGGCCAACTTCGCCACCTACGAGCAGGGGCGCAAGCAGGTGGAACTGGCCAAGGCCCAATTGGCCGCGGTCGAGCAGGAGCTGATTCTTCGCGTCTCGCAGGCCTATTTCGACGTGCTCGCGGCGCAGGACAACCTGGTCCTGGTGCGTGAGCAGAAGAAGGCGGTGGCCGAGCAGTTCGCTTCGGCCAAGCGCAATTTCGAGGTTGGCACCGCGACCATCACCGACAGCCGTGAAGCCGAAGCCCAGTATGACCTGATCCAGGCCGAGGAGATCAGCATCGAGAACGACGTGCGGGTCAAGCGCCTGGCGCTGGAGCTCATCGTCGGGCGCCCGGCCAACGAGCTCAAGCCGCTGGCGCGCCCGGTGGTACTGCCACCCGTCTTGCCCGCCGACGCCGAGGCTTGGGTGGACATCGCCTACAAGAACAGCCCGACCGTGCAGCAGGCCCGGCTCGCGCTGGAGATCGCCAAACTCGGGGTCAACAAGGCCTACGCCGGCCACAAGCCCACGCTGGACCTGAATGCCAGCTATGGCAACAACCGGTATCCGGGCGGAACCTCGTCCAGCGGGTTCTACACCCGCACCACGTCGGGCACCGTCGGCCTGGCCTTCAACCTGCCGGTGTTCTCCGGCTTCCTGGTCCAGAACCAGGTTAAGGAAGCGCTGGCGCTGGAGGAAAAAGCCAAGTCTGACGTCGATGGCGCTGAGCGTACCGTCGCGCAGTTCACGCGCGCGGCGGTGTTCAGTCTCAAGTCCGGCCTCGGCAAGGTCAAGGCGCTCGAAACGGCTGAAGTCTCGACCCAGAGTGCGCTGGATGCCAACATGCTGGGCTACCAGGTCGGCGTGCGCATCAACCTGGACGTTCTGAACTCCCAGACCAAGCTGTTCGCCACCAAGCGCGATCTGGACCAGACCCGTTACAACGTGCTGGTGGGCGGCCTACGGCTACGCCAGGCCGCCGGCACGTTGAAGGTGGACGACCTGAACGCGGTCAACAGCTTGCTGGCCAAGTAGGCGCGAGCTCTGCCCGCCGATCAAGCCGGGCGTGTCCCGGCTTTTTTCTTGCCCGCGACCGGACAGGGCTTCAGCGCCGCAGCTCCACGATGGCTTGAACGGTGCGCCGCGCGGCCCCCCGGTGCGCAGCGGCAAAGGCCAGCGCGGCCTTCGCCCGCCGCTCGCGCTCGACCGGATCGGCAGCCCACGCCAGCGCTTGTTGCACAGCGGCTCCCGGGTCGGGAACCGTCACCGCCGCGCCAGCCGCCTCGGCCAGCTCGGCAGCCTGCGCAAAATTGAAGGTATGGGGCCCCATCACCACCGGGCAACCGCAGGCCGCGGCCTCGATCAGGTTCTGCCCGCCCAAGGGCTCGAAACTGCCGCCGAGCAGCGCGACATCGCTCATCGCGTAATACAGAGCCATCTCGCCCATCGAGTCGCCGAGCCAGACCGTCGGGCCGGTTTCGTCCGCCATCAGCTGCAGGGGCGGCTGGTCACCCCAGGCGCTGCGACGCGACAGCGTCAAGCCATGCGCCAGGACCCGTTGCGCCACTGCGTCGAAGCGCTGCGGATGCCGGGGCACGATCAGCCATTGCACCCGGGTCCGCCCACGGTCAGGGTCGCCCGTGGAATTTGCTCCGTTATTTATAGCGTCTTGTGACCGCTGGACGCTGGGAAGTTCCGCAATCAGGTTCAAAAATGCCGCTTCCTCGCCTTCGCGGCTGCTCGCCAGCAGGATCACCGGCCGCGCCACTGCCTCGCCCCAGCGCTGGCCCATGACGATCTGCTCGGCATCCGGCGCAGCGTCGAACTTCAGGTTGCCGAACACGCCGGCCACCTTCGCGTCCAGAGCCCGCAGCCGCTGTGCATCGGCTTCGGTCTGCGCCCACACCGCCGCCAGTGCGCCGTAGGCCGGACGAGCGAGCGCGGCCAGGCGTTGCGCCTGCCGAAACGAGCGCTCGTTCAACCGCGCATTGGCCAGCGCCACCGGCACACCCCGGCTGGCGCAGCCCGCGATCAGGTTGGGCCAGACCTCGGTTTCCATCAGGATCCCCATGTGGGGCTTGAAATGCTCCAGGAAGCGCGCCACCGCCTGCGGCGTGTCCCACGGCTGCCAGACCTGCACGTCACCGTCCTGCAGCAGTCTGGCGCCCAAGGCCCGCCCGGTGGCGGTGCCGTGCGTGAGCAACAGCCGCAGTCCTGGCCACGCGGGGCGAAGCGCTTCCAGCAGGATGCCGGCCGCACGCGCCTCGCCCAGCGACACCGCGTGGATCCACAGCCGTCCCGAATCGGCGGGCACGGTGTAGTGGCCGAACCGCTCGTCCACCGCCACCGCGTAGCCGGGCTCCGCACGGGCTCGGCGCGCGAGCTTTCGGCGCAGAAAAGGCTGCGCCAGCCAGGTCAGCAAGGAGTAGAGGGCACGGATCATCACCGCCGCTCAGCCGCCGACAGGCCGTCCGCGCAGACCCGCGCGCCGGTCAATGGGCGGCCGCCTCGATGGTGGCGTCGGGCTTCACGCTGCGCAGCAGGGCCAGCATGTCGGCCTCGATGCGGTGCATCGCCTCAGGTGTATGCCCCTCGAAGCGCAGCACCAGCACCGGCGTGGTGTTGGAGCCACGCACGAGGCCGAAGCCGTCGGGCCAGTCCACACGCAGGCCGTCGATGGTGTTGATCCGCGCCAGCGCCGGGTCGCGGCCCTGTGCGGTGGCGGCAGCGGCGAGCGCCTGGGCGGCGACCTGCTGCAGCGCATCGGTCACGCGGTGCGGCTCGCCCTCGGCGCAGCGCACATTGAGCTCAGGGGTGGAATAGCTCGTCGGCAGGCCGTTCAGCACTGCGTTGGCATCCGGACTGCGGCTGACAATCTCCAGCAAGCGGCAACCGGCGTAGGTGCCGTCGTCGAAACCGTACCAGCGTTCCTTGAAGAAGATGTGCCCGCTCATCTCGCCGCCCAGCGGTGCGGCCTTGCCTTCGGCTTCGATGGCTTTCATCTTCGCCTTGATCAGCGAATGGCCGGTCTTGAACATCAGCGGCACGCCACCCGCGGCCTCGATCGCCGGCGCCAGGCGCTGCGAGCATTTCACGTCGAACAGGATGGTGGCGCCCGGCACGCGCGACAGCACGTCCTGCGCAAACAGCATCATCTGGCGGTCCGGGTAGATGTTGTTGCCCTCGCGGGTCACGATGCCCAGGCGGTCGCCGTCGCCGTCGAAGGCCAGACCCAGCTCCGCGCCGGTATCCTGCAAGGCCTGGATCAGGTCACGCAGGTTCTCGGGCTTGCTCGGGTCGGGGTGGTGGTTGGGAAAGTTGCCGTCGACGGCGCTGAACAGTTCGATCACCTCGCAGCCGATGGCGCGCAGGATGGCCGGTGCCGAGGCGCCCGCGATGCCGTTGCCCGAATCGACCACGATCTTCATCGGGCGGGCGAGCCGGATGTCGCCCACGATGCGGTCGCGGTAGGCGGCGAACACGTCGACCGATCGGATCGAGCCGCCCGCGCGCAACACCCAGGTTTCGTCGGTCATCAGGGTGCGCAGTGCCTGGATTTCATCCCCGTAGATGGCGCGCCCGCCCAGCACCATCTTGAAGCCGTTGTAATCCTTCGGGTTGTGGCTGCCTGTGACCTGGATGCCGCTGCGGCACAGGGTGCTGGCCGCGAAGTACAGCATGGGCGTGGTGACCATGCCGACGTCGATGACCTGGATGCCGGCGGCCACCAGCCCGCGCGCCAGCGCGCCGCACAGCATCGGGCCGCTGAGCCGCCCGTCGCGACCCACGGCCACCGTGCTTTCACCCTCGCGCAAGGCGATGGTGCCGAACGCGCGACCCAGCGCTTCGGCGACGGCCTCGTCGACGGTGGAGGGCACGATGCCCCGGATGTCGTAGGCCTTGAAGATGGATGCTGCCAGCTGCATGAATGGTTCCCCTGAAGCGTGTGGATGATCTCGCACGATTGTAGGCCGCGATCCTGGCGAAGAAGATGTCCGGAAACGGCCAGCGCCGGTGTGTGCCGCGTGTACGATGGCCGCCATGGACCACCCTGCCGCCGCCCCGGAAACCGGTGATGACGATGACGCACACTACCTCGTGCTCAAGGCGCACGACGCGCGCTTCGATGGCCGTTTCTTCACCGGCGTGATTTCCACTGGGGTCTATTGCCGCCCGGTCTGCC
>ERZ1645187.2997-NODE-2997-length-14461-cov-4.683535_pt1 | contig 14461 bp, 9 predicted proteins | sample MGYA00575352_ERZ1645187 | MGnify/ENA primary metagenome ERZ1645187 (study PRJEB40837, sample SAMN11349314) | freshwater sediment metagenome | isolation source: river sediment | host: Sediment | place: India: Wazaribad , New Delhi | collected 2017-02-21 ...
CCGGTTTCGTCGGCGGCACCGCCACCAAGCCGACGCCGATTTCCCAGAAGGAAGTCGACAAGATCATGCAGCAGGTGCGCGAAGGTGTCGACAAGCCGCGGCCGAAGATCCTTTTTGAGGTTGGCGAGGTCGTCCGCGTCAAGGAAGGTCCGTTCACCGATTTCCACGGGTCCGTCGAGGACGTCAATTACGACAAGAACCGCCTGCGGGTGTCGGTGACCATCTTCGGTCGTGCCACGCCGGTGGAGTTGGAGTTCGCCCAGGTCGAAAAGGCCTGACGCGAACGGCAGGATTGCAGTAAGGGCAAGCGCGGGGCCCCGATCCCGGGCAGGAGGAGCGCAAGTAGGCGGGTTGCAGAAAGCGCGTTACCACTCAACTCAAGGAGCAAGCATGGCCAAAAAGATTGTTGGCTACATCAAGCTGCAAGTGCCGGCGGGCAAGGCGAACCCCTCGCCCCCGATCGGCCCCGCGCTGGGTCAGCGCGGACTCAACATCATGGAATTCTGCAAGGCGTTCAACGCCCAGACGCAGGGCGTCGAGCCCGGCCTGCCGATTCCCGTGGTGATCACCGCCTACGCGGACAAGTCCTTCACCTTCGTGATGAAGACCCCGCCGGCGACCATCCTGATCAAGAAGGCGGCCGGCATCAAGTCCGGTTCGGCCAAGCCGCACACCGACAAGGTCGGCAAGATCACCCGCGCCCAGGCCGAGGAAATCGCCAAGACCAAGATGCCGGACCTTACCGCCGCCGACCTGGACGCCGCCGTGCGCACCATCGCAGGTTCCGCCCGTTCGATGGGCATCACCGTGGAGGGCCTGTAAATCATGGCGAAGCTCAGCAAGAAGCAGAAGGCGCTCGCGGGCAAGGTCGTGCCGCAGAAGCTCTACCCGCTCCAGGAAGCCCTGGCGCTGGCCAAGGAAACCGCCACCGCAAAGTTTGACGAGTCGATCGACGTTGCAGTCAACCTCGGCGTCGACGCGCGCAAGTCCGACCAGGTCGTGCGCGGCTCCGTCGTGTTGCCCGCCGGTACCGGCAAGTCCGTCCGTGTCGCGGTGTTCGCGCAGGGCGACAAGGCCGAGGCTGCAAAGGCCGCCGGTGCGGAGGTGGTCGGCTTCGATGACCTCGCCGCCGACGTCAAGGCCGGCAACCTCAATTTCGACGTGGTCATCGCCACGCCGGACGCGATGCGCATCGTCGGCCAGCTCGGCCAGATCCTCGGTCCGCGCGGCCTGATGCCGAACCCGAAGGTAGGCACAGTGACGATGGATGTCACGACTGCCGTCAAGAATGCCAAGGCGGGCCAGGTGCAGTACCGCACCGACAAGGCCGGCATCGTGATGTGCACGATCGGTCGCGCTTCGTTCACTGTGGATCAGCTCCAGCAGAACATTTCTGCCCTTATCGAGGCGCTGAACAAAGCCAAGCCGGCTGCTGCCAAGGGGCAGTATCTGAAGAAGATCTCGGTGTCCTCGACGATGGGTGCCGGGGTGCGTGTCGATCAGGCTTCTCTGGTTGCCGCGCAAGCGTAAGAACTTTGGGCCGCTGCCTGCCTGCAGGGTATCGCAGGGGGTGGCGGGTTATCAAAGACCGCAGGTGTCCGCGAGGACTTAATTGCCGCTAGCGGGTATCGGTAACGATACTGGTAGTGACAGCCGGCGCAGATGGCGTTACCCGAAGACGGGAATCTCGATTCCTGAATGAAGGTCGCCGTATCGCCAGCGCCGACTTTCGGCGTTGGAGTTTGAAAAGGAGTTGACCGTGGGTCTCAATCTTGACGACAAGAAGGCGGTAGTTGCCGAGGTGTCCGCAGAAGTTGCGGGCGCCCAGTCGATTATCGTCGCCGAGTACCGTGGTCTCGAGGTGGGTGATGTAACCGTCCTGCGTGCCAATGCACGCAAGGCGGATGTGTACCTGCGTGTGTTGAAGAACACCCTGGTGCGTCGTGCCGTCAATGGCACGCCGTTCGAGGGCCTTGCCGACAAGATGGTCGGTCCGCTGATCTACGGTATTTCCAAGGATCCGGTGGCCGCGGCCAAGCTGCTGCACGATTTCGGCAAGAGCAACCAGAAGCTCGTCGTCAAGGCGGGCGCCATGCCGAACTACGTCATGGATGCGGAGGGTGTCAAGGCGCTTGCCTCGATGCCCAGTCGCGAAGAGTTGCTGTCGAAGTTGCTCGGCACCATGCAGGCACCGATCGCCCAGTTCGTCCGTACGCTCAACGAAATCCCGACCAAGTTCGTCCGGGGTCTCGCTGCCGTGCGCGACGCCAAAGAGGCTGCGTAATCGTTTTTTTCATTGAACCAATTTTCATTCAGGAGTTGTAATCATGGCTGTTAGCAAAGCTGAAATCCTTGATGCCATCGCCGGCATGACCGTTCTGGAACTGTCCGAGCTGATCAAGGAAATGGAAGAGAAGTTTGGCGTTTCCGCCGCCGCCGCCGCAGTTGCCGTGGCCGCCCCCGCTGCTGGCGGTGCTGCCCCCGCCGCTGAAGAAAAGACCGAATTCACCGTCATGCTGATGGCTGCCGGCGAGAAGAAGGTCGAAGTCATCAAGGTCGTGCGTGCCGCGACTGGCCTGGGCCTCAAGGAAGCCAAGGACCTCGTCGACGGCGCGCCGAAGCCCGTCAAGGAAGCGATCGCGAAGGCCGATGCCGAGGCCCTCAAGAAGCAACTCGAAGACGCCGGCGCGAAGGTCGAAGTCAAGTAATTTGCATCTGCATCATGGGCTGGCTGACCCTTTCGGGCGGCCAGCCCTTCTGCATTGGAATTTTGGAATTTTTGATGAGCAGTTCAGGCTTTAGTGGCCAGCTTTCCAAGACCGTGGAAATTTGACCCCTGAATCCTGACTGTCGGAGCGAACATGGCCTACTCGTACACCGAGAAAAAGCGTATCCGCAAGAGCTTCGCCAAGCGTGCGAACGTATTGAACGTTCCTTTCCTGCTGGCAACCCAATTGGAGTCCTACACGCAATTCCTGCAGGTGGATGTCCCACCTGCACAACGCAAGGATCAGGGTTTGCAGGCGGCGTTCAAATCGATCTTCCCGATCGTTGCGCACTCCGGTGCTGCGCGTCTCGAGTTCGTCGAGTACCGGCTTGGCGAGCCCCCCTTCGACGTGAAGGAATGCCAGCAGCGCGGTCTGACGTTCGCTTCGCCGTTACGCTCCAAGGTCCGGTTGGTAATTCTGGATCGTGAAAGCAGTACGGAAAAAGTCAAGGAAGTCAAGGAGCAAGAGGTCTATATGGGTGAGATCCCGCTCATGACGACCACAGGTTCCTTCGTGATCAACGGTACCGAGCGCGTCATCGTGTCGCAGCTGCACCGTTCGCCCGGCGTGTTCTTCGAGCACGACAAGGGCAAGACGCACAGTTCCGGCAAGCTGCTGTTCTCAGCCCGCATCATTCCCTACCGGGGTTCATGGCTGGATTTTGAATTCGACCCGAAGGATCTGCTTTACTTCCGCGTCGACCGCCGCCGCAAGATGCCGGCGACCATCCTGCTCAAGGCTATTGGCATGACGCCCGAGCAGATTCTCGCAACGTTCTTTGAAACCGACACCTTCCACCTTAACAAGAAGGGAATCCAGTTTGATGTCGTTCCTGAACGTCTGCGTGGCGAAGTGGCGAAATTCGACATTCACGACAAGGCCGGCAAGGTGCTGGTCGCCAAGGACAAGCGTATTACTGCGAAGCATATTCGCGAGATGGATGAAGCCGGCATCAAGAAGATCGCCGTTCCTGATGATTTCGTCATCGGCCGTGTGGTTGCCCAGAACGTGGTCGATGGAACGACAGGAGAAATCCTCGCCAATGCGAATGATGAAATCACGGATAGCTTGCTTGCCAAGCTCTCCGAGGCCGGCATAGACAACCTGAAGACGCTCTACATCAACGACCTCGATCGCGGTCCTTACATTTCGACGACACTGCGTGCTGACGAGACAGCAGACCAGTGGGCGGCGCGCGTCGCCATCTACCGCATGATGCGTCCCGGCGAGCCGCCGACCGAGGATGCCGTGGAGTCGTTGTTCCACGGTCTCTTCTATTCCGAAGAACGCTATGACCTGTCCGCGGTCGGCCGCATGAAATTCAATCGCCGCATTGGTCGCGAGGAAACGGTTGGCTCGAGCGTGCTTTCCAATGAAGACATTCTCGACGTGGTGCGCATTCTGGTCGAATTGCGCAATGGACGTGGCGAGGTGGATGACATCGATCACCTCGGCAACCGTCGTGTCCGCTCAGTGGGCGAACTGGCGGAGAACCAGTTCCGCGCCGGTCTGGTACGCGTCGAACGTGCTGTGAAAGAACGCCTCAATCAGGCCGAGTCCGACAACCTGATGCCGCATGACCTGATCAATGCCAAGCCGATCAGCGCGGCGATCAAGGAATTCTTCGGGTCCAGCCAGTTGTCGCAGTTCATGGATCAGACCAATCCGTTGTCCGAAATCACTCACAAGCGCCGTGTTTCCGCGCTCGGCCCGGGTGGCTTGACGCGTGAACGCGCTGGCTTCGAGGTACGTGACGTTCATCCGACTCACTATGGCCGTGTTTGCCCGATCGAAACGCCGGAAGGTCCGAACATCGGCCTGATCAATTCGCTGGCCTTGTACGCCAGCACAAATGAATATGGCTTCATGGAAACGCCCTACCGAAAGGTGGTCGATGGCCATGTCACCAGCGAGATCGAGTACCTTTCCGCGATCGAGGAGGGCAAGTACATCATTGCCCAGGCAAACGCGCAGCTCGACAAGAAGGGAAGGTTGGTCGACGAACTCGTCTCCTGCCGCTTCAAGGGTGAATTCGAGTTGAAGGAGCCGGCAGAGGTTCAATACATGGACGTTGCTCCTGGTCAGATCGTATCGGTTGCCGCTTCGCTGATCCCGTTCCTCGAGCACGACGATGCGAACCGCGCATTGATGGGCGCCAACATGCAGCGTCAGGCCGTACCATGCCTGCGTCCCGAAAAGGCGCTGGTCGGTACCGGCATTGAGCGTACGGTGGCGGTCGACTCAGGTACGGCTGTGCAAGCCTTGCGTGGTGGCGTCATCGACTACATCGATGCGAATCGTATCGTCGTGCGAGTGCACGATGCCGAGACAGTACCGGGTGAGGTGGGTGTCGATATCTACAACCTGACGAAGTACACCCGCTCCAACCAGAATACCAACATTAACCAGCGGCCTATCGTCAAGGTGGGTGACGTGATCGAAAAGGGAGATGTGGTGGCTGACGGTGCCTCCACTGATCTGGGCGAGTTGGCCCTGGGGCAGAACATGCGCGTCGCATTCATGCCTTGGAACGGTTACAATTTCGAGGACTCGATCCTGATTTCCGAGCGGGTCGTCGCGGAGGATCGCTTCACTTCGATCCACATCGAGGAATTGACGGTCGTTTCCCGCGACACCAAGCTGGGCCCGGAAGAAATTACGCGCGACATTGCCACGTTGGGCGAAGCGCAACTGTCGCGTCTGGATGACTCCGGCATCGTGTATATCGGTGCCGAGGTCGAGGCAGGTGATGTGCTGGTCGGCAAGGTGACTCCGAAAGGAGAAACCCAGTTGACACCCGAAGAGAAACTGCTGCGCGCGATCTTCGGCGAGAAGGCCTCTGACGTGAAGGACACCAGCCTGCGTGTTCCCTCCGGCATGTCCGGTACGGTCATCGACGTTCAGGTGTTTACCCGCGAGGGCATCGAGCGGGACAAGCGTGCCCAGTCGATCATCGACGACATGCTGAAGAGCTACAAGCTTGATCTGGCTGATCAGATGCGTATCGTCGAGCGTGATACCTTCGCGCGTATCGAGCGTTTGCTTTCAGGCAAGATCGCCAGCAAAGGTCCGAAAAAACTGGCCAAGGGTACCAAGATCACCAAGGACTATCTGGCGAGTCTGGAGCATTACCACTGGTTCGATATCAGTCTCGCAGATGAAGAAGCGCAGCAGCAACTGGAAAGCCTGCGCGATAGCTTGGAGCAGACCCGCAAGGACTTCGATGTTGCGTTTGAAGCCAAGAAAAAGAAGCTTACCCAGGGAGATGAATTACCTCCTGGAGTCCAGAAGATGGTCAAGGTCTATCTTGCCGTCAAGCGTCGTTTGCAACCCGGTGACAAGATGGCCGGACGGCACGGCAACAAGGGTGTCGTATCCCGCATCGTTCCCGTGGAAGACATGCCACATATGGAAGATGGCACACCGGTTGATATCGTGCTCAACCCCTTGGGTGTTCCGTCACGGATGAATATCGGCCAGATTCTTGAGGCCCATCTCGGCTGGGCAGCCAAAGGGCTGGGCGAAAAAATCAATGTGATGCTTCAGCAACAGGCTGCGGCAGGCGAAATACGCAAATTACTTGATCGAATCTACAACGCCTCCGGGCGTGATTGCGACATCAATAGTCTGAGCGATGAAGAGGTTTTCGAGTTGGCCAGCAATTTACGTAACGGTGTTCCTTTTGCCACGCCAGTCTTCGATGGTTGCAAGGAAGAGGAAATCCGCGCGATGCTCGACTTGGCCTATCCCGAGGAAGTTGCCAAGCGGCTCAACCTGACACCTACAAAGACCCAGACGAAGCTCTACGATGGAAGAACCGGTGAGGCATTCGAGCGACCAGTGACTGTGGGTTACATGCACGTTTTGAAACTGCATCACCTTGTCGATGACAAGATGCATGCCCGTTCGACCGGCCCATACAGCCTGGTTACGCAGCAGCCGCTTGGCGGTAAGGCGCAGTTCGGCGGCCAGCGTTTCGGCGAAATGGAAGTCTGGGCACTTGAGGCTTATGGTGCTTCCTATACGCTGCAGGAAATGCTCACCGTGAAGTCTGACGATGTGACGGGACGCACCAAGGTTTACGAAAACATCGTCAAGGGCGAGCACAAGATCGATGCAGGCATGCCGGAGTCCTTCAATGTGTTGGTGAAGGAAATCCGCTCCCTGGCGATCGATATCGACCTCGAACGTTATTGATCATCTCCCGACCCGCGACAGGAGTTAATACATGAAAGCACTGCTCGATCTGTTCAAGCAAGTCACGCAGGAAGAGGAGTTTGACGCAATCACCATCAGTCTTGCGTCACCAGAGAAAATTCGCAGTTGGTCTTATGGCGAAGTCAAGAAGCCGGAAACGATCAACTACCGTACCTTCAAGCCAGAGCGTGATGGCTTGTTCTGCGCCAAGATTTTTGGCCCGATCAAGGACTACGAGTGCCTTTGTGGCAAATATAAGCGCCTCAAGCATCGTGGCGTCATTTGTGAAAAATGTGGCGTAGAGGTCACCCAAGCGAAAGTACGTCGCGAACGCATGGGCCACATTGAACTGGCTTCACCGACTGCGCACATCTGGTTCCTGAAAAGCCTGCCTAGCCGCCTCGGCATGGTGCTGGACATGACTCTGCGCGACATCGAGCGTGTCCTGTATTTCGAAGCTTATGTGGTCGTCGATCCCGGCATGACCCCCCTGAACCGTGCGCAGCTGCTGACTGAGGATGACTATCTAGCCAAAGTTGAGGAATATGGCGATGATTTCACCGCTGTGATGGGTGCCGAAGGCGTGCGTGAATTGCTGCGCAGCCTTGATTTGCCTCACGAGGTTGAAACATTGCGCAGGGAGCTTGAGGCGACCGGCTCTGAGGCGAAAATCAAAAAATACGCCAAGCGCCTGAAGATTCTCGAGGCATTTCAGCAGTCTGGGATCAAGCCGGAATGGATGATCCTTGAAGTTCTACCGGTTTTGCCGCCGGATTTGCGCCCCCTCGTGCCGCTTGATGGTGGTCGCTTTGCTACGTCGGATCTCAACGATCTGTATCGTCGCGTCATCAACCGGAACAATCGTTTGAAGCGCTTGCTCGAGCTGAAAGCACCGGACATCATCGTGCGCAATGAAAAGCGCATGCTACAGGAAGCGGTGGACTCGTTGCTGGACAACGGCCGTCGCGGCAAAGCCATGACGGGCGCCAACAAGCGGCCGCTGAAGTCGCTTGCCGATATGATCAAGGGCAAGGGCGGCCGTTTCCGCCAGAACCTGCTGGGCAAGCGTGTCGACTACTCAGGCCGTTCGGTCATCGTGGTCGGCCCGCAACTCAAGCTGCATCAGTGCGGTCTGCCGAAAAAAATGGCGCTTGAACTGTTCAAGCCCTTCATCTTCGAACGGCTTGAGAAAATGGGTGTCGCCAGTACGATCAAGGCTGCGAAAAAAGAAGTCGAAGCCGAAACGCCGGTGGTTTGGGATATTTTGGAAGAGGTCATCCGGGAACATCCGGTCCTCCTCAACCGTGCGCCGACCCTGCACCGCTTGGGTATTCAGGCATTTGAGCCCGTGCTGATCGAAGGCAAGGCGATCCAGTTGCATCCATTGGTTTGCACCGCCTTCAACGCGGACTTCGACGGCGACCAAATGGCAGTCCATGTCCCGTTGTCGCTCGAAGCGCAAGTCGAAGCCCGTACCCTGATGCTGGCTTCCAACAACGTATTGTCTCCTGCTAACGGCGCTCCTATCATCGTTCCCTCTCAGGACGTTGTTCTCGGCCTCTATTACGCTACCCGCGAAAATGCTGCTGCCCGGGGTAGTGGAATGGCTTTCGCGGACATTGCCGAAGTTGCCAGAGCGGTGGATTTGCGTCAGACAGATCTGCATGCCCGCATCTCGGTCCGCATTCGCGAATATGAACCGGAAGGTGACGGCTGGCGTGAAAAGACGACGCGTTACTCGACGACTGCCGGCCGCGCATTGCTTTCCGAAATATTGCCGAAGGGGCTTCCGTTCAAGGTCATCGACAAGCCACTCAAAAAGAAAGAGATATCAAAGCTCATTGACGAAAGCTTCCGTCGTTGTGGACTCAAGGAAACGGTTGTTTTTGCAGACAAGCTGATGCAATCAGGATTCCGTTTGGCCACGCGCGGTGGCATTTCTATCTGCATCGATGACATGCTGGTTCCAGGACAAAAGCATGGCATCATCGAAGCTGCCGAAACGGAAGTTAAGGAAATCGAAAAACAATACACCTCCGGCCTTGTGACAGTTGGTGAGCGTTATAACAAGGTGGTCGATATCTGGGGCCGTGCAGGTGATCAGGTCGCCAAGGCCATGATGGACCAACTGCAGCATCAGAAGGTCCATGACATGACTGGCAAGGAAATTACACAGGATTCCTTCAACTCGATTTACATGATGGCCGACTCGGGCGCGCGGGGCTCTGCTGCGCAGATTCGCCAGCTCGCTGGCATGCGTGGCCTGATGGCGAAACCGGATGGCTCCATTATCGAGACGCCGATCACGACAAACTTTCGTGAAGGCCTGAATGTTCTGCAATACTTCATTTCCACTCACGGCGCTCGCAAGGGCCTTGCGGATACGGCACTGAAAACAGCCAACTCCGGTTACCTGACGCGTCGTCTCGTCGACGTCACTCAGGATCTCGTCGTCACTGAAGATGACTGCATGACAGCCAACGGCTTTGCCATGAAAGCCCTGGTCGAGGGCGGTGAAGTCGTCGAACCTTTGCGCGAACGCATTTTGGGGCGTGTGGTTGCTGCGGATGTGATCAATCCTGACAATCAGGAAGTACTCTATGCCGCGGGCACGATGTTGGATGAAGACGCCGTCGACATGATCGAAAAGGTTGGCGTCGATGAAGTGTTCGTGCGTACGCCGCTGACCTGTGAAACACGATATGGACTATGCGCCAAGTGCTATGGCCGCGACCTCGGTCGGGGTATGCTGGTAAATTCTGGTGAGGCAGTGGGGGTTATTGCCGCCCAGTCCATCGGCGAACCTGGTACTCAGCTGACCATGCGTACTTTCCACGTCGGTGGTGCCGCTTCACGGGCGGCAGCGCAAAGCCACATTGAAGCCAAGAGCACCGGTACGGTACGTTTTTCGGCAACGATGCGCTATGTGTCGAATCCGAAAAATGAAAAGATCATCATCGCTCGATCGGCAGAGGTGCTGATTTCCGACGATCATGGTCGCGAGCGCGAGCGGCACAAGGTTCCCTATGGTGCGACGCTGTGGGTCGAAGATGGTGTTCAGGTCAAGGCAGGGACGCAACTGGCGACTTGGGATCCGCACACTCGTCCGATCGTGACCGAGTATGCGGGCACGGTACGTTTTGAAAACGTCGAGAAGGGCGTTACGGTTGCCGAACAAATGGACGAAGTGACCGGCTTGTCCACACTTGTCGTCATTGACCCGAAGCGTGGCGGCAAAGCACAAGCAAAAGGTTTGCGTCCCCAGGTGAAACTGCTGGATGAAAACGGGCAGGAGGTCAAGATTCATGGCACGGATCATTCCGTCGCCATCACTTTCCATGTTGGCTCAATCATTACCGTAAAAAATGGCCAGACGGTAAGCGTCGGCGAAGTATTGGCTCGCATTCCGCAAGAGTCTGTCAAGACACGCGACATCACCGGCGGCCTGCCGCGTGTTGCTGAACTGTTTGAGGCACGCTCCCCCAAGGATGCCGGCATGCTCGCTGAAGTAACGGGTACCGTATCCTTCGGTAAAGATACCAAGGGCAAGCAGCGTCTGATGATTACCGAGCCTGATGGTACGGCTCACGAGTACCTGATCCCCAAGGACAAACATGTCATGGCCCATGATGGTCAGGTAGTTAACAAGGGCGAGGTCATCGTTGATGGACCGGTCGATCCGCACGATATTCTGCGTCTGAAAGGCGTCGAAGAGCTTGCGCGCTACATTATCGATGAAGTTCAGGACGTGTACCGCTTGCAGGGTGTCAAGATCAACGATAAGCATATCGAGGTTATCGTGCGTCAAATGTTGCGCCGTGTCGTGATCGTCGAGCCCAATGATTCGCGCTTCATTCGAGAAGAGCAGGTTGAACGTTCCGAGGTGCTGGATGAGAACGACAAGCTTGTTGCCGAGGGTAAGCGACCAGCGGAATTCCAATACATGCTGCTCGGTATCACCAAAGCGAGCTTGTCAACGGATTCGTTCATTTCGGCCGCCTCTTTCCAGGAGACAACGCGAGTATTGACCGAAGCTGCGATCATGGGCAAGCGAGATGAACTGCGTGGCCTGAAGGAAAACGTAATTGTTGGACGCCTAATTCCGGCGGGAACCGGTCTCGCTTACCACCGGACGCGCAGAATGCATGGAAGTGGTAACGAGGCAATGTTCAGCAATTTGGATGCAGAGACCATTCCCGATACAAACTCGCAGGCTGATGTGCAGATTAGTTGACGCCCCAAGACGACACTAATACAATTCCGCCTCTTTTTTCCTTATCAATCAAGCAAACCCCGCTGCCGATCTAGTCGATCCACGAACAGGAATAACAGTTATGCCAACTATCAATCAGCTTGTGCGCAAACCACGCCAGGCGGAAAAAGCAAAAAGCAAAGTACCCGCTCTGGGCAGCTGCCCTGCGAAACGTGGCGTTTGCACACGCGTTTACACGACGACACCGAAAAAGCCAAACTCCGCGTTGCGTAAAGTGGCAAAGGTTCGGCTGACAAACGGATTCGAGGTGATTTCCTATATCGGCGGTGAAGGGCATAACCTCCAAGAGCACTCGGTGGTTCTGATCCGTGGCGGTCGCGTCAAAGATCTGCCGGGGGTGCGCTATCACATCGTGCGCGGTAGCTTGGATACCCAAGGCGTCAAGGACCGCAAGCAAGCACGTTCGAAATATGGCGCCAAGCGGCCCAAGAAAGCCTGATCGGGCTAATCGCAAGAAAGGTTATTGATATGCCACGTCGTAGAGAAGTTCCGAAGCGCGACATCCTGCCTGATCCTAAGTTCGGCAATGTCGAGGTTTCCAAGTTTGTTAATGTCATCATGACAAGCGGCAAGAAATCCGTCGCTGAGCGTATTGTTTATGGTGCATTCAGTGTGATTTCCCAAAAAAGCGGCAAGGACCCGGTTGAGGTATTCGCGTCGGCCATCAACAATGTCAAGCCGATTGTCGAAGTCAAGAGCCGTCGTGTAGGCGGCGCCAACTATCAGGTTCCAGTCGAGGTTCGCCCTTCCCGTTGCTTGGCGCTTTCCATGCGCTGGATACGTGAAGCGGCGCGCAAGCGCAGTGAAAAATCTATGGATCAGCGTCTGGCCACCGAGTTGCTTGAGGCGGCAGAGGGGCGGGGCGCAGCCATGAAGAAACGTGAAGAAGTGCATCGCATGGCAGAGGCCAACAAGGCCTTCTCGCACTTCCGGTTCTGATTGCGTAGTTTTGTGCCGCCGACCGAGGTCGGCGGCTTTGTTTATCCGCAAGCCGCGAATTTCTCTAGTAACAGGGGAGCCGCGGCGAAGCTTGAGAAAGACAGGTAATCCAAGTGGCCCGCAAGACACCTATTGAGCGCTATCGCAATATCGGCATTTCGGCGCATATCGACGCCGGCAAGACGACTACGACCGAGCGCATCCTTTTCTACACCGGCGTCAATCACAAGATCGGCGAGGTACATGACGGCGCGGCCACCATGGACTGGATGGAGCAGGAGCAGGAGCGCGGCATCACGATCACCTCTGCGGCTACCACCTGCTTCTGGAAGGGTATGGCAAACAACTTCCAGGAACACCGCATCAACATCATCGATACCCCGGGTCACGTCGACTTCACCATTGAGGTGGAGCGTTCAATGCGTGTTCTAGACGGTGCCTGCATGGTCTATTGCGCGGTCGGTGGCGTGCAACCTCAGTCCGAAACCGTCTGGCGTCAGGCCAATAAGTATGGTGTCCCGCGTCTGGCCTTTGTGAACAAGATGGACCGTACCGGCGCAAACTTTTTCAAGGTCCACGACCAGATGCGTGAGCGCCTCAAAGCCAACCCGATTCCGTTGCAGGTGCCGATCGGTGCCGAGGACAAGTTTGAGGGTGTCGTTGATTTGATCAAGATGAAGGCGATCGTCTGGGATGATGCCTCGCAAGGTACCAAGTTCACCTACGGCGACATCCCGGCCGACTTGGCTGAAACATGTCAGGAGTGGCGTGAGAAGATGCTTGAGGCTGCGGCCGAAGCGTCCGAAGAGATGATGAACAGGTATCTCGAGGAAGGTGATCTTTCCGAGGACGACATCAAGAAGGCCTTGCGTCAGCGTACCATCGCCGGTGAGATTGTACCGATGCTGTGCGGTTCTGCGTTCAAGAACAAGGGCGTACAGGCGATGCTTGATGCCGTTGTCGAACTAATGCCGGCGCCGACCGACATTCCGCCAGTCAAGGGCATACTTGAGAACGAGAGCGAGGGCGAGCGCAAGGCCTCCGATGACGAGCCGTTTGCCGCGCTGGCATTCAAGATCATGACCGACCCGTTTGTTGGGCAGCTGACCTTCTTCCGCGTCTACTCCGGCGTTATCAATTCAGGCGATACCATCTACAATCCGATCAAGGGCCGCAAGGAGCGCATAGGCCGTATCCTGCAGATGCACGCGAACCAGCGTGAGGAAATCAAGGAAGTGCGTGCCGGCGATATAGCGGCGGCGGTCGGCCTTAAGGAGGCTACCACCGGTGAGACGCTGTGCCAGCTCGACAAGGTGATTACCCTTGAGCGCATGGAGTTCCCCGAGCCAGTGATTCACATCGCCGTCGAGCCGAAAACCAAGGCCGACCAAGAGAAGATGGGCATTGCTCTCAACCGCTTGGCGCAGGAGGATCCCTCCTTCCGTGTGCGCACCGACGAGGAGTCTGGCCAAACGATCATCTCTGGTATGGGCGAACTGCACCTCGAGATCATTGTCGATCGCATGAAGCGTGAATTTGGCGTCGAGGCCAATATCGGCGCCCCACAGGTGGCCTACCGCGAGGCAATCCGCAAGGCAGTCGAGCAGGAAGGCAAGTTCGTCAAGCAGTCCGGTGGCCGCGGTCAGTATGGCCACGTCTGGATCAAGCTGGAGCCGAACGAGCAGGGCAAGGGCTATGAATTCGTCGATGCGATCAAGGGCGGCGTAGTCCCGCGCGAATACATTCCGGCGGTCGACAAGGGCCTGCAGGAAACCCTGCCCAATGGCGTCCTTGCCGGGTTCCCGGTGGTCGATGTGAAGGTCACCCTGTTCGACGGTTCCTACCATGACGTAGACTCGAACGAAAACGCCTTCAAGATGGCTGCTTCGATGGCCTTCAAGGATGCAATGCGCAAGGCAAGCCCGGTTCTGCTCGAGCCGATGATGTCCGTCGAGGTTGAGACGCCCGAGGATTACATGGGGAACGTTATGGGCGACCTGTCCGGTCGTCGGGGCATGGTGCAGGGCATGGAAGATATGCCGGGTGGCATCAAGGCGATCAAGGCCGAAGTGCCGCTGGCCGAAATGTTCGGTTACTCGACACAATTGCGTTCCCTGTCGCAGGGGCGTGCTACCTATTCGATGGAATTCAAGCACTACAGCGAGGCGCCGAAAAACGTCGCCGAAGCCGTCATCAACAAGAAATAACCCTGTTCTTTAAAGGAAGCGAATCATGGCAAAAGGCAAATTTGAGCGTACGAAGCCGCACGTGAATGTGGGGACGA
>ERZ1645187.2998-NODE-2998-length-14450-cov-17.024453_pt1 | contig 14450 bp, 15 predicted proteins | sample MGYA00575352_ERZ1645187 | MGnify/ENA primary metagenome ERZ1645187 (study PRJEB40837, sample SAMN11349314) | freshwater sediment metagenome | isolation source: river sediment | host: Sediment | place: India: Wazaribad , New Delhi | collected 2017-02-21 ...
CACGATGGATCGCGGGGACAAGCCCCGCGATGACACTTGCGAGGGGGCGACGGCAACATCGGCCCATAGCCTCCACGCGGAGGGACGCCGATCGGCTCAGACCACCACGGCCTCGACGGTGCGGGGCTTGCCGGAGGTGGCGCCGCTGGCGTCGGTCACCACCACGTCGAAGCGGGCGAAGCGCGCCGGGCCGCCGTCGTGTACGAACGAGACGCGGCCGGCGTTGAGGTCGGCTTGCGTGAAGCGATCGGCGCGGTTGGCGGGCGCCTCGCCCACAGCCACATGGCCGCCGGCTTCGTTGGACACGGCGTAGACGAGTTCGGCGGGCGCGTTGTCGGGGTCGATGGCGGCGACATCGAGCGGCGTCACGCGGACGCTGCCACCGCGCGCGACGGTGATGGAGAAATCGCCGACGAGGCGCGGCGGCACGTTGCGCACCTCGGCCGCAAGCTCGCCGCCGGTTTCCAGCGCGAGGCGGCCATACTGCACGTTGCCGGTGACCGCGCCGGTCGCGCGGATGGAGATCAGATTGCGCACCGTGATGTCGCCCTGCACGGTGCCGCCGATGTCGGCGCTGGCTGCGCGCACCGTGCCGTAGAGCTGGCCGCCCGGCTGCACGACGATCTCGTCGGCGATGACGTCGCCCTGCAGGTAGCCGAAGATCTCGAGCCGGCGGCACTTGCGAATGGTCGCCGTCACCGTCGTATCGGCGTCGATCAGCATGTAACCCTGATTTGCAGTCACGTTTGGACTCCGGTGAGCGGCTGGCGTCTGACCTTATGGCGCGCGGGCGGGGGCAAAGGAAGCCGATGGTGGCGCGCGTCCGTGGCGCTTTGCCGACAGGATTAAGATCGTCACGTGAGACAGTCCATGAGCAGCAACCGGACGGGCGCGTCGGGCTGACGAAAATCAGGCGACGGTGAGCACGATCTTGCCGATGTGCTCGCCGGCATCGATGCGCTCGTGGGCGCGGGCGGCCTCGGCCAGCGGGAAGGTCGAATCCATGACGACGCGCACGCGCTTGTCCGCGAGCATGGGCGAGACCTGCTCGCGAACCGCCGCGGCGATGGCGCCCTTCACGCTCGCCGGGCGGATGCGCAGCGTCGAGCCGGTCAGCGTCAGTCGCTTCAGCATGACCCGCATCATGTCGACCTCGACCTTCGAGCCCTTCTGGTAGGCGATGTTGACGAGGCGGCCGTCGTCGGCGAGCGAGCGGATGTTGCGGTCGACGTAATCGCCGCCGACCATGTCGAGGATGACGTCGACGCCGCGCTTGCCCGTCGCCTCCTTGACCACTTCGACGAAATCCTCGCTGCGGTAGTCGACGGCGCGGTCGGCGCCGAGCTCGAGGCACGCCTTGCACTTCTCTGCCGAGCCTGCGGTCGCGATCACCCTGGCGCCGAACGCCTTGGCGAGCTGGATGGCGGTGACGCCGATGCCCGAGGTGCCGCCGTGGATCATGAACCATTCGCCGGACTTGAGCCCGCCGCGCTCGAACACGTTGTGCCAGACGGTGAAGAAGGTTTCCGGCACGCCGGCCGCCTCGATCATGGAGAGACCGGCGGGCACGGGGAGCGTCGCCACCTCGTCGGCGAGGCAGTACTCCGCATAACCGCCGCCGTTGACGAGCGCCATCACCGCGTCGCCGATCTTGAATCGCGTGGCGCCTTCACCGAGTGCCGCGACACGCCCCGCAACCTCGAGACCGGGGATCTCGGAATGGCCCTTCGGCGCCGGATAGAGGCCCTTGCGCTGCAGCACGTCGGGGCGGTTGACGCCGGCCGCCTCGACCCTGATCAGCACCTCGCCCGGGCGCGGCGCGGGCGTCGGCCGCTGGCGCGCGACCAGCTTTTCCGGGCCGCCGTTGCCGTCGATCTCGATTGCCGTCATGCTGGCGGGCACGGTCGTCATGGGCGTGGTCCTTTTCGGCGAGGCGAATGAAAGCGAGGTTCGCTCGCTCATGCCCGCTCGGGGCGCGCCTGACAAGCGGCACGTTGCGGCGCCTGTCGCAGGCGGCAACGGAGTGGGAGAGGGTTGATGGATTGGGACGAGGCGCGGGCCAAGAGCCCGTCGCGGCAGATCACCGTCGGTGAGGACCTGTCGGGTCTGTCGATCGAAGAACTGAAGCGCCGCATCGAGACGCTGAAAGATGAGATCGTCCGCGTCGAGGCCGAACTCGAGCGCAAGGTTCGCCACGAGGCGGCGGCGAGCGCGCTGTTCAAGAGCAAATAGACCGTTCCCGGCCGTGCCGGGTTGGAGCACCGTTAACCGGACGCTAACCAAACGACGTTTATGCTCGCGTCATCCAGTTCTCTGGACCTGAGTGGGTCATGATGGCTTCGCTCTGTTTGACGACTCCCTGTTCCACTTCGAGCCGCCCCGCATGAGGGCGGCTCTTTTTTTGGGGGTGCGCCGTGCCGTCTCGCGGCATCCGGGGGCGGCTCGGAGCTTGCATTGTCCACAGGACGAGATGCAGTGGTCACGCGACTGCCTCGTTTCGACCGAGTTGTTAACTATGGTGTCGTAGTGTCGACCGGTGTACAGGGTAAGCAACGCGTTCAGAGTTGTGTCACGGCGTAACATGAGCAACGAAATCTCCCGTATCGAGCCCCGCGCCGCGCAAGGCGTCACCATCTCGTTCGGCGAACGCTTCCAGGCGTCCGAGCAGTTCGATCTGGTGTTCAAGGAGGGCATGTCGCTGGTCGAGCAGACCGCGGCGTATCTCGACGGTCCGGGCCGTCGCGAGGCGAAGGCTCTCAAATCTCCCGCCAGCGTCCTCTATGCAACCGAGAGCATGCGTCTGACCACGCGGCTGCTCGATCTCGCGTCGTGGCTGCTGATCCGCCGCGCGCTGAAAGAGGGCGAGATCACCGCCGAGGAAGCGCGCCGCAAGCGCCAGCGCATCAAGCTGCAGGCGCTCGGCCGGCCGTCCCACATCAAGGGTTTCGCCGAGCTGCCCGAGGGCCTGCGCGACCTGATCGAGGCGAGCTTCAAGCTGCACGACCGCATCGCGCAACTCGACCGCGCCATGCAGGAGCCGGCCAATCAAGCCGCTGCGGCTGAAGCTAATACCGCGCCCGCCGCCAATCCGGTCGCCGACCAGATGAGCCGCCTCGCCGCGGCCTTCGGCGGCAAGGCGATGTGACGTCCCGGGTTGTGCCGGTCCCTCCGCAGAACGCAGAAAAGCCCGGTGCCGTTCGGCCCGGGCTTTTGCTTGTCGGTCGGTGCCGGTGAGACCGGCGAGGGGCGGGCGGCCGGATCGCGACCGCGAGGCCCGCTCAGAACAGGCCTTCGAACTTCTTCTTGAAGCGCGAGACGCGGCCGCCGCGGTCCATCAGCTTGGCGTCGCCGCCGGTCCATGCCGGGTGCGACGACGGATCGATGTCGAGCGCCAGCGTGGCGCCTTCCTCGGCATAGGTCGAATAGGTGATGAACTCGGTTCCGTCCGTCATGACCACCTTGATCTGGTGGTAGTGCGGATGCAGGTCGGCGTCTTTCTTCATGGCTCTCTCCGGCCGGTCAGGGCGTGTAGCGTCAAAGGGCGGACGAGCCGCGCTTCGGCCAGCCTGATGCACCCCTCGGAAATGGGAAGGCGCCTCTATAGTCGAGAACCGCAGCCGTGACAAGCGGCGGGCGATCGGACGGGAAACGGCGCCGCTGTGACCGAAAGCCCGAGTCGTCCGCCAGCCATAATTTCTTGTGAAGGCTGCGCCGGTGCGGCATGTTCCAGCGAGGCTTCCCGACCCGCGCGCCCGCCGCTGCGGGGGCGCCCCGCCATCTGCAGCACCTGACCCGAGAGAGGCTGTTTTGAGCCCGCGTGAGCTTTCCGAGACCCCCGCCACCGCGAAGACCGGGGCCGTGCGCCCGGCGGAGGGCGGCAGCGAGGAGCGCGCGGCCGCGGGCGGCGGTGACGAAAGCGCCAGGTCGCGCCGTTCGCTGCGGCCCTTGCTGCGCCTGAAGCCCTACATCGCCAGGTATCCCGGCATGCTGGCGGCGGCCGTCGTGGCGCTGGTCGTCTCGGCGGCGGCCATGCTGGTGATCCCGATGGCGGTGCGCCGCATGATCGATCACGGCTTCGGCGCTTCCGACGGGGCCATGATCAACACCTACTTCACGATGCTGATCGTCATCGGCCTCGTGCTGGCGCTCGCCAGTTCCGCCCGCTTCTATCTGGTCAACTGGCTCGGCGAGCGCGTGGTGGCGGATCTGCGCGCCGACGTGTTCGCGCAGCTGACGCGGCTTGGCCCGACGTTTTTCGAGCGCACCCATTCCGGCGAGGTGATGAGCCGCCTCACCGCCGACACCACGCAGATCAAGGCGGCGGCGGGCACGGCGATGTCGCAGGCGCTGCGCAACGCCATCATGCTGATCGGCGCGCTGGTCATGATGTTCGTGACCAGTCCGCGGTTGTCGACCATGGTGCTGCTGGCGATCCCCGCGATCGTGCTGCCACTGGTCGCCTACGGCCGTGTCGTGCGCCGCCTCTCGCGCGAGGCGCAGGACAGTCTGGCGGAAGCCTCGGCCTATGCGTCGGAGAACCTGCAGGCGGTGCGTACCATGCAGGCCTATGCGCACGAGCGCGTGGTCGCGGGCCGCTTCAAGGGCGCGGTCGAGCAGGCGTTCGAAAGCGCGCGCCGCCGTCTCAAGGCGCGCGCCGGGCTGACGGCCATCGCCATCTTCCTCGTCGTCGCCAGCGTCACCGGCGTGCTGTGGTTTGGCGCCTCGTCGGTCGTCTCGGGCGAGATGACCGGCGGGCGGCTCGGGCAGTTCGTGCTCTATGCGGTGTTCGCGGCCGGCGCCATGGCGGAGTTGTCGGAAGTCTGGGGCGAAATGAGCAGCGCGGCGGGTGCCGCCGAGCGCCTGTCCGAGTTGCTGGCCGAGGTGCCGGAGATCCGCTCGCCGGCGAAGCCCGCACCGTTGCCGACGCCGCCGCGTGGCGAGGTTCGTTTCGAGCGGGTGTCATTCGCCTACCCCTCGCGCCCCGACCAATCGGCGTTGAGCGAGTTCGATCTTGCCGTGCAGCCCGGCAAGACGGTGGCGCTGGTCGGCCCGTCGGGTGCCGGCAAGTCGACCATCTTCTCGCTGCTGTTGCGCTTCTTCGATCCGTCCTCGGGTCGCGTGCTGGTCGATGGTGTCGACGTGCGTGATGCCGATCTCGATGCGCTGCGGGCCCGCATGGCTCTGGTGCCTCAGGATACCGCCATGTTCGCCGACACCGTCGCCGCCAACATCGCCTATGGCTCGCCGGAGGCCACCCGTGCGGCGATCGAGTCGGCGGCGGTGGCGGCGCAGGCCGACGCATTCATCCGCGCGCTGCCCGAGGGCTACGACACGCGCCTCGGCGAGCGCGGCGTGTCGCTGTCGGGTGGCCAGCGCCAGCGGCTCGCCATCGCACGCGCCATCCTGAAGGACGCGCCGATCCTGCTGCTCGACGAGGCGACCAGCGCGCTCGATGCCGAGAACGAGCTGGCTGTGCAGAAGGCCCTCGAAAGCGTCATGCGCAACCGCACGACGCTGGTCATCGCGCATCGCCTGGCGACCGTGCAGAAGGCCGACCGCATCGTCGTCATGGAGCACGGCCGCATCGTCGAGGAAGGCACGCACGCCGAGCTGGTGCGCGCCGGCGGCCTCTACGCCCGCCTCGCCGACCTGCAATTCGGCCGCGAGGCGGCGGAGTAGCGTGTTTTTTGATTTGGCGCTGCCGATTCACGCCGCGCGCCAAGGCGCGCGACGATCGGAGCGCCCCGATCGCCCGAGCCCTTGCGAGGGCGACAATTGGTGGCACCACAAGGTAGCGTGGGTTGGGCGCGCCTTCGCGCCATTGGTGGGCCCGGCAGGATTCGAACCTGCAACCAGACGGTTATGAGCCGCCAGCTCTAACCGTTGAGCTACGGGCCCTGCCAGCGCCGGAGGGCGAAAGGGCAGCGTGGCGATGCGGTCATGGCATCAGCGCCACGGCATCATGAACGGTGATCGCGTGCCGACCCTGCCCTGCGGCGCTTCTATATCAGAAGGGGGCCTTCGGTCGATAGCATGCCTGCCCTGATTTTTCCGCCAGCCGAGGGTAGCGTCGTGGTTCAGCGTCTCGAACAGGGCGAAAAGGAAGAGAAGCGTGGGCAAAATATTTGGTGGTCTGCTGGCTGCAGCGTGCACGGTCGTCGCTGTGCTCGCGATGGGAGGGACGACAGCAATGGCGGAGGACGGCAAGATGCAGCGATCGATCAGCGTCTCGGCGGAAGGAAGCGTGCTCGCCAAACCCGACGTCGCGCGCATCCAGAGCGGCGTCGTCAGTGAAGCGGCCAGCGCCCGCGAGGCTCTCGCTGCCAACTCGGCGACCATGCAAAAGCTGATCTCGGCGCTGAAGGCGGCCGGCATCGCCGCTGCCGATTTGCAGACCTCGTCACTCAACGTGCAGCCGCGTTATGCGCACGACCGCGACGGCAAGGCGCCGCGTATCGATGGCTACAGTGTCCACAACGATCTCTCGGTGGTGGTCCGCGACCTGCCGCGCCTCGGCGAAATCCTCGATCAACTGGTCACGCTGGGGGCGAACCAGATCGGCGGCCTGCATTTCGACGTTTCGGAAGCGGACCAGCTCCGCGACGAGGCCCGCAAGGCGGCGATCGCCAGCGCCCGCAAGCGGGCCGAACTCTATGCCGCCGCCGCCGGTGTGGCACTCGGAGACGTGTTGTCGATCAGCGAAAGCGAGGCGGTTATCGCGCCGCGCGGGCCGATGCTGGCGCGGGCCGCCATGAGCGCGGTGCCGATCGAGGAGGGCAGCCAGCGCATCGAGGTGCGGGTATCGGTGGTGTGGGCGTTGAAGTGAGCGTCGCTGCGAAGCGCCCGCAGGCGGCTCCCCGAGGCGCAACCCGATACAACGAATCCGGCCGCGCCCTTCCTCCCGAGAGGATAAGGCGCGGCCGGATTCTGGACGCGTTCACCCGCCCCAAAAAGAACGGGAGATCAGTTCGCGCTGCCGGTTACTGGACCGGCGGTGCCATCTGTTCGTTTTCGCGCGTGAACTCTTCGACCACACGCTCGAGCCCCTTGAGAAAGGCCTCGCGCTCACGCTGCTGCAACGGGGCAAGCAGCGTTTCGTCAGTCTGCTCGACCGCCGGCTGCGCCGCGCGGATCGCCGCTTCACCCTTGTCGCTCAATCTTAGCGCGTACATGCGAGCATCGTGCCGCGTCCGCTTGCGGATCACCAGGCCGCGGTCGACCAGACGGCGGACGATGTCGGCAAGCGTGGAGCGGTCGATCCCCGTCATGTCGACGAGAACCGTTTGGCTCGGCTCATCGACGAGCGAGATGGCCCGCAGCACCTCGAACTGACGAGGTGTCAGCTCGCTGGCGCCGATTTTGAGGGTGAAGAGCTCGTCCGCGATCTGCCCGGCACGATGTAGAAGGTGCAAGGCTGACGACGGCATGTGGCGCTTCTGATCCTTGTCCATTTGGTTGCGCACAGCCTCCAGGTACACTGATTTTCAGACGTTGGTAGGTAGACTGGGAGGTCTACATCCGATTTATTTCCTAGTCGCGATGTACACGCTCAGCTTGCAGCCCATCTTGACATGGGAAACACAGTATTTGATTTTGGGCACGAATTTCAAGACCGCTGAGGGGTCTGGCATGCCAGTTTTTGTACGTGGCGTGCCGACGAGCGAAGCACCGGGCTGAAGCAGACCCGGGCTATGGTACCGTATCGGCTTGAACTGACAGGACGTGCTCACATGGGTCCGATGATCCGAGCAGCTCCAGCTATCGTCCTCTCACAGTACTTCGAGAGTCGCGGTGCAGATTTCAAGCCCATCGCGGCGGCTGCCGGATTGGCTCCGGGTGATCTCGCTCGCCACAGCAATCTCATCTCGCTGTCCAGTTTCGCGCATTTGCTCGACCGGCTGCGTCAGGAGCCCGGCGGCGAAGTGGCGCTGACACGATTGACCGATGTCGTCGCCACCAGTTCGTCGGGCCTGATCGGCCATATGGCATTGTCGGCTCCGAGCCTCCGCGTCTATCTGCAGTGCCTCGCAGGTTTCGCACCGCTGTTCATCAGCTCCGTCGAGGTCGGTTTCGACGAGGCGAGGTCTGGCACTGGCCGCTTCTATTGGCGCATGCCGAGCGATCCCGACGCGCCGCTGGAGCTGACCGCACTGTTCAGTGTCGGGGCCATCGTCGGGCGGGCGCGCTCGATCTCGCCGGAAGGCTGGCGTCCGAAATTCGTCGAGTTCGAGCACAAGGAGCCGCCGGATGCCGGGCGGCTTGCAGAACTGTTCGGAAAACGCATCTCCTACAACGCAGATCGAACCTCGATCGGGTTCGATGCGGCATCGCTCGCCCGCCGCATGCCCGATTCCAACGAGGAACTGTTCGACATCTACATCGACATGGCCGTGCGGCTGATGCGTGAGCAGACGCTGGAGGAAGATCTGGTGTCGCGCGCCTCGATCGCCATCGGCGACACCTTTGCGTCGGGAGGGTGCACGCTCGACAGCCTCGCGTATGAGCTGCGTGTGACGCGGCGCTCCCTGCAGAGGCGGCTGGAAAAGTCAGGCACGTCGTTCGAGCAACTGGTCGACACCGTGCGGCGCGCGCGGGCGGAACGCCAGTTGCGCGAAACGGACAAGCCGTTCCAGGTGATCGCGTTCGATCTCGGCTATCAGTCGCAGAGTGCCTTCACACGCGCGGTCAAGCGCTGGTTCGGTCGATCGCCGCGCGAATATCGCCAGCAGGTGCAAGCCCGGTCGAACCCATGAAGCGTGCGCCCCAGCGCGGCCAGCCTGGAGCGCCGGACGCAGCTCACGTCTTCGGGCGGATCTTCTCGAGAATGCCCGACGCGCGTGACACGAACTCGCGGCGCAGCAGCACGGCCACCACCAGTGCCATCGCCAGCATGAACAGCGCGGGGTGGAAGAACCAGGCGATGGCCGCGAACGCATAGTAGAACGATCTGAGCCCGGCATTGGCGTGATCGCCGACGAGGCCGAGCAGGCGCGCGAGTTCTTCGCTGTAGGCCTGACGCCGCGCCGCATCGGGGTCGTCCGCCGCCGGCATGGCGCCGAACACCATGACGTTGTAGTGCGAGAGCCGGAATGCCCAGGCGAACTTGAAGAAGGCGTAGACGAGGATCCCCATCATGAAGAGGATCTTCATCTCCCACACCGCCGGCTCCGCGACGCGCACGAACGGCAGTTGCTCGAGCAGCACCTTCGCCTTGTCGCCCGAGCCCATGATGGCGACGAGCCCGCCGATGCCGATGACGCTGGTCGAGGCGAAGAAGGCGATGCTCTGCGTCAAACTGGCGATGAGGATGGCGTCGAACTGGCGTTGCTCGCGCATGGAGGTATTGGTGATCCACAGCCGTCGCTGCTGTTGCACCGAGTGGGTCAGGGTGCGTCGCGCCAGCGGCGGCAGGTAGAGCGCCGCCTCGAACAGGGCGATGAGCGCGAAGAACCAGGCGATGGCGATGTAGTCGAGCGTGGACATGGGCACGTTCAATTGCGGCTGGTTACCGGTGCGAGCAGCTTTCGTGCGCTCGACAGAGCGAAAGCATGGCGACTGCCGCTTGGCAATCACGTCCGCAGCCGAGCCGCCGCCGGTGCCGCCCGAAAGTGCGACCGGAACGTCCGTTCCGCCTCGCTGACAGTCGTGGTGAACCAGGCGAGGATCAAACGAACAGCCACGATCGGATGTTGGCGTCGCGCGCCAGAGCCGCCAATCCGCCTTCGATGTCGGCGAGGGCACTGGCTTCCGGTGAAGCGGGGATCCACGGCGCGCCGCCGCATGCGCTGCGATAGGGTGTCCAGAGTTCGTGCCAGATCCCGGCGTCGGTCGGAAGCGGACGCGCGCCGTACGTCGATTGCAGCAGGCGGTCCTGGCTGGCGAGCCAGCGCAGCGCCGGCTGCCAGACGGTCAGCGGCGCCGGTGCATTGCAGGGGCCCTTGAGCTGGCCGATGGTGAGCACACCGGACTCGCGCGTATGCGGCACGACTTCGAGCGTCGCCACGTGGTGGCCGTCGCGGCGCACGGAGAACAGCCGGCAGCGGCCGAAGCCGAGCGCACCGGCGTACTGATCCGTACAGTTGTTCATGGCGCGTGCCTCGTCGAGCACGGCGGCGCTGTCGGTCAGCGGCACGAACTCGAGGCCCTCGACCGTGCCCGGCTCGAGCCACGGATCGAGGCTGCGGTCGCACGGCAGGCGGGCGCACAGCAACAGGCGGTTGAACCAGCTCTTGGCGGCACAGATCGCGGTGTCCGGCGCCATTTCCGGCCGCCACCGGCTCCACGCCAGCTCACTGGCCCGGCCGCTGCGTTCGTGGCGTGAGTGCCACGCGTAGGCGGAGAGGACAGCGAGGCGATCTGCACGGGAGGCTACCCCGCCGTGCAGCCGGTGACGTACGACCCACAGGGCGAACTCGCTGCCGGCTGCGCTACTGGCAAAGCGCACCGCCGCCAGCCAATCGGCCGCTTCGGCCGGCCGCTGCGGCAGGCGCGGAACGATACGCCGGCCGAACGGCTCGTCGCCAGGCAAGCCTGAGAGGTCGCCGCAAAAGGCTTCCGGCGGCAGGCGCCGCAGCCACATCGGCAACGCCAGGGCGTCGGCCACAGAGCGCAGCGGTGCTCCGCCTTCTACGGCGCGCAGGGCGGCTTCTCCGGCGGCATAGCCGCCATGGCCGATGGCGAGGGCATAGAGCACGCCCGGATAGACATCGAGCAAATCGAGAGCCCGCGGATGCGAGCGCACGATCCGGCGGATGTCCTTGCGCAAGACTGCGGCGAAGCGCGCGATTTGCCGGCTCGCGGTCGACGGCAAGCGCGGCACCGCAGGCGCCGGCTTGCGGGTTGACGACCGGCGTGGCCTCGAAGCCGGGGCTGGGAGGGTCATGGGCTCTCCGCTGCGTACCCGGCGGCGGACCGGCGACCGGGCGACGGGACCAGCGTGCTGACCCAATGGGGCGCGGCTGGGACTGAAGCGGGGCAACATCAGGGAGCGCGGCGGTCGATTTCGCAGGCGGTCGTCAAGTCCCTGTGAGAGCTGGCGGATCCTGTTCAGCCGAACTGGCGCATACGGTCGAGTGCGCCCTGCAGGATGAGCGTCGCCGCCATCTTGTCGATGACCTCGGCGCGGCGCCTGCGGCTCTGGTCGGCCTCGATCAGCAGCCGCTCGGCGGCGGCGGTGGTCAAACGCTCGTCCCACAGCAGCATCGGCAAGGGTGTCAGCGTGGCGAGATTGCGCACGAAGGCGTGCGTCGCCTGCACGCGCGGGCCCGATGTCCCGGCCATGTCGAGCGGCAGGCCGATGACGAGACCGCTCACCTGCTGGCGGGTGGCGAACTCCAGCAATTCGCGCGCATCCTCGCGGAACTTGGTGCGCTTGATGGTGTGGGCGGCCGACGCGATCATGCGCAGCACATCGGAAAGTGCGAGGCCGATGGTCTTGGTGCCGAGATCGAGCCCGAGCAGGCGGCCGCTCGGACCGGCGCGCTCGGCGAAGGCGGCGACGTCGGTGAAGCCCGGGCTCTGCGGCTTCTTCGGCTTAGCGATGGGGGCGGCCGGCGGATTTGCAGAATCCTCATTGTTCACGAGCGTGCCCCGTGACGCTTGCGCTGGACCTGGCCGCGCGCCTCGGAAATGCGTCGCTCGATCTCGTCTAGCAGCAGATCTGCTTTCGCCGGCTCGAGACGCTCGAGAGACTGTAGTGCATCCGTAACCCGGTCGGCGATCCGTTCACGGTGTCGACGCTTGATGGCCTCGATTTCCGCAACCACTGTCCGCAGTCGCTCGACCGCCTCGCCATGGGCATCGGCACCTGCCAGTTCCAGCAACGCCTCGCTCAGGATGCCGATCTGCTTGCCGTAGCTGGCAACGTCGGAGATCACCCGGCTCTCTATCTGTGCATCGCCAGCATAGGTGATGGTGGTGTTGAACCAGCCCGGGTTAATCGACTGCGTAGCGCCGGAGAAGGGCAGGTAGAGATCGAATGGCCAGAAGGGTGTTGAGAAAGGTGGCGCGAACGGTGAGGGCGAGTTGGCCATGTTGCGATCTCTCGAGTTGCTGTCGTTGGCAGTCGTAGCATGGTGGGAGAGCAGTCGATCACCGGTCTGGTGAAGGCCGCGCGCGGAGCGAAAGCCTGTTGTCGGGGTCGGCCTGCTCCTGTACTTCCGGGCATATCTCGCTGGCGCACTCGCCAAACAGCAACAATATTGGCAGACATCCCATGAAAATCACCTGGCTCGGACACTCCGCCTTTCGCGTCGAGACCGGCGCGAGCATCGTGCTGATCGATCCGTTCCTGAAGGGCAACCCGACGTTCGAGGCGTCCGGCCTGGCGTGGTCGAAGGCCATCGACGGCGTCACCCACGTCGTCCTCACGCACGGGCATGGCGACCACGTGGGCGATGCCGCCGAGATCTCGAAATCGACCGGCGCCAAGGTCATCACCAACTACGATCTGTGCATGTGGCTGGCCAAGCAGGGTGTCGAGGCGTTCGATCCGATGAACACGGGCGGTACCACGGAGCAGGGCGACTTCGCGATCACGCTGGTGCGCGCGGACCATTCCGCTGCGCTCGTCGAGATGGACGTCGGCTACCCGCTCGGCAACGCCAACGGCGTCGTGCTGACGGCGAAGGAGGGCCGCACGCTGCTGCACATGGGCGATACAGACATCTTCTCCGACATGGCGCTCATCAACGAGCTGTGGAAGCCGGACATCGGCATCGTGCCGATCGGCGACCGTTTCACCATGGGCGCGCGCACAGCCGCGATGGCCTGCAAGCGCTTCTACAACTTCGAGACCGCGATCCCCTGCCACTACGGCACCTTCGGGCTGCTCGATGCGACGGCCGACAAATTCGTCGCCGAGATGGGCGGCAAGGGCGTCACCGTGCCGAAGGTCGGCGCCGCGTTCACGATTTGAGCGCGGGCACGAGGATCGCTTCGCAGTTACCCGCAGCGGCCCGCCGGGCGTGCGGTTGCACGGCCCCGGCAAGGGGGCTAAGAGTGCGGCCGAACTCGCTTCTTCCGTGGTTAATCCGAATATTCCGTGAGGGCTCATGCACGTCGACGAGCAGACCGTGCGCCGTATCGCGCGTCTTGCGAGGCTGAAGATCACCGATGCCGAGGCCAAGGGCCTCGAGGCGGAGATCTCCGGCATTCTCGACTGGGTCGAGCAGCTGAAGCAGGTCGATACCGACAACGTCGAGCCGATGACGCGTGTCGTCGCGCAGGACATGAAGAAGCGCGAGGACGTCGTGACCGACGGGGCCAAGGCCGACGACATCGTCGCCAACGCGCCGATGACCGAGGACCATTTCTTCGTCGTGCCGAAGGTCGTGGAGTGAATGACGTGACGGACCTGACCAAGCTCACCCTTGCCGAAGCCAAGGCTGGCCTCGCCGCCAAGACGTTCACGGCGACGGAGCTGACAAGAGCGCATCTCGACGCGATCGAGAAGGGCAACGGCTCTCTCAACGCCTATGTGCTCGGCACGCCCGAGGTCGCGCTGGCGCAAGCCGCCGCGAGCGACAAGCGCATCGCCGACAAGAAGGCCGGCGCGCTCGAGGGCCTGCCGCTCGGCATCAAGGATCTGTTCTGCACCAAGGGCGTGCGCACCACCGCCTGCTCGAAGATCCTCGACGACTTCAAGCCGACCTACGAATCGACCGTCACGCAGAACCTGTTCGATGCCGGCGCCATCATGCTCGGCAAGCTCAACAACGACGAGTTCGCCATGGGCTCGTCGAACGAGACGAGCGCGTTCGGCCCTGTCGTCAGCCCGTGGCGGCGCAAGGGCAAGGACGGCAAGCTGTCCGACGCGAAGCTCGTGCCGGGCGGCTCGTCGGGCGGCTCGTCCGCCGCCGTCGCCGCCGATCTCTGCCTCGCCGCCACCGCCACCGATACCGGCGGCTCGATCCGCCAGCCGGCGGCGCTGACCGGCACCGTCGGCATCAAGCCGACCTACGGGCGCTGCTCGCGCTGGGGCATTGTCGCGTTCGCATCCTCGCTGGATCAGGCCGGTCCGATCGCCAAGACGGTCGAGGATGCGGCCATGATGCTCGGCGTCATGGCCAGCCACGATCCCAAGGACACCACCAGCGTCGATGCGCCGGTGCCGGATTACGTGGCGCTGATGAAGAAGGGCGTCAAAGGTCTCGTGGTCGGCGTGCCGAAGGAATACCGCGTCGATGGCATGTCGCCCGAAATCGCCAGGCTGTGGGACCAGGGCGTCGCATGGCTGAAGGCGGCCGGCGCCAGCATCCGCGAGATTTCGCTGCCGCATACCAAGTATGCGCTGCCGGCCTATTACATCGTCGCGCCCGCCGAGTGCTCGTCGAACCTCGCGCGTTACGACGGCGTGCGCTACGGCCTGCGCGTTGCCGGCAAGGACCTCACCGAAACCTACGAGAACACGCGCGCGGCGGGCTTCGGCAAGGAGGTCAAGCGGCGCGTTC
>ERZ1645187.2999-NODE-2999-length-14445-cov-21.915705_pt1 | contig 14445 bp, 12 predicted proteins | sample MGYA00575352_ERZ1645187 | MGnify/ENA primary metagenome ERZ1645187 (study PRJEB40837, sample SAMN11349314) | freshwater sediment metagenome | isolation source: river sediment | host: Sediment | place: India: Wazaribad , New Delhi | collected 2017-02-21 ...
TTTGTGGGCGCACACGGATTCGAACCGCGGACCCTCTGCTTGTAAGGCAGATGCTCTGAACCAGCTGAGCTATGCGCCCTCTCTTTAAGAGATTGCAAAGGTAGAAAACTATTTTTAGTTTCCAAAACTTCCCACTGATTTTTTTCATTTTTTTTCTGATTTTCCGCCGTTTTTTTCGCCTGTAATCGCTTATCATCGCCTAAATAATTGTCATTCAATACCTAAACGGATCGCAAAGAAGATACTTTATTTTGCCTCTTTTCTTTATATTTACCCGTCGTGAACTTCCTGCAACAAAGAAACCGGTGGAAAACAGGCTTGCTCGTGCTCGCACTGAGCATCGTGGTCTTTACGTTGTGGTACACGCAGCGCATCGCCACCGCCATCGCGCAGGAGGAAATCAAAAAAGCCCAGGAAATTGCATTCGCCTACAAAGTGCTCAACAGCGATGATCCCAATGAAGTGGAGCTCGCCATGGCACTCGACAAAATCAAAACCAATACCACCATTCCCGTCATCTGGGCGGCGGAGGACGGACAAATCCTGGATGCCAAGAATTTTGATTCGCTGAAGATAAAGAAGGACACCGCCTATCTGCGCCATCAGCTGCGGATCCTCCGCGACCGGCAGCAGTTTATCCGCATCGAACTGTCGGATGCCGAACCGCAGTTCCTGTATTATAAGGATTCCGATTTGCTGGTCGGCGTGCGACAATATCCGTTTTATGTGCTTGCGCTTGTCGCCCTGTTTTTCCTGATTAGTTACATCGCGTTCATGTCGGCACGGCGCGCGGAGCAGAACCAGGTGTGGGTCGGACTCGCCAAGGAAACCGCCCATCAGCTGGGCACACCGCTTTCTTCCTTGTCGGCCTGGATTGACATCCTGCGCGAGAAGCTGCCGGATGCCGAAGATGAGATGATGTTCGAAGATATGCAGAAGGACATCGACCGGCTGGTGCTCATCGCGGAGCGCTTTTCCAAAATTGGTTCCGTGCCGGAGCTGCAGCGCCACCGCGTCACCGAAGTCATTCAGAACGGCATCGACTATATGTCGAAGCGGGCTTCCAAGAAAATCAATATTTTCCTGCTCACCGATAACGGCAATAATATCATCGCGATGCTCAATCCGCCTTTGTTTGAATGGGTGTTGGAGAATCTGATGAAAAATGCCCTCGACGCGATGGAGGACACCGGTGAGATTCACATCCACGCGTTTGAGCGCGATGGTTCCGTTTATATTGATGTAAAAGATACGGGAAAAGGAATTCCTAAAAACAATATCGACCGCATTTTTGAACCCGGATTCAGTACCAAAAAACGGGGCTGGGGACTCGGCCTCACGCTGGCACGGCGTATCATCGAGGAATATCACCACGGCAAAATCTATGTCAAAGAATCCGGCCCGAAAGGCACCACCTTCCGTATCATCCTGAAAGCCGCTGCCTGAAACAGCCTTGCAATATTCTCGCCGGCGAATGCATACTCTGCTGATTAATGCTTATTTTTGCCAGTAGAAAATTTCAAACAAAGAGGTAATGATAGTTTATTTTGATAATGCAGCCACCACAGTGTTGGAAGAGGAGGTAGTACAGGCGATGCTGCCTTATCTGACCGAACATTACGGCAATCCGTCCACGCTGTATTCATTGGGCAGAACGACGCGCGCAGCGATAGAGGAAGCCCGCAAGACGATGGCAAAACTCATCAATGCGCAGCCCGGTGAAATCACCTTTACGTCCAGTGCCACGGAAGCCAATAACACCGTATTGAAAGGCGCGGTGCTGTATGCCGGCGTGGAGCGCATCATTACTTCCCCGACAGAACATCACTGCGTGGGACATACCGTCGAGTTCTGCAGAGATTACCTGCATACCGAAGTGGAGTATGTGCGCGTAGATAAAAACGGCAATGCCGACCTGGAGCATTTGTCGCAGTTGCTGGCGGCCTCCGACAAAAAAACGCTGGTGTCGCTGATGCATGCGAATAATGAAATCGGTACGATGCTGGATATCGAACAGGCCGGAAATATCTGCCGTCAGTATGGCGCATTGTTTCATTCCGATACCGTGCAGACCTTCGCGCATTTTCCGATAGATGTGCAGCAACTGCCGGTCGATTTCATCGTCGGTTCCGCACATAAGTTTCACGGACCCAAAGGAATTGGATTTTTATACATGCGCAAACAAAGCAAAGTCGCGTCCTTCATTCATGGCGGCGGACAGGAGCGGGGCATGCGTGCAGGCACCGAAAATGTAGCCGGTATCGTGGGCATGGCGACCGCGGCTAAAAAAGCATACGATCATCTGGAGACGGACAAGGCGCATATCTTATCCGTAAAAAATTACTTTAAGGAATCCCTGCTGTCCACCCTCGAGGATATCGACTTCAACGGCAATACCGATGACCGCAGTTTATATACCGTGCTGAATGTGTCGTTCCCGCCGAGTGACAAGTCTGCCTTGCTGCTCTTTTCACTCGATCTGGCGGGCATCTGTTGCAGTGGCGGCAGCGCGTGCGGCAGCGGAGCGGCCGCGGGTTCACATGTCATTCAGGCATTGGGAAAAGATCCGGACAGAGTGTCTATTCGTTTCTCTTTTTCCAAATATAATACCCGCGAAGAAGTGGATATCGTGATGGAAAAACTCAAGGAAACTTTCGCGTCCCGGAAATAGTAAGTTTATAGTTGTTTTACGATCAACGGACTGATGTCAATCGCATTGGTGGCGTGTGGTATGGTATTGCAGGTAATGATTTTTCCGACACCCGCATCCTGTAAGGCTTGCAGTGCATCGCCGGCAAAAAGGCCGTGCACACCGATACATACTGTTGGTTGCAGGCCTGCTTTTTGTAAATGCAGATGCGTTTGTATCATCGTGCGTGCGGTAGATATAATGTCATCCATCAGCACCGGTGTGTGCTGCAGATAGGCCGATACATCCGGTACGGATATCTCCACGTTCTTGTCGCCTAATCTTGTTTTTTCGAGCACGATATACGGTATCGACATGCGATTGGCAATGGCGGATACCCACTGCTCGCTTTCGCTGTCAGGGCCAATCAATAAAGGCAATTCCACGTTTTTCATCACCCACTCCGCGATAATTTCTTCGGCATGCAGTACCGTGCACGGAATGCGGTAAATTTCCGCCATGCTTTTTCGGCGGTGCAGGTGCGGATCAATGGTGATGAGGCGGTCGGCAAACTGCGACACCCATTCCGCGAAGTAGGCACTGGTGACGGCTTCACCGGGATGAAACTGTTTGTCCTGCCGCATGTATGCCAGGTAGGGCGCAATCAAAGTAATTTCCTGTGCGCCGCTGTCCCTGAGTATGCGGCACAGATAATATAGCGCCATCATCTGTGCATCCGGCTGAAAGAGTGTCGCCAGCACCAGCACGCGATGTTGCTGTACGTCGGTCAGCAGCCGCACGTAGGTTTCGCCGTCCGGGAAGTGTCTGATTTCCGCGGAGCCTGCGGGAAATCCGGTTTGCTGCGATAGCGCCTGTGCCAGTGCTTCATTGCCGGGCAATGCAAAAATCAGGGTATTCATGTAATAATGATTAAGTGGTCAACAGTATCTGCGTATTCTCTGGCGTAGGCCAGTTGTCCTTTTGTTTCCGCGTAAATGGTAAAGAGCACATCACCTTTTTTCACCGTTCTGCCAAGTGGTGCATCGAAGAGGATGCCTGCGCCCGGAGATTTCGGAGCACCCGCGAGCTTCGCGATGCGCGCCAGCTTGCGGTTGTCGATTTCCTGCACGGTCCCGTCTTTACCTGCCGTAACAGCAAAAGTATGTTTACCGGTCACGGGTTCCCGGAAGCCGCCCTGTGCTGTGCAGATGGCTACCAGCTTTTTGTAGGCTTGTCCGGAAGTGATGTAGGAATCCGCGAGAGCAGCACCTTCTCCGGGTGCGCACTGTCCGGCCGTTTCCAGCAGTTTTCCCGCGATGGTAACAGCATTGTGGCGCAGATCCGCCGGCGCGTCGGGTTCATTTTTCAGTACGCGCAGCACATCGAGTGCTTCGAGTGCCGGACCGATGCCTCTGCCGACGGGCTGCGAGCCGTCGGACAGCAGGATGTCTGTTTTCAGTCCGATAGCTTCTCCGACGGCCTGGAAATAATATTGCAGTTTCAGTGCTTCTTCATGGGAGCGCACCTTGGCGGTTTTTCCATACGGAATATCGATCACCACATGGGTGGAACCGGCTGCCGCTTTTTTTGATAATACGGAGGCTACCATCTGTCCTTCGCTGTCGATATCGAGCGCCTTTTCAATGTAGATGAGCAGGTCGTCAGCAGGACTCAGTCGCACGGCGCCGCCCCAGGCCAGACAGCCGTTTTCCCGTTCCACCACTTCCTCCATTTTTTCCAGCGACAAGTCTACCGTGGTGATAGTTTCCAGCATATCGGCAGTACCGGCAGGAGAGGTGATGGCCTTGGAAGAAGTTTTCGGAATGATCAGTCCGGCCGCGGCGACGATGCTGACTACAATCGGTGTCGTGCGGTTGCCGGGCACTCCGCCTACACAGTGTTTGTCGAGCACGATGTCTTTGGACCAGTGGATGCGCTGTCCCGTTGCAATCATGGCTTTGGTGAGATAGATAATCTCATTCAGGTTGAGGTCGTCCGCGCAGGCGGTCACAAAAGCGGCCAGTTCAATATTAGAATACAGGCCATCCACCACATCACGGATAATAGCCTGAAAGGCTTCTTCGCCGAGTTCTTTGCCATAGATTTTTGCCCGCACATAGCCCAGAGACGCGAGCGGCTGCAGGTGTTTGATGGTAATGATATCGCCTTCATGTACCTGCAAACGCTGCATGGCATATTCCGACAAACCGGCTTCACCTTCTCCAAGCAGATCGGATTCTACGGTATTGAGTGTGGCGATAATATGCCGTCCGTTGAAGTGAACGGAGACCCTCGTCAATACTTTGAATCCTTCGGAATGGCTGATGGGACTGTCTTCCCGGATATAAATGGTGTTTTCATGAGAGGAATCGATGCCGATATTTTTGAGAATAAACATAGGAGTTCTTGTAGGATTAGTAGTTGTATGATTGCTGTATATCCTGGCAAAGCTGCTGACCTTCCTGATAGATTTTTTCCAGTCTGTTTTCCGTAACACCGGCCTCGCGAAGCGCGTTGGCATTATTGTAGACTTGTTGCACCAGGATATAGTTGTGATCCAGCAGCCATCCTTTCTCAAAACGCGTCAGCGTGGTCAGGCAGGTGAGTGGATACAATCCTGTTTTGTCTACAATATCTTTGAGTGAATTGTTGTTCGGATAATTCCAGCTCAGCATTCTGATATCCTTGCAGCGCCCGAAGGCAATGGCGTCTTCCGTGAATTTGGTGTTGGTGGCAATCCAGCCTTCAAACCGGATGTTGTCGTCTTTGATAAAGCCATTATCCAGGATATCCTGAAAGCGGGAATGAATGTAGAGTGGATTTTTGACATCCACGGAAAAGCCGGATTGATTGCGGTATTTGCATTCCACAAACACCAGCTGATGTTGTTTTTCCGCGATGATATCCACTTCATGTTGTATGCATTTTCCCGGAATAATACTGCCCACCACGGTGGCATAGCCTTGTGCCTTGAACAGTTCCGCTACAAAGCGCTCGAACGGGAAACCGGAGGTCCCCATCTGCATCATGCCGCGTTTCAGGTTGTATCGGGCGGCATTGGGCTTCGACTGACTTTTCAGCAGACGGAATGCTTCCTTATAAATCTTGTCGGTGGTAATGCCGTCATATAATTTAGACGCAATCGATTCGAGGATGGAATGTATCTGCGTGTCAGAGGCATTGGCTCTGCGGAGAGAATGTATCAGTTTTTCTTCAGAAAACTCTTCCAGTTCGCCGGAAGCCTTGGTGACATATATTTTTTTCATCTTGTTCGGTATCTTTTTATCAGTTTTTCGAGTTCTACTGCCCAAAATACAATACTTGATATTCCCAGACAAATTAATAGCTCATAAATGGTCAATGACTGCGTGCGGAATATGTCCTGCAAGAAAGGAATGTATATCACACACAATTGCAGTAGCAATGTAAACAAAACGGCACCCATCAGCAATTTATTGCTGAAGATGCCCTGTTTAAAGAAGCTGGTAGTATTGCTGCGTATGGCTAGCGCATGTCCCATCTGACTGAGGCACAATACCGTAAATACCATCGTCTGCCATTTGGGATGCTGCCAGTAGGTCGCCAGTGCCTGCACGCCCAGACAGATGCTGCCCATGAGCAGTCCCACCCAGATGATATGGAATCCCAGGCCGTTGGCAAAGATGGATTCATCCGACTTTTTGGGTGGGATTTTCAGGATGTTTCTTTCTGCAGGCTCCGCCGTAAACGCGATGCCGGGCAGTCCGTCTGTCACGAGATTAATCCACAGTATATGCACCGGCAGCAGCGGAATAGGCAGGCCTGCCAGCGGTGCCAGAAATATCGTCCAGATCTCGCCGCCATTGCTGGTCAGCGTATATTTGATGAATTTCAGGATATTGTCATAGATGCGTCTGCCTTCCTTGACGGCGTTCAGGATGGTCGCGAAATTATCATCCAGTAAGATCATGTGGGCAGCCTCTTTGGAAACATCGGTTCCGGTGATGCCCATCGCAATGCCGATATTCGCTCTCTTCAGTGCGGGCGCGTCGTTCACACCATCGCCGGTCATGGCGACGAAATGTTTTTTGCGTTGCAGCATGTCAATAATCCGGAGTTTCTGTTCCGGTGATACGCGGGCATACACTTTGATATGTTCTGCCGCATCGTAAAGTTCGTCGTCCGTGAGTGCCTGCAATGCTGCTCCCGTCATCACCTGATCGGTATGGTGTCGGATAATGCCGGTTTGTTCCGCGATATAACGCGCTGTTTCCGGATGGTCGCCGGTAATCATCACCGGAATAATTCCGGCAGTATGGCAATCGGCAATCGCCTGTATCGCTTCCGGCCGCGGCGGATCCACCATGGCTGCCAGTCCCAGAAAATGCATCTCCGTTTCTATGCAGTGCACTTCCTTGTTGTCCGGCAACCGGTCCAGTATTTTCCACGCAAAAGCAAGCACGCGTTTGCCTTCCTGCGCGAATGCATGATGGTCGTGTTGTATAGTCTGTTTATCTGCAGCAGGACAGATATGCAGGATACTTTCCAGCGCACCTTTTGTAAATACGAGCCATTTACCCTGTAGCGGATGTATCGTGGTCATGCGTTTGCGTACGGAATCAAAAGGAAGTTCATATTCCCGGGACAGCTGTCTGATAGATGGCGGTATGGTGTCTATTCCGGAAATCGCATATTGCTTCAGCGCGATCTCTGTCGGGTCGCCTTTGAAGCCCTGCTGACTGTCTGAAATGACGTCGTTGTTGTGCAGCATGGCCGAAAGCAGCAGTGATGTGGTATGGAAAGATGCATCCGGCTGACAGTGGGTGTCACCATGACTGACGATATCGGATACCACCATCTTGTTTTGGGTGATGGTGCCTGTTTTATCAGAACAGATGAAAGATACGGAACCCAGCGATTCTACGGCGGCCAGTTTCCGGATAAGCGCATTCTGCCGCGCCATTTTCTTGGCACCTAATGCCAGTGCTATGGTGATGACCGCCACCAGCGCTTCCGGAATGGCGGCGACTGCCACAGAAATAGCGAGCAGCAACATATCTACCGGGTGCTCACCGCGCAGGATGCCTACCACAAACAGCAATGCACAAATCAGCAATACGATGAAAGCGAGTCGTTTTCCGAAGCTCGCGAGCCGTGCCTGCAAGGGCGTTTGTCCGCGGGCGCCTTCCAGCAATTGCGCGATGCGTCCGATTTCTGTCTGATTGCCTGTTGCCACGACAATACCTTCTCCGCGACCATTGGTTACAATCGTTGTTTTATAGGCCATATTGGCGCGGCTGCCGATGGCGCATTTTTCCGCACACACCAGCAGGTGATTCTTTTCTATGTCGTGCGACTCGCCGGTCAGCGACGCTTCTTCTACTTTCAGGGTATGCGTATCAAATAAGCGCAAATCGGCGGGAACAATATCTCCGGCTTCCAGCAAGACGATGTCGCCCGGCACGAGCGCGGCGGCCGGAATCTTTTGCACATGGCCGTCTCTGCGCACGTGTGCCGCCGGTGCGGATAATTGTTTCAGCAGCAACATCGCCTTTTCCGCGCGGTACTCCTGAATGAAACCAATGATTGCATTGAGGAATACAATAATCAGGATAACGGCAGCGTCCTTGATATCGCCAATGATGAAAGAAATAAGCGCTGCAGCCAGCAGTATGATGACCATTACATCTTTAAACTGATGCACCAACAACCAGAAAGTCGCCCGTTTTTTCTTTTCCTGAATTTCGTTGGGCCCGTATTGTTGTTGCCTGTTATGCACTTCCTCCGTTGTCAATCCTTCTTTGCGGGTGCTGAGCACACGAAAAACGGCTTCTATGGAGGTGTGGTGGAAACTCATAGATTGCCGTCTGCATTTTTAATCATTACAAATTCCGCTACATTATCAAAATCCAGCACACCGATAAATACACCGCTGTCGTATACCAGATGCAGTTCGTCTTTTCTTTGTAGCAGCGAAAGGTATATTTTCTCGAGTGGTGTGCCCGCATCCAGCACCGGCATATTGCGTTGGACGATGCTGCTAATGCTCGTTTCTTTGCCCGACTGACTCAATGCCTGAATGATGCCGTCGCGGTTGATGGTGCCTACCGGAGTGTCTTTGTCCAGGACCAAAAATTGTCGGGACGTTCCGTTGAGTAACAGCTCCACCGCCTCCGCGATAGTCTGTGTTTCCTGTAGTGTTTCGTAGTGATGCATCACGACATCTCTGACGAGATGTCCTTTGGTGAAATACGACATTTTTGTCATTTCCGCTTCGCTCTGCGCGCCGAGGATGATGAATAATCCGATGAATATCAGAAACGGATTGGAATAAAATCCGGCGAAAACAAACAGGATGGCGAGGAATTGTCCGATTCTTGCCGCGACCAGCGTGGCTTTGTGTCTGGGCATCCGGAAAGCCAGCAGTGCCCGCAGCACCCGGCCGCCATCCATCGGGAAAGCGGGTATCAGATTGAAAACCGCCAGCCAGATATTGATAATCAGAAACTGGATGAAAAAAGTTTGGGCATTCAGTCCCTGTTCGAGCAGTGATACCAGTTGCTGAGAGGTGTCAGGAAAGGTGATGAAGAGACCGGTAATGGCTGCAATCACAATATTGACGGCCGGTCCGGCGAATGCGACGACGAGTTCCTCTTTCGGATTTTCCGGAATGGATTCCAGATTGGCCACGCCGCCGATGGGCAACAGGGTGATGGAGGTCGTATTGATATGATAGTGTTTGGCCGCGAGCGCATGTCCGAGTTCATGCAGGAACACGACAAAGAAAACACTGCCCACAAGCAATAAAGTCCAGCCGGTCTGCGTCAGGTTTTCTCCGTTCCGGTAGTTGCTGAACGCGATATAGGCAATCAGCAGGAGGAAGGTCCAGTGGATGGACACGCGAATGCCGGCAATTTTTCCGAGTTGCAAAGAGCCTTTCATAGTGGGTTTGGTTTAATCGTTTTCCGGAATGGACAATAATGGAATATGAACGTGGTGGGCGGTTCCTTCCGTAATGCTTTTCTGAAAGAGTTTATTCCACCAACCTTCGCGCTTCTCCGGTTTTACCACGAGTATGTCTGTTTTGTCATTGAGTGTGATTTGAAGCAAAGCCTGCGTGATATGGTCGCCCGGTTCGTGGCGGAAAGTGATGTTGCCAGATGCACCGAGGTGATGCGTTACTTTCTCCCGGAATTGCTGCAGCGCCTTTTCCTGTGCGTCTTTGTCTTTCTCATATTTGTCGATGTGCAGCAATTGTATAGTCGCGCCGAAATAAGCGTTATTCCAGCTGTTCAGGTAAGTCAGTGCTTGCAGGTCTTTGCTGTTGTAATCGGTGGCAAAGGTAATCTTTGCGGGCATGGAAAAAGTGTAATTGTCCGGCACAGCCAGCACAGGCACATCGGCATTGCGCATCATGTGTGCGGTAAAGCTGCCGACGGCCACTTCCTTGATACCACTGGCACCTGTTGTTCCCATCACCATCCAGTCGATATGGTGTTGGCGGCAATATTGCAGCAGACTGCTTTCTTCAGCACCTTTATCAATATGAAGAGAGATATGTTCCGCATTTTTTCCGAACGTCTCTTTCATTTCCTGCAAGGCCTGCAGCATTTCAGTAGTATGTTGTTGGTTGTCCGCATCTGCCTGTGACTGCGTCGTAAAGGCACTTTCAAAAGGCTTGAACACATGGTATAATACAATGCTGGCTTTTGTCACCTTTGCCAGTTCTATCGCGTAGCAAAAGGCATTCTCGGCGGATTCGGAGAAGTCGGTGGGAACGAGGATTTTTTCTATTTTTTTCATGTCGTTTATTTTGGGAATATAATTAATGGCAACATACACTCTGCCGCGAGATCGCGGGTGATATCACCGGAAATAAATTGTTTCCATCTCGATTTTTTGGGAACATACAGTGCCACCATATCGGCTTTGATGTTGGCCGCATAAGTGACAATTCCGTGTGCAATGGCATCGCTTTCCAGGATATGTACGTCGATATTTTTATAGCCCGACTGTGCGATAATTTCATCCACCACATGGTCTGCCGCTGCCTGCGTGCTGCCCTTATAGGTGCTGTTGTCCGGAATGACATGCAGCACTTTAATCTCCGCATTCCAGTATTGCGCGAAGGGCAGGAGACCGCTCAGTTCGCTGTGCAGATTGGTGATATCGGAGGCATACACCAGTTTTTCCAATCCCTGAAAGCGTGCATATTCCGGGATGATGCAGACCGGCAGGCTACAGTTTCTCAGTACGGCAATCGCGTTGCTGCCGAGGATGATTTTTTTGAGCCCCGTGCTGCCTTTGCTGCCCATCATAATCAGGTCGTACGGCTGCTGTCGCGTTTCCTCTTCAATGCCTTCTTCCACAGGATAGCTGCTGATGATTTTATAATTCACGGAAGTGGTGTTGTCCGGATATTTTTGCTGGATATCTTCGAGGATATGCACCATTTCCCGTTTGGCGTGTTCCTGTAATTCCGCTTCCAGTTCCTGCGCATTTCCTGTGGCCGGCGGCGGCCCGTCGAAATACAACACATGCAGCAGCGTGATATCGCAGGGAATATGCTGCGCAAAATCGGCCGCGTAGAAGATGGCATTCAGGGAAACCGCGGAAAAATCAGTGGGAAGTAATACTTGTAGTTTCATCTTGTTAGTTTTTAAACGGATAATTCCGGATGAAAGAATAGAAATATCATCAGTAGTATATAGATAATCAAAATCAGGAAAGTATCAAAGCTGAGCAGCCAGTTTTTCTTTTGCCTTTTTATGCTGAGCCCGATACCGGTAATGACTGTCATGATAATAATGGCGATGATGGAAATCAGGTGACTGTTGTTGATATGCGCATACAGATTGCCTGTTGTATAAAAGATATCGTCGATGGCGAGTATCAGGATGTTGAAGATATTGCTGCCCAGCAGATTGCCCACCAGCATATCAAAATTGCCGATTCTGATGGCCGCGAAGGAAACAACCAGTTCCGGCAGCGACGTGGCAATTGCGAGAAACAGCGTGCCGAAGAATGTCTGACTTACTCCGGCGGACTCCGCGATATGATTTCCGAAATAGGGCAGGAAGACGGCCGCCACAATTACGACGAGCGCGTTGAGGATATAAAAAACAACCGCATTTTTCAAGGTCAGTCCGGTGTCGGCGGTCGGGGCGGATACTTCCGGCGTTGCCTGTTTTTCATGCCTGAAAATCGCCCAGATAGCAAACATATAAACGGTGATATTGACAAAGGTGAACAGATTAATCCAGCCTATATTTGGTGTGACGGCGCTCAGCAGGATGGCCATCGCCGTTGTACACAGCAGCAGGATGCTCCACAGTCCGGCAAAGAGGTGACTGCTTTTTACGATAGACGTCAGCGGCATTTTGATGCGTGCGTCGATGAAGGATAAAATCAGCAGGTTGAACACGCAGCTGCCGAAGATATCGCCGGCGGCGAGGTCCGGTTCCTGCAGTATGCTGACGGCGCTGATACCATTCAGCAATTCCGGCAGCGAAGTGACGGAGGCCATCAGGATAAGTCCGATCCACGCTTTACCCAAACCGGTCAGTTCCGCGATGGCATCACCATACCTGGCGAGTTTCGTGCCGCTCCATACTATCACCATCGTGCAGGCCAGAAATCCAAGTATATGTAATGTTACTGATGGCATATTATGTTCTAACGATATTTTATTTAAATGGGTTCCTGTAGGCTTATTTGTGCTGCCGCTCCTGCCAGGTATTTTTTGCACGATGTGATTTCCTTATACACATTCAGCAGGGTGGAGGCCTCGAGTTCGTTGATTAAATCACTCTTCAGCCAGTTCAGTATCTGTGTTTTTTTCTCATTTTCATATGCCAGCGAAGTGCTCAGCAATTCGGGAAGCCTTGTATCCGCGGCATCCAGTGCTGCTTCAAATCGTATCCAGTCTTCCGAAATCTCCTGCAACTGCATATGCAGAATATCGTTGATGCTGTTGCCGAATTCCTGCAGGTTGTGTTCTATGTCGATAATTGCTTTGGCCGCGTTAATGGTCTGCCGGATGGTCGCCATATAATTCCACAATTCTTCATTATCCTGCTCCGCGGAAATTTTGCTTTGCAGTTGATTGTAATACACCAGCAGGTCGCCTTCCGTCTTTTTCAGTTTTTCGTACAACTGCTGAGGATCGTCGGCAGGCTGCGCCATCTTTCTCATATTGCTCAGGATATTCTGCTGTTTGCCGCTGTCTGATACAAGCGTGTTGCGGATAAAATGCCGCGTGCTGTCCAGTAATCGCCGGGCTTCCTTTGCCAGCGCTTCCGATGCCAGTGTCCAGTATTCCGGATGTTTGGGCGTGGTAAATACAAGCGGTTCCGACGTTTCTTCGCGGATGTATTTTTCCAGCCATCCTGAAAATATGGACAAAAACGGCAGGAAGATGACGATGGAAAATAAATTGATGACCGTCTGAAAGGCCACCAGTCCTATCAGCGGATCGCTGATGTGGAGGATGTGTTCGATGAAATAAATCAGCCAGCGCAGGAACACAAACGCGAACACGCTGGTGAAGATATTGTAATAAAAATTACCCCAGGCCACTCTCTTTTTTTCTACGGAACCCTGCACACCCCAAAACAGGATTTTCATGGTGGTGCCGACCTCAGAGCCTATCACCAGCGCGGCGGCGGTCGGGAAACTGAGGATGCCGGAATAAATAGCGGTGAGCGCAATCGCCATGGTGGCGGAGCTCGATTGTATGATGGTGGTGAGCAGGAATCCCAATAGGACAAACACGATGAGCGGATAGGATTTAAATTGCTCCATCGGGAAGGTATTCACGAGGACATCCGCGCTTTCCTTGATGAAGGACAGACTGAGGAACAGCATGCCCAGCGCGAACAGCACGGAGAAAAACCGGAACAGCGATTTGTTTTTGCGCAGCAGAAACATGGCCAGCGTACTGATGGCGATGACGGGCAGCGAGAAAAAGAGGATATCGAACTTAAAGCCGAGGGTGGCGACAATCCAGCCGGTCATGGTGGTGCCGAGGTTGGTGCCGAGAATGACGGCAAGCGCGTTCCTGAACGTAATAATGCCGGCTTCCACAAAGGCGAGCACAATCAGCGATACGACGGAGCTGCTCTGCGCGATGGCGGTCAGCACCGTGCCGATGGCGATGGCCTTGAACAGGTGTTGCGTGTTCCTGCGGATAAACAGCTTCAGCGAGCGACCCGACACCTGCTTCAGGATGTCTTCCAGTTGCCCCATGCTGTAAATAAACAGGCCCAGACCTGCCAGGAATTTCCAGATTTCTCCGTTCATGTATGGGTTGGGTTTAGTGACCGAGTAGTACGTGAATATCGTGCAGCAATTGTGATTCCGCTTTGTTGACACCCGAGAAGGCATGAGCGATGCTGTCCACTGTGCGGATAATCAGCGCGTTCAAGGCCGGTGTGAAAAGGGCGGGATGCGCGTCGTGGTAGGCGCGGAAGTCCTGCCAGCATGCCTCGGCTTCGGTATCTTCGGCGAGCAGCCAGTCGAACACGATTTCAATCTGATAGGCGATGTCTGTGCCGAACTGATCTTTATCGGATTCCGCGGGCACCCATTCTTCCTGCACAATGCGGTTGAGTTCCGCCACTTCCTTTTCTTTCACGGAGCGGTCGATAGCCGCCACGGCATAAAATAACCGGCCTAGTTGTTCGTACATTTCCTTTGTAAGCATAATGATATTTTTTGGTGAAGTATCAGCGATACAAATAAACACAATGCCGCCGACCTGTACTATGACATATATCAGCAGACGCTGCTGCCGTAATATAATCAAATTTTATCAGATAAGGAAGAGGAGATGGGAG
>ERZ1645187.3000-NODE-3000-length-14444-cov-6.238377_pt1 | contig 14444 bp, 15 predicted proteins | sample MGYA00575352_ERZ1645187 | MGnify/ENA primary metagenome ERZ1645187 (study PRJEB40837, sample SAMN11349314) | freshwater sediment metagenome | isolation source: river sediment | host: Sediment | place: India: Wazaribad , New Delhi | collected 2017-02-21 ...
CGGCTTGCCGGCGGCCTGACGTTCCAGAAGCATGCGATGCAGATTCATAATTCCGGGCCTTTCATGGCGGTAGGAAACGAAAAAGGAGGAATGCGGCCTGCCGGAATGGCAAGTCCGCCCCGGAGAGCAAGGCCGGGCGCGCACGGAATCATGCCGGCGCTGGCGAACGGCGCGTCTGCAACGTGTCTCTGGCGGGAGAACCAGCCCAAGTTGCGTTTCCTCCGGTACGGGGCAGCCTCGAAAATCGTGCCGCATTCCTCATACTGCATACCGTAACATGAGATTTGGCGGGGAAAAAAGCGAATTCCTCCGCCCTGATCGGTGAATTGAATTCACCTGTTGCCGGAAAAGGCGCGCCCGCCGCCATCGCCGGCCCTTATTGTGCGGTATAGCCGCCATCCACCGTGTAGTAGGCGCCGGTGACGAATCCCGCCCGCTCCGACAGCAGAAACGCCACCACCTCCGCCACGTCCTGCGGTTTGGCCAGCCGCTGCATCGGGTGGCGGGCGCGATAGCTCTCGATCACCTCGGGCGCCCGGTTCATGATGAACGGCGTCTCGACATAGCCCGGGCCCACCGCGTTGCAGCGGATGCCGTGGGCGGCGGTTTCCAGCGCGGTCGTGCGCGTCATTCCCACCACCGCATGCTTGGCGGCGGAGTAGGGGCCGGTCAGCGCGCCGGAGACGCTGCCCATGATCGAGGAAATGTTGACGATGGCCCCGCCGCCACTCGCCTTGAGCGCCGGAATCTGCGCCCTCAGCGCATAGAAGATGCCGTTGACGTTGACATCGATCACCGCGCGCCAGTCGTCGAGCGGATAGACCTCCATCGGCACGCGCGGACCGGGGATGGCGGCATTGTTGACGGCAAGATGCAGCCCGCGACCGCGCGCGAGGATCGCCGCGACGGCGCGCTCCACCGCTGCCGCATCGGCCACGTCGACCGTCTGTGCAAAGGCTTTGCCGCCCGCCGCCGTGATGCCGGCGGCCACGGTTCCGGCGGCCGCGCCGTTGATGTCGGCCACCGCCACCTCGGCGCCCAGCCCGGCCAGCGTTTCGGCAATCGCCTTGCCGATGCCCGATCCGGCGCCGGAGACGAAGGCCACCTTGCCGTCAAATTCCCGGTTGCGATCCATGATGCGCCTCAGCCGAGCGGGGAGAAGGCGGTGGGCAGTGCGATGAGGCTGGTCATGTCGATCAGGTTCGGCCCCGTCTCCTTCGGTGGCCAGATGCCGGCGGCCGTCGCCGCGCCGCGCACGCGGGTCCGCTCCGCCATGTCGGCATAGGGCCAGATGTGGGTGATGCGCGGGCTGCCCGAGACGGTGTAGAGAAAAGCCGCCATCGGAGAGAGCTTCACCCGCGCCGGCACCGCCTCCTGCCAGTTGCGGGAGATGACATCGAGCCCGCCGTGCTTGATCGTGTAGGTGCGGAATTCGTAGACCGCGCCATGCTTTCCGGGCTTCAGCGGCTCCACCCACGGGAAGGCGGCATAGGCATCGAAGGTCATCCCGGCGATCGCCTCGCCGGCATCGAACGGGTTGCGCGTGGCATGGATGCGCGCCCGCTCGGCCATCATCTCGGCATCGCCGGTGAACGCCCGCAGCACCAGCACCTGATGCAACGTGCCGATGTCGGTGATCCAGCAGCCGGCCAGCTTGCCCTTGGCCTCGGGCGCGTGGACGAAGCTGTCCACCCCCTGCGCCACCTTGGCGGAAGCGCCCACATGGGCCTGGAGGGTGGCAAGTTCATAGCGCATGGTCGTCCTCATTGCTGTCCGCGCCGGCTCCGGCGCCGGCCTTGCGGGCAGTCTAGGCCCGTGCGCCGCGCCCTGTCACCCCGTGGCAGGCACCTGTGATCACAATTTTCTGGAGGGCCAGCCGCCGGTGATCGCGGACAAGGGAAAGGCGGGGGCAGGGGCAGAAAGGCAGGCGTCAGAGGTGGAGATAGCTCTCGCGCACCGCGCCGTCGGCGATCAGTTCCGCATTGCGGCCGGACCAGACGACATGCCCCTTCTCGATCACCACATGCCGGTCGGCGAGGCGCGTCAGCGCGTCGATGTTCTTGTCGATCACCAGAATGGCCTCGCCCTCGGCCTTCAGCGCGGCGAGGCAGGACCAGATCTCCGCCCGGATGATCGGGGCGAGGCCTTCGGTCGCCTCGTCGAGGATGATCAGCCTCGGGTTGGTCATCAGCGCCCGGCCGATGGCCAGCATCTGCTGCTCGCCGCCGGAGAGTTCGTTGCCGCGGTTGGCCTTGCGCTCGGCCAGACGGGGCAGGAAGGCATAGGTGCGCGCCAGCGACCAGCGCGGGGCGCCGAACCGCGCGGCGGCGGTGGCGATCAGGTTTTCCTCTACCGTCAGGGTGGGGAACACCTGCCGCCCCTCCGGCACCAGCCCGATGCCGGCCTGTGCGAGGCGGAAAGGCGGGGCGTTGGTCAGGTCCGTTCCGTTGACGGTGACCGTGCCGGCCCGCGCGGGGATCAGCCCCATGATGGCGGAGACGGTGGTGGTCTTGCCCATGCCGTTGCGGCCCAGCAGCGTCACCACCTCTCCGGCGGCGACATCGAGATCGATGCCGAACAGCACTTCCGCATCGCCATAGCCGGCGTGGAGACCGCGCACGACAAGCATCAGAAATCCTCCCCGATGTAGGCGGCCTTCACCTCCGGGTTGGCGCGCACCTCCTCCACCGTGCCGCTGGCGATGATGCGGCCATAGACCAGCACGGACACCCGGTCCGCCAGGCTGAACACCGCCTCCATGTCATGCTCGACCAGCAGCATCGCATAGCGGCCCTTGAGGCTGGCCAGCAGGGCCACCAGCCGCCGCGATTCCTCGCGGGAAACGCCGGCCATCGGCTCGTCGAACAGGATCGCGCGCGGCTCCAGCGCCAGCGCCATGGCGATTTCGAGCGCCCGCTTTTCCCCGTGGCTCAGCGCCCCGGCGCGGATCTCCGCCCGCGCGCCCAGCCCCACCCGCTCCAGCGCCGCGCGGGCCGGGGCGTTCAGCGCCGCATCCGGCTCCGCTGCGGCAAACAGGTCAAGCGGCCGCGCCGCATGCGCCTGCACCGCCAGCGCGACGTTGGCGAGCGCGCTCAGCGAGGGAAGGATCGAGGTGATCTGGAAGGTGCGGGCAAGGCCGGCGCGGGCGCGCGCCTCGGCCGGGGCGCCGGTCATCTCCACCCCGCCGATGGTGATGGTGCCGCCATCGGGGGCCAGCGTGCCGGCGATCTGGTGGATCAGCGTCGTCTTTCCCGCCCCGTTGGGGCCGATCAGCGCGTGGATTTCCCCCGGCCGCACGTCGAGCGTCACGGTATCGGTGACGGTGAGCGCGCCGAACGCCTTGTTGAGGCCGGCAAGCGCAATCGCCGGCCCGCTCATGCCCCGCCCCCGGATTTCGGCCACAGCCGCGCCGCCAGCCCGGCGACACCGCCGCGCGTGAACAGGACAAACAGGATGATCAGCGGGCCGAACAGCGCCTTCCAGTGCTCGGTCAGGCTCGAAAGCCCTTCTTCGATCAAAAGGAACGCTGCCGCCCCGGCCATCGCCCCCCACAGCGAGCCGAGCCCGCCGATGATGACCATGAAGATGAACTCGCCCGAGCGCTGCCAGGCGATGTAGGCGGGGGAAACGAACTCGGTATGGTTGGCCAGCAGCAGCCCGGCGACACCCGCCACCATGCCCGAGAGCACGAAGGCCATCAGCCGGATGCGCGTCACGTCATAGCCCAGCGAGGCCATGCGCACCGGATTGTCGCGGCAGCCGGTCAGCGCCCGGCCGAAGCGCGACAGCGCCACCCTGCGGATCAGCCCGTAGGCGAGGATCAGCACGCCGAGCACGATGTAGAAGAACGCCAGCTTGTTCTCGAACAGCTTCAGCCCTGCCACGGTGGAGCGGGCGGTCAGCGTCATCCCGTCATCGCCGCCATAGGCATAGAGCGCCTGGGCGAGGAAATACGTCATCTGGCCGAAGGCGAGGGTGATCATGATGAAGGCGACGCCCTGCGTCCTGAGCGAGATCGCGCCGGCAAACGCGCCATAGGCTGCGGTGGCCGCCAGCACCAGCGGCAGGGCGATCAGCACATCGCCCGCCCCCTCCTGCAACAGGATGGCGGCGACATACGCCCCGATGCCGACAAACGCCGCATGGCCGAACGACACCAGCCCGCCGATGCCGAGGATCAGATCGAGCGACAGCGCGACAATGGCGAGGATCATCACCCGCGTCAGCAGCGATACCCAGTGCCCGGCGCCCAGCGCATGGGCCAGCGGCGGCGCCAGCGCCAGCGCCGCGAACAGCACGAGCGGGATCAGCCGGTCGCGCCGCGCCGTGCCGGGGCCGCTCATGTCCGCCCCCGTGCCGGCCACAGGCCGTTGGGGCGGAAGAACAGCACGGCGGCCATCAGCAGGTAGATGACCATGGAGGAGAGCCCGCCCGCCACGCCGCGCGCCGCCGCCGGGCCCATGAACAGCCGCATCAGATCGACCGAATACGACCGGCCGAGCGTATCGGCCAGCCCGACGATCAGCGCCGCGAAGAACGCCCCGCGGATCGAGCCGATCCCGCCGATGACGATCACGACAAAGGCGAGGATCAGCACCGTGTCGCCCATGCCCGGCTCGACCGACAGGATCGGCGCCGCCATCGCCCCGGCGAACCCCGCCAGCATCGTGCCGAAGGCAAAGACCAGCATGAACAGCCGGTTGATATCCACACCCAGCGCCGAGACCATCCTTGCGTTGGAGGCCCCGGCCCGAACCAGCATGCCGGTCCGCGTTTTCTCGACGATGACCCACAGCAGCCCCGCCACCGTCAGCCCGGCGGCGAGAATGGCGAAACGGTAGACCGGATAGAGAATGCCGTCGCCGATCATCACCGAGCCGGAGAGCCATTCGGGCACCGGAACCGACAGCGGCGCTGCGCCCCAGATCATCTTCACCGACTGGTTGAGCAGCAGGATCAGCCCGAAGGTGGCGAGCACCTGATCAAGATGCGAGCGGTCATAGAGGTGGCGGAAGATGGTCACCTCCAGCACCAGCCCGGCGGCCAGCGCCACCCCAAGCGCCAGCACCAGCCCCAGCGGAAACGACCCCGTGAGCGTGATGAACATCACGCTGAGATACGCCCCCAGCATGTATTGCACGCCGTGCGCGAGGTTGATGAAATCCATCACGCCGAACACCAGCGTCAGCCCCGCCGCGACCAGAAACAGCAGGATGCCGAATTGCAGGCCGTTGAGAAGCTGGATGACGAACAGGCTGGTCATGGATCGGACGCATTCAGGTCAGGAGGGGGGATCCCCTCAAGACGGGGATGACCGGCGCGATGGCCGGTCATGACATTGCAGACGCCGAGGGCGCCGCGGCCTCACTTGAGGCCACAGTCCTTGGCGTAGTTGTCGCCATAGTCGGCAAACACCTTCTCGAACGTCTCGGTCTGGAACTTGCCGTCCGCCCGCTTGGCCACCTTCACCACATAGAAATCCTGGATCGGGAAGCCGTTGGTGTTGAACTTGAACTTGCCGCGCAGCGAGGCGAAATCCGCCTTGCGGATCGCAGCGCGCAGGGCCGCCTTGTCCTTGGTGTCGCCCTTGGTCCGGGTGAGCGCGCTGTCGATCAGCACCGCGGTGTCATAGGCATTCTGCGCGTAGGAGGCGGGGACGATCTTGTATTCCGCCTCATAGGCCGCGACGAATTTCTTCGACTGCGGGTTGTCCATGTTCGGCGCCCAGCTCATGCCGGAGAGGAAGCCGAGCGCCGCATCCTGCTGCGCGGGCAGGGTGGATTCATCCACCGTGAAGGCCGAGAGGAACGGCACCTTCTCCGCCAGCCCGGCCTGCCGGTACTGCTTGACGAGGTTGACGCCCATGCCGCCGGGCATGAAGACGAAGAACACGTCCGGTTTCGCTGCCGCGATCTTGGCCAGTTCCGCCGAAAAATCGAGCTGGCCGAGCTGGGTATACACCTCGTCGACGATCTCGCCCTTGAAGTAGCGCTTGAACCCGGCCAGCGAATCCTTGCCCGCCTGATAGTTGGGGGCCATGATGTAGGCCCGCTTGAAGCCCTTGTCCTGCGCGTACTTGCCCATCACCTCGTGCGATTGGTCGTTCTGGTACGAGGTGGCGAAGAAATTCTCGTGGCATTGCTTGCCTGCCAGCGCCGAGGGGCCGGCATTGGGCGAGATGAGGATGGTGCCGCTGTCCACCACCGGCTTGTGGATCGCCATCAGGATGTTGGAGAACACCGGGCCGACGACGAAATCCACCTTGTCGCGTTCGATCAGGGTGCGCACCTTGCTCACCGCCACGTCGGGCTTGAGTTCGTCGTCCACCACGACGAGTTCCACCGCCCGGCCGCCCAGCTTGCCGCCGAGCTCCTTCACCGCCAGCTGGAAGCCGTCGCGCAGCTGCGCGCCCAGCGTCGCCTGCGGGCCGGACAGCACGCTGACGATGCCGATCTTCAGCGGCTCCTGCGCCAGCGCGCCACCCGTGGCCAGCGCCAGCAGCCCCACGCCGCCGAGCGCGGCCTTGACACGGTTCACCATTCCATCCTCCTCGATGATCCCTTGGGTTGCCTTATGGCACGGTCCGCTTTGCCCTTACAAGGCAGCCGCGCGCCGATTGTGCCGCCCGCTCAGCCGCGCGGCGGCGTGCCGCCCCGGTTCTGCGGGGCGGAGAGCTTCCACCACACCACCAGCGCGACCAGCGCCGGCAGGCCGAACACGAGGATGAAGATCGGGAACTCCTGCGCCACGGTATAGCCGGCGCGCGTCACGCCCACCCACAGGTTGAATGCGGCGAGCACGAACCACAGCGGAATGAAGACGATCGCTCCCATCGAGCGGGACAGGCCGCTGAACCGGCTGGCGGAAACGCAGAGCGCCAGCAAGAAAAAGCCGCCGGCCAACACCAATACTGTATGCATCTTCACGCCTTCCCGGCCTGCCCGTTGTGCCTACTGTCGCGTGTGGATGGCGAAACTGCAAAGCCTTTCTGCGCATCAGGGTCATCCTTTGGGCGGCCTCTGCGGCAGGCGCCGGTTGCGCCGCGGCGCCGAACGGCTAGAGAGGGGGCGGACCACATTCCCCGGAGGTTTTCGTGCGCACAGCCCTGCTCGATCTTGATGGCACGCTGGTCGATCCGGCAGAAGGCATCCTCTCCTCCTATCGCTACGCACTGGAGAAGATGGGCCGGCCCGATCTCGGGCGCGGCAACCTTGATTGGGTCATCGGCCCGGCGCTGCGCCTGTGCTTTGCCCAGCTCCTCGGCGATGCCGCCAAGGCGGAGCAGGCGGTGGGGCACTACCGCGCGGTCTATGGCGAGACGGGGCTGTTCCTCGCCCGGCCGTATGACGGCATCCATGATGCGCTGAAGGCGATGAAGGCCGCCGGCTTCCGGCTGGTGCTGTGCACCGCCAAGCCGCTGGTCTTTGCCCGGCGGGTGGCGGAGCATTTTGCCTTCACCCCGCTGCTCGACGGGCTCTACGGCCCCGATCTCGCCGGTACGCTCGACGACAAGGGCGATCTCATCGCCCATATCCGCGCCCATGAACCGATCGACCCGGCGATCACCGTGATGATCGGCGACCGCAAGTTCGATATCCTCGCCGCCCGCCGCCACGCGATCCATTCGGTTGGCGTGCTCTGGGGCTATGGCCCGCAGGCGGAGCTGGAGGAGGCGGGGGCGACGGCCCTGTGCGCCCGCACGGCGGATCTGCCGGCGCTGGTCAGGTCGCTGGCGGGATAAGGCCCCCGGCGGGGGCCCGGTGGCTGCCGCCGGGGTTGGTCGCCACCTCGACCGCATAGCCCGCCTGTTGCAGGTGGGCGACCGTCGCTTCCTGATGCTGCCGGTCGCGCGTTTCGATGACGACTTCGAGCAGCGTCCCCTTGGCCGGCAGGCCCGAGAAAATCCGCTGGTGCGACACCTCGACGATGTTGGCCCCCGCCTCGCCGATCAGCGTGGCGACGCGCGCCAGCTGCCCCGGCCGGTCCTGAAGATCGATGGCGAGCTGGCTCAGCCGCCCCTCGCGCGCCAGTTCCCGCGTCAGGACGGAGGAGAGCAGCCGCGTATCGATGTTGCCGCCGCACAGGACCAGCCCGACGCAATGCCCGGCAAACCGCTCGGGCTGGGCAAGGACAGCCGCCAGCCCCGCCGCGCCCGCGCCTTCCACCACTGTCTTCTCGATGGTGATCAGCATCGACACCGCGCGCTCGATCTCCGGCTCGCTGACCAGAACAATATCATCGACCAGCGCGCGGACGATCTCGGTCGTCACCACGCCCGGCGTCTTGACGGCGATGCCCTCGGCCAGCGTGTCGCCGCGCATCGGCAGGCTGGTGCCCTTGATGACATTGTACATCGACGGATAGAGCGCGGACTGCACGCCGATGATGCGGATCTCCGGCTTCAGCGCTTTCGCCGCCACCGCGATGCCGGAAATCAGGCCGCCCCCGCCGATGGGAATGACCAGCGTATCAAGATGCGGCGCGGCCTTCAGCATCTCGCCCGCCAGCGTGCCTTGCCCGGCGATCACCAGCGGATCGTCATAGGGGTGGACGAAGACGAAACCCTTCGCCTCGCCGTGGGCGCGGGCGAAGCGCGCCGCATCCTCCAGCGTCGCGCCGGTGACGATCACCTCCGCGCCATGGCGGCGGGTGTTCTCCACCTTCACCATCGGCGTGCCCTCGGGCATCACGATGGTCGCGGGGATGCCGAGCCGCCGCGCGTGATAGGCGACGCCCTGCGCATGGTTGCCGGCGGACATGGCGATGACGCCGCGCGCCCGCTCATCGGCCGTGAGGGCGCAGAGGCGGTTCAGCGCCCCGCGCTCCTTGAAGGCGGCGGTGAACTGGTGGTTCTCGAACTTGAGCCACAGTTCGGCGCCGACGATCTCCGACAAGGTGAGCGAGCGGTTGCAGTCGGTGGCGACGATGGCGGGTTCCACCAGCGTTTCGGCCGCCCGCACCATGGCGGGCGTAACGGAGAGCGCGGTCATATCGTGGCCTCGATCATCGCCCGGAGTTCCGGCGTCACCACCGGCATGATGCCCCACCAGTCGCGGAAGGCCGGGCGCGCCTGATGCAGCAGCATGCCAAGGCCATCGACCGCGACATTGCCGCGCTTGCGCGCCGCTTTCAGAAGGCCCGTCTCCAGCGGAGTGTAGACAATATCGTTGACCACGGCCTTTTTCGGCAGGTCGTCCAGCGCCAGCTTCAGCGGCGGCTGGCCCACCATGCCCAGGCTGGTGGTGTTGACGAGCAGGGCTGTTCCGGCCAGTGCCTCGCTCCGCCGTTCCCACGGCACAACGTTGATTGTATTGCCGAATTCGTCGCGCAGCGCCTGCGCCTTCTCGATCGAGCGGTTGCAGATGCGGATGTCCGGCACGTTGCGCTCCAGCAGGCCGCAGATGATCGCCCGCGCCGCGCCGCCGGCGCCGAGCACGGTCGCCGGGCCGGCATCCGCCCGCCAGTCCGGCTTTTCATGCTCGATCGAGGTGAAGAAGCCGAAGACATCGTAGTTGCGCAAGGACAGCGAGCCATCCGGCCGCACCACGCAGCAGTTGCCCGCGCCCACCCAGCGCGCCAGATCGTCAACATGATCGACCATGCCAAGCGCCAGCACCTTGTGCGGAATGGTCAGGTTGCAGCCGGAAAAGCCGAGCGAGGGCAGGGCGCGCAAGGCCTTCTCAAGGTTCTTCTGGTCAATCTCCAGAGGCACATAAGACCCTGAAAAACCATAGAGTTTCAACCAGTAGTTATGCAGCATCGGCGAGCGCGAATGCAGCACGGGAAAGCCCATGACACCGGCAAGACGGAAACGGTCAGGATGGCTCACGCCGCTCTCCCGGGGACGAACTTCAAGGTGGCAAAGCGGTTAAAGCACGCCGCCCGATTGGGCAAGCCGCCGTTGCGCGGGGGGCAGGGCGCGCTAAGATGAGGCAAACAGAACCCCGCGTGGATGGTTGGAAATGCCCGGCAATACCCTGAAGATCGCGTTCATCGGCTTTGGCGAGGTGGGAACGCGCTTTGCGTCCGATCTCCGCGCCCGGCCGGAGGTGACGATAGCCGCCTACGATATCCTCACCGACAGCCCGGAGACCGCGCCGGCGTGGCAGGCAAAGGCCCGCAGCGTGGGCGTCGCGCCGGTGGACAGCGCGGCAGCGGCCTGCGCCGGGGCTGGCATCATCATCTCCGCCGTCACTGCCTCGCAGGCCGAGAACGTCGCAACAACTTCGGCCAACTATCTGAAAAGCGGGCAGGTTTTCTTCGATGTCAATTCCGCCTCGCCGGGAACCAAGCAGCGCGCCAGCGCGGCGGTCACCGCTTCCGGCGCGGCCTATGTCGAGGGGGCGGTGATGGCGCCGGTGCTCAAGCCGGGCATCGCGGTGCCGATCCTCGCCGGCGGGCCGCTGGCCGGGGAACTGGCCGTGCGGCTGAACGCGCTCGGCTTTGCCATCGATCCGGTGGCGGAGGAGATCGGCCGCGCCTCGTCGATGAAGCTCTGCCGCTCGATCATCATCAAGGGGCTGGAAGCGCTGATGGTCGATTGCGCCCGCGCCTCGAAGGCCGCGAATGTCGAGGCCGAGGTCTTCGGTTCGCTGGCCGCCACCTTCCCCTCCATCGACTGGCCGGCGCTGGCCGAGAACATGGCCGAGCGGGTGGCCACCCACGGCAAGCGCCGGTCGGACGAGATGGCCGAGGCCGCCGCGATGCTGGCGGAACTGGGCATCCACCCCGGCCTTGCCGCTGCCGTATCCGAGGCGCAGCTGCGCGGCGCCCGCAAGAAGCCAGATCTTGCTATTTTAAAATAACAATCAGCAAATTATTCTTTCTCCGTGAATTGAGCAGTCATTAACTACACGCTCTACAGCTCTTCTGAAGTCTCTATCCTGATATAGTTGACGTGTATCCATGCCGGCAATTTCTGCTTTTGCATGCCCAGAAACATTAATCGCAAAAATTGCTAAATTTAATGCGGTGAGAGTCAATATTATGGCAAAAAACGCATCATTTCGGTAGCGCATTGGCTCCTCCTCATTTAGAGTGAAATCATCTTTCAAACGCACCGTTTCGTCAAATATATATTCTTCAATTAGTATTGGTGATCGATTGGTCAAAACAACGACAAGCTATTGAAAAGGTGGGAACAATGATTGATCGCCGCGTGCTTCTGGCCAGCCTTGCCGCCCTGCCTCTGGCCGCCCCGGCGCGGGCGCAGGCCAGCTTTCCGGACAAGCCGATCCGCCTCATCGTGCCGTTCGGCCCCGGCGGTCTGGCGGATGTCACCGCCCGCGCGGTGGCGGAGAAGGCGGCGGGCGTGCTCGGCCAGCCGCTCGTCATCGTCAACCAGCCCGGCGCCGGCGGCGTCGCCGCGGCAAAGGCCGTGCAGGCTGCCCCGGCGGATGGTCACACGCTGGCGCTGTTCACCAACGGCACGGCGATTTCCGTCCCGCTGGTCAAGGCGCTGGGGTTTGATCCGGTGAAGGAGTTCGTGCCGGTCTCCTCGCTCGGGTTCTTCGATTTTCTCATCGTCACTGGCGCCGACCATGGCTATCGCACCCTGGGGGACGTGCTGGCGGCCGCGAAGACGAAGCCCGGCGGCATCAACGCCGGCACCATCAACATCGGCTCGACGCAGAACCTGACGGCGGAACTGATCAAATCCGACAGCGGGAGCAGCATCACCATCGTGCCGTTCAAGAATTCGGGCGATGCAGTGGCCGCCGTGCTGCGCAAGGATGTCGATATCGTCATCGAAGGCTATGTCGCCGTCCGCGCCATGCTGGCGGACAAGCGGCTGGTGGCACTGGCCGCCACCGGGCCGAAGCGCAGCGCCATGTTGCCCGATGTGCCGACGGCGGCCGAAGCCGGGCTGAAAGGCTTCGATGTCACCTCGTGGAATGCGGTGTTCGCCGCTGCCGGCACGCCGCAGCCGGTCATCGCGGCGCTGAATGCGGCGTTCAACACCGCGCTCGCTGATGGCGAGGTGAAGCAGAAGCTGCTGGCTCTCGGCATCGAGGCGCGCGGCGGCAAGCCGGAGGAGATCGGCCGGCGGCTGGCCGAGGATATCGCCAAATGGGGTGCGGTGATCGCGAAAGCGGGGATCGAGCGGCAGTAGGTCGCCGGGTCAGCCCCCGGTCTTGTCGTCCCGCGCGGCGCTGCGGGCGGCGACGATGCTGGCGAGTTCCCGCGTGGACGGCATGCGCCGGCCGCAATCATCGGCGTCCATCTCGTCGGCGGCGAGGTTCTCGATGATGGCGAGCAGCGTGCGCCGGGTGGTGGCAATGTCCTCGGGCGAGACGCCGGCCACCGCGATGTCGTTCACCTCTTCGGCGAGCGGCACCAGCTTGTCCTTCAGCGCCCGGCCCTCGGCGGTGAGGTAGACATAGACGTTCTTGCGGTTGTCCGGCAGCTGCCGGCGGGTGATGTAGCCCAGTTGCTCCATCGCCTTCAGGGCGGAGAAGGTGGTCGGCTCCATCACGCCGGCCTTCTCGCTCAGCGCGCGCTGGGTCAGCCCGTCCTGCTGCCAGAGGATGCGCAGGAAGGTCCAGTACCCGTAGGAGACGGAATGCGCGGTCAGCCGCATCTGGAAGCCGCGCTGGATGCCGCGCATCGCGTCCTTGATCAGCAGGCCGATGCGGTCGTTCGGCACGTCCTCCCGCCAGTGCTTGAGCACCGCGACGGTGGAGGGCGAGGGCAGCTTGGTGACGCCGGCCTTGGTTTTGCGCGCTTTCGGGATATCGTTCAAACGTCAGTCCTCAATTTTCGCGACACTTAGCCATTTTCCGCCCATATTCAACTCCCCGGCCTGCGGCATCGCGCCGGGGCGGGGCGTTCCGGCGCCGGAAGCCGGCAAAGCGGCGCGATTTCAACAGGATGGAAAAGGCGGCATGGCGGACAACGTGACACTGCGGAGCGGCGGCACCGAGGTCGATCTGGCGGCGCTGGGCGCCGAAATGACCGGTTGGCGGGTCGCTGGTCGCGAATTGATGTGGAACGGCGATGCCCGCTGGTGGCCGCGCCGCTCGCCCATCCTGTTCCCGGTCTGCGGCTGGACCAACGGTGGAAAACTCCGCGCCAAGGGCGTCGAGCGGCCGTGCGATGTCCACAGCTTCGGCCGCGAGAGCCGATTCGAGCTGGTGCAGACCAGCAGCGCCACCGCGCGGATGCGGCTGGTCGAGACGCCGGACACGCTGGCCGCCTTCCCCTATCGCTTCGAGGTGACGGTGGAGGTGACGGTGCAGGAGGCTGCCGTGCGGTTCGAGTTTACCGTCGCCAACCCGGGGGAGGAGCCGCTGCCCTTTGCCCTCGGCTATCACCCCGGCTTTGTCTGGCCGTTCGATGGCGGCGAGAAGGAGGCCTACCGCGTCGAGTTTTCCGCTGACGAGAGCCCGTTTTCGCAGAAGATCGCGCCCGGCGGGCTGTTCACGCCGGAATTGTTGCCCATCCCGCTCGATGGCCGGCGGCTGGATGTGGCAAAAGGGCTGCGCAGGCAGGATGCGCTGTTCATCCGCCAGTCGGCGAGCGCGGCTTGCGATTTTGTCGCGCCCTCCGGCCGCCGCATCCGCATCGAGACGGAGAATTTCCCCCACTGGGTGCTCTGGTCGCGCCCGGACGGCGCGTATCTCTGCATCGAACGCTGGACCGGCGAGGGCGATCCTGTCGGCTTTGCCGGCGATATCACCGAAAAGCCGGGCCAGACACTGCTGGAGCCGGGAGGCGAGCAGCGCTATGCGTTCGCCTGCGCCTTCCTCTGAGAGGGGGCGGGCAAAATTTCCCCGCGCGGGGCTTGCCCTTGGCGGCAAGATGTTGGACATCGGTTGTCTGACAACAAGGGAACGTTCCAATGCATGTTTTGATCATCGGCGCGGCCGGCATGGTGGGCCGCAAGCTGACGGCGCGGCTGGTGAAGGATGGCACGCTGGCCGGCAAGGCGATCTCGCGGCTCACGCTGGCCGATGTGGTGGCGCCCGATGCGGTGACCGGCATCGCCTGCGAGACTCTGGCCGTGGATATCGCCGATCCGGCGGTGGCCCCGCGTCTGCTGGCTTCCAAGCCAGACTACGTGTTCCATCTCGCCGCTATCGTCTCGGGCGAGGCGGAGCAGAATTTCGACAAGGGCTATGCCATCAACCTCGATGGCACGCGCTATCTGTTCGAGCAGATCCGCCAGCTGAACATGGCCTCCGGCGGGGCCTACAAGCCGCGCGTGGTGTTCACCTCGTCGATTGCCGTCTTCGGCGCCCCGTTCCACGATTTCATCGAGGACGAGTTCTTCACCACGCCGCTGACCAGCTATGGTGCGCAGAAGGCGATCGGCGAACTGCTGCTGGCCGATTACACCCGCAAAGGCTTCATGGACGGCATCGGCATCCGCCTGCCGACGATCTGCGTCCGCCCCGGCAAGCCGAACGCCGCCGCTTCGGGCTTCTTCTCCAACATCATCCGCG
>ERZ1645187.3001-NODE-3001-length-14443-cov-89.721782_pt1 | contig 14443 bp, 18 predicted proteins | sample MGYA00575352_ERZ1645187 | MGnify/ENA primary metagenome ERZ1645187 (study PRJEB40837, sample SAMN11349314) | freshwater sediment metagenome | isolation source: river sediment | host: Sediment | place: India: Wazaribad , New Delhi | collected 2017-02-21 ...
ATCCTCAGGGACAAACGCCCATGGCAAAGCGCTTGACCGACAAGACAGTCGCTCAACAATTCTTGGCTCTGGCCGTCGCCGATGAGCAGTTGCGGTCATGTCACCGAGCCGAGGGAGGACAGCGACGACCTGCCGAGCCCACACGAGTGCCGCCACCACGCCCGCACGCTGTTCATCGCGGCCGGCGTTCCCTATGCCGAGAGCGCGCTGCTCCTCGGTCAGCGTCTTCCCGGAGCATCCGGCGGTTACGTCCATGCCGAGCACCTCGTCGAGCACCTGCGGCCGCACGCACAGGCGCTGGAAGACAAGGTTCTCGCCGGCCGCCGCCCAGCCCTGAAGGTGGTCGGTGTGGCAGAGATCGCCGATGCCGCATGACCTCGCAGCCATTGAACAGGCCGGTCCTTGGCTGGACACCGATGCGGCCGCCCGATTTCTCGGACGAGAGCCGGGCACGCTTCGCGGCTGGCGCTCGCTCGGAAAGGGGCCGGTCTTTCGCCTCGTGAGCGGGCGGTTCGTCCGCTATCACATCGACGATCTGGACGCCTTCCGGCGTCGCGAAGCTGAAAATTCTTGAGGCGATCGAAGCCGCCTCGAGGCAAATCAATGATTTAGGCACGGCAAACGTTGATGTCCGCCGATCCGGATCGGTGATTATTAGACGACGCGCGCTGCGAGGAGCCGATTTCGGCGAAGCGCGTGACCGGGGTGAGCCCGGTCCTCCTCAGACAGAAACTCATGTCTGAAACAGACCGGTTACGCCGGCTCTCTGGAGGTCATTGCCATGCAGGCAACTTTCATCAAGAACGACATCGAGGACGCCGTGCGCCGCGTTCTCGATACCCACGCGCGCAGCCCCTGGTACGACACCGAAGCGGCGGCGGTCTACCTCTCGTCGACGCCCGGAACCCTGCGCTCGTGGCGCGGCAACGGCGTCGGTCCCCGCTATCACACCATCCACGGCAAGTCGGTTCGCTATCACGTCGCCGACCTCGACGCTTTCATTCGCGGGGAGGATGGTCGATGAGCGACTATATCGCCAATGAAGAAGGGCGCGCCGAGGGGATCGGCGCGCCCGCAGGAGCTTTGGAGAAGACGGTCGAGTTCGACATCGACACGATTGAGGATGCTGCCGTTGTGGCTTCCGAGACGCCGTCGAAGCACGACCCCGAAGCCCTGAACGCCCATGTCGCCGCCGGTCACGACCTGATCCCGATCGACGGCAAGCGGCCGGTCGGGCGGGGCTGGCGCCGCTCGCCTGCGTTGTCGCTCGACAAGGCGAAGGTTCGCCTGAAGGCCGGCGCCAACGTCGGCGTTCGCCTGCGCGACACCGATCTGGTGATCGATGTCGATCCTCGGCACTTCGCCGTGGGCGACGATCCCTTTGCCCGCCTCAAGGCGGATTTCCGCCTGCCGGATGCTCCGTTCGTCAGGACCGGAGGTGGTGGCTGGCACCACTACTATCGGAAGCCTACCGACGTGGCGGTAATGGACGGCCTCGATGGCTATGCGGGTGTGGAGTTCAAATCGCTCGGTCGTCAGGTCGTCGCCGCTGGATCAATCCATCCCGACACCGGCCGGCCGTACGGGCTCGACGGCGATCCGCTTGCGCGGTCCTTGTCCGAGGCGCCCGAAACCACCACGGCTCTCCTGGACGCGATCAGGAAGGCGCCGAGGTCGAGCGCGACCGACATCGCCGAGATCGCGCCCGAGATGTTGGCCGACTGGCTCGCTCTCGTCGACGTGGAGCACTACCGCGACGAGTTGAAGTGGCGGGAGTTGATGATGGCCTGTCACGCAGCGACCGGCGGGATCGGCGTCGAGGAGTTCGTCGCGTGGTCGACGTCGGACCCTGCCTATGCCGACCACGGCGAGAAGATCCGCACCCGCTGGAACTCGTTGGAGACGAAGCCGGGCGCGATCACCGCTAGGACGCTGATCGCGGCCTTGCCGAAGGAGAGGCGGCAGGAGGCGACCGAAGCGCTCGGACGGTCGGCACCCGAGGAGGATTTCCCGAACGACATCGAGGCAGAGCCGGCGAAGCGGAAGTCGATGGCCGTCTGGGACGATTGGGTCTGGGTGGTCGAGCCCTACCAGTTCGTCCGGCGCGCGGACAAGACCAAGTTCCGCACCGAGCAGTGGAAGTCCCTCTATGCCAACCTGAAGCCCGATGGCGACATTCTCAGCGCTATCTGGAAGAACAACGTCAGGATGCGCAAGTTCGAGAAGCTGGTCTATTTGCCGGAAGCGGACGAGTTCCCCGACGGCGAGGACGGCGGTCGCTACAACATCTGGCGCAAGTCCGGCGTCGAAGCGAGGCCCGGCGACGTGTCGGTCTTCGTCGACCATATGGCCTACCTCTTCCCCGACGAGGCCGAGCGCGCCCATGTGCTCGACTATCTGGCCCTGCTGGTCCAGCACCCCGCGGACAAGATCCACTTCGCGCTCCTGGTGCGCGGGATGCAGGGAACCGGCAAGAGCTGGATCGGCAATCTGATGGAACGGGTCATCGGTAGCCGCAACACGGTAAGGCCGTCGAACGATGAGGTCACGTCGCGCTGGACGGCCTGGATGGAGGGCGCACAACTCGCCATCATCGAGGAACTGATGACGCTCGGACGGCGGGAGGTGGCGAACCGGTTGAAGCCGGCGATCACCGATCCGACGCTTCGGATCGAGGAGAAGAACTGCTCCATCTATTCGATCCCGAACTGTCTGAACTTCCTCTGCTTCACGAACCACGAGGACGCCCTGCCGATCGAGCATGGCGACCGGCGTTGGCTCGTCGTGTTCTCGCCCGCGGTCAAGCGGGACGAGGTCTACTACCAGGGCTATCGCATATGAACAACATGACGGGCACGATGTGCTCACCAAGCAGACGAACCGGAATCGAAAGCGAAATTCCGATCCCGCTTCGGAGTCTTGCCGGGGGCCGTTTTGCTCAGCGACCTCCAAATGCGATTCCCCTGGGTCTACTACCGGCGCCTGTTCGGCTATCTCGACGACGGCGGCGCGGCCTTCGTCAAGCACTGGCTGGCCGAGCGGAAGGTTGCCCTGAAGCCACACGGCGTGGCCCCGGCCACGGTCGGCAAGGAGGCGATGCGCCGTCTCGGCATGGGAGACGCCGAGTCGTTTCTGCTCGACCTCTTCGAGGCCGAGGAGCCGCCCTTCGACTTCGATCTGGTTCGGCTCGACGATCTCGTCGATGTTGTGCCGTCCGCACTTCGGGGCCGGTCGAGCCTGCGTGCTCGTCTGTCGAAGCTGTTGAAGGACGAGATCGGCGCGGTGGAGCAGACGCGTTACACCAAGGGGGACGCGAGACGCCCGGCGTTCCAGCTCTGGTCCGTTCGGAACCACGACGAGTGGCGTGATGCGGGCGCAGCGCGTCGGATCGACGCCTTCGTGTCGTTTCGCGCTCCCGTCCAGCCTGATTTCAGGCCGGATCGGTAGACAAGCGGACATCCGGTGGACGGCCATCGCCGTCCACCGGATGTTGCTATATTTTCAGTGCTTTAAGTTTCAGTAGACAGGTAGACGAGCACTCTTTCAGTTTCCGAGAAGAAGGGCATTTCGGAGGGCGTCGTTTTGGAAGATGGAGCCGGGTGGCGACAGCGTATCGGCCTTATAGAAACTCGAACCGAGCGAAAGCCTTGTCTACCTGTCTACCGGATCACCGTTCTGTCCGTCGTCGTCCGACCTGAGGTCAGTCGTCATCACGCCAGACCGGCGCGACAACGTGGCCGTCCGAGGCGCACGCCTCGCAGACCCTGTAGTCCTCGCGCGTGCGAGTAGCCAGCCAGGATGGTGCTATTACCGATGCCACCACGGTGGCGCACAAGGCGGCGGTGGGGGCACTCGACAGCGGCATGGCGATGGCGGACGAGGCAGAAACCACCGAAGGCGCTGGCGGTGCGCGTGGGGGCCACGAGGGGGGGCGGAGCGCCAGAGCATTGAACATGGGATTGGGTGCTCTGAGCCAGTTTTGCGAGCCGGTGCAAGGGCATGGTCGACGACGACTTCAATAGCACCGGGCCAGACACCGGCAAGGGCGGTCGGACTACCCCCGGCATGGTGAGAAAGGCAAAGAACCCACTTCCATTGGCGAGGCGGCCGGCGTCCTGGGGCCTCCATGTGCCATGCGGCCCTTCTTGGATGAAACAAGGCAGGGGCTGTTTCAAAAATTTGTGTGGGGTCGTTTCAATGGCTCCCCGCGCATCCCGCACGCTGCAAGTTATCGATCAAACAATCAACAAAAAGGCAGCGACCATGGGCGACAGGGCGAATGAGACACGGGCGGTGCGCCGCCCCGCCATGGATAGGCGCTGGTCATCCGCCATCGAGGCGAAGGTGCTCGACATCGTGTCGCGCACAGGGTCGCCGAAGCGCGCCGCCGAGGCGGTCGGCGTGTCGGTCGCCACCATTCACGATCACCGTCGTCGCGATGCCGACTTCGGCGCGCGCTACGGCGCCGCCATGGACACGGCGTTTCATGAGATCTTGGGCAAGGCGTTCGAGCGGTCCCTCGCCGATGAGGAGCCCTCGGATCGGCTGATCGAGGTCTTGCTCAAGTTCCGATGGCCCGAGCGGTTGAACGGCTTCCTCGCCTTTACGGCCGAGGGCGGATCGGCCGCTGCGGCGCCTGCCGGTCTCGATCCGCGCGTCATCGCCAGGATGGAGCCAAGCGACCGTGCCGCACTGATTGATCTGCTCGGCCGGTATCTGGTTGTCGAGGTGGAGGCGAAGGCCGATGGTGCGCTCATCCCGATCAACTGAGAACGTGCAGCATATGTTGCGCGACCTGATGGCCGCCGAAGCTCTGACCGGCACGCTCACCGCCACCGCGCCGAGGACCGTGGCCGAGTCCGGCGGCGCCCAGGCTCTCGTCGCCGAGCGCGGGCATCGAACGGGGGCGTGGTTCTGGTCGGTTGCGCCGCTTCCCGATGCGCTGTGGGAAAAGATGGCCGATGAGCACCAAGAGCGACATCGGGCTAATACCGGGGGCGATTGATCGCCTGGCGGCTGACGAGGTCGCCAGGCGCCAGGCGACATGATGAAGCGATGCCTAAATCGCGCCGTCCCGCGCGCAAGCCTCGATCACGCGCGGCGTGAACTCGTTGATCGCAACGTGAACGAGGACCTTCGGTTCAATCGGGTTGTAGCTGAAGAGATGGAAGCACTCCTCGGCATCATCCGTGTCCAACGGGAGGAACGCCAGCAGGCCGCCAAGAGCGCCGAAGCTGCCGTCAGACCGCTTGAAGCGGATGTGCATGTCAACCCCAGCGAAGGCAGCCGCGCACTCGGCACCGAAGACCCGCAGGGCCGAAGTTCCGCGGCCGGTCAGCGTGTCGCCGAGGTGCCTATAACGCTCAAGCATGCTGTCATTGAACTTGGTGACATTTCGGTCGCGCGCGAACGACGATGTGATCTTCATGCCGGTCCGCTTCATGAGCGTCGAACTGACGATGTCGTTGATCTCGATATTGAGCATGGTCTGGCCGAATTCGATCAGGCCGGCATTCTCCCGCATCGTTCCGTTGCGGGCGATGCGGGTCGGCGTCCAGGGGGGCGCCATGTTGGAAATTGCGATGTCGAACATGGTCATCTCGGTCTCCTTTGGTTGGATGACAATCTCAGCCAACACCTCCCCCGCGTCGGAGAGCACCCTCATTTGGCGCGGGCGATGCAGCCGACATCCCACCTCGCATTTTCCCAATTTCGAGGGGACCAACGTTTCATCTGCTGGCTCCGCGATCTCCGCAAACGCCGCATCGTAATGCTGTCTACGGAATGGCCGATGGGCCTGCCCGGTCACCGCGATGGCGGTGGACGCTCATGCGGGCTGCGACCCGCGCCGGGGTGATCCAACCTCGTGGGGCGTGACGCGCCACGACGAAGGAGAACGACCATGGCAAAGATGAAGCCCAAGCCCACCCTGACGAAGCCTTGGCGATCGGTGACCGATCTGCGGGCGTCGCTCTCGCGGGCGCGGGAGCTCGGCGAGCAGCACACACGGCTGATCGCCGACATGAACGGCCGCGTGGAAGCCCGCCGCAAAGAGCTGGACTCCACGCTGTCCGACTTCCCCACCGCGCAGCGCATGACGCTGGTCGGCCGTGCCCTCGGAGGTCTCAGGGCCGACCTGAAGCGCAACAGCCTCGACGCACGCACCGCGCGCCTGCGCGACCTCGACACCCTACGCCGCGACGCCGCCGATGCCCGCTTCCATTACCAGAGCGCGGTGCAGATGCTTGCCCGCGACAGAATCGGCTCCGAGCGCCGCTCCCGGCTGATGCAGCAGCTCGAACACTCTGGCGATGCCGAACTTGTCAGCCTTGCGGCGCTCGCCGTGTCCGCGAAGGATCGGGAGCTTGCCGCCGTGCTCGTCGGCCGAGTGCAGCGCATCCCCCACGCCGAGCGTCCTTTCTCGGTGCATGAGCTCGCCGACCTTCTGGTCGGCGAGGAGTACCGTGCCGTGGTGGCCGCGATCATGGAGGTCGAGGAGATCGCCGATCGGGCCATGGCCGAGGATCGGGCTTTCGAGACCGGCCGCGCCTCGCCGGAGCGGGCGGTCGGCCTCGCGCTCAAGGCGCGGGATCGGGCCGCGCTCGAAGCCGCCGGCCTTGTCGACATCACTGAACCAGCCGAGGAGGACTGACCCATGGCCACCTTTGCCTTCTTCCCCGTCCGCGAGGAACAGCGCCGGGCCGACCAGTTGAACTTCGCCGTCGCCGTGGGTGCGACCGCCTCGGCGGCGCGCGTCGTGGCCGAGACCCTGCTCGGCGAGCCGAACGCGCTCGTCGGCTGGATCGCGGTCGACCTCACCAGTTCGCCTGCGGTCGTGGTCAACGGCCTGCCGGTCGGCGCGCGGGCACAATCGGTCTGGCCGAACCTCGACCGGGGCGGCAGCTACTTGAAGGGGGTATGATCATGGCGAGCCGCGAGCAGCCCATTCGCGACGCGCTGGCCGGGGTGTTCTCCACCACACCGTTGACGCTACACATCTATCTCGGCGGCACACCGGAGACCTTCGACGCGCACGCCCGCTTCATGATGGAGTGGCACCTGCGCACGCACCGCTATCAGGAATGCACGGTCTATCCGAGCGGCGGGTTGCCGCTGCGGACCCACTGGCACAGGTCGCAGCATCCCCGCGATCTGTGGCCGGAGGACGCGCGTTACATGGAGCCGGACGCCGAGACCGATCCGATCATCGATGCCGTCATGCGCCGCATCGCCGAGGCGGAACTGCGCCGAGTGGGGAAGTATGCTGATGAACCTTGACGACTTCGCCAATCGCATCGACCGCATCGCCGTACGGATCGAGGGCAATGTCGAGAGGGCGGTGAAGGACTGCGCCGGTGCCGTCCTTCGCTCCGTCGTGGAGAACACGCCGGTCGACACCGGCTATGCCCGCTCGAACTGGACGCCGGAGCTGGACCGAGCCTTCGAGGGGGTGTTACCGGCCCGAGTGCCGGGCGAGAAAGGATCGACAGCGGAGGAGAACGCCACCGCCACGATCGAGGCCGGCACACCCACCATCGAGGCGTTCGACATCGCGGCCAACCGCGAGATCCACATCACCAACAACGCGCCGCACATCCAGCCTCTCAACGACGGGCACAGCGAGCAGGCACCCGCGAACTTCGTCGAGATGGCACTAATGGACGGGCTCAAGACGGTCAGGGGTGCGAGGGTCCTCGAGGAATAGGAGCGAGCCCGACTCGCGAAGCCCCTCTATCACTACATACCGGCCTCCAACGGCACCCCACCGATGGAGACCTTTCGTCATGTCGCCGAGGTAGGAGCTGCCGCTCGTTCTGCGGCGTATCGAGGGGCGGCTTCAGAAAGCTGGAACCAACGGATGCACACCGGCGAGGCCCTGGTCGCGTTCGAGAAGGCCGAGGAACTCGTCGCCAAGTACGGCTTCGATCCGGCTCGTTCTGGAGGCTGCCGAAGCCTTCGACGACGTCCGACTCGTCAGCGTCAGGGCCGGAAGCCTCGAGGCCGCCACGGAGCGCCGCATCGAGCCGGGCCAAGGGCATTGGGCGCACCGCAGAGGCCCTGCACGCCGCCATCGTCGCAGTGAGCCGGGGCGAGCGAGAAATCGATCAGATGGTAGGCGAGCCGGATGCGATGGCATGGGGACAACGCTCCGCTCAGGTGGCGGGTGGCGTCTCATTCGGCGTGAGGAGTGCGGCGGGCGTCGTCTTAAGGCGCTCGGCCAACTTGGATATCATGGTCAGAGAAGGGTTGCGGCTTCCCCGCTCGATACCGCTGATATAGGTCCGGTCGATGTCCGCCTCCAGCGCAAGCTCCTCCTGCGACAGGTTGAGGGCCTTCCTCGCTGCCTTCAGGTTTTCCGCCAAGATTCTCCGGTAGTCCAACATGCAGGCATAGCGCCCGCGTGTAGACGGATCGTCCACGGACTCATCGTCACAATTTCGCTTACAATATGGAATTGTAGATTATATTCTACATCCATGGAAACCTTCAGACTGATCCTCGATTGGAGCTACAAGTTCATGGCGACGTGGTACGTCGCCGGAATCCTCGGCGGCGTGCTGATCCTCATCGCCGAGCGCTTCGACCGGCGCAAGGAGCCGACCGACGAGGACGTCCGCCGCGTGGCCGAGCTATACCGCCAATATTACGGCGCATACGCCTCGCAGGTTGTCGGCGATCACATGCTCGGCGCGTCGTTCGGACCGGATGGTCGGCACCACGCATTTTTGAAGCGAGTGTCGGCGGAACTGCTGGCAAGCAAAACAGTCCTTCCACCTTGGCGATGACGCGTGTAGTCCCGCTTGCAACGCCCAAATTCGCTACAGACAAGTCTTCATCGGCGTCCCGCAGACGTAGGACTGGCCAAGCCCAAGACCAAGGAACCGTCGCCCATCCGACAGCACGTAACGGCTCTTCTTCTGAAAGCGACCACGAACGACAGCGTTCAGAACGAGACCCCAGAGGCCCCAAAACCGCCATGCTGCCGGGATCGGTCTGGTCAGATGCATCGGAACGAAGGCCGTGGTGCTGACTTTCATGCATCCAGACCGCGCCTACGCGCTGGTGGCGGCCTAGGCAAACCGACCGATCGAACGCCAGCAAAAGGTAGGTGAGGTAAAACGCTTACCGAATTCAGTGCAAACCTCTGACACACAACCCTCCTTGCCCGCCTGTTCGCGGTACACTACCATCATCACAAGAGTCGAAAATTGGCATTGAGGAAACGTTCTTGTATATTTCAACACCACAAATATTGGAAGTTTGTGAGAAATTGATAGACTTGCATGCTTGGCCGGCTGCGAAGCTTGACGTGCATGGGTGGATGAATAATTTTCGCGAAGATGAAAGGCAGATGGCTTCTCATCTTCTAAGTGTATTTATGTATTTTTCCGACGCTATGGTCGATGCCCTGTTTCGATCTGCATTTCATGATGTATGCAATCTTACACAAAAATCCTGGGAAAATCGGACCGCCGAAAACAGAAGATGGAATACGCTGATTGATAGTGCGATCTTTACGATCGTTGAGGGTGAGCAACCAAACGTGTCAGATAGCGGCTTTTATTTCGCCCGCAAGGCGCGCCAAGTCCTCGGCATTCCTGAGGATCAGCTTCTAGGGACAAGAGACGCGATGCAGCGTTTGGCTGGTGGCCATTTGGGGCCAGTCATATTTGTTGATGATTTCGTTGGTAGTGGCGAGCAGTTCTTGAAGACTTGGACGCGCACATACAATGGCAGTACGTTCTCCCAGATCGCCGCACAGAGACCAAATCAAAACTTCATCTATTGTAACGCGATTATGACGCAACTCGGCTATGACCGCCTCCGCAGAGAGGCTTCTTCTGTTATTCTGAGCTCCGGCAATGTACTGCCGAAAAATTACTCGTGTGTGGTGGAGGATAGTTTGTTTTGGCCGAGTGGCGAGGCTTCTCGGGGTATCGAGTTCATACGGGAGGTAAGCGCCAGGGCGGGCATTCCCGACACGAATGGAGGTGAGGGCGATTGGCGTGGCTTCCATAAACTTGGGCTTGCTCTAGCATTCCAACATTCAACGCCGGACGCGACAATGCCGATTTTTTACTGGGAACATAACTGGGCTCCCTTGGTGAGGAGGTCATGACGATGGACCTCGTGCCAAATGCTGGCGGAAGCTCGACAGATCCCTTCGGTATATACCGTGCCGAATGGCTGAACACTGAACTGTTCAGACTATTTGCTAGACCAGATTACTTCCCTGAGCTGGAAACCGCTCGCCCGTGCGTGTTGATCGGCGGCAGAGGCACCGGAAAAACGACTGTCTTGAAATGCCTATCCTACGAGGGCCAGTATGAGCTCAGCAATCGGGATCCAGAAAAGATCAAAGAGTGGAAGTACATCGGTTTCTATCACCGTACTAACACCAACAGAGTGACTGCATTTCAAGGCCCGGAGTTGACAGAGGCAAAATGGTCGAAGGCCTTTGCCCATTACACCAACTTACTTCTTTGTGGGCACGTGCTTAATTTTCTAGATTGGCACAACGAGCGCGTTGAGCTCAAAGCCCTTTTAGACGGTGACGCATGTAGGGATGTCTCTCTCTCATTAGCGATGGAAGTCTGCACTAATCACTCGGAACTATCTACAGAACTAAAGCGATCGACAAAGAGATTTGAACAATTCCTCAATAATGTAGACGACACGAACTTGCCGGAACTTTCCCTGCAAGGACAACCAGTTGATGATCTTTGCGATCATATTCTTCGGATGCCTCACTTTGTGGGGAAAAATTTATTTTTTATAATCGATGAGTTTGAGAATCTTCTCGACTACCAGCAAACTGTATTTAATACACTTCTAAAGCACTGCGGTACTTTTTTTACGTTTAAGATTGGAGTTAGGGAACTGGGGTGGCGAATTCGATCGACGCACAATCCCAACGAGCAGCTAGTTAGCCCGGCAGATTATGAGCGGATAGATATCTCGCAACGCCTGGAAGGGGACAGCTTTGCTCGCTTCGCAAAAGACGTATGCGAGCTTCGCGCGCACTCATCTGCGGAGTATCCCGGGGAGATCGTCACCAGCTTTCCTGGTCTGAGCCTTGATGAAGAGGCAGAACGGCTCGGTGTCCGCGCCCGCCTTGAAGAGCAATTCGAGGAGATGAGTTGCGCCACATCCGAACGTCAAGTTTTGCGGGAGATGTCGCCTCTTGAGGCGTTTTATGTGTGTTATGTCGCGAGAGATAGTCGGGTACCTATATCAGAGGTGCTTGTTCGCCGCTCGTCTGATCGGGGAAAGTGGAGTGAAACATATAACAACTATAAGTATACTATGATATTCACGATTAGGGAGGGAAAGTCGGGGCTGCGCAAGTACTACTGTGGGTGGGACACATACACAAGGCTGGCGGGTAACAATATTCGATATCTTCTGGAGCTTGTTGCTCAAGCGCGGTTGCTGCAAAAAAGAGAGGCAGTAGACTCCTCAAAATCAATAAGCCCTGAACACCAAACGCTGGCCGCCCAACTGGTCGGGAAGAAGAACTTGATGGAATTGGAAGGCCTCTCGATATATGGAGCGCAGTTAACAAAGCTACTGCTGTCCCTCGGTCGCGTATTCGAGGTCATGGCGGCCAATCCATCTGGACACGCGCCCGAGATTAATCAATTTTATTTCCAAGAGGATGCCGATCTTTCTGAAGTAGAGACAATTCTAACTGCAGCAGTTATGCATCTTGCTCTCGTGAGGTCTGTAGCGAATAAGCGACAGGAATACGACCTTAAATCATTTGATTATTCTATACATCCAATTTATTCGCCGTTTTTCGGGTACAGTCATCGAAAAAAAAGAAAAATGCGGGTAACACCTCGCCTGTTTACGCTTCTCATTGTATCCCCACGAGACGCGATACGTCAGCTACTGAAGCTTCGTAAAATCACCAGTGAAACACCGCTCCCGCAACAGTTGAGCCTCTTTGAGAATTTTTACAGATGACGCTACACGATCGCCCTTTATTCACAAAGGCTCTGACGGATCCTCTAAAGTTCTGTCCAGAGCCGGGAAGTGCTTATCTATTCGGCGTCACCGATGAAAAGCGGAGTGAGTTTGCACTTGAACTGCAGAGGAACGCGTCGGATGTCTTGTTCGTCGAACTGCGTGAAGGGCAAAAGTTTACCGTAGAGGTCGATTTCGAGGGGGAGACCAAGATAATTCCCTTGCGACGGATGGTTGCCGTGCAGGATCTTGCTAAGATGGTCGCTGGACGGCAGGTCTATCTCGACATAACTGGTCTTCAACACAGTACATGGGCTGCGATTCTGAGGGTGTTTATCGATTTTATGATCAGAGTGAGAGTAGTATACTTGGAGCCGGCTGAATACACGAAGAATGAAGCCCCTCGTTTTGGTGATTTTTACGATTTGAGCGAAAAAATACAAGGCATAGAACCTCTGCCTTTATATACGGTCCTCCGCGACGAGCCGGAGGAGGATGTTTGCTTTATTCCATTGCTGGGTTTTGAAGGCGCTCGATTTGCCCACATGTTGGAGGAAGTTCAGCCTCCATTTGAGCGAACATTTCCTATAATTGGCGTTCCGGGATTTAGAGCGGAGTATCCCTTCAGTGCCTTTTTGGGGAACTCCGCACCTCTTGAGCGAAGCAAGTCCTTTCACAGGCTACTGTTCACCCGATCCAATTGCCCTTTTAGTGCTTATTATGCGATCGAAGATATTGCCGCTAGATTTCCGAGTAAGACACTCAAGCTTGGACTCGTGGGCACAAAGCCCCATTCTCTTGGGGCGATATTGTTTGCACTTCAGCATCCGTCCAATACAGAGATAGTGTACGATCATGTGAAGCGAAAGAAGAATCGCACAACAGGTTCAGATCATTGTCTAGTCTATGGTGTGTCGGAGTTCCTTACAACAACTGCTGTTTCTATATGACAGATAGGTATTATACTCCTAGTGATCTCGCCGCAACGCTGGTTTTGGCTTGCTCAAGTCGGTCCGCTGGATCGGTTGCCGACTTCGCTGTTGGTGATGGCGCGCTTCTTCACGCGGCCAAAGTTCGTTGGCCTTCTGCAAGGCTGATTGGCTGCGACATCGATGCGTGTGCATTGTCTAAAGTTCGCGAGCGGCTACCCGAAGCGGAGTTGCATCAGGTGGACTTCCTACAATCCAGATCACCTGGATGCCGCGATGTCGGGCTTCACGAAAAGTATAACGTTGTGCTTCTGAACCCGCCGTTCTCTATGCGTGGCAATCAGTATTTTGATGTGAATATCGATGGTAAAGCCTTTCGATGTGGTCGCGCATTTGCATTTATAAGTTGGTCTCTTTCGCATTTAGCTAAGAATGGGGAGCTGGTGGCGATAGTACCAAGCTACTCATTAGAAAATGAGCTTGATCAGAATATTCGTACTTACCTTACAACAAACTTGGGAATGGAGGTTTTTGCGGGGCCGAAGCTGCAAACGTTCGTTGGATGTCAGGTACGCGTTAGTGTGGTTAGGTTGTCGCTCTCTAGGCGTCGAACCCGAGTGGAGCGGATTCCGGAGAGCAAGAAATTCGATTCCGCGATCGGTACAAAAGTGCCGGTTCGCGTCATGCGGGGAGGGCTTTCGGTCGTTGATGCAAAGCCACAGAGTGGTGGATTGCGATTTTTTCATAGCACAGATCTTAGATCAAATGTGGCCCCTCTGCGGTACATCGACGTATCGGCAACGAAAAGAGTCGTGAGGGGGCCCGCCTTACTGATCCCAAGAGTTGGTCGACCTAATCAGTCTTCCATCCGCATCGTCGATTTTGGTGATCGTTTCGCCTTGTCAGACTGTGTGATTGCGCTGCAGTCTTTGGACGGGTCGGGCCACAAGAAAATTGTCGATGCAATCATCCAAGATTGGATGCATTTTGAATCCATCTATTCTGGGACTGGCGCTCGATTCGTAACAATAAAGCGCCTCTGCTTTTGGCTTGGCGAAGTAGGATTTGCGCCGGTAGTCGTTTCTGAAATGGATACCGTCGAAGGAGTAACGCTAGATGCAGGTGGAACTACTTTGCCAGACGGCGATGATTGGACGCGACTTGGCGATAAAGAGCATTTACGACTTAATCAGAGCCATGGCTTGATCGAGCCTTAGATACTGGTGCCGGGTGAGGGGATCGAACCCCCGACCTTCGGTTTACAAAACCGCTGCACTACCGCTGTGCTAACCCGGCCCTCGGACACCGAAAACCGGTGCCTATTCGGTACTCACGCAGACCGGGCGCCGCCTAAGCGCATGATCCGACTCGCAATCTAGCCTCCAGGCCCTCCAATTACAAAACCGCTGCACTACCGCTGTGCTACGCCGGCGACGCGGCTCCCTTAGCACGGGCGGCGGGACGCGGCCAAGAGGCGGCACGTTCACCCGCAGGGCTATCGCATTTGACCGAGGATTGTTCTGGCGAAGGCGTCGGACCAGCCG
>ERZ1645187.3002-NODE-3002-length-14440-cov-47.308377_pt1 | contig 14440 bp, 16 predicted proteins | sample MGYA00575352_ERZ1645187 | MGnify/ENA primary metagenome ERZ1645187 (study PRJEB40837, sample SAMN11349314) | freshwater sediment metagenome | isolation source: river sediment | host: Sediment | place: India: Wazaribad , New Delhi | collected 2017-02-21 ...
AGATGCAGCAATAGATCCCGCCGTTTCATGCGGCGACCGCTTGCCCTGGCGTCACGCTGACGCGGGAAGCCGCCGTCAACAGCAAATAAATGGGTTCTTCGATATCCGCGTCAGGATGGGTCAACGTCAAATCCGGGCGCGGCAAGGATTCACCCAATAACAGACAGGTCTCCGCCATGTCCACCAGGGCGCTGGCCAACAACCGCTTTGCTTCCGGCAGATTTTCAGCACACGTGATGACGCCCGGAAAATCGAGCACCTCGGCGTGAACGCCGCCCTCCACAAATTTGTACATCGCCTTGTAAGTCAGCATGGTGGCCTCGCCTGGTCGTTATGGCGGCTCCCTCCGACAGCGGAGAAAGCCGCCGGGCTGCTTTACAGCTTCTGCATCACGAACTTGCCGTCGGCATCCACCTTGTAAACCCGATACACCTCGCCCTCACGGTCGCCCTTGGCGTCGAAAGCAATCGGGCCGCTCAGACCGGAGAAGTTCTTCAGGTCCTTGTGCAGATAGTCGGCGATTTTGGCGCCATCGGTGGACTTGGCGCCCGCGATGCCCGCCACCATCACCCGGAAGCCATCGCCGGCCAGCACCGCCCAGATCGAGGGCGGCAATTCGTTATGTTTCTTCTGAAAATCAGCCAGGAACGCCTTGGCCTCCGGCGTATCCAGGTCCTGCGGCTGCGGCGGGCTAAGGAAGTAGTAACCCTCGGCGGCCTTGCCGGCGATCTTGACCAGATCCACATTGTTGGTGGCGTCGCCGCCGATGAACGGCACATTCCAGTTCATGCCCTTCTTCTGCTTCAGCAACAGGCCGGCTTCCGGATAATAGCCGGTGAACAGCACCACGTCCGGATTGGCGCCCTTCAGCTTGGTCAGGATGGCGGTGTAGTCGCTCTCCTTGGGCGTCAGGGCGTCGAAGAATACGACTTCCGTACCCTTCTTCTTCAGCAGGGCGTTGGTCTCATCCGCCAACCCCTTGGCGTAGGCGCTGCTGTCGTGCAGGATGGCAACCTTCTTGAAGCCCAGCTTTTCAATGGTCTGCGCCGCCATGCGACCCTGCTCGTCATCGCGCGGCGCGGTGCGGAAGAATTTCTTGAAGCCCTTCTCGGTCAGGCGGATCGCAGTCGAACCGTTGGCGATCTGCGGAATCCCAGCCTCGTCGTAAATGTTCTGGCTGGCTTCGGTCACGGCAGAACCGTAGGTTCCGACCACCGCCGTCACGCCCTTGGTGGTCAGTCGTTGCGCGGCCAGCGACGCGGTGCGCGGATCGCCGCCATCGTCTTCCGTTACCACCTCGATCTTCTTGCCCAGCACGCCGCCCTTGGCGTTCTGCTGCTCGGCCAGCAGCTCGACGATCTTCTTCATCCCCTGCCCTTCGCTGGCCCACGAACCGGTCAACGGCGCCATCAGGCCGATCTTGACCGTATCCGCCGCCTGGGCCAGCCCGCCGCCCAGCGCCAAACCGACCGCTGCAACCAAGGTCAACAGTTGTTTTTTCATGCAGTGACATCCTCCTGGCAAAATGTGGGAAGGGGCAACGATAGCAGCGAATTTCAAACAGCGTCAAACCCGCCGGACTGGCGGGAAGGGTATCCTAATCTCCGCCGGCGGTGCAGCCACCATTGGCGCACTGGCTTCTTCCTCATCCGAGTCTTCGCCATCCTCGCCGCCACCGGGCAACCAGGCCGGCGCCGGGCCGCCGGTGCGGGAACCCAGGCCGGCGAAATCGAACAGCCGGACATCAGCCAGATGCGAGGGCGCCACGTTGTGGAGCGCGGCGAAGATATTCTCCACCCGTCCCGGAAACTGCTTTTCCCATTGCCGCAGCATCGCCTTGATCGCCTGGCGTTGCAGGTTTGGCTGCGAGCCGCACAGGTTGCAGGGAATAATCGGGAATTGCCGGGCCTCGGCATAAGCGGCCAGATCGCGTTCCCGGCAGTAGGCCAGCGGCCGGATCACCACATGCCGGCCATCGTCGCTCAGCAGCTTCGGCGGCATGGCCTTGAGCTTGCCGCCGTGAAACAGATTCAGAAACAGCGTTTCCAGAATGTCATCGCGGTGATGACCCAGCGCAATTTTGGTCATGCCGTGCTCGGCGGCGAAGGTGTAGAGAATCCCGCGCCGCAGCCGCGAACATAACCCGCAGGTGGTCTTACCGGCGGGAACCACCCGCTGGACGATGCGGTAGGTATCCTGCTCGATGATGTGGAAGGGAACGCCGATGCCGCGCAGATAATCCGGCAGAATGTGTTCGGGAAAGCCGGGCTGTTTCTGATCAAGATTAACGGCGATCAGTTCGAACCGCACCGGCGCCCGCGCCTGGAGCTTGCGCAGGATGTCGAGCAGAGCGAAGGAGTCCTTGCCGCCGGACAAGCAGACCATCACCCGGTCGCCGTCCTCGATCATATTAAAATCCTGAATGGCGCGACCGACGTTCCGCCGCAGGCGCTTCTGGAGCTTGTTGAAATGGATCTGCTGTTTCCTGACTGCCGCCGTCATCGTCATCCCCCGGGAACCGCTCGCGCGGGCGCGTGACTGTAGCCGAAATCGGCCTGGCCGCGCCAGAGGGATACCTTGCCGGACGCCGGACAGGGGGCTAGACTCCCCCGTGATTCTGATTGTTCAAACCGTGGCTCCGCGCACCCTGCCCGTCAGCCCGCCTTGACCGCCCTTTCCCCGGAGAACCCCTGCCATGGAGACCCGTGACATCGAACACTACAAACACCGGCTCGTCGAACTGCGCGTCGAGCACCGCGATCTGGATGACGTCATCACCCGTCTGGCCAAGGATCCGCTGGTTGACGAACTGGAGCTGAAACGGCTGAAAAAGCGCAAACTCCTGCTCAAGGACATGATCGCCCATCTGGAAAGCAAACTCATTCCTGACCTGAACGCCTGAACCCGCCCAAATAAATGGGGCCGCCCGGCCTTGCGGCCCGTGGCGGCCCCTGCCCCCACCTCACCCGCTGTTTGATTCAGATCGTCTTGCCGTACTTCTTAAGATACAAAGTCTTGGCCTGGCCAATCCAGTCATCGCGTTGAATACGGCCGCTAAAATTGATCACATCCGATTCGAGCCGTTCGATCTCGTCATCGCTCAGCGCCGCAATCTGCTGGTAGCTCGTAATGCCCGCGCCATTGAGCTTGCCTTCCAGCACCGGCCCAATCCCGCTAATCAGCTTCAGATCGTCTTTCTCCGCTCCCGGAGCGGCCTCCTCGGCCCCTTCCCCCTCCTGGGCTAACCCCTGGATCAGATCATTCATCGCTTCCAGCCGCTTGGCGATGTTCTGCAAATCGTCGCGGGTCGGCACCCCCAGCCGCTTCAAAGCGCGCGCCACCCGCTCTTCGAACAACTGCTCCAGGTTATCCAGCGTATCCACCGCCTTGGTCTTGGCCCCTTCGACCATCTCGCGCACTTCCTCAACCCGCTCCTTCACTTCGCCCACTTTTTCCTCCGCCAGCTTCCGCGTTTGGTCACGCAATTTCTCGCCCTCTTTGACCAGCGAATCCACCACCTCGCCCGCTTTTTCCTGGGCCTTGTCCACCACGGCCCGAATCTGGTCGGCTACGGATTCGGGCGCCTGTTTTTCGGTATCATGACTCACGGCGTACTCCTTTGGGTAGTTTGCCTGGGTTCCAATGGATTATGCCGTTCATCTTAGCAGTGAAAACTAGTGCAAACACCCTAAGCAGTGTTTTTATCCAGCCCGCACCCAACCCGCCCCCCGTGCCGCCGCTATGATAAAGTAACTCCAATATGCTGCCGATCCACGGCCCGTCCCCAAGACTGGCGGAGCCAAACCCTGTTCCGATCCCTGCGACCATCCCATGATCCTGAGCCGCTTCCTCAAGCCCAAGTGGCAACACACCGATCCCGAGACCCGTAAACAGGCCGTGCGGGAATTGGAGAACACCAATCCGACGCTGCACGAACTGGCTCGGCAAGATCCTGACCCGGCCGTTCGCCGCGTCGCGCTGGAACGCCTCGGCGATCTTGACCTGCTCAGTCGCATCGCCGGCGACGATGGCGACGCCGGCGTGCGCGCCGCCGCCCAAGAGCGCTACCGCGCCCTGCTGGCCGGCCAGGCTGCCGATGGCCCAGCACTGGCCGACCGCCTGGAGCGGTTGCGACGTGCCCCGGACGCCGAACTGACGGCCTATCTGCTGCATCACGCCGCCGAACCGGAACTGCGGCTGACCCTGCTGGAGCGGATCGAAGCGGAATCGGAACTGGCCGACCTCGCACGAGAAAACTCTCATCCTGATGTGCGGCTGGCCGCACTGGAGCGGGTCCACGATCCTGAGTTGCTCGACCAGATCGCCCGCCACAGCCGCAATCGTGATAAGCGGCTATACCGCCGGGCGCGGGAGCGTCTGGATAACCTGGCGGCTGAACAAGCGCGCGCCGCTCACGGTGAGCGCCTGTGCGTCGAGATGGAGAACCTGCGCTGGGACGGCGAGAGCGGCAGCAACGCCGGGCGGTTTCCCAAACTGGAACAGGAATGGCGCGAGCAGGAAGCCGTCGCATCGGAAGAACTGCGGGAACGCTACGCCCAGGCGCGCGCCCGCTTTCTGGCCGAACGCCAGGCCAGCGCCGGTCGGCGCGGTCAGCGGCTGGAACTGATCGCTACGCTGGAAACCCTGCTGGAGCGGCTTCGCCACGAAACCGAACCCAGCGCCGAACTCCAGGCGGCAATCCGCTACGCCACGTTCGAAGCGCCCGCCGCCTGGAATCACCTCGGTCCCGTTCAGGACGCCGAAACCCGGCGGCTGAGCGAGCGGTTCCGGCAATTGGAGCAGGACATCCACGAACAGGATCGCACCTTGCAACGCAACTATGCCCGCGCCGAACGGCTGCGCGAGGTGTTGCAGCAGGCCGAAACCCTGCTCCGGCAACCCAGCGCTGTGCACGAGAACGAAATCAAACACCTGCGCCAGCATTGGGAAGGCTTGGAGCGTCCCGAAACCCACACCCTGGTCCAGGACCTGCAAAGCCGGTTCGACAGCCTGCTCGACCAACTGCGCGCCCGCTTGCAGCGACAGGTTCAGCAGCGCGACCAGGAATGGCGGGAGTTGCAGGAACTGACCGCCCAGCTTGAAGCGGCGGCCGAGAACGGCGAATTGCACCAGGCCACCCAGCTTCAGGACCAGGTCCGCCACCGGCTCAAGCACAACATTGGCCTGAGCCGGGCGCAAATGACGGGGATCGAGGAACGCCTGCAGGCCTGCGCCGGTCGCGTTAATGAACTGCGCGACTGGCGCCGCTGGGGCGCTCACCAGGCGCGGGAACAACTGTGCGCCACCGCCGAAAACCTGATCGGTCTCGAAGCCGAGCCGGCCGAGATCGCCCAGCAAATCCAGCAAGTCCGCGAAGCCTGGAAGGAACTCGATCACCACGAAGGCGCCGCGCCCAAGGCATTGTGGAAGCGCTTCAACGCCGCCTGCGAACGCGCTTATGCGCCCTGTCAGGCCTACTTCGAGGCCCAGGCCCAGGAACGGCGTCAGAATCTCGAAAAGAAACAGGCGCTCTGCGACCAGTTGGAGCAGTTTGAAGCGACCACCGACTGGCAACGGGTAGACTGGCGTGAAGCTGACCGGCTGCGCCGCCGCGCCCAGGAGCAGTGGTACAAGATCGGGCCGGTCAACCGCACCGACCGCAAGACTCTGGATCGCCGATTCCAGCGGGTTCTGCGCCAGTTGGACGAGCGCCTGGACGCCGAGCGCAACCGCGAATTCCAGCGCCGCCAGCAACTGATTCAGCAGGTTCAGGCCCTGGCGGACAGTCCCGACCTGCGCGTCGCCATCGAGACCGCTAAAAGAGCGCAGGCGGAATGGCATCCCACCGTACAGGCCCTGCCCCGTCAGGAACAGGCGTTGTGGAAGGAATTCCGTGCTGCTTGCGACACCGTGTTCGCCCGCCGCCAGGCCGAGCAGCAGGCCGCCGACACCGAGCGCCAGGATCATCTCCAGCACAAGCGGGAACTGTGTGCGGAACTCGAGGCGCTGGCTACCGTTGAACCCGAACAACTGGCCGAAGCGCGCGCCCGGTTGCAAACCATCCAGCAGGAGTGGGATACCGCCGGCCCGGTGCCCAAAGCGGAGCAGCGCGCGCTCGACCAGCGGTTTGAAACCGCCCTGCGCCAGTTCGCTCGCCACGAGCACGCTTTGCGGCGGGACAGCGCCCGGCAAACCTTCCAGCGTTTGCACCAGCGCGCCCGGCTGTGCGCCCACGTGGAAGCCCTGTTGGCTGACCCGTCCGCCGATCCGGCAACCACGCTGGCCGAAGCGCGGGAAACCTGGGAAACCCTGCCCGAATTGCCGGCGGCGGTGCTGGAACCGCTGCGGCAACGATTTAATGCGGCGGTTCAGGCGCTGAGCGATGCCGATCCTGCTTCAGCATCCGCATTGCGCGCCCGTCTGGAACAAAACCTGGAGCGCAAACGGGTCTGGTGCGTCTGCATGGAGATCGTCGCCGGGCTGGAATCGCCGCCCGAATTCGCTGCCTTGCGGATGGAATATCAGGTCGCCCGGCTGTCGGCATCGCTGGCGGGCGGCGCCGCCAAGGCGGATACGATTTATGATCCCCGCCGGTTGCAGGAGCAATGGTACCTGACCGGAGCATTGCCCGCCGCCGCCGAAGCAGAACTGGATGTGCGCTTTCTGCGGGCGCTGGATGCCTGGCGACGGCGGGAGGAACTCTGAGTCCGTCCGCAGGCGCCGCGCCGCATGACCTGAAACCCAGCGATTTGCTGCTGGCGCTGCTGGCCAACACCGCCTGGGCGTTCAACTTCATCGCCGGCAAGGCGGGCGTGACCCAGTTCCAGCCGTTCCTGTTTACCGCCCTGCGCTTTGCCGCGCTGTTGCTGGCGCTGCTGCCGTTCCTGCGCTGGCTGCCGGGCCGGATGCGCGGCGTGCTCAGCATCGCCCTGGTGCAGGGCGTGCTGCACTTCAGCCTGGTGTTCGCCGGCCTGGAAGCCAGCGGCGATATCGCCTCGGTGGCTATCGCCAGTCAGTTGTATGTGCCGTTCTCGGCATTGCTGGCGGTGGTCTGGCTGGGTGAAACTCTGGACCGGCGACGGCTGGCCGGCATCGCCTCGGCCTTCGGCGGCGTGCTGGTGATCGGCTTCGATCCCATCGTCTTCCACCATCTCGACGCCCTGCTGCTGATCACTGCCGGGGCGGCGGCGATGGCGGTCGCCACCATTCAGATGCGGCAACTGCGTGGAGTCAGCGTGTTCGTACTCCAAGCCTGGATCGCGCTGTGCGCCACGCCGGCGCTGGCGCTGCTGTCGCTGCTGTTTGAATACGGGCAGTGGGAGGCCATGCGCACCGCGACCGGGCTGGAACTGGCCGCGCCCATCTACTCCGCGATTGGCGCTTCGCTGATCGGCCACGGCATCGTCTACTACCTGCTGGGCCGTTATCCGGTCAGCGTCACCACCCCGCTAATGCTGCTGTCGCCGGTGCTGGCAGTGGCGTTCGGCGTGCTGTTGTGGGGCGATGTGCTGACCTGGAAACTGGTGCTGGGCGGCGTCCTGACCCTGGCGGGCATCGCTGTCATCACCCTGCCGGCGGCGACCCGCTGAGCACGCTTCAATACTCCCGGCGCCCCAGCCGCTCGATCAGCGGTTGCAGGATGATTTCCATGGCGAAACCCATCTTGCCGCCCGGCACTACAATGGTATTGCGGCGGGACATGAAGGAGTCGTGGATCATGCTGAGCAGATAGTGAAAATCTGGCCGAATCTTCTGCCTGGAGCTTTTGAACCGAATCACCACGAAGCTTTCGTCCAGGGTCGGAATGTCGCGGGCGGTAAAGGGATTGGAGGTGTCTACCGTCGGTACCCGCTGAAAATTGATGTCGGTCAGCGAGAACTGGGGCACGATGTAATGGGTGTAGTCGTACATCCGCCGCAGGATATTCTCGGTCACTGCCTCCTGACTGTAACCCCGCTCGGCGGTGTCGCGATGAATCTTCTGAATCCATTCCAGATTGACGATGGGCACCACGCCGATCAGCAGGTCCACATAGCGGGCGACGTTGACCTTGTCGGTGACGACGCCGCCATGCAACCCCTCGTAAAACAGCAGGTCGGTATCGGGCGGCACCGGCTCCCACGGGGTGAACGTCCCTGGCCCCTGCCCGTAAGGTGTGGCTTCGCGCTGGTTATGGAGATAGTAGCGCCGCAATCCGCCGCCGCGCTCGCCGTATTCCATGAACAGCGCCTCCAGCCGGTCGAACAGATTGCCCTCGGGGCCGAAGTGGCTCAGATGGCGGCCTTCCCGGAGTGCGCGCTCGACCTGCTGTTGCATTTCCAACCGATCATAGCGATGGAAGCTGTCGCCTTCGATGATGGCCGCCTTGAAGCCGTCTCGCCGGAAAATGTGTTCCATCGCCACCCGCACCGTCGAGGTGCCGGCCCCGGATGAACCGGTGATGGCGATGATCGGATGTTGTTTCGACATAAGCGGCTGTCTGAAAACTAACTGATTGAGTGCATGGATTGTTGACGCCTTGCCGGCGATAGCCTGCCGAAAGCGGCCGCAAGCAGGTTCCTATGCCCCCAAGGCCTTGCGGGTACGAGAGCCGTTTTCAGACAGCCCCTGAGCAACGGTTCTCTCAACTCCGGCCCGTCCAGGCGACCTTGTATAAATCCAGCCGCCGGTCGCGGAAGTTGCGCACGCTGCCATGCACCCGCATTTCCTTGAGGCTGTCCAGGTCCAGGTCCACGATCAGCGTCATTTCGGTATTCGGCGTGGCCTCAGCGGCGATGGCGTCGTGCGGAAAGGCGAAATCCGATGGCGTGAACACCGCCGCCTGGGAATATTGCATGTCCATGTTCTCGACTTTGGGCAGATTGCCGACGCTGCCGGAGATCACCACATAGCACTCGTTCTCGATGGCCCGGGCCTGGGCGCAGCGCCGCACCCGCAGATAGGCGTTCTTGGTGTCGGTCCAGAACGGCACAAACAGGATTTGCATCCCCTGGTCGGCCAGCAGGCGCGGCAGCTCTGGAAATTCTACGTCGTAGCAGATCAGGATGCCGATCTTGCCGATATCCAGCTCGAACGCCTTGAGCGCGTCGCCACCCTGCAAGCCCCAGTAGGCGCGCTCGTCGGGGGTGATGTGCAGTTTGGACTGCTTGTCCCAGGTGCCGTCGCGACGACACAGATAGGCGGCGTTATACAGGGCGCCCCCGCTGTATTCGGGCATGCTGCCGGCGATAATGTTGACGTTATAGGCCACCGCCAGTTGCACCATCGCCTCGCGCAACGGCTCGGTGAACTCAGCCAGTTGCCGCACGGCTTCGGCGGTGCCCTGCTGATTGAATGGCCCCATCAGCGGACCGTTGAAAAATTCCGGGAACAGCACGACATCGGTCTTGTAGCCGGCCACTGCATCCACGAAATACTCGACCTGCTGCAACAATTCCTCCAGCGATCCGGTTTGGCGCATCTGCCACTGCACCGCTCCGACCCGCACTACCGACTTGCGCCCGCCGATCAGAACTTCCTTGTCCTCGTAATAGATATTCAGCCATTCCAGCAGCACGGCATAAGCCTTCGATTCGGCGTCATCCGGCAGGTAGCTGGTGATGATCCGGCGGACATGAAAATCGTTGGCCAGTTGAAAAGTGAGGATGGGATCGACCAGTTCCTTGGCCTTGACTTGTTCGACGTACTGCTGGGGGGTCATGTCATGGGCGTACCGACCGTAGCCGGGAATCCGGCCGCCCACCACGATGGCGCGCAGATTCAGTTTCTCGCACAGTTCCTTGCGGGCGTCGTACAGCCGTCGGCCGAGGCGCATGTCGCGATAGTCGGGATGGACGAAGATGTCCACGCCGTACAGGGTGTCGCCATTGGGGTCGTGGGTGGTGATGTAGCCGTCGCCAATGATCTGCCAGTAGGTGTGACGGTCGCCGTAGTGGCTGTAGTCCACCAGCAGGCTGATGGCGGCGGCCACCACCTTGCCGTTGTCCTCGATGCAGATTTGCCCTTCGGGGAAGCGGGCGATCTGGGAAGCGAACTGCTCGCGGGTCCAGGCGCCATCCATGTTTTGATAAACCAGGTCCATGATTTCCCGGATGTCGCCATAATCGGACAGGCGCAGGTTGCGCAGTTTCAGCCGGTGCTGGACCGGGTGTTCGAGAGTTTTCTCAGCCATGTTCACCGTATCAACTGAAGGTAATCGCGGTAGATGCAGCGGTCCATGACCACCGTCAGGCCCGCTTCCTGCGCCCGGAGCGCTGCCGCTTTGTCAATCACGCCATCCTGCAACCACAACACCGGCCGTTTCAAGGGGATGCAGTCGTCTACGATCTCGGCGACGTGGCGCGATTCCCGAAAAACGTCCACCAGATCCACCGGTTCGGGCAACGCACGCAGGCTGGGATAAGCCTTCTCGCCCAGAACTTCGGTCACCGCCGGATTGACCGGAATGATGCGATAGCCGAAGCCTTGCAGCGCCCGGGCGACGCTATGACTGGGTCGCATCGGCGAGGCGGACAAACCCACAACGGCAATGGTCTTGGTACGCAGCAGCAGGGCGCGAATTTCATTCGCAGAAGGATTAGCGAAACCGGTGTTCATGCCAGTATGGACTCCCCGGCGTACAAATCCGCCAGCCGTTCGCGCCAGCGCACCACCTGAAACCGCTCGCCGTCCACCATCACTTCGGCGGCGCGCGGGCGGGAATTGTAGTTGGAACTCATGGCGAAGCCATACGCTCCGGCGGAACGCACCGCCAGCAGGTCGCCGGGTTCGACGTTCAATTCCCGGTCCTTGCCGAGAAAATCGCCGGTCTCGCAAATCGGCCCGACCACGTCGTAGCGGTGCGGCTCGCCTTGGGTGCGCGGTTCGACCGGGATGATCGCCTGCCAGGCCGCGTACAAGGCCGGGCGGATCAGATCGTTCATCGCCGCGTCCACCACCGCGAAATTCTTGTCCTCGCCCTGCTTGAGCAGTTCCACCCGCGTCACCAGAATGCCGGCGTTGCCGACGATGGCCCGGCCCGGTTCGATCAGAATCTCGTAGGGCTTGCCGCGCAAGTGTTCCATAAGGGCAGCGGCATGGTCGGCGGGCAGCGGCGGCTCTTCGTCGCGGTAGCGGATGCCCAGCCCGCCACCGAGGTCGAGATGGCGGATGGAAACGCCCTGCCCTTCCAGTCGCGCGGCCAGCGCCAACACCCGTTCCAGCGCATCCACGAACGGCCTCACCTGGGTCAGTTGCGAGCCGATGTGGCAGTCCACGCCCACCACGTTCAGATGCGGCGAAGCGGCGGCCTGAGCGTAGACCGCCAGCGCCCGGTCAGCGGGGAGGCCGAATTTGTTCTGCTTCAGGCCGGTGGAAATGTAGGGATGGGTGTTGGCGTCCACGTCGGGATTGATGCGCAGGGAAACCGGCGCGCGCTGGCCCCGTTCCGCTGCTACCTGTTCCAGCAGCGCCAGTTCCGCCTCGGACTCGACGTTGAAACAGCGAATGCCGACTTCCAGGGCGCGTTCCAGTTCGTCGCGGCGCTTGCCAACCCCGGAGAACACTACCTTGCCGGGAGCGCCGCCCGCCGCCAGCACCCGCTCCAATTCGCCGCCCGACACGATGTCGAATCCTGATCCCAGCCGGGCCAGGAGATTGAGCACCGCCAGATTGCTGTTGGCCTTGACCGCGTAGCAGACCAGATGAGGATGGTCAGCGAAGGCGTGATCGAACGCGCGCCAGTGCCGCTCGATGGTGGCGCGGGAGTAGATGTAGCAGGGCGTGCCGACCGTCGCTGCGATGTCGGCGACCGGGACATCCTCGGCGAACAACCGGCCGTGGCGATACTCGAAATGATCCATGGCTCAGGGCTTCGTGGGCGGAGGTTGTTCGGACGAGGCCGGTTGCGCAGAAGGTTTGGGCAGATACAGCGGACCTTTCTGGCCACAGCCGGTCAGCAGCGCGGTCAGCAGCAGCCACGCCAGCCACAATCCGGGGCGAAATCGGCGCATTCGGGTTAATCCTCACGGGCGGCGAATCAGGGGTTGCAGTATAACCCGCATCGCGTCGCTGGGCGCGGCTTGACAAGCCGGGGCGCTTCGCGGCTAATGCCCTGCAACGCGCTGCCACGGGAATTTACTCATGACCGATACCCTGTTGACCACTGTCGAAATCGAACCCACGGGCGCCGCCCGCTCCAGCGTGATCTGGATGCACGGCCTGGGCGCCGACGCTCATGACTTTGAACCCATCGTTCCCGAACTGAATCTGCCGGCGCAACTGGGCATCCGCTTCGTCTTCCCCAACGCGCCGATTCGCCCGGTCACGGTCAACGGCGGGATGCGAATGCGCGCCTGGTACGACGTGTTCAGCACCGATCTGCCGCGCCGCGAGGACCCCGATGGCGTGTATGAGTCCGAGCGGGCGATTGTCGCGCTGCTCGAACGGGAGAAACAGCGCGGCGTCCCCGCCGAGCGCATCGTGCTGGCTGGCTTTTCCCAAGGCGGCGCAATGGCGCTGCATACCGGTCTGCGCTACCCGAATCGGCTGGCCGGTATTCTGGCCCTGTCCTGCTACCTGCCGCTGGCCAGCCAGTTGAACAGCGAGCGCCGGCCAGAGAATCAACCGACGCCGATCTTCATGGCCCACGGCGATTGCGACGCCGTCATTCCGATCCGTTACGGCCAGCAGAGCGCCGAGTTGTTGCAAAGACTGGAATACCGGCTGGAATGGCAGGACTACGACATGGGCCATGAAGTGTGCTGGGAGGAAATCCGCGATGTCGCCAAATGGCTGGGGCGGGTGTTGGCTGTTTTGAGCGCCTGACAAAGTCACCAATGCCCTCGTTAGGCACACAAATCAAGATGCTGCTGAGCGCTATGGCAGGATCAGGGCGAGGATAGGCATAGGGAATTTTCACCTTTATTGGCGTTAGGTCTTGATGGTTATAGTGTTGATCATTTGTGGATGGTAGGTATGATAACCATCATGAACCGCCAAGAACTGATCAAGCGATTGGAAGACGATGGCTGGACGCTGCGTGGGGTGAAGGGTAGCCACCCTATTTACACCCACCCCAGCAAGGCAGGACACCTCAGCGTCCCGCATCCCAAAAAGGACCTGGGCATCGGTTTGGTCAATAAACTCCTCAAACAGGCGGGCTTGGCATGAAATTCATTGTGGCGATTGAACCTGGAACGGAGACTACCGCGTTCGGGGCTGTGATTCCCGATCTTCCGGGTTGTTTCTCGGCTGGCGATACGCTGGATGAGGCGTTGGATAATGCCCGCGAAGCCATCGAGCTGTATTATGAAACCTTGATTGAAGATGGCGGGAGCTTTCCCAAAATGGCGTCGCTGGCCGAACATCAGGCGAATCCTGACTATGCCGGGTGGATTTGGGCCGTGGTCGAGGTTCCGGTCGAACGCTATTTCGGCCCGGCTGAAAAAATCAATATCACCCTCCCACGCCTCCTGCTGGCCAAAATAGATGAATACGCACGGCAAAAGGGCGTCTCCCGCTCCGGGTTTCTGGCCGAGGCCGCCCGTCTGGCAATGCAGTAGGGCCAGAGTGAAGCTGGACATGTCCGGTATATCATGCGGGATCGTGGGATAGGCAGAACTATAGAATCACTTGTTAGGCGCGGGGATGTGCGAATGGCTTATGTTTACTTGATCATCGAAGAACCCTATAAGGGGGAAACCTTACAAGACTGGGTCAAGATTGGTTACACACAAAATCCACCAGAATGGAGAATGGATGCTAATCTAAAGCGAGGTAACCCTCGACCAATAAAAATTGCTGCCGCATTTGAGTATGAAACAAATGAAGACGCACGGAATGCCGAAAAGGCGGCACACACTGAATTCAAAGCACACTTGCACGAAAAGGAGTGGTTTCATATCCACTGGCAAAAAGTCGAGCAGTGGTTCATAAGGCAAGGTGCAAAACATCGGGTTGCAATCAATGTGTAAAGCGCCTAACGCTTGGAGCGGGACGCTCCACTAGCAAGCTCAAGCTTCGCTTGCTGTCTACGCGCCCCTCAAGTTGCACGTTAGGCAGTCAAACAAACACTATTTCGTGAGGTTATTATGCTTTGGCGGTTGATTACCCATCATGAATATCCTGATGATGCTTTGCAATGGTATCTAAATCATAGTCTAATCGCTTTAGGATGGGGCGATATTGGTGATTTACAAAATCAGCAGATTAATTGTCAAACAGACATTTCTGTGTTATGTAATCAGGTTTACGGTCCTGGAAATACTGGTGAGTGTGGACGATGCCTTTGGGATTTTTGGCAAATTATGGCAACAGGTGACTTGGTAATATTAGGTACAGGAGGGGGTTATCGAGCTTGTGTTGTAGAAGTGGTTGGTAATTATTTCTTTGATATTACTTATCCTCCTAGTGTTAATGCTCAAAGGTTAGATGGTTATTACTATCGAAGAGAAGTAAAGCT
>ERZ1645187.3003-NODE-3003-length-14437-cov-7.520303_pt1 | contig 14437 bp, 13 predicted proteins | sample MGYA00575352_ERZ1645187 | MGnify/ENA primary metagenome ERZ1645187 (study PRJEB40837, sample SAMN11349314) | freshwater sediment metagenome | isolation source: river sediment | host: Sediment | place: India: Wazaribad , New Delhi | collected 2017-02-21 ...
GTTCTGGGCGCGCTGATCGCCCGGCCCTTCAAGGAGCCGCCCCGACACAAGGACGGCGCCTATATGGCGCTGGTGGGCCGGGCCATCCGGCATCCCTGGATCGTGCTGATGCTGGCGGTCGGCAGCCTGATCGCGGTGCCCGTGGTTTACGGCAAGGTCGGCAAGGGGGTGGAGTTCTTCCCCAGCGTCGAGCCGGATTATGGCCTGCTGTATGTCAAGGCGCGCGGCAACCTGTCGATCCACGAAAAGGACGCGCTGGTGAAGCTGGCGGAAGAGCGGATTCTGGGTTGGCCGGGGGTCAAGACCATCTACACCCGGGTCGGCAGTCAAAGCGGCGGGGCCAGCGAGGCCCCGGCTGATGCGATCGGCGTCTTGCAGTATGAATTCGTCGATTGGCGCGAGCGCAAGAACGCCAACGAAATCCTGAACGATCTGCGCGCGGCCATGGTGGGGATTCCGGGGGTGGACATCGAGGTGTCGGTGCCGCAGGCCGGCCCGCCCACCGGCAAGGCGATTCAGATCCGGCTGTCGGCCGATGATCCGGCAGGGCTGAATGCGCTGGCGCGTGATCTGGCCGAAAAGGTCGCGGCCATTGACCATGTGATCGATGTGTCAAACGGCCTGCCCCTGCCCGGCATCGACTGGGAGCTTCGCGTCGACCGGGCCGAGGCGGCGCGCTATGGCGCCTCGCCTGGCGCGGTGGGGGCGGTGGTGCAGATGGTCACCTCGGGGCTGAAGCTGACGGAATACCGGCCGGCGGGCAGCGACGACGCGGTGGACATCGTGCTGCGCCTGCCGCCTGAACAGCGCAACATCGCGGCGCTGGACCAGTTGCGCATCGAAACCCCCGACGGGCCGGTGCCGATCTCCAATTTCGTCACCCGCCAGCCTGCGGCCACAGTCGGCACGCTGACCCGGATTGACGGGGCACGCACCATCACCATTCAGGCGGGCATTGCCGCAGGCGTACAGGAACAACCGGTGCGCGACGCCGTGGCAAAGCTGGTCGAGGCGGAGTTCCGCAGCGCTGATCTGACCAGCGCCGGCTATCGCTGGACCATGGCGGGCGAGGATGAGGAACAGGCCGAGGCCGGCGCCTTCCTGGCCAAGGCCTTTGTCGCGGCGCTGTTCCTGATCTTTGCGGTGCTTCTGGCGCAGTTCAACAAGTTCATCTCGGTGGGCCTTGTGCTGTCGGCCGTGCTCATGTCGACCATCGGCGTGTTCCTGGGGTTGATGATCATGGGCCAGCCGTTCGGTGTGGTGATGACCGGCATCGGGGTGATCGCGCTGGCGGGCGTGGTGGTGAACAACAACATCGTGCTGATCGCCACCTATGACGATCTGCGCCACCGGGGCATGACCAAGATCGAAGCCATCCTGGAAACCTGCCGCGAAAGGTCGCGTCCGGTCGTGCTGACGGCACTCACCGCGATTTTCGGCGTCTTGCCCATTGCCTTTGGCCTGAACCTTGAGCTTTTGAACCACGAAACCACCATCGGCGCGCCGTCCACGCAATGGTGGATCTCGCTCTCGTCGGCCATCGTCTATGGCCTGGCTTTCGCCACCATCCTCACGCTGATCGTCACGCCATCGCTTCTGATGCTGGTGTCGCCCGACGATGTGCGCAAACCCCGCCGCAAGTGGTGGCTTTTCGGGCCAAGACGGGCGCTCTGACCGCCCGCCTTTTCCGTAAAATGCCATTTCTTAACCCCTGCTAAACCCTGAACCGGGTAAATCTTCGCTTGGGTGTAAGACTTTGGGTGTGTGAATGGCCGGGCAGGGGAATGCCGCGCCAGTCATCATCAAGCGGAAGAAGGTCGTTCAGGGCGGCGGGCATCATGGTGGTGCCTGGAAAGTTGCCTATGCCGACTTCGTGACGGCCATGATGGCCTTCTTCATGCTGATGTGGCTGTTGAATGCGACGACAGAAAAGCAACGCAAGGGGATTGCGGATTATTTCAATCCGACGATCCCGGTGAACCGGGTTTCGGGCGGTGGGGATGGCGCCTTTGGCGGCGACAGCACATTCACCGAAAACACGCTGGCGCAGAATGGCACGGGTGCCACAGATCAAAACCCGACCGATGCTGACAAGGCGCAGGGCGAGGCCTCGGGTCTGGACAGTGCTGCGGCCGATACCGAAACCCAGACCCTGGCCGAGGTTGAAAAGGCCCTGGCCGCCAAACGCGGTGAAAGCATGACGATGGAGCGCCTGATGCGCCACGTCGTGACGCGCGTCACCGACGAAGGTCTGGTCATCGAGGTCTTTGATCTGGAGGAAACGCCGCTCTTCCAGCCCGAGTCGTCCGAACCGACACCGCTTTTGCGCGATATCGCCGGCCTGGTCTCTGACACGCTGGCGCTTGCCACCAACGAGGTTGCGGTGAATGGGCATGTGCGGGCCTATCCCCTGCCCCTGAAAGAGGACCCGAGTTGGGATCTTTCGACCGCGCGGGCGCAGGAAATGCGACTTTTGCTGGAGGGCAAGGGATTGGATCTGGCCCGGGTTGCGCGGGTCACAGGCCATGCCAACCGCAAACCCGTGACCGCCGACCCGACCGCGCTGCGCAACAACCGCATCGAGATCATCCTCTTGCGCAGGGATCGCTGACCGAAAGCAGAAAATTTTATCCGTTAGGCCGATCTTAAGGGATCGCGCGCCACTCTGCAGCCCACACGAAGCTGCAGAAAGGCGCCCTCGATGACGATTTCTTCCTCGCTGAATGCCGGGGTGGCCGGGCTGAACGCAAATGCCAACCGCCTTGCCACCATTTCAGACAATATCGCCAACTCGGCCACCTATGGCTACAAACGTGCGCAGACGGATTTCCATTCCGTCGTGATCCATGGCAACTCCAAAACCAGCTATTCCGCTGGCGGTGTGCGGACCACCAACTTTCGCCTGATCGATGATCGGGGGCCGCTGATTGCCACGACCAATCCCACCGATCTGGCGATCGATGGTCGTGGCTTTCTTGCCGTGACCGAGGCTAGCGCGCTGAATTCCAGCTCGGGGTCCTATCCGATTTCGCTGGTCACGACCGGCTCTTTCCGGGCGGATTCCGAAGGGGTCTTGCGCACGGCAACCGGGCAGGTGCTGATGGGATGGCCGGCAAACCCCGATGGATCCCTGAACACCTATCCGCGCGACACGATGGCTGCGCTGGAGCCTGTGCGGATCAACGCAAACCAGTATGTCGGCAACCCCACCACTCAGATGCGTCTGGGCGTCAACCTGCCTGCCACTGACAGCGTGGCAGGTTCCGCCGGAACGCCGCATGATCTGTCGGTGGAATATTTCGGCAACCTTGGAACGTCCGAGGCTCTGGAGTTCACGTTTACCCCCACCGTTCCGGCGACGGGCAGTTCCAATACCTGGACGATGCAGGTGCGTGACAGCGCCTCGGGCGGGGCCGTGATTGGCGAATATGTCCTGACCTTCAACGACACCGAGCTTGGCGGGGGCACGCTGGCATCTGTCACGGCCACATCGGGCGGGGCCTACGATCCCGCAACCGGTGCGATCAGCCTCAGCGTCGGTGGCGGCACGATCGCCCTTGATATCGGTGAGCTGGGTGAAGCCAATGGCATGACACAGCTTGCCAGCACCTTCTCACCTGTCGCCATTTCGAAGAACGGCACCACCGTGGCCACTTTGACCTCGGTCGAGGTGGATGAAAAAGGCTTCCTTTATGGGGTTTACGATCAGGGCTTTACCCGACGGATCTATCAGTTGCCCGTCGTCGATGTTCCCAATCCCAATGGTTTGATTGCACTGAACGACCAAAGCTACCAGATCTCGCCGGAATCGGGCCCGTTCTATCTTTGGGATGCCGGTGACGGGCCGACAGGTTCGACGGTGGGCTACTCGCGTGAGGAATCGGCCACCGACGTTGCCGCGGAATTGACGCAGCTGATCCAGACCCAGCGGGCCTATTCGTCCAATGCCAAGGTGATCCAGACCGTCGACGAAATGCTGCAAGAAACCACGAACATCAAACGGTGATAAGAGATGAGCATCTCGGGCAGTCTTTCCAGCGCGCTTTCCGGCCTGTCTGCCGCCGCCAAGGCTGCCGAGCTGGTCTCTTCCAACATCGCGAATGCCAGGACAAAGGGATACGGGCGCCGCGAGATCATCACCACGCCGCGCAGCATCGGTCTGACGGGGCAGGGTGTCAGGATCGTGGGCGTCCACCGGCACGTCGACCCCATCCTCCTTTCCGACCGCCGCCGGGCCGAGGCCGCCCAGGGTGAACGACAGACGACTTTGGCCTTTCTGCAGCGGCTTGAGGCGGCGGTCGGCACGACGGACAGCGCCGTCTCTCTGGGTGGGCGCATTGCCGAATTCGATGCGGCGCTGATGGAGGCCACTTCTTTGCCCGAGTCCGAAGCAAGGCTTGCCCGCGTAATGGACACGGCACGCAATCTGGCAAGCCAGATCGGCAGCGCCGCGCAAGCGGTGCAGACCGCGCGCGCCGATGCCGATGACCGCATCGAAGCCGACGTCGACAATCTGAACCGAACGCTCGTGCAGATTTCGGAACTTAACAGTCACATCCGGGCCAGCTACGCCGGAACACGTGACCCGTCGGCGTTGATCGACCAGCGCCAAAGCCTGATCGACAGCATCGCAAAAATCGTGCCCTTGCGTGAAATCGCCAAAGATGATGGCCAAATCGCCCTTTACACAAGCGGGGGCGCTGCGCTGCTTGACGGTCAGCCTGCGGTGTTCGGTTTTGATCCTGCTGGCATCATCATGCCCGAGATGTCGATAGGGGCGGGCAGTCTCTCTGGCCTGACGTTGAACGGAAGGCCGGTTTCCTCTTCGGGGGCAGGCAGCCCGATTGCAGGCGGAACGCTGTCCGCGCATTTCACGGTGCGCGACAGTCTTGCACCCGAGGCACAGGCCAAGCTTGATGCGCTTGCCCGCGATCTGGTGGAACGTTTTGCCGATCCGGCTGTCGACCCCACGCTGTCCGCCGGGCAGCCCGGCCTTTTCACCGATGATGGCGGAGCCTTTCTGCCGACCAATGAGGTGGGTCTGGCGCAAAGATTGCAAATGAACGCAGCCGCCGACCCACGCCAGGGCGGGGCACTTTGGCGGCTGCGCGATGGGATGCAGGCCCTGACGCCCGGACCTTCAGGCAACGCTGCTGGTCTGATATCCCTGCAAGGTGCGCTCACTGCGGCGCGGGTGCCGGCCTCGGGTCAGTTCATGGCCGCCGCCCGCAGCTTTTCTGCTCTTCAAGGTGACATGCTGTCAGCCATGGTGTCTGGCCGGCTGACGGCAGAGAGCGAAACAAGCTATGCCGCCGCCCGAACCGATGCGCTGGTCCAGATCGAACTCGCCGGCGGGGTCGATACAGATCAGGAGATGCAGTCGCTTCTTCTTGTCGAACAGGCCTACACCGCGAACGCCAAGGTTATCCAGACCATTGGCGAGATGATTGATACCTTGCTTGGGATGTAGACCATGTCCTTGATCGGCTTCGGCGACCTTGCGCAATCAAACATTCTGCGACAGCACACCTCACGGGCGAAGTCGGACATCATGCGTCTGTCGACCGAATTGACCGAGGGCAAAGCGGCGGACACGCCCAGGCATCTGTCGGGTGACATGGGGCCGCTTCTGGCAATTGATGCCAGCCTTGCCCGTCTTGGCGGCTATGGAGCAGTGACCCGTGAGCTGGCACTTTTCACCGAAGCGATGCAGACCGGGCTTGCCACGATCTCCAGTATGACGCTTGAGGCGGCAAATGGGCTGATTGCATCGTCGGGAACAGCTGCCACAACCCATGTAAAGACGGCGGCTTCCACGGCGCATGCCGCGTTGCAGTCGACAATCTCGACGCTCAATACCCGGTTTGGCGACAGAACCCTTTTTGCCGGAATGAACACAAACGGGTCGGCTGTGGCTTCGACCGAAACGCTAATGGTGGCGTTGGAAACCGCCATCACGGCCGCCGGCGCGACGGATGTCGCCTCGGTCGAGGCCGCAGTTGACAGCTGGTTCTCTGCCCCGGGCGGCTATCTGGGGACGATGTATCTGGGCGGCGGGAATCTGGTGCCTGTTCCGGTTGCCGTTGGCGAAAGCGTGGCGCTTGATGTGACGGCAAATGACCCGGCGTTGCGTCAGACCCTGAAGGGGCTGGCGATGGCATCCTTGATCGACCGGGGAATTTTCCCGGGGCAGGCTGATCTGCAGAGAGATCTTGCCCAACGCGCCGGGGAGGTCTTGTTGGCGGGCGAAACCGACCGCGCCTATCTGGCCGCCCGGCTTGGCCGGGCCCAGGCCCAGATCGATACGGCGCAAACCCGAAACGAAAGCGAAGCGGCAGGCCTTGGCATGGCCCGGACCGGAATGGTTGAGATTGATCCCTACGAAACGGCGACCCGCCTACAGGATGCCGAAACCCAGCTGCAACTGATCTACACCCTCACCGCGCGGATTTCGCGCCTAAGCCTTGCGGATTACCTCTGATGCTTAAGCCTTTGATTCTGGTGTTATGCCTTGCACCGGCCGTTGCACAGGCAGGGCCTGTCCGCATCAAGGATCTGGTCGAGTTTGATGGTGTTCGAGGCAATGACCTGGTGGGTTATGGCCTTGTTGTCGGCTTGAACGGCACCGGCGATGGGATTCGGAATGCGCCATTCACGGAAGAGATCATGTCAAACCTGCTTGAGCGGCTTGGCGTGAACATCACCGGAGAAGAATTCCGGCCAAAGAATGTCGCCGCGGTTTTCGTGACCGCCAACTTGCCGCCCTTTGCCCGGGCCGGTGGCCGCATTGACGTGACCGTTTCGGCGATTGGCGATGCAAAAAGCCTGCTTGGTGGCACGCTTGTCATGACGCCACTGAATGGCGCGGATGGCCAGATCTATGCTGTGGCCCAGGGGACCATCATCGCTGGTGGCATGTCGGCCGAAGGTGAAGCCGCAAGGGTTGTTCAAGGTGTTCCGACAGCGGGGACCATCCCTGCAGGCGCCTATGTCGAGCGTGAGGTGGAATTCGATTTCACCGCGCTTGATGATCTGCGGCTTGCCCTGCGCAGCCCCGATTTCACCACGGCAGCCCGGATCGAAGGAGCGATCAACGCTGACCTCGGGCGGGGTGCCGCGCGGATGCTGGATGCAGGCACCGTGCTGTTGGATCTGCAGCGTATTGGAAATGGCTCGCCCGCACATGTTCTGAGCCGGGTCGAGAGCATTGCGGTCGAGCCGGAAACCCGTGCTCGCGTCGTGGTCGATCAGCGTTCGGGGACGATTGTGATGGGGCAGGATGTGCGCATCAGCCGGGTGGCCGTGGCACAGGGCAATCTGACCTTGCGGGTGGAGGAGAGCGCCATGGTCGTACAGCCCAACCCCTTCGCCGAAGGTGAAACCATCGTTGTGCCGCAAACTTCGATCGACATGCAGGCCGAGCCTGGAACCGGTCTGGCGGAGGTAAGCGGATCTACAAGCCTCTCAGAGGTGGTCGCGGGTTTGAACGCGCTGGGCGTCGCGCCGCATGACATGATCAACATTCTGAAAAGCATAAATGCTGCGGGCGCGCTACATGCGGAGTTTGTGGTGAACTGATGTCAACGGGCAGGGCTTTGCCCTGCCCGAACGTCAGAAGTAGCTTCTGACAAGCGCCTCTGAGATCAGCGTCCATCCATCCGCGACCACAAAAAAGGCCAGTTTGAAGGGCAGTGCCACCACTGCAGGGGGCACCATCATCATCCCCATAGACATGAGAACGGCTGCGACAACGAGATCGATGATGAGAAACGGCAGAAAAACCAGAAAGCCGATTTCGAAAGCGCGCTGGATTTCCGATAGGATGAAGGACGGCACCAGAGTGGAAAGTGGCGCATCAGCCAGCGTCGTTGTTGGTTCGGGGCGGAGGGCCTGCAAGGCAGCAAATGTGTCGGGGTCCAACCGAGCTGTCATGAATACACGAAAAGGTTGAAGAATCAGCGGGATGGCGGTCTGGATGTCGATCGTCCCGTTTGAAAGGGGCTCGACACCCTTGATCCAGGCCTCTGTCAGAACAGGGTCCATCACGAACCACGTCAGAAACAGCGCAAGACTGATGATCAGCATGTTGGGCGGAGATTGCTGCAGGCCGATGGCCTGCCGCAGGATCGAAAGGACCGTGACAATGAAGGGAAAGCAGGTCAGCATCACCGCAAGGCCCGGCACGATCGACAGGATGGTGATCAGAAGGAGAAGCTGGATCGAGCGCGTTGCGAGTGACGTTCCGTCCCCGAAGTCGATGGAGAGCTCCTGTGCGCTGACTGGCTCCACAAGCGCCAGCATCATGGCAAGCGCAAAGAGGCCCAAGCCGCAACCCCGTCCGATCAAGACCCGAGCTGTCACAATCCGCCCCGCAGATTTGCAACCTCGGTAAGCCGCACCGCAAGCTGCCCTGCCTGATCGCCGTCCAATTCCTGCAGCTCGCCGCGCGCAATCAGTCGGTCGCCGACATAAAGCTCGACCGGATCATCGACACGGCGGTCCAATGGCAGGATGGCATCGCGGCCAAGACGCAACAGATCGCGCACCAGAGGGCGGGCCTTTCCGACCGAGATTGTCACTTCGATGGGCACCTGAGCAAAGGGATTGCCCTCGGTGGAGTGGTCTTCCATGTCATGTTTCCTTTCGGCTGGGGTCGAAGAAACCGCGTACCGCCATCGCGATTTCCATGGTGACGCGGTCAAGATCGACCAGGGTTTCGTTCGTGCCGAAGCGCAGATAAACCTGCCCTTCGCCAAGTGAGGGTTCCTCTTCGATGGACAAAGGCAGGCCTGTCGCCTCGGCAATCAGGGGTTCTACTGCCGCGCGGGAGGCCGGATTCAACACCAGCGTGATCGGCGCGTCGGCAAGGCTGTCGGCCATGGGCATCAGCCTGTCCAGAACGATCCCACCCAGAGTTTCACGGGCGAGCTCGGGCAGGAGTTTCCCTGCCAATTCTTCAAGCAGCGGCTGCAAAGAGCGAAGGATGTGGCTGCGTGCCTCTTGAAAGGTAAAGGAAAGACCTTGGAGGTTGCGGGCCAGATTTGCCCGGATTTGCAACTGATCTGAACTTTGCGCGGCTGTTGCGTCCTCCCAGCCCGCAGAATACCCGGCATCGTAGGCCTGCAACCGCGCTTCCTCAAGAACCGAGGTGTCCAGAACAACCGTATCCGGTGCGGTTCCGGCTTCGCCGCTTTCAAAGACTTCAAGGCGCAGCACCATCAAGCGCGTTCCTCATCCTGTTCCATCCAGCCACGCAGGATCTCGACCGATTCGGCCTGCCGCTCTTCGATCAACCGGCGCAGTCGTGCGACCGGATCGGTCGGCTGATCGACGTCAGTCAGGGCGGCCATGCCGAAAGCCGGGCTGTCCTCGATCTCGCCGGTAAGAATCTCCATGGGCCTGTCGCCCGGGGCTTCAAGGCCAGACGCGGGCAGGCTGATGGCCCCACCGCCGGGAAGCGCCAGGGGCATCGCATCTGCCTCAAGGCGCGCGCGGGCTTGTGACGTGAGCACCGGGCGGATGACGAAAAGGCCAAGAACCAAAGCGACCAGCGCCAGAACAGCCAGCTGAATCAATGACATGAGGTCGATCGGGCCAAAGCCTGCGAAAAGGCCGGCTTCCACGATCTCGCCTGCGGCAGGATCGGGTTCGAAGATCAGTGATTTGATCGTCAGCACATCTCCCCGCGCCTCATCAAGGCCGACCGCCGAGGCGACAAGCTCTCGCAGGACGGCAAGCTCGGCCTCACCGCGAGGCTCCACCGACTGGGTGCCATCTGCGGCAGTCACCGGAACGCCGTCGACAAGGACCGCCACCGAGATCTTTTTCACAGCACCCGGGCTGCGCAGGATCTCGCGCTGAGTTTCGGACACTTCGAAGTTTACACGCTCGCGGCTCTCGCTGTTTTCGCTCTTGCCGTTCCCCCCGCTAGCAGCGTCGCCCTCGGGCAGGTTGGAGGCTACCGTCACCTGCCCCCCCGGTTCTGTGGCCGTGCCACTGCGGCTCTCGGTTTCTTGCGAGATCGCCACCCTGCCTTGTGGGTCAAATGTCCTTTCGGTGATGGCCTCGCGGTCGGTCTCAACCTCCACCGCGACCTCAACCACGGCATTGCCGGGCCCGACACGCGCCTCGATCAGACGTTCGACATTGCGGCGCAGTTCGGCGGCGCGCGCCTCCCCCGCGGCTGTCGGGCGTTGACCGTCCTCTTCACCCGGCAAAAGCCCTGCAACAGCGTCGATCACGGCCACATCGGCGACCACCATTCCGGGCACTGCGGCCGCCACCAGATGCCGCAACGCACGGGCCTGATCTGCCGTCAGCCCTCCGCCGGCCGTTGTGACGCTGACCGAAGCCTTTGCCTTCTGGTCTGACTGGAAGGGCTTTGACGGGGCCTGGGCAATGTGGACCCTCGCGGTGCGGATTTGTGGATTGGCCAGAATGGTGCGCGCAAGCTCGCCCTCCTTGGCCCGCCAATAGGCTGCGTCGAACATCTGCGAGGTCGTGCCAAAGCCAGACAGCCCGTCAAGAAGTTCGTATCCGGTCCCGGAATTCGCGGGCAGCCCTTGAGCGGCCAGCACCATCCGCAGGCTGTCTCGACGCGTGCTGTCGACATAGATCGAATCACCCCGAACCTCGAAGGCAACGCCCTCCTGTTCCAGCGCCGCAACCACATCGCCCGCTGCTGCCCCCTGCAGGCCCGCGTAAAGCAACGCCATGCCGGGCTTGCCCGCGAACTGTGCGATGGCAAGAATCGCAACAAAGACAGCAACAGTCGCCCCTGCCACGATGGCCCGCCGTTTGGCATCAAGGGCCTTCCAGATAGAAATCAGGTTCTGCACGCGCCACCTTCCTTTGCGGACTTCTGTCCCGAGCGCCAGCTTTGCCGAAGGGGCCTTAACAATCGGTTAGTGACCTTTGATCTATTTCTGTTCCCGACGACGATTCCTTCGACGCGGAGCAAAGCCTTGGCAGATGCCGAAGAGCCGCAGGATGCGGCCCCCCGAAAAAGATCCAAAAAGCCGATGATTCTCGGCCTTCTTCTTGCTCTTCTGCTGGGAGGAGGCGGGTTTTATGCAACCTGGTCGGGGTTGATTCTGGCGCCCGCGGCAGAGTCGACCGAGCAGGCAGAACACCCGGTCGGTGCCCTGCCTGATATTGCCTTCGTGCCGGTTGATCCCTTGGTCATTACGCTGGGCAGCGGTCAGTCTGTGCGACACCTGCGCTTTGCCTCGCAGATCGAAGTCGAAGCGCCGCATGCCGCGGACGTGCAATTGCTGCTGCCGCGGATCGTTGATGTCCTGAACGGATATCTTCGTGCAATTGATGTCAAACAGCTGGAAGATCCTGCGGCGTTGATCCGCATTCGTTCGCATCTTCTGCGAAGAATCCAGATTGTAACCGGAGAAGGCCGTGTCCGCGACCTATTGGTTACCGAATTCGTTTTGAACTGAAAGGCGACGGATATGGAGCTGATAGCAGATGTACTGATGACAGCCGGAGCGTTCGGAGCGGGGCTTTACTGCTATGTTCTGGCCGGACGGCTGAAGAAATTCACTACGCTGGAAAGCGGGATGGGGGGGGCGATTGCGGTTCTGTCCGCACAGGTCGATGACATGACCCGTGCACTTGAGAAGGCCCGCGGCGCGGCAAATGGCTCTGCCAGCAGTCTGGAGGCCTTGACCGAACGGGCCGAGACTGTCGCCGGTCGGCTGGAGCTTTTGGTTGCCGCCATGCATGACTTGCCAGCCCCGACCGAGCCCCCTTCATCCGAATCTGCCGTCGATGAACGCAAGCTGCGCTTCGTGCGGCGCAGGTCAAGCCGCACCGATCTGGAGGCGGTGGAATGAAACGTCCGGGACGCGGAACGCTGGTGATTCTCGCCTTGTTTCTTGCTTCGTCTGGTGCCCTGCGGCTGGGGGGTGCGGTCGGGCAGGCCATGGCAAACGCCAACGCGGATGTCGCGGCTACGCCCACGGTGGCGCCGGCCGAGTGCCCCGTCCCTCCCCCGGCGTTGCTGCAAGCGTTGAACGAGCGTGAGGCGCAGATTCGCGCGCAGGAGGCCGCCCTGTCAGACCGGCTCGCAGCCCTCTCCCTGGCCGAGGCCGCTGCGGCCCGGCGTATTGAGGAGATGTCGACGGCCGAAGCCAGCCTGAAAGAGGTTCTAGCCCTTGCTGATGGAGCAGCTGAAAATGATCTCGTCCGCCTGACGGCCGTTTATGAGGCGATGAAGCCGGCAGATGCGGCGACGCTTTTTTCGACCATGGCGCCGGATTTTGCCGCGGGTTTCCTGGGGCGCATGCAGCCCGCTTCGGCGGCTGCGGTGCTGTCGGGCATGCCACCCGACAAGGCCTACGCGATTTCGGCGCTCATCGCTGGCCGAAATGCGCTCGTCCCCAAGGAATAGGCAGATCCTTAACCTGTCTCTGACAGGGTGACCGCAGCAAAATAACGAAAGGCCCGCAAATGTTCGGCATCATCGGTATCGTCGTCATCCTTGTGATGGTCTTTGGCGGCTATACGATTCATGGCGGCAAGATGGGTCCGATCCTGGCCGCCTTACCTTTCGAGATGATCATGATCGGCGGGGCTGCTGTCGGGGCCTTTCTGGTGTCAAACGATCTTGCCTCGGTCAAGCATACGCTCAAGGACATGGGCAAGGTTTTCAAGGGTGTCACGTGGAAACCCGCAGACTACCGCGATCTTCTGTGTCTTCTCTTCGAACTGATCCGGCTTGCCCGCTCCAATCCCGTCGGTCTGGAGGAGCACATCGAAACCCCCCATGAATCGAATATATTCGGCAAGTACCCGAAAATACAGCATAATCACGAGGCAGTTGACCTGATTTGCGATACATTGCGTGCCGCATCGATGAATTACGATGACCCTCATCAGGTTGAGGAGGTTGTGGACAAACGGCTTGAGGCGACACTCGGCCATGCGATGCATTCCTCGCACGCCCTGCAGTCCATGGCTGATGCGCTTCCGGCGCTGGGGATCGTCGCGGCGGTTCTTGGGGTGATCAAGACCATGGGCTCGCTTGACCAGCCGCCCGAAATTCTAGGCCAGATGATCGGCTCAGCCTTGGTTGGCACCTTTCTGGGCGTATTCCTCGCCTATGGAATCATGGGGCCCTTTGCCAGTCGGGTCAAAAGCGTGGTGGAAGAAGATGCCCATTTCTACCAGCTCATCCGCGAGGTTTTGATTGCCAACCTGCACCGGCACCCGCCGAACATCTGCATCGAGGTTGGACGCCAGAACACCCCCCATCATGTGCGACCGACGTTCAGCGATCTGGAGGAGGCGATGCGCAACTTGAAACAGGAGGCCGCATGATTCGGGTCGCGTTCTTCTTCATGCTTCTGTTCGCCACCCCATCGCTGAGCCAGACGGTCCGTGTCAGCAGCGGCGAACACGACGGCTTTACCCGGTTGGTTCTGGAATTCGGACAGGCAGTCAACTGGCAGGTCGGACGCAGCGCAGATGGCTACATCCTTCGGGTTGCGGGCGGCTCACCAAACTATGATCTGACAAACGCTTTTGCGATCATAGGCAAGACAAGGCTTGCCGCCATTGCGCAAGACGGCCCGGGCGGGGAGTTGCAATTCAGCCTTGCCTGTGCCTGCCATGCGGTTCCCTTCGAGTTTCGCCCTGGGATCGTGGTTATCGATCTGAAGGATGGCCCGCCGCCCAAAGGGTCTTCCTTCGAACTTGCTCTTGAGGATAGGGCCGCGCCGGTCTCTCCTGCAGCCCGGCCGCGCGCACGACCGACCCCTGACCCGTCCACATCTGTCGCCTACGATTGGAAAAAAGAGGCATATCGCGATCTTGGCCGCGCTGAGCCGACCTTTGCAGGCACCGGAAAACCCGCAGCTTCTGCACTTCTGCCTCCAGACCCAGGCCTGCAAGTCCTGCGCGAGACGCTGCTGCGTCAAATGGCGCGTGGGGCTTCGCAAGGCGTTGTCCAGATGGCAAAACCGCAGAACCTTGAGATCGGACGGGCTGGAGAAGCCTTCGCCTCGGCCCAGATCAGAATTGGCCCGGCGCCGGTGGACGTGACACAGCCTGATCGGTCAGTGCAGGGCGATCTGGGGGCAAATGGGACCGCTTGCCTTTCACCAGAAACGCTTTCCATCGCGGACTGGGCTGATCCGGAGCTTCCAGTGTCGGCCCAGATGTCAGGGATGCGGTGGGGTCTCACGGGTGAGTTCGACCGCGATGAGCCTGAGCAGATTGCCAAGTCCGTGCGTTTCTTGCTGTATGCCGGTTTTGGTGCCGAGGCCCGGCAGATGATTGCGGCGTTTCAGCCAGATCACCCTGATCGCCCCGTCTGGCAGGCACTTGCGTATCTTCTTGACGATGATGCCGATCCTTCGGCCACGTTCAAGGATCAGGCAGGTTGTTCAGGGCCCGTCGCGATGTGGGCCTTGCTGGCCGACGA
>ERZ1645187.3005-NODE-3005-length-14436-cov-6.649190_pt1 | contig 14436 bp, 13 predicted proteins | sample MGYA00575352_ERZ1645187 | MGnify/ENA primary metagenome ERZ1645187 (study PRJEB40837, sample SAMN11349314) | freshwater sediment metagenome | isolation source: river sediment | host: Sediment | place: India: Wazaribad , New Delhi | collected 2017-02-21 ...
CCCAATCAAATTGCGCCGCTCACCCCGCGCCGACAAATTGGATCATCGCGCCGCCGAAATCGCGGTTGTTGCGGGTGTCCAGCTTGCCGGACAGGCCGTTGATGGGGGCGTATATGCCTACGCTTCCGCCATAAGCATTTCTTCCTCCAGCCATTTCTCGAAGCCGGAAGGAAAATTCTCGTGTGGGTTCTACCACTATATGAGCAATGCCGCCCAGACTGTAAGCTAGTCTTTCAATGCTTGATTCGCTCAATTGATGTAAATTGTTAGAAATAGATGAAATGTAAACAACAGGAAGTTGGCTTGTTGTCAATCCACTTATTATGTTTGCAGCTAATTCAACATCATCAAAAATTTCGGTCAGAAAATATGGAGTGTCTTTAACAGAAAGAAGGCCATCTGTTCCGCCCCATCCGTCCATCAGCAGCGATTTGATGAGGTAAGGCTTCTTGGGGATTTCTAGTATAGCTTGCGGGCTATTTGCCAGACAAGCGGTCCTCATTCTCAATATGCTTTGTTGAGAATCTGGTGGTGAGAATTTTATAACCGCTTCGGTGCGCCACAATCTGCCACGACTATCTGGGTTGTCGTGGCGAAAGCCAATCGCAAGTGGTGTCTCTCCATCGAATACTTATCTGAAGGCAAGCGTTTCCCCAGTATCGGCTTCGATTGAGGAGTAGTCGTTTCCACTTTCGAAACTCACATCCTCACGAAAAACTTTACTATAATGGGTGCCACTGAGCCACTGTTTCACATGGGCAATGAACGATGCCCTGTTTGCCCTCATCGAGACGGGAAATTCAGTCGCGAAAATTTGCATCTGATAACACTGGACATTCTGTGGTTTGAGTCAATGATATTTTAGCGCTGGGACGGAGCAACCCGTTGAAGCAACGTGGTGATTTTTGCGTCTCAAAGTGGAATTCTCACACTTTGCACGGGCCACTTTGCGGGGTAACCACGCCAATGCCCACCGTATGCCCCTATCGCCCGGAATTCGAAGCTGCGCTGCGATTGCTGGCGCGGATCAGTGCAGGAATGGATTCAGCCGGTTATCGACCGCCGGTTCTGGTGGGCGGTGCGGCGGTGGAAATCTATACGCGGGGGGCGGTAAATACCGGGGACTTCGATCTGGCTTGTGGGCGGCAAGACGTACTGGAAGGCCTGATGCAGCGGCATGGCTTTGTTCGCCCGTCCGGCCCCGGCAACGCGACGCGCGGATGGGTACATCCGGAATTGCGGCTGGGGTTTGAAGTGGTATCGGACACGCTGCTCGACGGCATGGCGGATCGCGAGATGGTGCAGGTCGTAGAACTCGCGCCAGATGGGGCTATCGCGGTGATTGCGCCGGAAGACATCATTGCCGACCGCATGGGCCAGTATGCTTCCGGCAGCGCACCGGAAATGCTGGGTCAGGCGCGGGCGCTGTTTGCCCTGTGCGAAGGGCTCGACATAGCCTATATGGATCGTCGTATTCGTGAAGAGACCGGTGGCAGCTATGCCGTTCAAGACCTTGAAGACCAGACGGGCGACAGTGACGCTGGAAGCGCTGGGCGCGGCGGTTGATCGCCGCCGGGTGGTTGTGGGTGACGTGCAGGTTCCCCGCAATTCCGGCGCAAACCGCACCCCATCCAAGCGCGCCTTGCTGAAGGCGATCAAGGACGCCGGGGGCGAGTGGTAGGCTTCTCTGCGCCTTTGCGCCTCTGCGTGAACCCATTTTCCTACACCGCCCAAACCCGTTAGGCTGGCCAGTTCCGTCCCGTCCATCGGAGCACTTGCCGTGCCGCCGCCTGTCTGTCTGTCCGCCCACCTCGCCCCGATCCCGCCCGCGCCGGTCCGCGCCGGGGGCGGGGTGCGATTTCGGTTTGGCAAAGAGTGCCCCAAGCATGACTTTCATCAACTTGCGTTTTTTGCATTTACCCCGCGCGCGGTGGGAACGGCGGCGAATCAGCGCTTTATCCGGTTCAGGGCGGGCCGGAGCGAGGGGCGGGTTGGTGCAAGGGTGCGTTGGAATGGCCGCTGGATGCGCGCGGAAGGCGCGGTTTGCGGTTCTTTAGGTCTATCTGGCCATACTCCGGCCACCACGAACGGAGGCACCGCCTTGGCGGCGATACAGACGATCCAGTTGCTGGGGATGCTCGGCACGTTTTCCTATGTCCTCGCCCGCGCGGCGCGGGCATCGGGCGTGGCGGCGTTTCACCGCTATGCGATTGTCTCGCAGCCGCGTGAGCGCTTGCCCGCGATGCCCGCCGGTTACCGGGTGGAGGCGCTGGACGCGGCGGCGCTGGGCGGGTTGGTGCAGGGGGGGCAGCGGATCGATGCCTCGGCGGACGTGCAGGCGCTGCGCTTTGCCGCCGGGCTGACCTGTCTGGGCGCGTTCAACCGCAAGGACCAGCTGGTCGGCGTGATCTGGCTGGGGACGGGGCGTTATGACGAGGACGAGGTCCAGGCCCGCTTTCTGCTGCCAGAGGGGTGCTGCTGGGATACCGGCCTGTGGATCGCGCCGAAGTTCCGGCTGGGGCGGGCCTTTGCCGCGTTGTGGGCCGGGACGGGGGACTGGATGGCGGGTCGGGGGCTGACGCACTCGCTCAGCCGGGTGAGCGATTACAACCTGCCCGCGATCCTCTCGCACCAGCGGATGGGCGCGCGCACGCTGGCGCATCACACGTTCATCCGCGTGGGGGCGTGGCAATGGTCCACCCACACGCGGCCCCGGCTGGTGCGGGGCGCGGGCGAAGTGCCGGAGCTGGATTTGCGGGGGGCGGCCTATGGCTGAACGGCCGCGCCATCCGGGGTGGATGACGCGGCCGTCCGTCGGTGTTTGGGGATGAGGGCTTAGGCGGGGAGCGTCAGCGCCTCATAGCGTTCGAGGTGATAGTCGGCGGTGCCGAACTGGCTTTCGATCATCGTCGCGCGCTTGAAGTAGTGGCCGATGGCCAGTTCCATCGTGATGCCGATCCCGCCGTGGGTCTGCACCGCGCTTTGCCCGGCGATCTTGAGCCCGCGCGATATCTTGGCCTTGACCAGGCTGACCGCGGCCTTGCGTTCGGCGGCGGGAATGTCGAGCTTGAGCGTGCCCATCAGCGTCATCGAGGCGATCTGCTCCGCCTCGATCAGCATGTCGGCCATGCGGTGCTGGAGCGACTGGAACTTGCCAATGGGCTGGCCGAACTGCTTGCGCTGCTTGGTGTAATCCACCGTGCCTTCGAGCAGCTTGCGGGCAATGCCGGACCCTTCGGCGCAGACCGCGACGGTGGCTTCATCGACGATCTGCTCGATCAGGTCGATCCCGCCGGGCAGCAGCGCATCGCCGGGGATGGCGCAGTTTTCGAAGTAGACTTCCGACGCGCGGAAGCCATCGACCGTGGCATAGTCGCGGCGGGAAATGCCGGGGCTGTTCGCATCGATCAGGAACAGCTCCACGCCCTCACGCTCCCGCCGGCTGCCGCCGGTGCGGGCAGTGACCAGCAGGTGCGTGGCCCACGGCGCGGCATAGACGCTGGCCTTGTGGCCATTGAGGATGAAGCCCGCGCCGTCCGCCTTCGCGGTGGTGCCAATGTCGGCCAGGTTATAGCGGCCCTGCGGTTCGGCATAGGCGAAGGCGATGGTGGTATCGCCCGCGATGATGCCGGGGATCACCGCATCGGCCACCGCGCCGCCCACGGCCTTGAGCGCGCCGCCGCCGATCACGACGGTCTGGAGCCAGGGTTCGATCGCGATGACCTTGCCCAGTTCCTCCATCATGATCATGTTCTCGATCGCGCCGCCGCCCATGCCGCCATGCTCCTCGGCAAAGGAGGCGCTGGTCAGGCCCAGCTCGCTCGACAGTGCTTTCCAGATGCCGGGATCGCGCCCTTCGGGGCGGGCCAGCATCTTCTTGCGGGTTTCGAAGTCATACGTATCAGCCAGGAAGCGCGCGAGCGTATCGCGCAGCATGTCCTGGGTTTCGGTGTAGCTCAGATCCATTGAAAGTCCCTCTCGTTCCGCGCGTCACGGCGCGCGTTCACCCGGTATCTAGTGTTGCAGCGCTGGCCGCCCGCTGCCCGTGGTTAGGGCAGCGGGCGGGCCGGGTCAGAGCCCCAGCACCATCTTGGCGATGATGTTGCGCTGGATTTCGTTCGAGCCGCCGTAGATCGTGGTCTTGCGGGTGTTGAAGTACGTCGGCGCGGCGCGGTTGGCCCAGGCGGGGCCGATGCCGTGTTCGTTGTCGCCCTCGCCGAAGCTGCGGAAATAGGGCGCGCCATAGTGGCCCGCCATTTCGAGCGTCAGTTCGGTCAGCCGCTGCTGGATTTCGCTGCCCTTGATCTTCAGGACCGAGCTTTCAGCGCCCGGACCCTTGCCCGCCGCTTCACCGGCCAGCGTGCGCAGTTCGGTGTATTCCAGCGCGGTCAGGTCCATTTCCAGTTCGGCCACCTTACGGCGGAAGAACGGGTTGGCGAGCAGCGGCTTTTCACCGTCCAGCTCGTTCGCGGCGATCTGGCGGATACGTTCGATCCCGCGCTTCGATGCGGCGACGCCGGCGATGCCGACGCGTTCGTGGGCGAGCAGGAACTTGGCGCAAGTCCAGCCCTTGTCTTCCTCGTACACGCGGTTTTCGACCGGCACGCGAACGTCTTCGAGGAACACTTCGTTGACTTCGTGTTCGCCGCCCAGCGTGATGATCGGGCGCACTTCGATGCCGGGGGTCTTCATATCCACCAGCAGGAACGAGATGCCTTCCTGCTGCTTGGCATCGGGGTTGGTGCGGACCAGGAAGAAGCCCCAGTCGGCGTGCTGGGCCATCGTGGTCCAGGTCTTCTGGCCGTTGACGACGTAGTGATCGCCATCACGCACGGCGCGGGTGCGCAGCGAAGCAAGGTCAGAGCCCGAACCCGGTTCGGAATAGCCCTGGCACCACCAGTCCTCACCCGACAGGATGCGGGGCAGGAACTTGGCCTTCTGCTCCGGCGTGCCGAAGGTATAGATCACCGGGCCGACCATGGTCAGGCCGAACGGCATCAGCCGAATGCAGTCTGCACGGGCGGTTTCTTCGGACCAGATGTAGCGCTGCGTCACGGTCCAGCCGGTGCCGCCGTATTCCACCGGCCAGGCGGGAGCGACCCAGCCCTTTTTGTAGAGCACCTTGTGCCACGACAGGAAATCTTCCTTGGACAGTTCGTCCCCTTCATCCTGCTTGCCGCGCAGTTCGGCGGGATAATTCTCGGCGATGAAGGTGCGCACTTCGTCGCGGAAGGCGATTTCCTCCGGGCTGAATTCAAGGTCCACGGTGTCTCTCCGGTTTGTGATGTCGCCGCGCAAAGTGGCGCGGAAACGCGCATTTCGCAAGGCATGCGTTGCAGTTGCAGACGCTTTCCTGCCAGCACTTGCGGTCACGATCAGCCCGGTCTTTTGGCCATCCGCGATGCCGATGTGCGGGTGCCGCTACGGCAAGCTGGAGCTTCCCCGCCACAGTGGCGGCCAAAGCGCAGCGGCAACCTTGCGGCGGGTGTCTGGCGCGGCTGGCCGTAACCTGGCCAAAGTCGTCTCGAGAGCGGTGCGAATCGCGAATCGCGTTAGATTGGCACGGGTACGTTGCCCTGTTACGATGATCGCGCCAGTTGCCGGGCGGTTGCAAAGGGAAGGGGCAGGTCATGCGTTCGATTGCCATGTTGGGGCTTGGGGTTACGGCCCTGTTGGGGGCTTGCCAGCAAGCCAAGGATGAAGAAAAGTCGCCCGCGGCCAGTCAGGCTGAAGCAGCCGCCGCCGGGTTGGCGCAGCCGCAACCGGGCCTCTATCGCATGGTGACCAAGATCACTGACATCTCGATTCCCGGCATGCCACCCGAAATGGCGGCGCAGGCTCAGGGGATGTTCAGTGCCACCGGCCAGACCGTGGAATACTGTCTGACCCCGGAAGACGCTGCCAAGGGGTTTGAGGAAATGACCCGTCGCAGTGCGGAGGGGAACTGCACGTATGAGCGTTTCAGCGCCAAGGATGGGAAACTGGACGCGGCCATGACTTGCAAGACCGGGCAGGGGATGGAGACCAGGTCCGAAGTTGCAGGTACGTTCACGCTGACCGGGTCGGAACTGACGATGAAGTCTCAGGCGACGTCGCCTGACATGCCCGGCGGGGCGATGAAGATGTCCGGCTCGATCAGCACGCAGCGGATCGGCGATTGCAAGTAGGACAGGCAATGGCCCGTATTTTCGATTTCACCGATGCCATCGTGCGTCGCCCCGGTGCAAGCGTGGTCAAGGGGCTGCGTGCTGGCGGCGGGGACGATCCCACGCTGGCGGGCGTGTTGGAAGAACATGCCGGATATGTTGCGGCGCTGCGAACGGCTGGCCTGGCCGTGCAGGAACTCGACCCGCTGGAGGACTTTCCCGACGCGATCTTTGTCGAGGACCCGGCGCTGGTGTTCACGCACGGCGCGATCCTGCTGCGCCCCGGCGCGCCCAGCCGCGAGGCGGAGGGGCAGTTCCTGCGCGATGTGCTGCGCAGCCGGTTTCCGCGCGTGCTGGAACAGACCGATGGCTATGCCGATGGCGGCGATGTGCTGGTCATGCCGGATCGGGCCTATATCGGCCTGTCCGCGCGGACTGACCGGGCCGGGGCCGAGGCGTTGGGGCGGCTGCTGGAAGAGCTGGGCATCCGCTGGCAAGTGGCGGAAACTCCGCCAGAAGTGCTGCACTTGAAAACCGCCAGTTCGCTGGTGGATGAGGAGACGGTATTGGCCACCGCGCCGCTGGCGGCCAGCGGGATTTTTTCGCACTATCGCATTCTGGAAGTGCCGGCGGGCGAGGAAGGCGGTGCCAACGTGCTGCGCGTGCGCGATACGGTGCTGGTGGGTTCGGGTTATCCGCGGCTGGCAGACATGCTGGACGGGTACGGGGCGAAGGTGGTGGTGCTGCCCAACGCCGAAATCGCCAGGATTGATGCCGGGTTCACCTGCATGTCGCTGCGCTGGCAAGCCTGACTGCGCTCCTTTTCGCAAGTGCAGCATTATTGCGCTTGACTTCGCTCCGTCACGCGGCAGTCATAGGCGGCGAAGGGGACGCAAGCCGATGAGTCACTCGCCCTCGTCATTCGACGAGATGATCGCCGCCGATGGAACGATCCGCGAAGCCTATCAGGGCTACCGCGATTGGTATGACGGACAGGACCAGGCGGCGCTGCGGCGCAAGGGCAAGGAAGCCGAAGGGTTCTTTCGCAAGACCGGCATCACCTTCAACGTCTATGGCGACAACGCGGGCGAGGAACGGCTGATCCCGTTCGACATGATCCCCCGGATCATTACGGCGCGCGAATGGCGCAAGCTGTCGAAGGGGATCGAGCAGCGGGTCCGGGCGCTCAACGCGTTCCTGCATGACATCTATCACCGCCAGGAAATTGTCCGCGCAGGCCGCCTGCCGCAGCGGCTGATTGCCGAGAATGCGGCGTTCCTGCCGCAGATGGTGGGGATGGTGCCGCCGGGCGGGGTCTATACCCATATCGTCGGGATCGATCTGGTCCGCACCGGGCCGGATGAGTTCATGGTGCTGGAAGACAACGCCCGCACGCCGTCTGGCGTCTCCTATATGCTGGAGAACCGCGAGACGATGATGGCGATGTTCCCGGAACTGTTCAGCAAAGTGCCGGTCCGCCCGGTGCAGGATTATCCGCGACGTCTGGCGAAAAGCCTGGCGGCCTGCGCGCCGACTTGCGCGGGGGAAAATCCGGTGGTCGCGGTGCTGACGCCGGGGATCTACAACTCCGCCTATTTCGAGCATTCGTTCCTGGCTGACCAGATGGGCGCGGAGCTGGTGGAGGGGAGCGACCTGCGCGTGATTGACGGGCGGGTCGCGATGCGCACCACGCGCGGCTACACCCCGATCGACGTCATCTATCGCCGGGTCGATGACGAATACCTTGATCCGCTGACGTTCAATCCCGAATCGGCGCTGGGCGTGCCGGGGATCATGGACGTCTATCGCGCAGGCCGGATCACCATTGCCAACGCGCCCGGCACCGGGATTGCCGATGACAAGGCGATCTACAGCTTCATGCCCGAAATCGTGGAGTTCTACACCGGCGAGAAGCCACTGCTGGCCAACGTGCCGACCTGGCGTTGCAGCGAGGCGGGCAGCCTGACCTATGTGCTCGACAACCTGGCTGACCTGGTGGTCAAGGAAGTGCATGGATCGGGCGGTTACGGTATGCTGATCGGTCCTACCTCGTCGAAAAAGGAAATCGCCGATTTCGCGCGCAAGCTGCGCGCCAAGCCGGAGAATTACATCGCCCAGCCCACGCTGGCGCTGTCGACCGTGCCGATTTTCACCAAGGCGGGCCTTGCCCCGCGCCACGTCGATTTGCGCCCTTTCGTGCTGGTCAGCCCGCAAGGGATCGACATCACGCCCGGCGGGCTCACGCGCGTCGCGCTCAAGAAGGGATCGCTGGTGGTCAATTCGTCGCAGGGCGGCGGGACCAAGGACACCTGGGTGCTGGAGGACTGATGGCCATGCTTGGACGCACTGCCAACGGCACATTCTGGATGGCCCGCTATCTTGAGCGCGCCGAAAACACCTCGCGCCTGCTGGAGGCGGGGTTCCGCATGGCGCTGACCCGCGACGCGATCACCGCGCACGAGGAATGGCGCTCGGTCATTCTGACGGTCGGCGCGACCGCCGCGTATGAGGCTGCGCATGACAGCGATTACAGCGGCGACAAGGTGTGGAATTTCCTGCTGCGCGAAAAGGGCAATCCCGGCAGTGTGCTGGCGATGATCGAGGCGGCGCGCACCAACGCCCGTTCGGTCCGCACCGCCCTGACGCGCGAGGTGTGGGAAGCGGTCAACGAAAGCTGGATGTCGCTGAAGGAAGTGCTGGCCCGGCCCGTGCGCGAGGCCGCGCTGGGCGAAGTGCTGGGCGCGGTGCGGCGGCAGATGACGCTGGTGCGCGGCGCGATGGACGGCACGATGCTGCGCAACGAAATCCACAACTTCACCCGGATCGGGACGTTCATCGAACGCGCGGACAACACTGCGCGCATTCTGGACGTGAAGTATTACGTGCTGCTGCCATCGGTCGCGTGGGTGGGGTCGAGCCTGGACAACGTGCAGTGGGAATCGGTGCTGCGGGCCGTGGCGGGAGAGCGGGCCTATCGCTGGCTGAACGCTGGCAAGATGGACGCGCGCGGGATCGCCAGCTTCCTGATCCTGGACCAGCGCTTTCCGCGCAGCCTGGCGTTCTGCGTCGACAAGCTGCGGTCCAACCTGTTCGGGCTGGCGCATGAATACGGCTGCGAATCCTCTGCGCACCAATTGATGCGCGAGCTTGGCACGACGTTCCACCAGAACAGCATCGAGACGATCCTGGACGGCGGATTGCACGAATTCATCACCGCTTTCATCGCCAGCAACCAGCAGGTGGCGCAGGCGATCGAACAGGATTACAGGTTCTACGCCTGATGCGCCTGAAAGTTGCCCACACCACCCACTATGAGTTTTCCCAGCCTGTGTGGCACGGGCTGCAACGGCTGCGCCTGACGCCCAAGTCGACCGCCGGACAGCAGGTGCTGGACTGGCGGATGGAATACGACGGCGCGGTGGAGGAAGTCAGCTATGACGATCACAACCACAATCGCGTCACCCTGGTTTCGGTCGTGCCGGGGGTAAGCCGGGTTACGGTGCACTGCGAAGGGCTGGTCGCCACGGCGGACAATCACGGCATCACGGGGCCTCATTCCGGGCATATGCCGATGTGGAGCTTTCTGACGCAATCGCCGCTGACCCGGCCGGGTCCGAAGATCCGCGCGCTCCTGGCACAGCTTGATGCGCCAAAGGGGGCAGCGCTGCCCGCGCTGCACCAGTTGTCAGCGCTGGTGCTGGCCAATGTCGCCTATGCCCCCGGCGAGACACAGGTCCATACATCGGGCGAGGAAGCGGCGGCGCTGGGGCTGGGGGTGTGTCAGGACCATGCCCACATCTTCATCGGTGCGGCCCGCGCGCTGGGCGTGCCGGCACGCTATGTCAGTGGCTATCTGATGATGGATGACCGGATCGAACAGGAAGCGAGCCACGCCTGGGCGGAGGCCCATGTTGAAGGACTGGGCTGGGTCGGCTTTGACGTATCCAACGGAATCAGCCCGGACGAACGCTATGTCCGCGTGGCCACGGGCCGCGACTATGCCGAGGCGGCGCCGGTTACCGGGATGTCGTGGGGCGCCCACGAAACCCGGCTGGCGGTGCAGCTTGCGGTTGAACAACAGCACGCCAACCAGTAGGCGCGGGGCAAAAGGGGGCTGCGCGTGACGTATTGTGTTGGCATGATGCTGGACAAGGGACTGGTGTTGATGAGCGACACCCGCACCAATTCGGGCGTCGACAACATTTCCACGTTCCGAAAGATGCACCACTGGTCGGTGCCGGGCGAACGGATCATTTCGATCATGACGGCCGGCAACCTGGCCACGACGCAGTCGGTGATCAGCCAGCTGGAAGAACGCAACAAGGCCCCTGAAGACCGGCACAATACCCTGCTGGAAGCGCCGACCATGTTCCAGGTGGCGACCATCGTGGGCAAGCTGCTGCGCGATACGATTGCCCGGATCGATGCGCACAACGGGCAGGAAGGGTCCGCCACCTTCACCGCGTCGATCATCCTGGCCGGACAGATCAAGGGAATGGAGCCGCGCCTGTTCCTGATCTACCCCGAAGGCAATTTCATCGAGGCCAGCTTCGACACGCCGTTCTTCCAGATTGGTGAAACCAAGTATGGCCGCCCGATCCTGATCCGGGGGTATGAACCGGGGATGAGCTTTGAAGACGCGGTCAAGCTGCTGATGGTCAGCTTTGATTCCACGATCAAGGCGAACCTGTCGGTCGGGATGCCGCTGGACCTGCTGGTGATTGAACGCGACCGGTTCGAACCGGCGCACACCCGCCGGATCGCGGCGGACAACGCCTATTACCGCGCGATCTCGGTTGGGTGGAGCGAAGCGTTGAAACTCGCGTTTGAATCCCTACCTGACTACAGCTTTTATCATCCCAAGGATGGTTGAGCCGGGCACACGCATTCGCGGCGTTGCTTCAATACGGTAATTAGGGCATTGCTCGCCGCATGACGGCGAACGCAAGCGGAACGATGGAACAAGATATGCAGTCCGGTGACGCTGATGCGCCGCTGCCGGCGCTGATCCGGCAAAGTCCGATGGCCATGTGCCTGACCAACCCGCGCTTGCCCGACAATCCGGTGATCGCCTGCAATCAGGCATTTACCGACCTGACCGGTTACCGGGAAGAAGACATCATTGGCCTGAACTGCCGGTTCCTTTCCCGCGAACCAACCCGGCCGGAAGTGCGCGCGCAGATTGAAACCTGCAGGCGTGAAAGGCGCGGTGTGCTGTTCGACACGGTCAACTATCGCAAGGATGGGGTGCCGTTCCGCAACGTGGTGATGGTCGCCCCGATGTTCGATGATGATGGCGAACTGGCGTTTTACCTCGGTTCACAGGTCGAAGTTCCGCTCGACCGGGACAATGGCGGCTTTTCCAGCGATCGCCGCGCCGCCGCCCTGGCCAAGGTCGACAGCCTGACCCCGCGCCAGCGGGAAATCCTGGTACTGATGGCGCAAGGGCGGCTCAACAAGCAGATCGCGCACGAGCTCTCGCTCAGTGAAAAGACTGTGAAGATGCACCGCGCACTGCTGCTCCAGCGGCTGGAAGTGGCAACGTCTGCCGATGCGGTGCGGCTGGCGGTTGAGGCTGGGCTTTAGCCTTACCACCTTAGGTCCGGGTTGGATCAGCGGGGCGTCTGGCCCACTTTATAGAGGTCCGCTTCACCCACGGACTGGTCAAGCCAGCCTGCGCAGCCCCTCCCCTCCAGCGCGCAGACCGGGCAGGCCGTGTACCTACCCAAGCTCGGCTGGTGGCGAATCTTCAGGCGCCGCCAGCCGAGCGTCCTTTCCGGCGCGGCGGTGATCAGCGGCAGAATGTGCTGCCGGACAATTCCAGATGCAGGTGATCGCGGTGCGCCGCGTTGTAGGCCGGGCCAAGCACCGTGCCGAAGCGCTTGCATGCGCTGGTGTGGATCGCGCTCAGGAACTGCCGCTCCGCCGGGGTGCCTCCGTGCCAGTCGCCGGTAATCGTGATGCGGCGGCCATCGGCCAGCACGAAGGCGGCAATGTCGATCGCGTTGGCGGTGGCGTGGGCGCTGCGCCGGTCCGATCCGGCAACATTGCGGCAGTTATAGCTGCCCATCGTCTCGATCCGCACCAGCGCGCTGCCCAGAATCTGCTGCGCCGCGCGGTCCACGCCATAGCGCGCCCAGGCGGCGAAGGTTTCGGCCAGCGGGCAAGTGACCGGCCCCAGGTTGGTCAGCGCCAGATGCGAATCGTCGCTGCGCAGGCTGGCCAGCCTGACCGCACCCAGGGTGGAGCAGCCCGCGCCGTAATACTGATCGGGCAAAGGGGTGAACGCAGCCCGCGCAGCGCTCAGGCTGGACAGGCAGGCGCGGGTCTCCGCGCGCGGGGTGAACTGCGCGGTCGATTGCGACGTGGCTTGCCGGATCGGCTTGGATGCCTGCGGAATCGCGCCGCACGCAGCCAGCACAGCGGACAGGGTCAGGATCAGGGCGAACTTGCGCATGGATGCAGTATCCCTCGCACGTGGTTAGGGCGGGATACCATGGTATGGTTAATTTTTTGGTAAGCGCGGGCATTTGCGGCTGGCGCCATCGTATGCGCAGCAAATTCGGGCAGCATTCGCTTGACTTCCCGTTGGCCGCCACTACCTGCAGCCACGGGCCACGCGGTCCCAACGCCGCGCGTGCTCTCTGTAAGGAGAGACTATAATGACTGCACCTGTTCCGGCTCGCAAGCCTGCGCGCCCCTTCTTCTCGTCCGGCCCCTGCGCCAAGCCGCCCGGATACGCTCCCGAAAAACTCGCCACCGAATGCCTCGGCCGCTCGCACCGCGCCAAGATCGGCAAGTCGCGTCTGCAATACTGCATCGACCTGATGCGCGAAGTGCTGGGTTTGCCCGATACGCACCGCATTGGCATCGTGCCGGGATCGGACACCGGCGCGTTCGAAATGGCGATGTGGACGATGCTGGGCGCCCGCGGCGTGACCGCGCTGGCCTGGGAAAGCTTTGGCGAAGGCTGGGTCACCGATGCGGTCAAGCAGCTGAAGCTGGAACCCAAGGTCCACCGCGCCGATTATGGTCAGCTGCCCGACCTGTCGAAAGTCGATTTTGCCGATGACGTGCTGTTCACCTGGAACGGCACCACGAGCGGCGTGCGCGTGCCTGACGGCGAATGGATTCCCGACGACCGCGAAGGCCTGACTTTTGCCGACGCGACCAGCGCGGTGTTCGCTTATGACATTCCGTGGGACAAGATCGATGTCGCGACGTTCTCGTGGCAGAAGGTGCTGGGCGGCGAAGGCGGCCACGGCGTCCTGATCCTTGGCCCCCGCGCGGTCGAACGGCTGGAAACCTACACTCCCAACTGGCCGCTGCCCAAGGTGTTTCGCCTGGTCAGCAAGGGCAAGCTCGCTGAAGGCGTGTTCAAGGGCGAAACCATCAACACCCCGTCGATGCTGGCAGTCGAAGACGCGATCTTCGCGCTCGAATGGGCCAAGTCGGTCGGCGGGCTGGAAGGCCTGAAGGACCGCTGCACCGCCAACGCGGACGCGCTGAACAAGATCGTCGCCGAACGCGACTGGCTCAGCCACCTCGCGGCGGACAAGGGCACCCGCTCGAAGACGTCAGTCTGTCTCTCGGTCGAAGGCGCGGATGCGGACTTCATCAAGAAGATGACCGGCCTCCTCGAAAAGGAAGACGCCGCCTATGACATCGCGGGTTATCGCGATGCCCCGGCGGGCCTGCGTATCTGGTGCGGTGCGACGGTTGAAACCGCTGACGTCGAAGCGCTGGGGCCGTGGCTCGACTGGGCTTACGCCGCCACCAAGGCTGCCTGATTTTTCCGGGCGGGCCCGTGTGCCCGCCCGCATTCCCCATTCTGATTGAAAGAGGCTTTCCATGACCAAGCCCCGCGTACTCATTTCCGACAAGATGGACCCCAATGCCGCCCGCATCTTTACCGAGATGGGCTGTGACGTTGACGTCATCACTGGCGAAACCCCCGAACAGCTGATCGCCCGCATCGGCGATTACGACGGCCTTGCCATCCGCAGCTCGACCAAGGTGACCAAGGACATCCTGGCTGCCGCCAAGAACCTGAAGGTCATCGGCCGCGCCGGGATCGGCGTCGACAACGTCGATATCCCGGCTGCTTCGGCACAGGGCGTAGTGGTGATGAACACCCCGTTCGGCAACTCGATCACCACCGCCGAACATGCCATCGCGATGATCTTCGCGCTCGCGCGCCAGATCCCCGAAGCCAACGCGCAGACCCAGGCCGGCCTGTGGCCGAAGAACGGCTTCATGGGCGTCGAAGTGACCGGCAAGACGCTGGGCC
>ERZ1645187.3006-NODE-3006-length-14433-cov-4.407845_pt1 | contig 14433 bp, 11 predicted proteins | sample MGYA00575352_ERZ1645187 | MGnify/ENA primary metagenome ERZ1645187 (study PRJEB40837, sample SAMN11349314) | freshwater sediment metagenome | isolation source: river sediment | host: Sediment | place: India: Wazaribad , New Delhi | collected 2017-02-21 ...
TTTAACATTTCAACTCCTAATTTATTCCCTTTTTCAGGTTATTTGATTCATATCCTGTGTAGCTATTCCATCCCCATTATGCCATAAAGCCTGCGCAAGAGAATTTACGGACTTAGGTGAATTTACGACCGCAAATTTCGAGCAGTCACGCAAATTGGTGTTATCATCATTTACAATGTACGCAAAACAATTTTTCAACCCGCCACTCTCCTCGAAACTACCGGTCTTTCGTGATTGGTCGTTTTTCGGGCAGGCTGGCATGGGTTCGTGAGGAGAATTTGCATGGATGCACAAGAACTGAACAATGTGATTGCCTTCCAAAAAAATGAAATCACCAATCACCACCTGTATTTGCGCCTGGCAGACACGATCAAGGATACGCACAACGCCGGAGTGATCCGCGAAATGGCCGCAACCGAGATGAACCATTACCTGTTCTGGAAGAAGATCAGTCAGGTGGAAGTGCAGCCCAATCATGTTTTCATTTTCTTCTTCATGATCATGGCGCGCCTGCTGGGACTAACCTTCTCGATAAAATTGGTCGAAAAAGCCGAAGCGGTGGGCGCCAAGGAATACGAAAAATTTGATGGCATTGTTCCGGGCGCAGCCCAGTTGGGCAAAGATGAAGAAGAGCACGAAATTGCGCTGGCCGGGATGATTAAAGAAGAATTTCTTTCCTATGTCGGCTCGATCGTGCTGGGACTGAACGACGCGCTGGTGGAATTGACCGGCACGCTGGCCGGTTTGACCCTGGCGCTGCAAAACGGGCAGTTGGTTGCCATCAGCGGTCTCATTACCGGCATCGCGGCGGCATTCTCGATGGCCGCCTCCGAATTCCTTTCGGCTCGCTCCGAAAACAACCCCAAGGCCGGACGCTCGGCTATCTACACCGGCGTGGCTTACCTGATTACCGTCGCGTTGCTGATCTTGCCCTACCTGCTCATCCCGCAAAGCGGCTCAGGCATCTTCATCAGCCTGGGGGTCACGCTGTTGATTGCCGTGCTCATCATCCTGGGTTTCAATTTCTACGTCTCCGTGGCCAAAGACCTGCCCTTTAAACGGCGCTTCCTGGAGATGTTCGCAATCAGCATGGGCGTGGCAGCCTTCTCGTTCCTGGTTGGCCTGCTGGTACGCAGCGTCTTCGGCATCGACGTGTAAACCGCCGGCGAGGCTGAATCAAGAAAAAAGCACCAGGTTGAACTGGTGCTTTTTTGATACCCACCCAAGGCAGAGTCGCCTGCTAGCGGAACCAGATCTGCGTACAAAACAGAATGAAAAGCACCCACACCACCGAAAACACCAACGCAACCAGCAGTCCGGCCAAAACCGCGTACCACGTGAAAATGCGTGCTTCGCTGCGCGTCATTTGCTCGCCCTGGGGCGCCGCCCTGCGGGAGGCTTTTTCCTCGCGCCGGACGCGTTTGTCGTGCCACGGCATGCCGTCCACATCCATATTGCAGACGGTACGGCCGTCGTCCTCCTCATACGGGTCCGCTTGTTTTTTCATTCGATTCACCTTGCCTAATTATACAGGTGGCAGACCACATTGTGCCCGGGTTCAACCTCGCGTACCTTCGGCGGAACGCTCTTGCAAATCTCCATCGCCTCGCGGCAGCGCGTGTGGAACTTGCAGCCGGCCGGCGGGTTGGCCGGCGAAGGAATGCTGCCTTCCAGGATGATCCGGTTCATTTTCGCCGATGGATCGGGAACCGGGGCCGCGCTGAGCAGCGCCTGGGTGTACGGGTGCAGGGGATTCTTGAAGATGTGAATTTTGCTGCCGTACTCGACCAGGTCGCCCAGGTACATCACGCCAACATGATCGGAGATGTGTTCCACCACCGAAAGGTCGTGCGAGATGAACAGGTAGGTCAGTTTGAACTTTTCCTGCAGATCCTTGAGCAGGTTGATGATCTGCGCCTGGATCGAAACGTCCAGCGCCGAAACCGGCTCGTCGCAGACCACAAATTCAGGGTTGAGCGCAAGCGCCCGGGCAATGCAGATGCGCTGGCGCTGGCCGCCCGAAAATTCGTGCGGGTAGCGGTCTTTGTGATATGGTTCCAGGCCGCAGGACTTCATGATGTTATCGAGGTGGTCGTCGTACTCGCGAGCAGGTACGATGCTGTGCTCTTTGACCGCCTCGCCAATAATCTCGCTCACCGGGAGACGGGGTGAAAGGCTAGAGTAGGGATCCTGGAAGATGATCTGCATCTTGGGACGCAGCGATCGCATCTCTCGCTTATTCAGCGAAAAGATTTCTTTGCCGTTGAAAATTACTTCGCCGCTGGTCTTTTGATTGAGGCGCAAAATTGTCTTACCAACTGTGGTCTTTCCGCAACCCGATTCACCCACCAGGCCCATGGTTTTACCGCGCTGGATCGAAAAGCTGATGCCGTCCACTGCCTTCACGTATCCCACCACGCGCTGCATTAAACCGGCTTTGATCGGGAAATATTGCTTGAGATTCTTCACCTCAAGGACATTATCGGGGCGTTGAGTGCTTGCTTCGTGTTGTTTTTCGACCATTCTTAGGCTCCCGCTTGGGCATCCACGTAGTGATAACAAGTCACCATGTGCGTCTTTGAAACATAAACTTCCTGTGGATAAACGCCGTTGCAAACGGGCATGCGCCGTTCGCAGCGATCTTTGAAATAACAGTAATTGGGCATATTCACCGGGTTCGGAACGCTGCCCGGAATGCTGTACAACCGTTCGACCGAGCGGTTGATGACCGGTTTGGAAGCCATCAACCCAACGGTGTAGGGATGCAGCGGATTGTGGAACACTTCGTCGGCGGTGCCCTTTTCCACGATGCGGCCCGCGTACATGACCACCACGTAATCGGCCATTTCAGCAATCACGCCCAGGTCGTGCGTGATGAGCATGATGCTGGAATTGATCTTATCCTTCAGGTTCCTGAGTAAATCGAGAATTTGCGCCTGGATGGTCACATCCAGCGCGGTGGTCGGCTCGTCGGCAATGATCAGTTTGGGCGTGCACGCCAAGGCCATGGCGATCATGATGCGTTGCCGCATGCCGCCCGAAAGCTGGTGTGGGTACATCTCATAGACGCCCGTATTGTTGGCGATTCCCACCATGTCGATCATGCGCAGAGAAACTTCTTTCACCTGCTCGTCCGTCATGGTTGGGTTGTGCAGTTTGACCACCTCGTCAATCTGCTCGCCGGCCCGGAAGACCGGGTTGAGGCTCGTCATTGGTTCCTGGAAAATCATCGACACCTGGCTGCCGCGGATGGATTCCATCACTTGGGTGGGCGTATTGGCGATGTCATAAACCTTTTGGCCGGCATCGAACCGGATGGCGCCCTTAACAATTTGCCCCTGTGGGCGTTGCACCAATTGCATCAATGAGAGCGATGTGACCGACTTGCCGCAACCCGATTCGCCCACCACGCCGACCGTCTTGCCCTTGGGAACATCAAAAGACACCCCGTCCACTGCTTTGACGGTGCCAATGTCCGTGAAAAAGTAGGTGTGCAGGTCGTCGAACTCCACAACGTTGTCCGGGTTCTTCATCTGGGTCAGATATTCGCTCTCGGGAACGTTCCTCCGGTTGCGCTTTTTTTCCAGCGCATCGGTAATGCGGCGGTTTTCCCGTGAAATCCGCGCAACCTCCTGCGCAGAAATATGATCGCTGTCTTTTGCTTTTGACCTGGTTTTCGATTTGATCCAGTTAACCAGGGATTGATTTGTCTGAGCCATCGTTCATCACCTACCTTTTCATCTTCGGGTCATAAGCATCCCGAAGCCCGTCACCCACAAAGTTAAAGCCGAGCACGGTCAAGAGGATCAACATGCCTGCCGGGATCCACATGAACCAGTAATTGGTCATAACAAATGCATCCGAGGCAACGTTGATGATCGAGCCCCACGAAGCCAGCGGGTACTTGATGCCCAGCCCAAGGAAGCCCAGCGTCGCTTCTGTAATGATGATGCCGCCCAGGCCCGCCGTCGCCTGGACGATCAGGAGCGGCATGACATTGGGCACCAGGTGCCTGAAAATTCGGCGGCTGGTGCGGATACCGGTTGCCTCCGTCGCGACCATAAAATCCTGCTCGCGCAGCGAGAGAATCTGCCCGCGCACGATGCGCGCGACGCCCGTCCAGCCCAGCAGGCCCAGCACTGCCATTAATAGGAAGATGCGCACCATGGGCTCCACCTCCAGGGCATCCATAACCGAGCCAAAGATGAGGACCATCGGGTAGAACGGGATGCTGTTGAACAGGTCAACAAAGCGCATCAAAGCCGTATCCACCCACCCGCCAAAGTAACCCGAAACGCCGCCAACGACGACGCCGATGACGACCTCGATGAAAATGACCACAAACCCCACCAACAAGGAGACGCGGCCGCCATACATCAGGCGAGTCATCACGTCCATACCATTGTTATCGAGGCCCAGGGGGTGTTCGGCGGATGGTTCCTCGTAGGTGCGAATTAACTCAGTGGGCGTCTCGCGCTTGATGTTATAAGTTTTGTTGACGCGCACAATGGTGTTATCCACTGCCTGGCCGTTCTCGTCAGTATAGGTGAATTTTGCAGCCCGGTCATTAATGGCCTGGCGAATAGTGGATTTGAAGTCAACGGTCAGGAATGCTGACTGATCAAGCGGCCGGACAATGATATCGGAAACCTCAGCGTATTCCCGGTCAGTCGAATCCAGAATGGTGGCCTGACCCTCATCGTACCGGATGGTGAAGAGTTGACTGCCAACCGAGAAAGCCGTCTTTTCCTGCGCAATGGCCCGGCTGCTGGCAAGTTTAAAATCGTACGAAGCGACGGTGTCGCCATTGGCCTGATCGTAAGCATCGTAAACCGATAACATGGCCAGCGCCACATCATGCTCGGTCGAGATGATGGCAGCTTTATTCTTTGGCGTAATGCGGTACGTGGTTCCGTTCAGAGTGAAGGCTTTTTGTTCTTTTTTAACGGCTGATTCGTAAGCCGCTTTGAGATCATCTGAAACGGTATCCCCGGCCAACGGTTTGTAAATGCCAAGCAGCACTTCAACCACCGGATCGAGTTGCAGGATGCGGTAGACGCCTTCACCCTCGTTGGTGAAGTAATAGATGGCATCTTTGTACGTGAAGGTATCGGTATTTTTTCCAAGCGCCAGCAGGAACTGTGCGCGCTCAGCGCTGCCAAAGCTCTCGCCTTCGGCAATTGTGTAGCGCAATTCTTCGTTGTAAATCGCGCTTGCGTATTCTTTGGACATGCTGCCGATGCCCTTGAAAACCTGGGTTTGACCAAAGGGCGAAAAAAAAGGCCCCAAAAAGGAAAAGATAAACATGACCAGCAGGATGATCAAACCGATGACGGCCAGCCGGTTGCGGATAAAGCGTTTGAAAACCAGCATGCCCGGTGAAAGCACTTTGACGCGGCGCGCGTCATCCAGATGCATTTCTTCAGCCGGCTCACCGGCCGGGACAACCTCTTTTTCAACATCACGATTGATTTTTTCGTTGTCAATCATTGGCCACCACCATCAATTTGCTCTCACGCGCGGATCGACGACTGCGTACATGATGTCCGCAAGAATCAGGCTGACCTGCGTGAGAACAATGAGAAATGTTGTGTAGAACATTGCAAAGGGGATGTCACCGCGGACGATAGCCTGGTAAGAAACATAACCAATGCCCGGTATTTGGAACAGCGTTTCGGTGATGAGCGCGCCGCCAAACATGGAGGGCAGCAAATAGCTCATATACGAAACCAACGGGATCAGGGTATTGCGGAAAGCATGTTTATTGATGACCACTTTTTCGGACAGGCCCTTGGCGCGTGCAGTCCGGATATAGTCTGAGTTGAGGACTTCCAGCATGTTCGTGCGCGTATAGCGCATCAGGCCGCCAATCGAAAGCATGGTCAGCGTGATGATCGGCAGAACCATGTGGTAACCAATATCCAGGATCTGCTGCGACGGCGTCATGGAGTTAAAGAATCGGCCCGTCAACCCATACAGATCAAACCAGCCCAGCTTGATGGAAAACACATATTTTAGGATGGTTGCCAGGAAAAATGTAGGCAGAGAAATACCCATCAAAGCAAAAACGGTAATCGCGTAATCTGTGCGGCTATATTGCTTTCTTGCCGCCAATATACCCAAGGGTATGGCTATGAAAAACTCCACAAATAAGGTGATGATGTTGATAATCAGCGAGTACCAGATCACCTGGACGAACTTTTCCGTAACCGGAATGCCAAAATGCCAGGAGTCGCCAAAATCACCGCGCACTGCATTTCCGAGCCAGCCAAAAAAGCCGGGAATAATGCCAACGTCCAGCTTGTAAACAGCATTGAGTTGATCCAACCACTCCTGGTAAGTCTTGTTGCTTAAGGGGTTGCTTGCTCTCTGCCTGGCGACCGTTTCGACATAAGAGGTGGGCAGACTTCGGATAACGGTGTAAACCACCATCGCTCCAAAGAACGTGATGAACAGGCCAAGAATGAGTCTCCTTAAGATGAAACTACGCATGTCGACCCCACAATCTAATCACAAAATATCTCCTGAGCAGGTCAAAATCGAAGTCAGAATTGATGAGCCCACCCCAGGGTGGGCTCATCATCTTTAACCAAGACTTACCCAAACCATCGAAAAATTACCGCATCTCAACCAGTTCGATGTCATTCAGCCAGCCCCAGAAGGTGGTGATATCGGGGGTGAGGGTATCAATGTTGATACGCTCGGTGCTGAAGATGATGCAGTTCTGGCGCTGATAGGTCGGAACTTCGACGGCCCAGTCAATGATGATGTCGAGAGCCTGCTTGTAGATCGCCTTGCGGTAGGTCTGATCTGCGCTCTTGCGGGCATCGACAATGAGTTGATCCAGTTCGGCATCGCGGATGTGATAGTGGTTCGAGTCCGAACCGCCCTCACCGACGACGCTGGAGCTGTGGTAAACCTGGTACATGTCGGGGTCGATCGTGGCGCCCCAGGCAGCGGTCCAGAGTTCCTGCGTACCGGCATCCAGGGAGTCCCACAGGATGTTGGTGTCGGCAGGATCGTTGATCTTGAGTTCCATGCCAATCTTGGCCAGGGAAGTCTGCGCGCCGGTCAGGATGGCGAAGGCAGGGTGATCGCCCGTGCCGCCGCCAGGAACGATGACTTCGTAGCTCAGCTTGGCGCCTTCAGGAGCCGCAGTGACCTTGCCACCTTCCACCGTGTAACCAGCAGCCTCAAAGAAGCCCAGGGCAGCCTGTTCGGCAGCGGCGTACTTCTCTTCGGGGGTCATATCAGCGGTGTAGATGGGATCGCCGTTGACGTCCGTGGAGAACGCAACCTTGTAATCCTCATCGGTCGGCTGAGGAGCAGCCCACGAGGTGTTGGAGATTGGGTAGTTGATGACAGAGGCAGCTTCACCGTAGTAGCTGTCGATGGCGACATCGCGGTGGACCGCCAGGACGGTGGCCAGGGCCTTGCGCAGGTTCTTGGAGGCATCGGAGCCCGGTTCGCCGGCAACGTTGACGGTGTCAGCGTTCATGCCAATATAGCCGTAGCCCAGGTTATCAACCTTGCTTGTGGTGATCTTGTCGCCGGTGATTTCGCCATTGCTGTTGTAGGAAGCAACTTCCTCGAAGCGGGCGCGGGAACCGGTCATTTCGCCAGCGTCAACCGTGCCGGTCTGAACGCCAGAGGCAACTTCAGCGGAGACGGTTTCCTTGAACTGGATTTCGGCAATCTTCGGGCAGCCGCGGTAGTAGTTTTCGTTCGCCGCGAAGTACACGATCCTGTTTTCGTAGCGCACGAACTTGTACGGGCCGGCGCCCATCGGGGTCGCGGTCAGGCTGAGCTGCTTGGAAAGGTCGCCATAGTCGAAGCCAAATTTGTTGTTGGCATAATCGTACTTGGCAACGTCGCCGTAGTAGTGCAGCGGGGTGACGTTGATGCCGAGGATCGAGTACACGGCGGGAGCCGAGAAACCCTTGACGGTGACTTCCACGGTGTAATCGTCAACTTTGACGATACCGGCGATGTTCGGAACGCCCTTGCCGCCCATCCCCTCGTCCTGGGGGCCCCACAGGCCGATGAAGGCCGAGTTGACGTTGCCCAGCAGGTCAAGCGGAGAGTCGACGGGTTCAATTTCGCCGTAGGTGGCCAGATCGCCTTCGTACTTGGCGTAGGCTTCGGCATAGTAGTCATCGATGGTCGGGAAGGTGGTGGTCAGATCCCACTTATTGCCAGTGGTTCCGCCAACCAGCGCGCCGGTGTCATCGGTCTCAGCAAAGCCCCACAGGGCCATGCCCAGGGCAACCTGCAGACCAGGATTGGCCTTCACATCTTCGGGCGTCTTGCCCAGGATTTCCTCGGCATAGTCGTCAACGTAGTTGGCCACGACATAGTCGGTGATGCTCTGAACGTCGGCGGTCCAGGTTTCCTTGATGCGGGTCCAGTAGTCTTCCTGCTGTTCCTTGGTCCAGCCATCAGCATCCGTCCATTCATGGTCGGGGCCGGCAGCGTAAATGGCGTCGGCCATCGCAGCGTACTTGTCGTAAACTTCGCTGGTGGTCTGCGTCTGGTAGTCCTTCAGACCGATGATGTCATAGGACCCGAGGGTCGTCGAACCAACATAGGAAGGATCGAGGAAGGTGTAGTAGGTGAAAATGATGTCGTCGGCGGTGACGGGTTCTCCATCGGAGAACTTCATGCCAACGCGAAGCCGGGCGGTGTACTTGGTGGTGTCGGTGGCTTCATCATATTCGACCTTGGTATCGGCAGGACCCTTGTAGAGATAGTCGGTCCCATTGTAGTTACGGGTTTCGCCCTCAATCGCGTTAAAGACGATGCCGCCGACGCGGTCAGTGGTGAGCAGGGAAATCTGCGTCATATTGGCAACGTCAACATCATAGGCCGTATCCGCGAAGAACGGGCTGAACTTCTGGGAGAATTCGGAGTACGCAACGACGAGCGGTGTGGTGATCGTCGGAGCGGTGGGCAAATTCTCGCCAAACGGCTGGTCTTCAAAAACAACAGCCGTTTCAACGGGGGTCTCGGTAGCAACAGGCGCATCAGTGGCAACTGGAACGTCAGTGGCTACAGGTGCATCAGTCGCGGCAGGCGTAGTGGGCGCGCAAGCGGCCAGCATGCCGGCGATCATGATGCCAACAACCAGAAGCGAAAGCATCTTACCGGTTTTCTTCATTTCTCTTTTCCTCCTTAAAATATTTAAAATTATATTGTAAATTCGGATGACCGTCAATGGAATTTCATCCGGTGTCCAGGGTGACAAAATCCGTCTGCGCCTTGATTTCGCCTGATTAATATCATCAATGAAAGACGTTAACCCGGCTGCGAAAAAACGCGCGAAGTTATGCTTCTTCCAAGACCTGCACGCGCGCGCTTTTTTGAAACTGGATCGCCAGGAAGGTTGCGGCTGCCGCCAATGCCTCCAGAGACAGATACAGGTATTCCAACCCGCGCCCCGCTTCGGTGGTGGACGTCAGGAGAAAGATAATTTCTCCCAGCAACCCCGCTGCCAGCAAGCCGGTGAGGATAAATACCGCCGTCTTCATGCGTTCAAAGGAAAGCCCGACTTCGTCGCGGCGGTATTTGCGCGCCTCGCGGGGCAACCGCAGGGCGCCGGTAACGGCATTGTACAGCGGCGCAAGCGCGATGACGTACGGCAGGGCCACATACAGGCGGTACATGCCCGGGTTTCCCACGAACCCCGCGGCGATGTGCAGCGCCAGGATGGCGGCCAGCGCCGCCAGGTTGTTCCGTTTGAAGCGCGCCAGACCGGCTTCATCCAGCGCAACCCGGTAATACTTTCCACGGTAAACTGGCAACTTTTTTTCGTTGCCGTTATCATCAGTTGTGATGACATTTTCGTAGTCGTCGGCGTATCGTTTCGGCATGGCTTGATCTTATCACAGAATCGGGTGCGGTTCGTTCCCGCCCTGCAGACCGGCCAGCACCTCCTCGGGCACCAGCGGAAAATGGTCGAACCACACACCGGTGGCGTCATACACGGCCGCCGTCACGGCGGGCACCAGGCACATGTTCATCACCTCGCCCAGCCCGCGCGCTCCCCACGGACCACGCGGATCGGGGATTTCCAGCACCTGGATGTCCATTTCTTCCGGGATGTCCAGCACGGTCGGGATCAGGTAGGTGGACAGGTTGGGCGTGAGCACGCGGCCGTCTTTCTCGACAAAATTTTCCAGCACGGCGTAGCCCACCGACTGCACCAGCCCGCCCTGAATCTGCCCGACCACCTGCTGCGGGTTGATGGCTTTGCCCACGTCGATGGCGCAATGGATCTTCTCGATCTTCACCTGGCCGGTTTCCATGTCCACGGTCACCTCGGCGGCCTGGGCAGTGTAGGCATAGGCCACATTGGGGTCGCACTGCCCGGTATCGGGATCGGGCGCGGTGGTCTGGTGCGGCCAGTAGGTATGCTCCAGGCGCACGGGGCGCTCTTCGCCGGCCCACATCTCCAGCGCCCGCACGGCGCCCTCTTTGATCGCGTTGCCGATAAAGAATGTCATGCGCGAGGCCGACACCGACCCCGCGTCTTTCACCCGGGCCGTGTCGGTGGAAATCAGCTCGATCTTTTCCATCGGCAGTCCCAGCGCGTCGGCGGCCATCTGGGTGATGACCGTGTGCGCGCCCATGCCCACCTCGCTGGCGCCGTGATGGATGACCGCGCGTTCGATCTCGGAACCACCGTAGAGATCAATGCCAATGGTGCAGCTCTCGGGGTAGCCGTAGGAAAAACCAACATTCTTATGCGCGCAGGCCAGCCCCACCCCGCGGCGCAGGTACGGCCGGCCGGCAACGGCGTATTCGGAACCCTCCGCCCGCTTCCAGCCGCCGGCCGCCTCATTCCAACCGGCTTGCCGTGCGCAGGCTTCGGTGACCTCGCGGATGGTAACGCCGGGCGGAAAGGGTGAGCCCATCGTCTGCAGCGAGCCCTCACGGGCTAAATTGCGCATGCGCAATTCCACCGGGTCCATGCCCAGCGCGGCTGCCAGTTTGTTGACCATCTGTTCGGCACAGTAAACCGCTTGCGGCCCGCCAAATCCGCGGAACGCGCCACGCGGCACGTTGTTGGTGTACACGTCGTAAGCATCGACCCTGACGTTGGGGATTTCATACGGCCCCAGCGAATTGATCACCGCGTTGCTGGCGACGATGCTGGTGGTGAACTTGTACGCGCCGCCGTCGGCCAGCATTTTGACCTCGGCCGCGACAATTTTTCCGTCACGGGTGGCGCCCCAGCGCGTGAAAAAGCGGAAGGGATGCCGCTTGCAGTGCCCCAGGATCGATTCTTCGCGCGACCAGACCACCTTCACCGGGCGCGGCTGCCCCAGGCGGTGCAGCTTGAGCGCGGCCAACGCCACGATGATCTGCACCGAAATATCTTCGCGCCCGCCGAAGGCCCCGCCGGTCATCGGGTAGATCACGCGCACCTGCTCTTCGGCCAGCCCCAGCGCGTGGGCAATCTGCTTGCGGTCCTTCTGCCCCCATTGACCGGTGGTCACCACCGCCAGGCGGCCGTCTTCATCCATGTAAGCCAGCCCGCTTTCGGTTTGCAGGTAGGCGTGCTCCTGCGCCGGAGTGTTCAAAACCGATTCGACGATCACGTCCGCCTGCCGGAAGCCCGCCTCGATGTCGCCGTTGTACAACTTGTGATGCGAGAACATATTGCTGCCCACGTCCGGGTGCAGCACCGGCGCGCCGGGTTGCAGGGCATCTTCCACATCGCACACCACGGGCAGGTCCTCATACTCCACGCGGATCAGTTCGCACGCCTTTGCCGCGATGGCTTCCGTCTCCGCCACCACCGCCGCCACCCGGTCGCCCACGTAGCGAACGCGGTCGGCGAAGGGCTTCTGGCTGGGCCCGCACAGCACAGGCTGATCGTAAGTGTAATAGCCAAATTCGTTGTTCAGCACGTCCAGCGAGGTGAGCACGGTGAGCACGCCGGGTAGCGCTTCGGCCTGTGAGGTATCCACCCGCCTGACAATGGCATGCGGCCGGCGCGACATCAACATCTTCAAATACGCCTGCCCCGGCATGACCATGTCGGAGGCAAACACCGCTTCGCCCTTCACCTTGGCGCGCGCATCCACGCGCGGAACCGATTGACCAATATATTTCATAGATTTTTGCTGATCTTCTGCTTCCGTCAGGGATTTTTGCTCCTCTATAGTGTATCCGCAAACCCGGAAGACAGGCAATGATTGAATGTAAGAAAATTCGAGTTCGTTTGCTCACATTCATACACTAAATCGTCCGGCCCGGCCGGACGATCAGGATCTTTATAATTTGCCAATCAGGCAGGAATGCCTATACGCAACGCTTTTCACCGCCGTCTTGCGGGGTCGGTGAAAAGCGCAATCAGCGCGTCTCGGTCACTTTGCGGATGGTGCGCGGCGTATTCGCGTCATAGCCCCGGGCCACGGTCAGATGATAGGCAAACAACTGCGCCGGCACAATGCTAACCAGCGGCGAAAGCCATTCGGGCATGCCGTCCGGGATTGTAAATGCCGCCTGCGCCAGGCTGCGGGCGGCCTGGTTATTGGAAATGACCACCAGTTCAGCCATCAGGTTCTTTTTCAAGTGCTCCAACGAGGTTACCAGCGAATCAAGCACGCTTCCGTTGGCAGCCACCGCCAGCACCGGGAAACCGTCCGAAATCATTGCCACGGGACCCTGCTCAAAATCGGCTGACGAGTACGGCTCGGCCACGGTATAGGTCAATTCTTTCAATTTCAGCGCCCACTCAAAGGCTGTGGCATAGTTGTAGCCGCGCCCTAAAACCACGCACTGCGGCATGTAGCGGTAGCGTTGCACCACCTGCTCGATGGCGCGGCTTTGCTGCAGGGTTTCATCCATCCAGCCGGCCACCTGCCCAAGCTGACCCCACATTAAATCGGATTTTGCCAGCGCGGCCGAAAGCATGGCAATCGCCATTAATTCAGCCGTATAGGTTTTGGTGGCGGCCACGGCCAGTTCCGGCCCGGCCATAATGTCGATCACAAAATCGGCCGCCCGGGCCAGGGGCGAATCGGGCGAGTTCGTGATGGCCAGGGTCAGGTTGCCCTGCCGTTTTCCGGCTTCGAGGACGCTGACGATGTCCGGCGATTGACCCGATTGCGACACGCCTACCACCCGCGCGTTTTTGAGCACCGGCGGCTGGTTGTAATAGGTAAACAGCGAAGGAGTCGCCAACGCCAGGGGAAGCTGGTTGAGCGCCCCCCAGACATAATTGGCATACCGCCCGGCATTATCCGAGGTTCCCCGCGCAGCCAGGAAGACAAAATCCACGTTTCGGTCGCGAATTTCACGCGCGATCTTCTCGATCACGCTCCGCTGCTGATCCAACAAATGGCTCAGGCGGGCAGGCTGCTCGAAAATTTCATCAAACAGGCTCATGTTCACCTCATGTGGCTGGGTTGGGTGTTTGCGCGGAAGCCGGGATAACCTCGAAACTCAATCCATTGCTGAAAGGCCTTTGACCAGATGCGCGGGTGCGTTCGCTGAAGCTGGAGTTGCGCGCCATCCTGGGGAAAGTTTTGGGGCTGGCAACAAAAGTGCCCCGGCCGAGCTCGCGCACCCAGGACACCCTCCCACGCCAACTCACCCACCGTCAGGCGGCTGACGCCGGTATAAGCGCCCATTTCATTCTCAGCCGGCAGCAGGTCGCCGGCTGAAAACTTGCCGTTTTCCACCCATTCCAATAAATTCTGCTTGATCGGATAATAGAGCCGGAGCGCGCTTTGGGGGTCGATCTTGAACCAGGCTTCATCCATGCTGACCCACGTCATACATAGATGTATATATGACTGGATATTATTACAATCGAAATATGTTGTCAAACCTGAATCGAGTTTTCTAAGTTCCCCCACCGTCAGCGAGCATGATGAGGCCCTGTTCAAACGGCGTCTTGACAATTCTCAAATTCAGCAATAATATATAGCAATTCTTTGGTTATTTTGGAATTTTATGAAGCTTACCCACCGCCAGGAAACTTTTATCGTTCGCCTGCTGGACTTGTGCCGCGAGTTTAAGGGGCCGATTCATTATTCTATTCTTGCCGAACGAGTTGGGGTGAGCCCGTTTACTGCCTATGATATGCTTCGTCTCCTTGAAGAAAAGGGCTTTGTAACTTCTGAATATCGCATCGAACCCGGTAAAAGCACGGTGGGCAGATCTGAAATTGTATTTCTCCCAACGCAGTTAACCTATAACCGGTTTGCCGAATTGGCAAATGGCGCTGATTTGAGCGACTGGGAAGAGGTTAAATCCAAAATCATGAAGAGAATTCTTGACGGTGATCTTCAGGACCACGAACTGGCCATTGAATTAATTGCCAGGATCCCGCCGGATGCGCCCGACTCGCTTCGGTATTGTTTTGAAGTGATCACGCTGTTAATTTTGCGCCTCGGCAAAAACACAGGGCGCAAAGTCCTG
>ERZ1645187.3007-NODE-3007-length-14430-cov-5.617600_pt1 | contig 14430 bp, 13 predicted proteins | sample MGYA00575352_ERZ1645187 | MGnify/ENA primary metagenome ERZ1645187 (study PRJEB40837, sample SAMN11349314) | freshwater sediment metagenome | isolation source: river sediment | host: Sediment | place: India: Wazaribad , New Delhi | collected 2017-02-21 ...
GCATCTTAGTGGACGGCCACGACCACCCGGCCTGCCTCACACCCCACCGTAGTCGATGAAGCCCTTGTTGATGCTGGCCAGCTTGCGCTGCAGGCGGTACACGCCCCCGCCTTCACGCCCTTGCGAGGCATCGGTGTTGCCTTCGATGGTGTGGATGTAACCCCCCTCGATGCGTTCCACAAAGCCGGTGTGACCCAGCCCGCCGCCGAAGTCCATGATGAAGACGGCCCCGGGCAGCACCCGCCCGGGGTCGGCCACGGCGTCGCGGGCCAGCAGGCGCCGGGCGCCTCGGCTGGGCGCGTTCTGCCAGTGGGCCAGGCAGCCCGCCGTCTTGAACATGGGGTTGGCACGGCCGGCTTGCTGCGCGGCCTCGTCAAAGCACCAGTAGGTGAAGGCGCAGCACCAGGCCAGGCCGGGCCTCACCCCGGCGCGGCGCAGGTAGGCGTCTACCTCGGGACCACGGTTGCTGTTGCGCGGCTGCTCGCGCACGCCGGCATCGGCCTGGGCACCGGCCACGGCCAGCACGCTGGCCAGGAAGGGGTCGGCCGCATCCTGGTGCTGGGGCACGCCCTCGGCGCCAAACAGGGCCGCCCAGGTCAGCGAGCCCACTTCGCCGTCGATCTTCAGCGGCTGGCCCTGGTCGTCCAGGTGCCGCGCCTGGAACAGCTGCACGGCCTGCTTCATGTTCGGCCCGAAGCGGGGGTTGTCGGGGTCCAGCGCCAGCGCCTCGCCACCGCGCAGCACCAGCGCCTTGTTCAGTGCGGTTTTCAGGGCCTTGACGATGCGGGCGTCGGCTTCGCCCATCTTGATGACGCGACCGGGGTACTTCATGGTGGCTCCTTGCAGAACAGGAAGGTTGGGGGTGCGCCCGCTCAGTCCGCCAGGCGCTCGATGCGCACCTTGGGCTGTTTGACCGGGTCCACGATGTAGCCCAGGGCCTGGCCGATGATGTCGATGGCGTTGTCAAAGCAGCCGTGCGAGGCCGCCTCGGTGCCGGCCCCGTTGGCCACGCGGCGCTCACGCAGGATCTGCAGGTTGGTGGCGCCCACGCCCAGGCCCTCCCAGAATGTTTGCCACTGGGCCACGTCCTTGAGGTGGTCGCGGGCCCACACGTCATCGCGCGCCGACGGCGTGGCCGAGTCCGCATCAAAGCACCTGGCCATGCCCAGCAGCGGCATCTTGTGCGCGTCTTCAAACGAGCGGCTCACCAGGTAGAGCAGGGACTTGCGGTAGGGCCCCACCGCATCGTCGCGCTCGTTCTGGTCCGACAGCACGTGGATGTGGAAATCGCGGGCGGCCAGCACACCTTGTTTGACGGCAGGCACGTAGTGGTCAAGCGCGAAGCGGGTGGTGCAGGCCGGCGCAAACAGCCGCGTGCTGGCGGCTTTCAACCCAGCCTTGCCCAGTTGCTTGAGCATGGACCCGAGCACGATGCTGCCGGCCGAGTGGCCCATCAGGTGAATCTCCAGCTTCGGCAGCGCCTGCTGCAGGGCCTGCAGGTGCGCCACCATCAGGCGCACGCCGCCTTGCGCGTCTTCGCTGGCCCGCACGGCGTTGAGCTTCATCTGGCCCCACATGGCCCCGCCGGGCGCGCGCAGCACGGGCTCCAGCATGCGGTCGGTGCCTTCGGTGATGCGGTCGAGCCAGCCCTTGGCCGGTGGCGCCCCCCGCACGCCCAGGCCAAACTTGGCGGCCCATTCCTCGGCCAGGTCGGACACGGTCTCCAGCGGGCCCGAGCGCCAGCTGATGAACAAAGGGTAGATGCCATGGGCCAGCGCATAGGGCGCCATGACGCGGATGCGGCTGATGGAATCGCTTTCGCTGTTGAGGCCACCGTGGGCATAGATCATCAACTTCACGCTGCCCTGGGCCTTCAGCCACTCTAGCGGTCGGCTGACCACGGCCGAGGCCAGCGCGGTGAGGGCGTTCTCGGCCGTGATGTCGTTGCGCACCGGAAAGCCGCGGTCCAGCACGATGGTGTGGCGGTAGGCCTGGTCGGCGTCGAGCGGGCGGTGTTCGGGTTTCTGGATGTCGCGGTAGCGGCGCGTCAGGGCGTCGTCACCGGCAATGAGGCCGGCAGGGCGGTCGGGCGCGCCAGCAGACAGGGCCGAGCCAAAGGGCACCAGAAAGCGCGGCGAGCGCGACACAGGCTGCTTGCCCGTGGTGCCGCAGTGCGAGGGCACGCCCAGCGTGAACACCCAGGCATCGGTGCCGTGCATCACCCAGTCTTCATAGGGCAGCAGCGCAAAGCCGTGCGAACCCCAGGCCTTGCCCCAGGAGTTCTGCACCACAAAGCCCTGTTCGTTGTAGCCCACCAGGGCAAAGGCGTGCCCACCGGCCTCCTTGGGCTGGGCCACGGGCTTGATGCGCACCAGGTCGGCATGGCCGCGCAGCGTCTTGCGCGTGGGCACCGCCCAGCCCTCGTGCACGGTGGCCGACACGTACACCGCGCCGTTCTGACGGATGGCGGCCTGCAGGTCCACCACCGAGCGCATGTCCACACGGTAGTACACCCCCAGGGTGCAGGCCAGCGCGTCCACGTCCCAGTTGCGCTCGGGGTCGTCGGGCTGGTCGGGGTCTTCCAGCGGGGTGGCCGGCAGGCGCCGCCCCTTGCGGTCAAGCACATAGGGCCACAAGGCTTCGCGGCACACGCCGTGGCGTTGCCAGCCTTTGAGTGCCCCGCGGCAGCTGGAGCCCTCGTAGTCCTCGCCCGGCCATTCGTCGTACATGCGCGCCAACTGGTAGAGCATGGCCGGGCTCACGCGGCGCGCCTCGGTGCCCGCCTGGGGCGTGCCCATGTCCCGCACGAACAGCAGGTAGTTGACCACCGCCGCCAGCCCGAAGCCGGTACAGGCGCCTTCCGAGCCCTGGTCAAGCAGGTGGCCGGCTGCGGCATAGGCGGGCAGCTACTGCTTGACCTCGGCATCCGAGGGCCACTGCGCGGGCAGGTTGCCCAAAGGCGGTTGGTAGGGCCGGTCGCGCAGGTCCAGGCGGTCGGGGCGGGCGTCCAGCGACACGGTGCGCTGGCCAATCACAACCTGTCGGGTGGGCATGTCCAGCCTCCTCGCTGCACGGGTGTTGGGGTGGGGCCGCTGGGCGCGGTCTTCTCACCTGATGGGATTTCATCGTATCGAGCGGCCAGTGGTCGCCTATCACTAACCTTAGGGGGGCGCGCGGAAACCCCTACTTGTCACGGCCGGCGTTTGTCCACACCATCGGAATCTGAAATCAATTGATGTCAGGTACGGACGTGCCGGGTCCGTCCATCCCTTCCCCACGCCCGAGCACACCGATGTGCTGATCATTGGCGCCGGCCTGTCCGGCATCGGTGCGGCCTACTACCTGCAGCGCGACCAGCCCGGCAAGTCCTTCGTCATCCTCGAATCGCGCGGGGCCTCGGGCGGCACCTGGGACCTGTTCCGCTACCCCGGCATCCGCTCCGACTCCGACCTGCACACCTTCGGCTACGAGTTCAAGCCCTGGGTGCAAGACAAGGCGATTGCCGACGGGCCCGACATCCTGGCCTACCTGCGCGAGACGGCCGCTGAAAACGGCATCGACCGCCACATCCGCTACCACCGCAAGGTGGTCTCGGCCGCCTGGTCGAGCGCAGAGGCCCGCTGGACCGTGACCGTGCAGCACACCGACACCGGCGAGACGCACACCATCGTCTGCAAATGGCTGTTCTCGGCCGCAGGCTACTACCGCTACGACCAGGGCTTCACGCCGCGCTTCGAAGGCATCGACAAGTTCAAAGGCCAGGTGATCCACCCGCAGCACTGGCCCGAGAACCTCAACTACCGCGGCAAGCGCGTGGTGGTGATCGGCTCGGGCGCCACCGCTGTCACGCTGATCCCGTCGATGGCCAAGGAGGCGCAGCACGTGACCATGCTGCAGCGCACGCCCACCTATGTGATGACGCTGCCCGCCAAGGACCCGATTGCCAACCTGGCGCGCAAACTGCTGCCGGCCGACAAGGCCTACGCCTTTGCGCGCCGCAAGAACATCGGGCTGCAACGCGGCATCTGGCGCTTCTGTCAGAAGTACCCGAACGCGGCACGCCGCATCATCCGCTTCGTCAACAAGGCCTCGCTGCCCAAGGACTACCCGGTCGACGTGCACTTCAACCCGCCCTACAACCCGTGGGAACAGCGTCTGTGCGCCGTGCCCGATGGCGACCTGTTCAAGAGCATCAAGGCCGGCAAGGCCTCGGTCGTCACCGACCACATCGACACCTTCACGGCGGGTGGCATCCGTCTGAAGTCGGGTCAGGAGTTGCCGGCCGACATCATCGTCACGGCCACCGGGCTGAACCTGCAGTTGTTTGGCGGCATCACGCTCACCGTCGATGGCGAAGCCGTGGACCTGTCCAAGAAAGTGGCCTTCAAGGGCATGATGCTCAGCGACCTGCCCAACTTCGCCTTCATCGTGGGCTACACCAACTCGTCGTGGACGCTGAAGGTGGGCCTGCTGTGCGAACACTTCTGCCGTCTGCTGGCCTACATGGACCAGCACGGCCACGCCGTGGTGCGCCCGCGCCTGCCGTCGCCCGACATGCCCACCCGCCCGCTGCTCGACTTTGGCGCCGGCTATGTGCAACGTGCGCTGGCCCACCTGCCGCGCCAGGGCACCAGCGGCCCCTGGGTGATGGCGATGGACCCGAACCACGACGCCCAGGTCTTGCGTCACGGCCCGGTCGAAGACCCCTGTTTGGTGTTTGACAAGGCCGCGCGTCCTGCCCATGCTGCGAAGGTGCACGCGGCCGTCGCCGTGAACGCCTGAAGTCGAGCCTTGGCCATGTCCACCTCTGCCGCTTACGCCCACCCTGACATCGTCCCGCGCGAGAAGCTGTCCTTTGGCTTCGACCGCGACATCCCGAAGTACTGGCTGGGGGGCGATGCGTTCAAGACGCGCTTTTGCGACGCCATGTCCACCATCTTCCCGGAAGGCGAGCGCTTTTTCATCTCCTGCGTGCGCGACTTCCGCGATCAGGTCACCGACCCGCAGTTGCAGGAGGAGATCAAGCACTTCATGCGTCAGGAGGGCCAGCACGGCATCATCCACAGCCAGTTCAACGAGCACCTGACGAAGCAGGGCATCCGCGTGGCACGGCTCGAAGGCGTGATGAAGTGGTGGCTGTTCGACGTGCTGCGCAAGTACCTGCCCAAGAAGCACACGCTGGCGCTGACCGCCGCGTCCGAGCATCTCACCGCCATCATGGCCGAGGCCCTGTTCACGCGCAAAACCGTGATGGGTGCCGCCGACCCGCGCATGTTCGCCATGTACGCCTGGCACGCCATGGAGGAAATGGAGCACAAGGCCGTGGCCTTTGACGTGATGCAGAAGGTGGCCAAGGTGGGCTATCTGCGCCGTGTGCTGGCGCTGGTTGAAACCACGCTGGCCTTCAACTTCAACGTGCTGTCTTTCACCAATGCCATGCTGCGCCGTGATGGCTTCAGCCGCTGGCAACGCGTCAAGCTGTTTGCCAAGGGCCTGGGCTGGGTCTATGGCCCCGGCGGCATGTTCATGGGCTGCTGGCGCGCTTACTGGCGCTATTACAAGCCCGGTTTCCACCCCTGGCAAGACGCACCCTCGCCGCTGTACCAGGTGTGGGTGGACGCCTTCAACCGCTCGGGCGACCCGGTGGAAGCGGGTCGCGAGGTGTACGCCGCAGCGACCTGAGGCCTCGCCCCGGTCCTCAGCGCTCGGCCGGCGGCAGGGGCGCCAGGTAACCTGCAAGCAGGAACAAGCCGCCCATGCTCAGCAGGCTGAGGGCCGCCCCCAGCGGTGAAAACAGCGCTCCGCCCACCAGCGCCAGCAATTTCAGCGACGACAGCACACAGGCCACGGCGGACACCACCCAGGCCTGACGCCGCTGCCGGCGCGCACTCAGGAACAGGCACGCCACCCCAACCGCGGCCACCAGCACCGGCAACAGGATGCTGTGGCGTGCCAGGCTCCAGCCCATGCCCTGCTGCCATTGCGCCACCCAGACGTAGGCGAACACCACGGCCGTCAAAGCCGCCAGCACCCGGCGCACATCGTGCGCCAGCCCCTCACCGGCGCGCACCCACACGGCCAGCATCCACAAGGCCACCGGCCCGGCAAGCACCTGCGCCATCGGAGCCACCTCTCCGATCAAGGCCATGAGCATGGCGGCGGCCACCAGGCCCAGATGGGCACTCTCCGTGGCCGTGGGGCGCACCTCCACCTCAGCCGGGGTGCGCCACACCCGGTCCAACCAACCCGCGGCGCGACCTTGCGCGAGCAGCGCCAGCCCCAAGGTGCTCAAGGCCAGCGGCATCCCGGGTGCATCCAGCAGCTTCAAGGCCGCGATGGCCGGCAACTGCGACACCAGCAGCTCGACCGCCCCCACCAGGCCACCTTGCCAGAGCGGTGGACACAGCGTCTCCCCCGCATGACGACGCAGCCAGAGCGCCCCGCCCAGCACCGGCACGGACAGCGCCAGCCACTGCCAGACACCGTAAGCCCCTGGGCTGTGCACCAGCACCGAGCCCCATTGCATCAAGGCACAGACCGCAAACAGTGCGGGTGCGGGCACCCAGGCCACCGGCCGACGCCACAGTGCCAGCGCCACCATGCCACTGAACAAGGCCAGTTGGGCGGCCACACGCAGCGCCGGTTCATGCACCACCAAAGACAGGCCCACACTTCCGGCAATCACCGCCACAAAGGCGAACAGCCAGCCATCCACATCCTCCAGCGAGCGTGCATAACGCATGGACAAGGGCATGGCGACCAGCCACACCAGCGCCGCCGCCCAGGCCGTGTCCATGCCCATCGTCGCCACGCCGATGAGCACCAGCGCCCGCGCCAGCCATTGACGCACCAGCGAGCGGCGGTCCACCGACAGCGTCATGATCACGCCTTCGGCAAACAGGCCCAGGCCCATCACCGCCGAGCTCAGGTCTGCCTGAGCGATGGCCATGGCCACGCTCAAGGCGCACAGCACCCCGGCCGTCTCGCGCAACACTGCTGCACGAAACCCCCGCAGCGCCCACCCGGCCAGCACCACCGCCTGGGCCACCGCCGCGCCTTCGAACACCGTGCCGGTGGGCCACAACCAGTTCTGCATCGCCAGGTACACCACCGCCACCATGGCCAGGCAGGCCGCCAGCAAGCTGGTTTCGCGCTCGTCATCGGTGTGCGTGCGCGCCCAGGCCACGCACCACACGCCAAACTGGAACAGGTAGGCATGCAGCAAACCCTGTTGCATGCCCACCGACAAGGGTTCGGCCTGGGTGGCCCAACGCGCGGCATACGTCACCGCCGCCAGCCCAGCCGCACACAGGTGCGCGTGCACAGCGATCTCGATCCAGCGGCGGCGCCAGCTCAAGGCCAGCGCAAAGGCCGTCACCAGCAGGCCATAGAGCAGGTTGAACAACAGGCTCTGCTGCGCCTGGATGGCCAACACCGGCGCCGCATACGCGCCCAAGAAACCCACCCCGGCCAGCACTTTGGCGTCTTCACGCACCGCGCGCCACACCAGCGCCGCGGACAAGGCTGCAAACAGGCCCAGGGTCGTCGTCTCCGAGAACAGGCCATAAGCGTGCCCGCCCACATAGGTCGCCAGATAGGCCACCGCCGCGGCGCCGCCCTGCAAAATCTGCCCCCACAAGGGGTTGCGCCGGCCGAAACGCCAGCCCGCATAGCCGATGCCGGCCGCCACCAACCAGGCCAGGCCAATGCGCATCCCCGGCGAGAGCAACTCGCGCCACGACAAGGCGCTGAGCAGGAAGGTGAAGCCCAGCAGCAGCAGGCCGATGCCCGCACTGGCAAACAGATTGCGCTTGATCAGCCCCATGAAAGACAGGCCCGCGGCCTCGCGGACTTCGGCCGAACGCACCGGCTCGGGTGCCGGCTGCGACAGGGAAGCCACCAGAGGTTCGGCCCCTGCGGTCGGCGCGGGCATGGACATGGGCACGGTGTCGCTGAACGCTGGCCGGGTGCTGCGCGCCGGCCCCAGTGAGGGATCCAGATCGACCTCGGCGTGCGCTTCGGGCGGCACGGGCGCCACGTCGGGCGCCTGGGTGCTCACCCCGGTCGGCACGGGTGGCTGCGAGGCCTTCTCGGCCAACGCCCGCAACTGGCGCTCCAGCTCAGTCAGGCGTTGATTCAGCGTAGAAAGCCGCGAGCCCAGGGTCACCCAGGTCACCACCAGGGCCAAAAACAGAAACACACTCATGAAGAGACTCCGCCCGCGTGGCAGACAAGGTGCAGACCCCGGAGGACGCAGCCGATGCTGCAAACCGACACAAAATGTGTCATCGCCTGCGATTTTGCGCCCATTTTGCGCACCGAATGCCCCACATCAAGAGGGTGTCGTTTTCACTCCCGCACCTTGCCGCGCGCCGCCTTCACATCGGCCCGCACGGCCTTGCCCTGCAGACGACGCTGTTTCGATCCCCAGGTGGGTTTGGTGGGGCGCCGCACCGCCTGCACCTGCGAGGCCTCGGCCACCATGGCCTGCAAACGCCCCAGCGCCTCGGCCTTGTTCTGCTCCAGGCTGCGCGACGACTGCGCCTTGATCACGATCACGCCTTGCTTGTTCAGGCGCTGGTCGGGCAGGGCGAGCAAGCGCTCTTTCACCTCAAGCGGCAGCGACGAGGCGCGCACGTCAAAGCGCAACTGCACCGCGCACGACACCTTGTTGACGTTCTGCCCTCCCGGCCCCTGCGCGCGAATCGCCAGGTAGGCGACTTCGTGTTCCCACACATGGGAGTGGTTGGAAAGCAGGGACATGGTGGATGGGATGATAAATCCCCCACTTGCCTCCACCCCGCCGCGCAGCGATGATGATCCAACAGGTTTGGATCACCCAGGAGAACTTCCGTGACAACAGCCGCCGACATCCTCAAGAGCAAGCCGAATCAGGCGATTTTCGCCATCGGACCCCGTGCCTCCGTCTATGACGCCCTCCAGCTCGCCGCCGACAAGGGTGTGGGCGCCCTGCTGGTGATGGAAGACGAACGCGTGGTGGGCATCGTCACCGAGCGCGACTACGCCCGCAAGGTCGCGCTGATGTCCCGCTCGTCCAAGGACACGGCCGTCAGCGAGATCATGACCACCGCCGTCATGTACGTGCACCCCAGGCAAACCAACGCCGAGTGCATGGCGCTGATGACCGACAAGCGCGTCCGTCACCTGCCGGTGATGGACGAGGGCAAGCTGCTGGGCCTGATCTCCATTGGCGATCTGGTCAAGGACATCATCTCCGAGCAGGAGTTCATCATCCAGCAACTGCAGCACTACATCACGGGCGAGCGCGCCTGAGCCAGTATCCTCACGCCATTGCTTCTGAAGTTGAACATGGCGCGTCTGAATCATTCTGATCTGTTGGCTCTGGGGTTCATGACCTTCGCGCTGTTTCTGGGCGCGGGCAACATCATCTTTCCGCCCCTGGCAGGGTTGCAGGCCGGCGCGCATCTGCTGCCCGCCGCCATTGGCTTTCTGATCACGGCCGTGGGCCTGCCCTTGCTGACCGTGGTGGCACTGGCCCGGGTAGGCGGCGGCATGCCCGCCCTGACCGCACCGCTGGGCCAGCGCGCCGGCACCGCGCTGGCGGTGGCCGTCTACCTGGTGATCGGCCCGCTCTTTGCCACCCCGCGTGCGGCGGTGGCCTCGTTCGAAATCGGCATCAGCCCCTTCAGTGGCGAGGGCACCCTGGCCCTGTCGGTCTACAGCGGCGTGTTTTTCCTGGTGGTGTGGGCGCTGGTGCTGTTTCCAGGCCGCCTCATCGACATGGTGGGCAAGCTCATCACCCCGGTGCTGATCGTGGCCCTGATCCTGCTCGGCGCCGCCGGCCTGCACCTGCCCGCCGGCCCGGTGGCTCTGCCCCAGGGCGACTACGTGGCCCAGCCCCTGCTCAAGGGCTTTCTGGAAGGCTATCTGACCATGGACGCGCTGGGCGCGCTGGTTTTTGGCATCGTCATTGCCACGGCGGTGCGCGACCGCGGCGTGTTCGAGCGCCGCCTCGTCACCCGCTACTCGGTGATCGCCGTGCTGATTGCCGCCACAGCGCTGGCGCTGGTCTACCTCTCGCTGTTCTACCTGGGCGCTGGCAGCGCCGTTCTGGCACAAGGTGCCAGCAATGGCGGCGAGTTGCTGACGCGCTATGTGCAGCATACCTTCGGCACCTCCGGCCTGCTGCTGCTGGCCGTGGTCATCGTGCTGGCCTGCCTCACCACCGCCGTGGGCCTGATGGCAGCTTGCGGCGAGTTCTTCAGTGAACTGCTGGGGGTGGGCTACCGCAAGGTCGCCACGGTCTTCGTGCTGCTGGGCCTGCTCATCTCCAACGTCGGGCTGACGCAGCTGATCCAGTTCTCCATTCCCGTGCTGGTGGGCCTGTACCCTCTGGCCATTGTGCTGGTGGTGCTCAGCCTGGCCGATGGCCTGTGGCGCGTGCCCGAGCGGGTGTTCCGCCCCGTCATGGCCGTGACCTGCGTGTTCGGCGTGGCCGATGGCCTGAACGCTGCGGGCATCGGGCTGGGCGTGGCCACCCGCTTCTTCCAGAGCCTGCCCCTGGCCGACGTGACCATGGGCTGGGTGCTGCCTGCGGCCATCACGCTGCTCATGGCGGCGGGTGCCGATCGGCTGCGGGCGCTTGACGCTTAGGCACGGTGGTACCCGTAGTCCTCCGCCAGCATCAACAGGTCATCGGGCACGCGGCCGTAACTCACCAGCCAGACCTCCAGCGCCTGTCCCCGCACCAGATCGAGTGCACGTCGGATCGCACCCAGAATCCATTCCCTGCGATTGCCAAACACGCCGCCACCCACCAGGGTCAGGTAGACACGGTGACTGCCACCCACCCGGTTGGCATTGAGCAACGCCGCATGCAGCGTGGCCTCGTAAGCGGCTTCCAGCACCAGGCACGCGAACGACGCCCACATGGCCGGATCGGTGCCATGGTTGTAATTGACCGGCAGCGCTGAGCAATACGCCTGGCTGACGCGCTGCCCTTGCAGGGCCCCCACAGCGGTCACATCCACATCGTGGTGCAGCCCGATGCGCAGCAAGGCCCGCAGGCCGTCTCGCTCTGCCTCGCTGATGCCAGCCAGCCGGGTGTCGATGGCATGCAAGATGTCAGGCTTGGCCAGGGCATAGCCATTGCGCATCTCTATCTCATCCCCCCGTGGCAAGGCCGCACGCAAGTCGGCCAGGGTGTCGATTTGTCGCGCACGCGTTTGCCCAATCTGGTCGCCCACCGGCGCAAAGTAGTTGCGGTAAATGGTCGCCGCGCCGGCCGCGCGCGCGCAAGCAGGGCCTTGGGTGTGGTCGTGCTCGTAGGCGCTCACCCCATCTTCCGGGCTCACGTGGTAGCCGGGCATCTCGAGCAGGTTGAACTGTGACGCCACCTGCACCAAAGCGCCGTTGACCTCGGGCCAGGTGTGAAGCTGGTGCGCGTCGGCCGCAATGTTGCGCACCCGGAGCACACCTGGTGTGGCCTCGCGCGCAGTGGCGGATCGCACCCGCAATTCAGCCAGGCTGGGTGTTTCCAGCTCACCGATCTGCCAGCTGCGGCCGTTGACCCGCGAATGCAGGCGCTTGCCAATGACCTCAAATTTGGCTTGTGTCTGGGCGTATCCCAACTCGCGAAAACCTGTGAGTTTTTCAAACCAGCTCATGCGCCGCGTCTCCCTTGCTTCCATGCGGTTGATCAGGCGTCTGCCCTGCGACCACTGTAGGCCGTCACAGGCTCATGGCATGAGCCTGAATTCAAACCACTTCACATGCTTGTCAAAACGTCTACGTTGATTCACAATTGCATCAATATTGATGCATAGGGGTGGCCATGCGAACGACCGTGACGATTGATGATGCCCTGTACGAGCGGGCGCTTGAGGTGGCCGATCCAGCGATGGACAAGGCCGATCTGTTCCGGGAAGCCATCAAGACCTTCGTGCGCGTCCAAGCCGCCAAGCGGCTCGCCGCCCTGGGTGCCACCATGCCGGACATGCCAGACATTCCGCGGCGCCACGAGGACGCACCACGATGAAGGGCGTCCTTGTGGACACATCGGTGTGGGTGGATCACTTCCGCAAACACAACGATGCACTGACGAACTTGCTTGAACTCGACCTCGTGCTGACCCACCCTCTGGTGGTGGGCGAAATTGCCTGCGGCACGCCCCCCCAGCGCATCCAGACCCTGACCGATCTGGGGAGCTTGCACCAAGCTCAACTGGCCAGTGTGCGGGAGGTGATGGATTTCATCGAGCGTGAGCGCCTGTTTGGTGCGGGCTGCGGCTTGGTCGACCTCATGCTGCTTGCCTCCACCTTGATCACACCGGGCACCGAACTGTGGACGCTCGACAAGCGACTCGCAGGTCTGGCTGACCGCTTCGGCGTCATGCACCGCGCCACATTGCACTGACCCGATCACCCCGGGTGATGATCATCCGCCGATCAACATGCCGTTCGGCAAATGGATCGCGTAGGGCGCCACAGTCGGTGCGACCAGCAGCACGGCAAATCAAGCACTTGGAAGTGGCTGCGCCACAGCGCCACAGAAAGTGCGTCAGAGTTGCTGCGACTGCCCTACATCGCGCCAAAGTTGTTGCAACCGCAATTTGATGCTCCGCTGACACCCACAAGACAGCGTCTCGAAGCGCACAAGGCACCCATCTCCGCGCCCCTACGCGGCAGGCCACCCATCGATCAGCACAAAGGTCGGTCATCAGATCGGCAATTCACGCCTAAATTCGGCACATCAATCTCAATCAAGTCATTGACATGAAATGATTTTTTCTCGATCATGATTTGCAATCAGATCGGAAATTCATGTCAGTTCCAGCCACCCCCATCGCGGCTTACGACCAGCCCCACCACTTCGAGCCCCTGCTGCCCAGCCGTCGTATGGAGGATCTGAGTCGACAAGCCAGGCCAGTGATCGAAGCAGCCCTTCGCCTCCAGGCTGGGGTCCACCCCGCCACATTGGCAGAACTGCGTGGACTGGTGCGGTCCATGAATTCCTACTACTCCAACCGCATCGAAGGGCAGAGCACCCATCCCGTGCACATCGCCCGTGCGTTGAAGGCTGATTTTTCCGATCAACCCGACATCGCCCGTCGCCAACGTCTGGCCGTGGCCCACATCCAGGCCGAACAGGCACTGGAAGCGCTTGATCTCAGCGAGCTCGAATCCCTGCACAGCCGCAGCCTGCTGTTGGCCCATCGGCTTCTGTACGAACAATTGCAGCCCGAAGACCGTCGCACCGACGAAGGCTTGGACTTGTTGCCCGGCCAGTTGCGCACACAAGACGTGGTGGTATCCCGCCACCAGCCTCCCACGCACACCGCGCTGCCGCTGTTCCTGGCTCGGGCTGACGAGCGTTATGCCAAACCATGGGGGCTCGAACAGCTGCTCATCACCGCCGCCTGCACCCACCACCGACTGGCCTGGGTGCATCCCTTCCTGGATGGCAACGGTCGCGCTTGTCGCCTGCACACCCACATGGTGCTGCGGCCTCTCACCGCTGGGTTGTGGTCGGTCAACCGAGGTCTCGCTCGGCGACGCGACGACTACTACCGCCACCTCTCCGAAGCCGACATGGCGCGGCAAGGGGATCTCGACGGCAGAGGCAATCTGAGCGAACGCATGCTGATCGCGTGGTGCGAGTTCTTCATCGACACCTGCCGCGATCAGGTCGAATTCATGACCCGCATGCTCGACCTCGACGAGTTGAAAGATCGCATCGGGGCGCTGATCACCATCCGGGCTCACCAGCGTCAAACCCCGGACTACCGACCTGAAGCCATCTTGCCGCTTCAGCACGTGATGGCGCTGGGCCCCATCACACGGGGTGAGTTCGTGCAGCTCACCGGACTGGGCGAGCGCACCGCCCGCAAGGTGCTCGCGCAGCTGCTGGCCGATGGCCTGTTGATCAGTGACACACCCAAAGGCCCGGTGAGAATGGGACTGCCGCTGGATGCACTGGGCGTCTTGCTGCCGAATCTGTACCCTGAAGCGGTGTCTTCGATGCTGGATTATTAAGCGTCGATGTTCGTCGCCCGCAGCGCATTGGTCTCGATGAAATCGCGACGCGGCTCCACCTCGTCGCCCATCAACATCGTGAACACGCGGTCGGCCTCGATGGCGTCTTCGATCTGCACACGCAGCAGGCGGCGCACGTTCGGGTCCATCGTCGTTTCCCACAGCTGCTCGGGGTTCATTTCGCCCAAGCCCTTGTAGCGCTGGCGGCCCACCGAGTTCTCGGCTTGCTGCAGCAGCCAGGCCATGGCCGCACGGAAATCGGCCACCTTGGCTTCCTTGGCCTTCTCGCCTTCGCCACGGCGCACCACGGCGTCTTCCGTCAGCAGGTCCTTGAAGGTCAGGCCGGCCTTGCTCAGCGCCTCGTAGTCGGCACCATGCACAAAATCGGCATTGATGATGCTGTACTTCGTATTGC
>ERZ1645187.3008-NODE-3008-length-14428-cov-4.915327_pt1 | contig 14428 bp, 8 predicted proteins | sample MGYA00575352_ERZ1645187 | MGnify/ENA primary metagenome ERZ1645187 (study PRJEB40837, sample SAMN11349314) | freshwater sediment metagenome | isolation source: river sediment | host: Sediment | place: India: Wazaribad , New Delhi | collected 2017-02-21 ...
GAAATCGCCCAGGCCCAACACCAGCACGCCCAGGTGGAGGATGGCGAAGAAGAGCGCGATGACGAAGAAGGGCGTATAGCCCGGCGCGGCGGTTGTGGTGGGCGCTGATTCGCCGGAACCATAGGCTGAACTTTTGACCGCGTCCTCTTTTTCCGGACCAGCCAGTTGTCTGCCGATCCAGTAGATGATCAGGACCAGCGGGATGTAAATCAGAAACGCAAACGGAGGGGTTAACAAGATTTCCATGGTTTATCTCCTGTTCTCCTCGGTTAACCGCCCATCAACATGAACAGACCGAGCGCAGCCCGGCTGGTCAGATTGGTCAGCAGGGAAGGCCATACGCCCAACAGCACGATCGCGAGCGCCAGGATGACCATTGGCGCGGCCATCCACGGCGAGATCTTCGCGCCTTCCTGCACGGTTTGCGAGGGTTGCCCGCGGTAGAGCCGGTTGACGATGGGAGCGTAGTATCCCAGCGAGAGCACGCTGTTGAGCGCGGCAAAAATGACCAGCAGGATGGCGACGGTGTTCCCGGTTTCAAAACCGGAGACGAAGATCTGCCATTTTGACATGAAGCCGGCCAGCGGCGGCAGACCGCCCAGCGCCAGCACGGCCAGACTGAAGCAAAAGGCCGTCAGCGGGTAGCGTTTGGACGCGCCGTTGAGATCGTCCAGCACGAGCGGCCCGTGGTGCCCTTTGGCGATGTACAGCGCGTAGAGCAGAGCGCCGGCCGCGAGGAAGGCCAACCCCTTCATGAGGGCGTGGTTGAACAGGTGGAAGAAGCCGCCGATGGCGCCGTTGGGCATGGCAAACGTGAAGGCCATGCCAAAGCCAATCAGCATGTAGCCGACGTGGCTGAGGCTGGAGTAGGCCAGCAGGCGTTTCACCTGCGTCTGGCGCAGCGCCATCAGGTTACCTACCAGCAGGTTGAGCGCGCCAAAACCGAGCAGTAGATAGCCCCAAACCTGGCTGGTGGCGTACAGGATGCCCAGCGAGCGCAGCATGGCCACCAGGCCGGCTTCGATGACGATGCCGGAGAGCATGGCGCTGATGCCGGATGGCGCCTGCGAGTGCGCGTCGGGCAACCAGGTGTGCAGCGGAACCAACGCCGTTTTGACGCCAAAACCGATGATGAAAAGCGCGCCGGCTGCCAGCAGCAGCGGGTCGGCGGAGGCCGCGGCCAGCCGGAGTTCGTCGAAGCGCAGGCTGCCGGTGGCCGCGAAGGCTAGTGCGATGCCGAGCATCACCAGCGTTGAGCCGGTGGCGCTTTGCACCAGGTATTTCCAGCCGGCTTCCAGCGAGGCTTTTTGATCGCGGTAAAAAGCAACCAGGAAGTAGGAGGTGACCGCCATGACTTCGAACCACAGCCACAGGTTAAACAGGTCGGTGGCGCAGCCCAGGCCGATGATCGCGCCGATCATGGCGGTTAACAGGGCGTAGAACTTCTCCTCGCCCACTTCGCCTTGCATGTATTGCGCCGAGAAGAGCGTGACCAGGATGCCCAGCGCCAGCACCGTCACCGCCAGGAACAGCCCGAGGCCGTCCATGGTCAGGGTCAGCCCACCAAAATCGTGGCTGATGCCGGTGTAGTCGGCGGTGGCGCCGACCCCGGCAAAGTAGGTGAACACGCCGGTGGCAACCAGGATCAACACAGCCAGCCAGCGCGCCGGGTTTGCCGCGCTGGAACTGCCATTCTGGCGCGCCCACAGGCGGCCCAGGAGGTAGATAATCGGGGTCCCAAGCAGGGGCAGCCCAATGACCAGTGTGAAAGCGGTGTTTGCATTCATGGCTACCCTCCGAAGATGACCACGGCCAGCACGATGATCAGACCGGCGATGATGCCAAAGATGTTCCAGTTGAGCAGGCCGGTCTGTGTGGCGCGCAGGGCTTCGGCGGCGCTCTGCGTGCCTTTGACAATGCCGCGGTTGATCGCCTCAAAGCCAAAGCTGTCGGCTGCGGCCTGTCCGACGCCCTTCAGAGCGTTGCTCAGGCCGGTGAGCCTGCCGCGCCACCACCAGGCCGCCAGGCCCAGCGCGATGACGATGAGCGCGATCAGGGTGGGCAGGCTGAGCACTTCGTGGATCACTTCACCGAGCGAAGAAATCTCGATGCCGTGCGCGGGCAGCGTTTCGGGGCCCAGCAACTTGCCAAATGAGCCGGCCAGCAGCCAGGAAGTGAGCGTGGCAAAGGCCAGCGGGATGAGTGCGACCTTCATAGCGGGGCCGGCATCGTGCACGTGCTGATCGGAATGCGGTTCGCCGTAGAACACCATCCAGACGCAGCGGAAGGTGTACAGGGCGGTGATGCCCGCGCCGATCAGCATGACGATGTACGTCCAGACCGGGGCATTTGCCAGGCCGGCTTCGAGCACCATTTCCTTGCTCCAGAAGCCGTTGAGGATGGGAATGCCGGCCAGGGCCAGGCCGCCAATGATGAACACGGCGCGCACCAGCGGCATCTGTTTGCCCAGGCCGCCCATCTGGCGCATGTCGCGCGTGCCCACCGAGTGGATCACCGCGCCGGCGCCGAGGAAGAGCAGCGCTTTGAAGATCGAGTGGCTGAACAGGTGGAACTGGCTGGCATAAATGCCCCCCGCGCCGATGGCGTAGAACATGTAGCCGAGCTGGCTGACGGTTGAATAGGCCAACACGCGTTTGAGATCGTTGGAAACCAATGCCATGACGGCGGCCATCAAAGCGGTGATCATGCCCACCAGCAGCACGGCGGTGGTCCAACCGGGCACATCCTTGAAGGCCGGGTAGAAACGTGCCATCAGGTACACGCCGGCATTGACCATTGTGGCCGCATGGATGAGCGCGCTGATGGGGGTGGGAGCTTCCATCGCGTCGGGCAACCAGGTCTGGAAGGGGAACTGCGCCGATTTGGCCGCGGCAGCGATGAGGAACCCGAAGGCCATGATGCCCAGCCACTTAGCGGGCATCAGCGCCGGGTTGGCGATGAATGCGTTGAAGTCCATCGAACCGGTGACCGCGTACAGCAGCAGCGCGCCGGCCAGCAGGCCCACGCCGCCGATCTGGGTGATGATCAGGGCTTTGATGCCGCCGGCAACTGCCTTGGGATCGTCATTGTGGAAGGAGATCAAAGCGTAGGAGCACAGCGCGGTGATTTCCCAGAAGAAGAAGACCAACAGCATGTTGCTGGTGAGCACCAGTCCGGACATGGCGCCGATAAAGAACAGCACCATGGCGTAATAACGGCCGAGTTGATCCTCGCCTTGCATGTAATCCACCGAGAAGATCACCGCCAGCGAGCCGATCACCGTGGCGACCACGGTCAAGAAGACGCCCAGGCCGTCGGCCACGAAGGTGAAATTGCCAAACACGCTGCCCAACGGCAGGTTGACGACGATCTGGCTGGAGCTGTAGGGGATGAGCGCAACGCCCGCGCCGCCCGCCAGCAGGGCAAAGGCGACGGCAATGCGGTGCTGCAGGCCGGTATGCTTATTCCCGACCAGCCAGACGATCAGGCCGCCCACCCAGGGAATGGCGATTGTGAGGAGTAATAAGGTGGTTGCCATGTCTTATCTCCGCAATGTGGTGAGCGCCGTGGTATCCAGCTTGCCGGTGTGGCGGCGGATTTGAACCGCCAGCGCCAGGCCGACAACCGCGACAATCGTGTCGGCAACGATGACCACCAGCGCCATGCTTTGCGCCGTGACCATGTCGCCTTGCAGGCGTCCGGCCAAAATGAAGGCCACCAGCACGCCCTTGACCATGATTTGAAGGGCAATGATGATTTTGATCAGGTTGCGGACCGCCAGGAGGGCGTACAGCCCGATGCCCAGCAACCCCAGGATCACCAGACCGGCAATAACAGGGATGGAGATGTTCATGGTTCCACCGCTTCTTTCTTGCCATCGGCCAGCAGCCCCAGCATGGCTAACGCGCCCGCGAAAATCAGCACCCCGATCAGGAACATATCCAGGCTGCGCGCCTGCCAGAGTGTATTGCCCAACTGGCTTTCCGGGAGGCCGGGCACGGCAACATTCACGCCCGGCAGCAGCAACCAGCCCACCAGCAGCGCGGCAACGGCAATAACCGCCCAGGCCAGCGGCCGGGAAATTACCGGATGGGATGGTTGGGCCTCGTCACCGGCGATGTTGATCGCAAAGACAAATAACACGGTGACCAACCCGGCACCCACGCTTAATTCGATGACGGCGATTTCTGGTGCGCCCAAAAGGTACAGGAACAGGGCAACCAGGGCGCTGCAGCCTGCCAGCCAGATGGCGGATACCAGCAAGCGTTTTGTCCGGATTGCCATGATGGCGCATAGCAGAATCCCTGTCATAATGAGAATATGCCACATGGGACGACCTCCTTCGAGGATGGAAAAATAGGGGGACACTTTGGGTATAACTTAGGCCGTTCCAGATGTCATGTGTAATTATTCACAAGTATTCGCGCACTCTATCCTGAATCATTGAGCGAATAAATTAACGATTTTGGACAAAATATGTGTAATTTGCTCCATGCCGGGCTTGATGAAAATGAGGGCATCGTTTAAATTGCTAAATGATGCCCTCACAGTCTTCTTTTGTGCGATGGTCGGATCAGGTTTGACGGAGGACGGTCTCCAGGTCGGCCAGCAGGGCCTTTTGATCTTCCGGATCGGTGACCTTTTGCGCGTATTGGCGGGCCTGGGCCAGGTAATCATCGCGCAGGGTGTGATTTCCAGCAGCGGCCGCAGCGCGCGCGAGCGCCTCGCAGGCATAGCTCATCAAAAATGGTGCTTCTCCGTCGGCGCGGCTGGCCGCCAGCGATTTTTCTGCGTACCGGCGGGCGTTATCCGGCTGACGCAGCAGTACATAGATGCGCGATGTTTGCCAGTAGGCGATGGATTCTTTTCCGGGTGTGCAATCCGGCCGCTGCGTCCAATGGTAATGCGACGCCAGGCTCAGGCGGATCATCTGCTCGTCCTCTTCGGGCGTGCGGTCGGTTTTGTCCATCAACTCCCAGGCCTGGTTGAAACAGGCTGCCGAGAAGTGTCGGTGGGCTGCTTGAAGGTCCAATGGGGTTTGCGTACTCATGGTGTTGCTGGACGCCCCTATTATTGGGTTAAGGTTGGATGGTCAGCAGATTCCCGGCGCTGGTGGCCTCAACTTCCGGGAAGTAGTAAATGAAGGCATGTGCCGGCAACACCTGGAACTCGCCGGCCGTGGTGGGAACAAGCTGGTAGGACAGTTCGTAGGTGCCGGCGGGCAGGTAGGGTGCCACCCAGGTGACCGACTGATCGGTGATTTGCGGATTGCCGAAGTACCACCAGCCCCACCCCTGGCTGAACGGACTGCGCGGGGAGTAAAGCGGATCGAGAGTCCCTTCGGTTAGATAAAGCTGGCTGGTTTTCAAGCTCAGGTCGAGCACTTCCGCGCCGGCGGGAAGCCAATCTTTCACCACGGCATAATATTGGTCGCTGGGCACGGTCAGCGTGAGCCGAACCCACACCGATTGGTTGGCACCCAGGCGCGCGGATGTAACTTCCTTGCAATCGGGCAGCACGCACGAGCCGTCGGGTTGGTAGTAACGGCGTTCGAGCGTCATGCCCCGGTTAAGCGGGGCCGCGTCCTGGGCCGGACGGTTGACGGTCAGGTAGGCGCGGTAGTACAGGCGGCCCGGTCCGGCCTGCCGGGAGATGAGCAGTTCGTTGGGGCTTTGCGGAAGCAACTGGCCGATGGGCACGCTGGCGCGCACCGGGTTGAGGGACGTGGCGCCGCCGGCTTCACCGCTGGCCAGTGGCGTGTCGTTGAGTGCAGCCGCGAATTCGTAACTGGCCTGCAGGTCTCCGGTGCCCTGCATGGTTTCGATCAACGCGGTCAATACCCAGGCGGATTCGTAACTGGTGGACCAGCCGCCAATTTCCTTGCGGTTGGTGATCAAATAACGGGCCGCATCCACCAGCAGCGGGCTGGCCGGGTCGAGACGCGCCAGGGCATAGGTGACGATGGCGGTGCTCAGGTTGCGGGTGACGAAATTCTGACGGTATTCAACCGCGTCCTGCCAGTTCACGCCGCTGGCCGAGCGGAGCGCGGTGGCCTGCAAATCGGAGAGCAAGGTTTGGGTGTCGCCATTGCCAGGGTCAATCTTTTCCAACGCCAGGGCCAGCATGGCCTTGGCCCACGGATTCAACCGGCTGCGCAACCCCAGCAGTGCCTGCGGTTCCAGTCCGGTTTCGCCGGCTTCTGCCAGTACAAAGTACTGGAAGGCCAGGCGGTCCAGTTGATAATCTTCGGAGGCCATTTGCGGGGTGATCAGGCTGGCCCACAGGTATTGCAGGCCGGCGTCATATGTCCTGGGCTCCACCTCAAAGCCGGCAGCCCTGGCGCGGATCAACGCCCACAGCGCGTACGTTGAAATTTGCGGGTTACTCTCGGAATTCGCATCCCAGCCCCAACCGCCGTCGGATTTCTGGCGGGCATAGAGGTTTGGCAGGTCGGCTTGGATCTGTTCGCTCAACCGGTTTTCCAGCGCGGCGTTGCCGATGCCCAACTCGCGGATGGCCCGATAGGTCTCCAGATTGGGCAGGATGCGCGATACGATCGTTTCGGTGAAGTCGTAGTGAGATTGCTCCAGCACGGTCAAATCAGACAGCACCGCTGCGGCAAGCGACGGCGAAAGTTCAATGCTCAACTCACCTGCTTCCGCCGCGAAAGTGCGCGGCAGAGAGACTATTTCCTGGCGGGCACCGGCTTCATCGAGCACGCCGGCTGTGCCAAAGGTTTGCGGCGACAGGTATTTCAGCACCTGCAGCTTGCCCCAGGTCGGCCGGGCAAAATCCTCCAACCCGCCGCCGCGCGCGCCAAACACCAGGTCAATCTCGTCCACACTTTCCACGCTGCCCCACCAGGCCACGCGCTGCTGGCCGCCCGCCGCCACCTGCACGCTTTGCACAGCCCGGGCAGGTTCATCGAACACAAACCCGGCTGCCTGCAGGCTGGCATCTACCACCATGGCCTGGTCGGTGTTGTTGTGAACCACGGCTGCCAGTTCCAGGTGGTCGCCGGCGACCAGGAAGCGCGGGGTGACCGGGCGCACAAGCAGGTCGCGGGTGGCAATGATTTCCAGTTCGGCTTCGCCAACCAATGAGTCCATCGTGATGCCGCGCACCATACCCACCCAGGTGGTGACATTATCCGGCAGCGTCAGGCTGACCTGCGCGCGGCCGTCCTCATCGGTGACCACCTCGCCGCTCCAAAAGGCGGTGTCGCGAAATTCTTCGCGGACGGTTGTGCCAACAGCCATATCGCCGCCGCCGCCGCCGCGACCGGGCGGCAGGACAATCGCGCGCCGGCCGTAGGCGGCCAGCGATAGACTGGTGAACACGCCCAGGTTTTGTTCGCCGTAATAGGCCTCGATAATCGACGCCGAATTGGGGTCAGCCAGCGCCAGAACGGCTTTGTCCACCAGCGCGAGTGAAAATTCACCTTCGACGGGTTGTCCGTGTGAATCGCGCACTTCCAGCGTCACGGTCAAATTACCGGCGGGTTGGGCGCGCTCGGGTTCGCCTGTGAGGCTGATCGCCAGGATTTGTTCGGCTGGGTCCACCGGGATTTCGATAAAACCCTGGCGGAAGTCAAAGTGGTCTCCATCTCTGCCCAGCAGGGTGACCGACAGATAAACATTCGGCGCGAAGGAAGCCTCCAGGGGTAATTGGTAGTTCAATCCCGGCCCGGAAATTTCGACCACCTCGCTTTGCATAACCCTGGCCCGCTCAACCGTGATCAACGCGATGGCGCCGGCGGGGTAGGGGTTGGGAATGAACACCTGGGCAGTTTCACCCGGCGCGTAACCCTGCGCATCCAGCGTGAGGCGCAGACGCTGGTTGGCAAGCGAGGGCCAGGGGGCCGACCCCGCGCCGCCCACCCAGGCCCACCCCTCAGTGAGGCTGCCGCCGCCGGACACGCTCACCTGGTAAATGCCGGGTTCCTGTGGCGTGAAGGCAATCCGCGCCAGGCCGTCAGGGCCGGTGGCAAAATCGGTGCTGCCCACCAGGGCGTACTCCGGTTGGGTGGCAAACTGGCTTCCCTCGGCGCTGAATCGCTGCCGCCAGGTAATCTTTTCAAATTTCGCCTGCAATCTGGCGTTAGGCCAGGTTTGCCGGTTCCAGTCCACGCTGAGGATGCTGAAGCCCAGTTCATCGCCGGCCTGCGAGCTCCAGGTTTCGGGGCGCACGCCGATCGCAAATTCGGCGGGCAACAACCGCACGCTGCCGCGCCCGCTCACCGCCTGGTTGGTGGGATCGGTGATGGTCACTTCCAGGGTTAGTTTATGCAGGCTGGCCGGGTCAAGCGCGGCCAGGTCGGCAGGGGTGAGGGTCAGGTTGACGTTGCCGCTGGCGTCCGTGCGGGTTTCTCCGCTGGCCAAATATTGCGTGTCGAACATCATCCCGTACCCGTATGGATCCAGCCAACTGGTGTCCATCGGGCCAACCTGGTATCCACCGGGTAGATAAAAATCGCTGGAATTGCGAACCAGTTGCCAGCTAACCGGCAGGTTGCCGGCAGGCGCGCCGAAGTAATAGCCGGCATGGATTTGAGCCTGCAAATCGCCGCCGGTGATTGCGTCCGCCCCGTCAAATTCAACCTTCACTTCTATTTCTGGCTTGCGGTAATTGGCCACTACGAAATACAGGTAGGCATTGGCTTCGGGAATCTCGAAATGATAATCGCCGGGGGCCGCAGTTTCCGGCAGCGTGAAGGCCATGCTGAACGTACCAAAGGCGGTGAGCGCCTTGCTTTGCAGCTCGAGGGTCTCTGTTTCACCCGTCAGTTCGTTGTACGGGCTGACCAATGCGACGGTGTATTCGCTGGAGGGCGGCAACTTGTACCGGCCGTTATCGGGCAGGCGCACAATTCCGCGCAGGTACACCGTCTGGCCGGGCCGGTAGATCGGGCGGTCGCTGTACAGGTACACGGACGGATCCGTCCATTCCATCGCGGTCGGGATGCCGTATTCCCAACTGTTGATTCCGGATGACCAGTTGGAGATCGACATCGAAAAGTCGGCATCGCCGGGCTGGCCGGAAACGGCATACAGGTACTCATACAAAGTCCGTTCGGACGAAAGCGGGATGGTCACCAGACCATCCGCGTCCGTAGTGCCGCTGCCCACTTCCGCCTGTTTCTGGTTGAGCAGGCGCACCTCCAGCCCGTCAACCGGCTGATTGGTCTCCAAATCCACCGCCCAGATGAGCATTTCATCCCGGCTTTCCTTGAGGGTCATCTGGATGCGCGAGGAAACCACGTAGAATTCGATGGTACCTTTATCGGCGTACTTGCTGCTCAACTGGGGCGAACGGATCTGGAAGGCATACAGGCCCGGCGCAAGCGGCTGGCCGCCCGGCGATAGTTCAATGCCGATGGTCTGGTTGCGGTTGGGTTCCAGGTTCAGCGTCTGCTGCCAGCGGGCATCCGTGGCGGGTTGAGCCCCGGAGAGGGTGGCGGCGATGAAACCGGGTACATCCTTCCGGCCGGAGCGGATATCCAAAGAAAACAGGTTGGTGGCGTTGCCGGGCAGGATGCGGTCATCGGGCGTCAGGAAGATGACCCGGCTGCCGCTGGCCTGCACCATCGGGATGGTCAGAACAGGCTGGCTGTCGTTGGTAGTGAAGCGCAGCGTCAAATCTCGCCCCAACGGCATATTCCACCGGTCGGTGATTTCGCCCGAGACGGTCAGGGTATAAGTGGTGCCCGGGTTGAAAAAACCATTGATATTCAGTTCCCGGTCTGAGGGGTAATAATTTTCCTCGCCGATGGGCGGGTCAACCTGCACCAATTCGTTGAAATCCTGGTTCTTTTCCAGCGGTGCTGAAAATTCAATGCTCAGGCTGCCGTAACCGCTGTACAACTGCAGGTTTCCATTTTGAGCCGGTGTGGTGCTGACCAGGTCAAAATTGGGCACGCTGAAAAAGGTTGCCTGGAGGGCGCTGGAGAGGGGGGTGCCGCCCAGCCCGGCGGCCCCGGTCGAGACGACCAGGTTGTAGGTGGTGTTGCGGGCTAACAGTTCGGCGGGTTGGAAGGTGACGTTGGCGCCGTCATCACTCCAGGTAAATTCGCCGGCAAGGGTTGCCCCGCCCGGAGCGCCAAAGGCAAACGCACTTTCGACGCTGGCCGGATCGACCCCCTGGTTGAAGGGCAACGTGATGGAATCATCCAGGCCAATCTGCGCCCCGGAAACCGGTTCCAGGTTGACAATGCGCGGAAGTGCGGTGGTGAAAGCCCAACTCGGGCTGGCGTCCGCCGTCAGCGGGCTGCCCGATTGGCCGGTCAGGTCCGGATTGATGGAAATGGTATAGGTAACGCCGCCCTGCAGGGCAGGCTGGGGGTAGAAGATGTAAGTGCTGGTGTTCAACCATTCACCGCGGCCGTCCACGGCTGGCGCGATGGTGAAGGCCTGCGGCTCGCCGCCGGTCTGGCCCAGAGGTACCACCGGCAGGTTGAACGCAGCCACCACCGCCGAAGCCGGATCAACTTCGGTGCTCTCCGGGCGCGGCAGGCGTTCAGTGACGCTCAAATAGGGTGCAGTCTGAAATTGGAAGGAGACCGGATCCGCCATCCCCAACCCATTTTTAGCGGCAGCGTTTTTTTCAAACGAAAGGGTCAGCGCCGTTCCCGGCGGTAAGGGTTGGTCGGGCACGAAGCGCATGGTAGCATCGTCCGGCCACTCAAACCTGCCCGCCAGGGCGGGCTCGGTGCGCAACGCGCCCTCAACCGAGGCGCGCTCCATGGGTTGGTTGAAATACACCGTGACGGCATTGTCGGCGGCCAGGTCACCATTCGGCAGGGGAGAGGTTTCGACCACAGCGGCTGGCAGCGGTCTGGCAATGGCAGTTGCGGTCGGGGAGGCGGCTGCCGGCGGGACGGTCGGCGCGGCAGTGGGGTTGCGGACGGGCAGGTTGCAGGCGGTGCTCATCAGCAGCGCCGCCGCGGTCAATCCCAGGAACAATTTGTGGAGCAGGGCTTGAGGTTTGCGGAAAGACAGCACATCAGGAGTCATGAGTCGCCTTCTTAATTGCGCATAGTCTAATTGCTTAAAGAATCTGTTCTCTTTTTCTCAGACGCATTGTACCGCGGCTGAGTTCCAGAAATCCGGCGGGACCATATTTCTATTATATAGGACTGATGTCAAGATATCCGCATTTGGGCGGTGACGTTTGCATAAAAAAAACGGCGGTTTGAATCACCGCCGCCTGGTTCTGGCTGTAGAAAGAAACCGGCAAGGTTAGGGTTGAGCGTTGAGGAAATTGCCGAAAAAGCGCCTGTAATAATCGTAATTCACTTCCGGGCGGTGATTGGGGTTGCCAGCATCGGCCTGCGCGGCAAATGTGGCTACCACGTCGTTGGCGTCCAGAAGCGCGCCGTTCTTGAAGGCCACGTCGTAGCGCAGCATGAAAGTCCATTCCGTCATGCTGGCGTTCGACGACCAGGAATCGGCCAGGCCCGGCAGCACGCCCACACCGGTGAGGTCAAATGTTGTCAGCGTGTCAAAGACCAGCCGCGCTGTGCGCCTGTCATCGTTCGGGCTTAAATCGACCGGCCAGAGGTTGCTGGCAGGATTGGCTTGCATAAAAGCGAGGTTCTGGTCGTTGATGGTCATGGATGAGAAGTTCTCGCCGAAGGGGCCCGCGATGATGCTTCCCACCACAGCCCGGAACCCCAGCACTTCGTTGGTGTGCACCAACGGGATCAAGACGACCGATTGCTTGACCCAGTTGTTGATCACGTCCGCGCTGGCCTGAATGATGCTCGGATCAGTGCTGGCCATTAAGGTTTTGATCTCCCTGGCGATGGCCGCATCGGTTTTCCCGATCATCGGGTTATCCTGCAGGAAGAAGGTCTCGAAAAAACTGTTTGCATCGGGATAATCGGGCTTGAAAGCGGCGAGATACAGGCCGAGTTCACCGGCCATCCAGGCCTGTTGGAATTCAGCGGAAGGCAGCGGTTTGAGTTTGACTTTTACGCCCGCGCTTTTGAGCTCCGCCGCCAACTCGGAGGCAACCTGGGAGGGCTCGGGGATCAGGTCGCTGGGAGTTTCATCGTAGGAAAGGATCAACTCCTGGGTGAAATCGAAACCGGCCTGCGTGAGCTGTTCGTTGGTTTTTCGGGTATCGAAATCGTACCAGCGCAACGAGCTGGTGTGGCCGATATCAAAGTAAGGCGGCACAAGCTGATTGGCCGGCGCGGCGGACGGGCTGAAGAGATTAAGCGCCAAATTCTGCCGGTCGAATGCCGTGGCAAGCGCCTGCCGGATTGGCAGGCTGTCGAACGGCGCGATGGTGTTATTCATTCCCACAAATACCGTGCTGACCACCGGGGCCTCAACCACCTGCAAGTAAGAATCCAACCGGATGGAGTTGACATCGTTCGGATTAACCGAACTGATGCCATCCACGTTGCGGACGCTCAAGTTCGTCCGCCGGAATTTGCTATCTTCGTCCCATTGCAGGGTGATGCTGCGCAGGCGAACCGGAATGCCCCAATAGTCATCCCGTCTTTCCAGGCGGATTTGCTTGATGATGGACGTATCGACAATTGAGAACGGGCCGGTACCATTGGCAATTTCCGATATTTTTACCGGGTCGCCCTGCGTTTCGGCCAGGACGGTGTCGTCCTGGATCGAAAAGGCAGGCGAGCCGACTTTGGCCGGAAAAGTGCGGTCGGGTTCGCACAGCGTAAACTTGACCGTGTACGGATCGACGGCTGTGATGGCCTTGATCCGGTTTCCATGCGTGCAATCCGGAGCTGTGACGGCGAGCGGAATAAAATCAGTTGAGGAGGGCTGCGCTTGAACGGATTCGGTTGACTGGCAACCGCTAAGCGCCAGGCTGGCTAGGACGAGGAGGGCCATGAAGGCGTACAAAGATCGAGATTTCACTTTTCCCCTTATCTGGTTAAAACAATGGAACGGTCGGAGTCACTCAGGTTGAAGAGTCACACATTTATAATTAATTGAATAAACAGCTGAGGAACAGCTTTGAGATGATTATACAATTTGGAAGGATGAAAACAGATTTGCCGGCCGCAAGTTTGCAGAATTGTAGACTTGGAGTATACTCGCGTCGGGTAAACTAATCACCGAATTAATGCACAGAAGCACCTGGCGGGCAACCTCGGGCAATCCTTGATTGACACCCCGCCAATTTTACCGATATCCATACTGAAAATAGAATCTGGAGCAGGAGATTGGGGCAGATGGATGTGATTGTCATGGCTGGCGGCGTACCCGGCCAAAAAGATGCGCTTTATGCTGTCACGCAAGGCGGCTATAAAGCGATGCTGGAGGTGGCCGGCAAGCCGATGATTCAATGGGTTTTGGATGCGCTTTCCGAATCGCCGTCGATTCAACGGGTGGCTGTGGTGGGGCTTCCACCGCTGACCGCACTGGATTGCGAAAAGCCGCTCATCATGCTGGCCAACACCGGCGAGATCGTGGAAAATGTGCGCGCCGGCGCCGTGGAACTGGCAAAGCACAACCCGGATGGGGCTAAGGTGTTGATCCTCTCTGCAGACCTCCCCGCTTTAAAAGCAGAAATGGTTGAATGGCTGGTGGGGCAGATTGAGGCAAGTGACCACGACCTGTATGGGTTCGTTTTAAATCGTAAGAGCGTTGAGGCCTTCAATTGTGGTGAACAACGCGTGTATGCGCACCTAAAGGATGCCGAGGTGTGCCTGGCAGATGCCGCTGGCCTGCTGACTACCTTTGCCAACAGGGTCGAACATCCGCTCTGGCAAAAATTGATCGAGGTTCGCCAGAGCCCGACCCGGCAGGCGGCGCTGTTGGGGTATGATGTATTATTCCTGCTGATGTTGCGGCAGCTAAAATTGAAGGAAGCCGAAGCAGCGATCAATCGCCGGCTGGGAGTCAACGCAACCGCCATTCCTTGTCCGTACCCAGAACTGGCGCTGGATGTGGACCGGCCGCGCGACCTGGAAGTATTGAACGATTTATTAATAAAACGTACCGCGATGGGGGGCGACTAGCATTGTTTCAGCGATTCATGCATGCAGATCAACACGCAAGCCGGCAATTTCGTTTGCATCAGGATGGCAGCGCAATCTGGAAGGCGGCGGTATTTTTTGCCCATTCGGGCGATTCATGGTTCTGGATGGCTGGATTGGTCTTGATCTGGCTTTTAACACGGGGTACTTGGCATCAGAACGCCGTGTTGATGGGCATCGGCGTCGGCGGGCTGGCTGTGTTGGTGCTGGCGATCAAGTTCATCATCCGCCGGGAACGGCCGCAGGGTGAATGGGGCGCCATTTACCGCAACACCGATCCGCATTCCTTTCCTTCCGGACATGCGGCCCGGGCAGCGATGCTGGCGGTGATGGCCTGGGGACTGGGGCCGGCCTGGTTTGGCTGGATGCTAGTTTTGTGGGCGCCGCTGGTCAGCCTGGCGCGCGTTGCCACCG